>WUUC01025256.1_pt1 | contig 11096 bp, 8 predicted proteins | sample 6278441 | NCBI WGS metagenome assembly WUUC01 (sample SAMN13675441, study PRJNA597444) | soil metagenome | isolation source: soil | place: USA: Washington | collected 2017-10 | reverse complement strand
CCATTTACCAGGGCTTGCGCTCTGCCCAAACACAAAGGTGGTCGCACTGTGCGATTCCGATCCGGCGACCCTCCAGCGCGCCGCGCAACAGACCGGCATCGAGACGATCTCCACGAAATACGAAGACATCGTGACGCGCGACGACGTGCAGGCGGTCATCATTGCGACGCCGAACGTGACGCACGCGCCGATCGCGCTGGCGGCAATCGACGCCCGCAAACACGTGCTGTGCGAGAAGCCGATTGCCATGAATCACGCCGAAGCCGTCCAGATGCTCCGCGCGGCCGAGGCGAAAGGCGTGCGGCACATGACGGCGTTCACGTATCGCTTTGTCCCCGCGATGCGGTATCTGGCGCACCTCGTCAAAACGGGCGCGCTCGGCACGCCCTATCATTTTCGTTCGTGCCGATTGCAGGACTGGGGCGATCGCGCGCTCGGCTGGCGGCAGGTCGCGAAGCTCGCCGGCTCCGGTGAATTGGGCGACATGCTTTCGCACCGTATCGACTTCGCCAATTTGCTGGTCGGCCGAATGGATCGGTTGGTGGCTGACTTGAAGCGGTTCATCGATGTTCGGACGGGACAGCCCTCGGACCTCGACGACTGGGTGGCGATCATCTCGGAGTTTGCAAACGGCGCAACCGGCGTGCTCGAAAGCAGCAAGCTGGCGACCGGTCGCAACGAAAGCTGGCGCAGCCGCGACTACGTGGAAGTGAACGGGACCGACGCGACGTTCGTCTTTGCGACCGAGCGCTGGAACGAGTTGCAAGTCGGCAAGCCCGGCGGCCCGGGACTGGAGACGATCACGATCCCACAGGAGTTCTTCAAAGTGCTCGGCTCGCCGCGTGATGTTTCCGTCGGCGATCCGCTCGTCACATTCCGCTACGACCAGAATTTCGAATTCATCGATGCCATTCTGAACCAGCGCCCCTGCTCGCCGTCATTCGCCGATGGCGCGCGCGCGCAAGGCGTGATGGACGCGGCGATGCTTTCGGCGCGTGAACGACGCTGGGTCGATGTTCCCGATCTAAAGCCATGATCAAAACGGCTGTAGTTACCGGAGCGGGCAGCGGGGTGGGGCAGGCCACAGCGCTGGCGCTAGCGCGCGACGGTTGGCGGGTGGCGCTGGTCGGTCGCCGCGAAAGCGCGCTTAAGGAGACAGCATCGCTCGCCGGGTCCGACGCGAAGCGGTTGGTCGTTTGCCCGTGCGACATTGCCCAACCGAGCTCGGTCGAACAAATGGCGGCGCGAGTCCGATCTGAAATTGGCGACATCGAAGTCCTCGTGAACGCCGCCGGGACCAACACGCCGGTGCGCAGCCTGCGCGAACTCTCGCTGGAAAAATATCGCGAGCTCGTCGAGACCAACCTCACCGGCGCCTACTTGTGCGTGCAGGCATTCCTGCGGCGGATGCGCGAGCGGCGATCCGGCACCATCGTGAACGTCGTTTCCGAAGCCGGCAAACAGGCCAGCCCCAAAGCCGGCGTCGCTTACGTCGTTTCCAAGTTCGGCATGGCCGGCCTTACGCAATCGATCAACGCGGAAGAACGCCCGAACGGCATCCGCGCATGCTCGATTTTTCCGGGCGACATCGACACACCGATCCTCGACAAGCGCCCGAGCCCTCCGTCCGTCGAAGCGCGGCAGAAAATGTTGCGCAGCGAAGACATCGCGGAGTGCGTGCTTCTCACCATCAAACTTCCGCCGCGCGCGGTTGTGGAAGAAATTCTGATCCGCCCCGCCTGATCGCATGCGCTTCTCCGACGTGTTCCGAACCAAGTCGCTGGACACGCTCGTTGCCGAAACGCAAGACCCCGAGAAACAACTCAGGCGAACGCTGGGTCCGGTCCAGCTAACATTCCTGGGCATCGGCGCGATCATCGGCGCTGGAATCTTCTCCTCAGTCGGCAGTGCGGCAGCGGGAGGCGCGGATCACGTAGGCGCAGGTCCGGCGTTAGTCATCTCGTTCAGCATCGTCGCTGTCGCCTGCGGGTTCGCCGCATTGTGCTACGCGGAATTCGCGTCCATGGTCCCGGTCTCCGGTTCTGCCTACACTTATGCGTATGCGACCCTGGGCGAACTGATTGCGTGGATCATCGGCTGGGACCTTATCCTCGAATACGCAGTCGGAAACGTCGCCGTGGCAATCTCGTGGTCGGGATATTTTCAGGAACTGCTCCGCGGATTTAATCTCCAATGGCCGCTCTGGCTCGGCATCGATTACCAATCGGCGTCTCAGGCGGCGGCGGAGGTGATCAGGGCCAAGGCTGCCTCCGTGGATCTAACGTCGCTCGGCGTATCGACAACGCGCGCGGCCGAGGCGCTCGATCAAGCCCCGCGATTTTTCGGAGTCCCTATCCTGTTTAATCTGCCGGCAATGGCGATCGTGCTCCTGATCACGGTCATCCTCGTTCGCGGCATTCGCGAAAGTGCCGGCTTCAATTCCGGCATGGTGATTCTGAAGCTGGCAATCATCTTGTTCTTCCTGGGCTTCGGCGCCTTTTTCGTGCGCCCCGAAAATTGGTCGGACTTCGCTCCGAACGGATGGAAGGGCATCTCCAGCGCGGCGGCGATTATCTTTTTCGCTTACATCGGCTTCGACGCGGTGTCAACCGCATCTGAAGAAGCACGCAATCCCCAGCGCGACATGCCGATTGGCATGATCGCCAGCTTGATCGTTTGCACGATTATCTATGTTGGCGTGGCCATCGTTCTCACAGGGATGCTTCACTATTCGAAACTCGGCACAGCGGAACCGCTCGCCACCGCTTTTTCAGAGCGCGGGATGAACTGGACAGCAGGGGTCATCGCCTTCGGCGCTGTCTTCGCGACCACGTCGGTGCTCCTGGTGTTTCAGATTGGCCAACCACGGATATTCTTCTCCATGGCGCGCGATGGTTTGTTGCCGGGGTGGGCGGCGAGCGTTCACAAACGATTTCGCACACCGCACGTAACGACAATTCTCAGCGGAGTCATCGTGGCGGTGTTCGCCGGGATCGCGAACATCAACAAGGTGATCGAACTTTGTAATATCGGCACACTGTTCGCATTTGTGATCGTGGCCGCGGGAATTATCGTGCTGCGTATCAAACAACCGGAGCGTCCCAGGCCTTTCCGCGCGCCGCTGTTTCCGCTTGTGCCGATCGGCGCGATTTTGACCTGCGGTTATCTCATGTTCCAGTTGCCGCGTGCGACGTGGATTCGCTTTGGCGGCTGGCTTGTCGTCGGGCTCGCGCTTTACGTGCTCTACGGGTTCGCGCGAAGCCGATTGGGCGTGGCACGTCGTTAGTCCCGCTCTATGTCCGGCGTCTCGATGTCCTTGATGCCGTGGAGCTTTTCCACCGCAGGCCCGGTCGCCAGCACACGATAGAGACACCACGCGAACAGTGCCGTGACGCCTCCCACCGATGCCGCCATAATAATCCAACCAACCGTCGTCATGAAGGCTCCTTTGATTTCTCCCAGCGTCTGCCGGCCAAAGCAGCCAGAATTCCGAAAAATACCAGCGACAGAGCGATCACTCCCAAACTTAGCTGGGCCACAAAGCTGGGCTTCGGCCCGAATAAATCCAAAATGTAACTCGTAGGCTTGAACTCACCGGTCGCAGGCTCCCAGCCAAAAGCGTTGAACAAAAGGAACAGCACAAAAATCGTCAGGAGGTAAAGTGGCGCGACGTACTTCATGATCATCCTAAACATCCCGGGAATGCGCATCGCGGCGCCGTCGTGAGCTTCACTCCACGCTTGGTCGATGCCCATTCCCCAACCGAAGTACACGACGATGATCGTCGCCATGACATACAGGAAAACCGTGCCGACCCAGAAATCAAGCGTGTCGAGCGCCTTCAAATCCTTGCTGAAGTAAACCACGAACGCGCATCCGATTGCCGTGATGAGGCCGAGCAACGCGACTGATCGTTTCCGTCCGAGGCCAAAGCCTTCTTCAAGAAACGCAATGCCCGGCTGCAGCATCGAAAGGGAGCTGGTAATCGCGGCGAGAAACAGCAGGAAGAAAAACATCCACCCAAACAGCCACGGCAAAGGCAGCTTCGAGAACACAAGCGGCAGAACTTTGAACCCCAGCGCAAAAGTCCCCTGGCCAACGATTCCCGCTGCCCCCAGGAAAATGAACGCTGCGGGCACAGTGATCAGTCCGCCCAGGGCGACTTCGCAGAATTCGTTGGCCGAGGTCGCCGTCAACCCGCTCAACACAACGTCGTCTTTGCGAGTGAGGTAACTCGCGTAAGTGATGATGACGCCGAAACCCACCCCCAGTGAAAAGAAAATCTGTCCCGCGGCGGCCAGCCAGAGCTGCGGATTCCGCAACTGCTCCCACATTGTCTTTGTGTGCAGCCGCAGACGAGGATGGTTCACCAGTTCGGCGGACTTCACTCGAATCGCGCTCGCGCCGATGAGCAACTCCTTGTCCTCCCAAACCCGCACACCGGCTTTGCCCGGCACTTCCCTCGCTTCCTGCACCACGACTCGTTCCGGGTTCCACATGCTGCCCAAGCCGTTGAGGACGTTCTGCTCCGGTTTGGCGGGATCCGGCGTGCCGAGCGTGAGGACGCGCACTAGCACAATGAGTGCGAGCAATATGAGCGCGGGGATCGCGTACTTGCAGAAGAACTCGATGCCTTTGACGAGCCCGCGATAAATGAAGAAAAAATTCAGAGCGAAGACAATGATCAGGAACAAAATGGTCTGGCTGTTGCCGCCGGAAAAGGCGATGCCATCCTCGTTCGCCCCGACGAAGCGCTCCCAGAAACCGGTATACGCGCTGACCTCGCTGCCGAGATTCAATTGGCCAGTTAAAAAATACCACGAATATCCGAGCACCCACGCTTCAATGTACACATAGTACATGTAAATGATCGTGGGGATGACGACGCCGAGGACGCCGATGTATTTGCCGGCGGGGTGACGGATCAACGCGTGAAAAATCCCGGGGCTCGAGTGAAATCCCTTCTGGCCCGCATACCGGCCCAGCGTCCATTCTGCCCAGCAAATCGGGATGCCGAGCAGCACGAGCGCAATAAAATACGCGAGCATGAACGCGCCGCTGCCGTATTGGGCGGCCAGACCCGGAAAGCGCAAAAAGTTGCCCAGCCCGATGGCGCACCCGGCAACCGCCAGAATAACGCCAAGGCGTGAGCTCCAGCGTTCTGGCGTTTTCGCGGCGGGCATCGCGCTGTTCTACTGCGCGCATTTCGCCGGGGCGAGCGAATTTCTCACGATCCGAAACAAATTGTTCCGCGCTTGACGCGGTTCGCGTGGTTCACTCAACGTTCCCGCATGAATCCGCTCCACCTTGGGACCATCCTTGCATTTATCGCTCTGACGTTCGCGAAAGGCGCTCCAACTCTCGACGTTTACTGGATCGACTCCGAAGGTGGGGGCTCGACGTTAATCGTCACTCCCGCGAAAGAGTCGATCCTCATCGACACAGGCAACCCCGGCGGCCGCGATTCGAAACGCATTCATCACGTGGCCACCACGGTCGCGGGCATTAGGAATATCGACCACATGGTTATCACGCATTTCCACATCGACCACTTCGGCGGCGCTGCCGAACTCGCCGCGCTAATGCCCGTGCGCAACGTGTATGACCACGGCATTCCGGAGGGCAATCCCGATAACAACCCGAACGACACGCGTTGGCCGCTGCTGAGCAAACCGTACCGTGAGTTCAAGGCCGACAAGCGGCACGTCATCAAACCCGACGACGCGATCACGCTAAAGCAGGCCGAAGGAGCGGCGAAGTTGACCGTGCGTTGCCTCGTCGCGAAGCAAAAATTCACGAGCGACAAAGGCCGGGAAAACCCGAATTGCGCCGACGCAACGCAGAAGCCGAAGGACACCTCGGACAATGCCAACAGCGTCGTGCTGTTGATTCAATTGGGTGATTTCCGCTTCTTCGACGGCGGCGACCTGACGTGGAACACCGAAGCGGAGCTCGTGTGTCCCATGAACCGCGTCGGGCCGGTCGATGTTTACCAGGTGAACCACCACGGCCTCGACGTTAGCAGCAACCCGGTGCTCGTGAAGACGCTCGCGCCGACCGTTGCGATCATGAACAACGGTCCGCGCAAAGGCGCGATGACCGAAGTCTGCGCGACACTGCGCAGCACGTCCTCAATCAAGGCGTGGTATCAGGTCCACCGCAACGTGCAGAACCCAACCAACAATCCGCCGGAAGAATTCATCGCAAACCTTCCCGACAAGTGCGAAGCGCATTACATCAAGATGTCCGTTGACCCCTCGGGCAAATCCTACACGTTTGCCATTCCAGCCAATGGCCATCGGGCGACTTACCAAACCAAATCAACTCACGCCCCTCTGAACACGAAATAAATCGCGCCGACCAGACACAAACCCGCCCAAACGAAGTCCCACTTGATCGGCTGGTTCATGTAAAAAATCGAAAACGGGACGAACACGGCCAGTGTGATGACTTCCTGCAGGATCTTGAGCTGCGGCAACGTAAGAGTCGTGTAGCCGATGCGGTTCGCCGGCACCTGGAGCAGGTATTCGAAAAAGGCGATGCCCCAACTCGCCACTGCCGCCCAGTACCACGGCTTCGAGTTCCAATTCTTCAAATGCGCGTACCAGGCAAAGGTCATGAAGGCATTGGAACAAATCAGCAACACCACGGTGCTCACGATTACTTGCATGGCGCAGCGATGTAGAAACAACCCGCCGAAACTGCAACTCAAATCAAACCGGCACTCGGAAGGACTCGCCAACCTGTTTGAGGGCGATCCGCTCAGGTTCCCGGGCGAGCGCTCCCTCAAGCCGTTCCATCGGCTCGGCAAAGGGCTCATTGCTCAACTTGAACGTCAGGTGATGGACGGGAACGATGTACTTCGCGCCTGCGGCGTTCGCCATCTCGACGGCCTGCTCGGGCGTGCAGTGGTTCCGAATCCACGGCTCGTAAGCGCCGATCGGCATGATCGCCGCCTCGAACGGCCCCTTGGACTTCAAGCCCGCGAAAAGCGGCGTGAGGGCTGTGTCGCCACCAAACAGCAGCGACTTCCCCTCGCGGCGCAGGACATACCCATTGTAGCCCCGCTCCAGTTTGCTCGGCCACCGCACCCCCCAATGCTTCACCTCGAATGCTTCGATTTCCAACTCCCCCTTATTCGTGCGCACGACACTGCGTTCGCCCCAGCCCAGTTCGGTCGGCTTTTTCTGCCCTGGCAAAAGGTCCGTGGTCAATTTCGCCGTGACCGTTGCCGCCGGCTTCAAGCGCCCCAACGTCCACTCGTCGATGTGGTCCATGTGCGCATGCGATAACAGCAGCACATCGATCGGCGGCAGTTCCTTCACTTTCAATGCCGCGGCGACATATCGCTTTGGCCCGGCAATCCCAAGCCCGACCGGCACGCCGATACGGTTGGCAAAAGCGGGGTCCGTCAGGATTGTTACTCCATAAAAATTGATCAACACCGTGGCATGGCCGATCCAGCAAATCGTCACACCGTTCTCGGGCCATGAGGCAGGCCGGGGTGTGACCGGCGCCGCCGCGACTGCCCGTTTCGAATCGGCTACAATCGTGCGAAGCCACCGCGCCGAACGCCGCTGCGATGTGCTCGCCCACCACGTCCCCACCGCACCCGCGCCGGCGAGCACCGCCAGCGCTCGAAGAAATTTACGCCGCTTCTGCTTCACTGCGAACAACGTGGATCGAAGTCGAAAAAAGTAAAATGCGAAATCGGAGCGACCTGCGTTTACTGCCCGGGAGTGTGCGCGACAAAATTCTCGGCCTCGTCTGTGCTGCCGATGCCCTTGTATTTGGCGACTTGTGGGTAGGGGAAGAGCGGCCGAGTCCGAATGACCTTGCGCGTTGAATCGCGCTTTTCAGCCATCAATTTATCCGGTGCTTCGCCTTCTTCGACCCAACGGATAATCGCGTCCATCAGGCCAATCGGCGTGCACCCAGGCCCCCGGAAACCGTGATCGACTCCGGGCGCAAGGAACAGCCGCGCGAATTGCGCCGTCTTCTCCGCTCCGCCCATTCGTTCCTGGACGCGTTTGTAATAATCGGTCGTGCCTTCGACCGGGATGAGTTGGTCGGTAAGCCCGTGATAAATAACGACCTTGCCTCCGCGATTGCGGAAGCGCGTGAGGTCCGGATTGTCGGTACCGTAAACCGCGCCATACTGTTCCACTGATTGCATCCAGAGCAGTTCGAAACCCGCCGGCGTCAACGTCGTGAAGTCCCACTTCGGGTCCTGCCGAAGGAAATATTGATACCACTCCAACGGCACGCTGAACGGTCGCCCCTTCAACGGCGAACCGCTCGTTGCCGCCAGCGCAAACAGGTCGGTGCCCCGCGCCATGCCATGCCACAGAAAACGGCCCTCCGGCGTTCGCGGCCCTTCCCAAATCTCCCGCACCACATCGGCATCGGCTTCCGTGAACGTGTCGCCACCGACTTTAGTGCCAACCAGCGCTTTCGGATCGTAGTTGCATTGTGCCGGATCGTCGATCACGCCATCCGTCACTCCGTCCGCTCCATCGCACGCCGCCACAGCTGCCGCCGTAACCGCCGCCAGTTTGGCTCGCGGCACCAGGTTTTTGGCGTCCGCCATGACGACCTGTGGCCAGAGAATCGCGGCCACCAGGCGATCGAAGTTGATCGCAGGGCAGGCCGAGACAATCCCGTCGTAATCCTCCGGATATCGCTGCGCCTCCGCCAATCCCTGCCGTCCGCCCATCGAGCCGCCGACAAAATACGAGTAGCGGGGGGGCTTGCCGTAGAACGCCTCGGTGAGCGCCTTGCCCACGACTGTCATGTCGTGGATGCCCAGATATGCGTTGTCACGGATCAACTGCCAGTTGATCCGCCCGTTTTCGTCCAGCGCAAAACTGCCGCTGCCCCCTTCGTGGCCGGTATCCGTCGCGCCCGCCGCATAGCCCTGTGCCACCGGGCCGATCAGGCTGAAGACGCTGCCTCCCGAAAACCCACCTCCGCCATTCCCGCGAAATCGCCCATTCCAATTCGTCACCGGCAGCCCGATGAACACCTTTACCTGGTCGCCCGAAGGCGGATGCGTGACCGTCGCGATCACCCGGCACCAACCGTTTGAGGCATCGAGCGCCGCGAGAATGGTCGTATTCGGGATCGAAACTTTGGCCAGGTCCTCGCAAGAGCAGACCGGCTTAATTCCCGGGTAGATCGGTTCCGGCGGCGCGTCAGCCGCGTGCGTGAAAACAGTTGTGGCAAAAAGGACGACGAGAATGAGTGGCTTCATGGGCACATCCCGATCATGGGAAGAACCGGGCAAATATAAAGTATGTTTGTGCGGGCGACTTTCAGGCCAACTTCGCGCTTTTCTTCGCGACACTTCGAGCGTCCAATAACGGCGCAATCCATGAAAGCACTTGTCATCCTTTTCGCGCTCGCCGTGGCTGCACTCGGGGCTGATGGCCGGCCCACTGCGATCGGCGTGGCCAAAGTCGACATTACCCCGGATTACCCGGTACGCATGCAAGGTTACGCCGCGCGCAAGACCGAGGCCACCCACGCGGCGCAGCGGATTTGGGCCAAAGCGCTTGCGATTGGTGACAAGGAACCCGCCCTGTTCGTCACCGTCGACAATTGCGGCGTCGATACAACGATCGTCGACGAACTCGCGCGTCGCCTCACGAAGGACGGCTTCAAGCGCGAGCGCCTTGCAGTCTGTTCATCGCACACGCATTCCGCGCCAAGCGTCGCTGGCTTCGCGCCAAACCTTTTCGTCCAGGACCTCCCGCCCGAGGAGCGGGCGCACATCGACCGCTACACCAGGGAGTTGACCGATAAATTGGAACAACTCGCCCGCGCCGCGCTGAAGGACCGCAAGCCCGGCCAACTCGCGTGGTCGGTCGGCGAGGTGAAATTTGCAAAAAATCGGCGGTCACAGGGCGGTCCGGTGGATCACTCGTTATCGGTACTGCGAGCGACTGATGCATCCGGAAAGGTCCGGGCGGTCATCGCGAACTACGCCTGTCACTGCACGACGCTGGGGGGCGGCTTCAATCAATTCCACGGCGACTGGGCCGGCTACGCGCAGGAGTATCTCGAACGGAACCATCCCGGCGCGGTCGGTTTGATCAGCATCGGCTGCGGCGCCGACGCGAACCCTAACCCTCGCGGCGAAATTGCGCACGCGCAACAGCATGCCGAAGAACTCGCAGCGGAAGTGAAGCGTCTGCTCGATCGCACGTTCACTTCGCTCAACGAGCCACTGGAATGTCGGATGAAGGAGATCGCCCTGCCGTTTCAAAAACATTTCACACGCGAGCAGTGGGAGGAGCGCGCCAAGCGCGACGGCATCGTCGGATTCCATGCAAAGAAGAATCTGGCGCGCCTTGACCGGGGCGAAGCTCTGTCGACGACGCTCCCGTATCGGGTGAGCGCGTGGAATTTCGGTGACGACCTCGCGCTGGTGTTTCTGCCCGGCGAAGTCGTGGTCGATTACGCCCTGCGCTTGAAGAAAGACTTCGACCCGAGCCGGCTCTGGATCACCGCCTATGCCAACGATGTGCCGTGCTACATCCCGTCGAAGCGTATTTTGCAGGAGGGCGGTTACGAGGCGGAGGACTCACTTTGGTATTACGATCGGCCCGCGCGCCTCGCGCCTGAGACTGAAGACCTGATCATCAAAACGGTCCACGAGCTTCTGCCGAAGCAGTTCGTCACCGATCCGAAGAGCGCGGAATTTCCCCCACCGAAATCTCCGCAGGAGGCGCTCGCATCTTTTCGAACGAAAGCAGACCTTCAAATTGATCTCGTCGCCTGCGAGCCGGCCATCGTTGATCCCGTCGCAATCGACTGGAGCGCGGACGGCCGCCTTTGGGTCGTCGAGATGCACGACTATCCAACCGGCATAGATGGCAACTACAAGCCCGGCGGGCGCGTCAAAGTGCTCAGTGATCTCGACGGCGATGGAAAGTACGAGCGCTCAATCCTGTTCCTCGATGGATTCCCATTTCCCACCGGGATCATGGTGTGGAAAAAGGGCGCGCTGATTTGCGCCGCGCCGGATATCGTTTACGCGGAGGACACGAACGGCGACGGCAAAGCCGACCTCGTGCGCACAAATTTCACTGGGT
>WUUC01013564.1_pt1 | contig 11096 bp, 9 predicted proteins | sample 6278441 | NCBI WGS metagenome assembly WUUC01 (sample SAMN13675441, study PRJNA597444) | soil metagenome | isolation source: soil | place: USA: Washington | collected 2017-10 | reverse complement strand
CCCCCATCATCGGCGCGACGCTGCTCAAGGGGTCGCGGCTGCGTCGCCGGGGGGTGGACCCAAGCATGAGGCGGGCGATGGGCGTCGGCGTCGCCGCCTCGTTCGCATCCACGCTCGCCTCCCAACGCCTGATCCGCCTCGTGGAGCGCGACCGCGCGCTGTGGCCCTATGCCGCCTACCGCGCCGCCCTGGCGGGGATCGTGCTTGCGCGGCTGTGGAGGCGATCGCGGGCGGCCTCCCGTCGCGCCGCCAGTCCGGCCTCTCCGGCCGCCGTGACGGCTCCCCTTCCCGCCAGGCCCGACGGCGACGCGGAAGCGTCGCAGGACGGCGGAGCGAGGGCCCGGCGGAGGAGCCGATCCCGATGAGTGCGGGCGAGGCGTACGCTCGCGCGGGCGTCAGCCAGCAGGCGGCCGACGCAGCAGTGACGGCGCTGGCCGAGTCGCTGGCGCGCATCGAGCCGGGAAGGCCCTCGCGCCAGGAGCTCGGTATCGGCCATTACGCCAGCGTGATCCGCCTCGACGAGCGGACAGGCATCGCCCTGTCGACCGACGGCGTGGGGACCAAGCTCCTGGTAGCCGAGCAGCTCGCCCGCTGGGACACGGTGGGAATCGACTGCGTGGCGATGAACGTCAACGACGTGGTCTGCGTGGGCGCGGAGCCCCTGGCGATGCTCGACTACGTGGCGGTCCCGCAGGCGGAGCCCGACGTGATGCGCGAGCTGGGCCGTGGGCTGCGTCGGGGCGCCGAGCTGGCGGGGATCGAGATTCCGGGCGGGGAGGTGGCGCAGCTCGGGGAGATCGTTCGGGGGCTCGATCTCGTCGGAGCAGGGTTCGGGATCGTCCAGCTGGACGCGATAGTCACCGGCGCCTCGGTGGAGCCGGGCGATCCGGTGCTGGGGCTGCCCTCGTCGGGGCTGCATTCGAACGGCTACACGCTCGCCCGCCGCGCGCTACGGGACATCCCGACGGACGACGAGCGGCTCGGTGCACCCCTCGGGGAGGTGCTGTTGGAGCCGACCGAGATCTACGTCCCGGCCGTGCTCGAGCTGCTGCGCTCAGGGGCAGAGGTGCGGGGGCTGGCCCACATCACCTCGGGAGGGCTCGGCAACCTCATGCGCCTCGAGGCCGGCGCCGGCTACGAGATAGACGACCCCCTTCCAGTGCCCCCCATCTTCGACCTGATCCAGAAGCACGGCGATGTACCGGATGAGGAGATGCACGAGGTCTTCAACATGGGGTGCGGGTTCTGCTGCGTGGTCGCGGCCGGGGACGAGCGGGCCGGGCTCGAGGTGCTCCGGAGCCACTACCCGGCGGCCAAGCGAATCGGACGGGTATCCGCTGAACCCGGCGTTCGGCGCCGCTAGCGTCCGGCGCTGCATCCCTGGCTGCTACGTTCGGCGGCCATGCGGATAGCGATTCTGATCTTCGACGGGCTGACGGCGCTCGACGCGATCGGTCCCTACGAGGTGCTGTCGCGCCTCCCCGGCGCGGAGCTCGACTTCGTGGCCGCCAAGCCCGGCGTCAAGCGCACCGACACCGGCCGGCTGGGGCTGGAGGCCGACCGGTCGATCGCCGAGGTACCCACCCCCGACGTGATCCTGGTCCCCGGTGGACAGGGGAACCGGTCGCTGCTCCAGGACGAGCCGGTGCTGTCGTGGCTGCGCTCGGGGCACCGGGGGACGCGCTTCACGACCTCGGTGTGCACGGGCGCGCTCGTCCTCGGCGCCGCCGGGATCCTCGATGGGCTGCGGGCGACGACGCACTGGGCCTACCTCGACCGTCTCGGCTCCTTCGGGGCCAAGCCCACCCCGCAGCGCGTGGTCGAGGACGGCAAGGTGATCACCGCGGCGGGCGTCTCGTCGGGCATCGACATGGCCCTGCACCTGGCGGCGAAGCTGGCGGGCGAGGAGATCGCGAAGGCGATCCAGCTCGGGATCGAATACGACCCCCACCCGCCTTTCGACACCGGCTCACCCGACAGGGCACCCGAGCACCTGGTCGACGCCGTTCGCAAGCTCGAGGATGTGGCGGCTCCGCCGCCTCGGCCGCCCGGGGGAGCCGCCGCTGCCGGGACGAAGTTGGTCTAGGGGCGCAGCGTGGACTTCGTCGTGTCGTCCTCGAGCAGGAGGTCGAAGGCGTCGAGGATCGATGCACAGACGACGTCCGCGGCACGCACGGTCGGGCCACCGGCCCCTTCTGGCCCGATCACCACGATCCCCAGCCGGACCGTCTCCAGCATCGGCACGTCGTTGACCCCGTTGCCGATCGCCGCGCAGCGCTCCGACCCCAGCTCCTCCGCGTAGTCCCGCTTCTCGGTGCCGTTCATGACCCGGCACGCGTCGACGCCCAGATGCGTCGCGGTATCGTCGAGGGTGTTGAGCGTGTCGGCGGAGAGCAGATGCACCTCGAGCTGGTCCCGTATCCGCGCGATGCGGCCCTCCACGCCGTCGATCACCCGGGCCCGGTTCGCGATCGTCCCGTTGACGTCGAGCAGCAGGTGGTCGAGCTCGAGCGACTCGGCGCCCGGAATCTCCCGACGGATGGTCACGAGGCCATCAAATCAAGCGGGCTCCCACATCGTCCCCGTGAGCACCGGCACCGCGCGGATGCGCCACTCCCGCGCCAGCGACCACAGCTCGGCCTCGACGACCGGCCTCGGCTTGCCCGTCAGGACCTCCACCTCCCGCGTCGCCACGCGGCCGAACCGCTCCACCACCTCCAGCCCGCCGGCCGGGGGATCCGACGCGGCCTTCGCACCTGCTGCCTCGGCGCCGCCCCTGTACGCGTCATAGCCGTGCGGCCCCCACACCTCGTGTCTGGAGGCGTCCTCGGCAACGAAGACGGCCGAGGGGAAGGCGATCCGCTCACGGCCCTCGGTCCGCCTCACCCCGCCGGCCTCCCGGGCCGCGTCCGGGACCGCACGTACCTCGTCCAGATCGGTCGCGAACCCCTCGGTGGTCGCGTGTGACGAGAGGTCGATCCGGAATCGCGCCCCGTCCAGACCGGCCGGCCCGGCCGCGCCCACCAGCGCCTCGGAGTGATCCAACTTGAGCCGCTCCAGCATCAGCCCCTCCCGGAGCCGGCGCAGGTACGCGTACTCCCGCTCCGGGCCCTGATCGCCCGCCGCCTTCACGGCCTGGCAGGCAGGGTAGGTCGAGGCGATCGGCGCCTCGCGCCACAGAAGTGGATCGATCGGCATCCCGCTCTCGGCGCTCACCTCGAGCCAGTGGGCGATCAGATCGGAGAGGGGATCCGCACCGCCGCCCGCCCCGGACTCATCATCGACATAGTCCGGGCCGAGCTCGCGCGCCAGCCCGCCCATCACCCACCTGAACCGCAGCTCGTCGCCGAACTCCCACATCAACCTGCGCAGCTCGGGCTCCGCGGCCCAGGAGCGCGGACAGGCGGGATCGGTGTAGTAGCGAACCTCGACCGTCATGGCTCCTGAATCAGTCGCACCGTACTCGGCGGGGGGCCTGGAGGGCACCGAAAGGGGCGAAGCCCCATGCCCGCGGCTCGGCCTGGGAGAGCCACTGCGCGAACCCCGACCAGGAACGTCGAAAATACCTTGAGCATGCGCATCGTCGAGGCAACCGGGGACAGATGCAGGCCGGGTCGGTGATCGGCACGGTCCTGTCGGGCCGCTACCGCCTCGAGTCGAAGCTGGGAAGCGGGGGCATGTCGACTGTGTACCTCGCCGAGGACGAGACCCTTCAGCGACAGGTTGCGGTCAAGGTGCTGCACGCGGAGATCTCCGACCAGCCGGATCAGATCGAGCGCTTCAGGCGCGAGGCGAGGGCGGTGGCCAAGCTCTCACACCCCAACGTCGTCTCGGTGATCGATGCGGGCGAGGACCTCGGCCATCCGTACATCGTCTTCGAGTACATCGAGGGCGAGACCCTGAAGCAGCGCATCGAGCGGCTGGGGCGGCTGCCGCTCGATGAGTCCGCGGCGTACGCGATCGAGGTGGGCCGCGGCCTCGCCGCCGCCCACGGGCGCAGGCTCGTGCACCGCGACGTGAAGCCGCAGAACGTGCTCATCGATCCCGAGGGACGAGCGAAGGTCACCGACTTCGGCATCGCGCGCTCCCTCGAGGCCAAGGGGCTGACCGCCACCGGCCGGGTACTGGGGACGACCGATTACGTCGCGCCCGAGCAGGCGATGGGACAGGCGATCGACTCCCGCTCCGACGTCTACTCGCTTGGGGTGCTGCTGTACGAGATGGTCACCGGGGACGTCCCCTTCCACGCCGAGACCCAGGTCGGCGTGGCGATGAAGCACGTCAACGAGCCGCTTCCGGCCGTGGAGACCCGGCGACCGGAGGTCTCGGCGGCCCTGGCGGCCGTGGTCGAGACCGCGACGGCGAAGAGCCCCGAGCATCGCTACGGCACGATCGCCGCCATGCTGCGCGATCTCGAGAGCGCGCTCGAGGTTGAGGTCTCCCGGGCCGGGAGGGCTACGGGCGAGGTCACCACCGTGCTCGACTCCGTTCCGCCCCGCCGGCGCAAGATCTTGACCCGCAGGGGGATGTCCTGGGCGGGGATTTTCCTGGTCCTCGCCGCCGCCGGCGTCGCCGCGGCGATCGCTGCGTTCACCGGCGAGGACGAGCCGCAGCGGGAAGGCTCCGCCCCGAGCGTCGCCGAGCTACAGGCGGCCGACGACTTCGATCCACCGCCCGGCGACAACGAGGAGCACAGCGAGGAGGTGGACCTGGCGATCGACCGGAACCCGACCACGGCCTGGTCGACCGAGACCTACACCACCGACGACCTGGGCAAGCCTGGCGTCGGGCTCTACGTCGACGCCGGCAAGCCGGTCACCGCGAGCGCTCTCGAGGTGCGATCCAACACCGGTGGGTGGGATCTCGAGGTCTACGGCACGGCGGAGGACCCGCCCGACACGCTCGAGGACTGGGGCGAGCCGATCGGCTCCGCGAGCGGCGTCTCCGAGCGCCAGGAGATCCCGCTGCAAGCGACCCAGCCGCTCCGCTACTACCTGATCTGGATCACGAGCCCCGCGGCGGGCGACGACGGCTTCCTGGTGGAGATCACCGAGGCTCGCCTCGTCGAATAGTCATCCCCCTCAGCACCATCCGTCGGGATGTGTGAGCGCATCGGGCGGTTTCTGGTGACTAGAAGCGGTACTGCCTCTCCCGCTCGTGGCGCTCCACGGCGAGGTGCACGAGCCGGTCGCACAGCTCGGGATAGGGAATGCCCGTTGCCTCGAACAGCTTCCCGAACACGCTCGTCTCGGTGAACCCGGGAATCGTGTTCAGCTCGTTGACCAGCGCCCCGCGCTGCTCGGTGACGAAGAAGTCGCAGCGCGCCAGCCCGCTGCATCCGGTCAGCCGGAACACCTGTGCCGCAAGCTCCCTGATGCGCTCGCCGGTCCGCTCCTCGATTCGCGCCGGCACCACGAGGTCCATGCCGCCGTCCGAGTACTTCGCCTCGTAGTCGTACCAATCGGCGTGCGCCACGATCTCGCCCGGGACCGAGGTCTCGGGCTGCTCGTTCCCGATCACCGAGCACTCGACTTCCTTGCCGGAGGCGCTCGCCTCCACGATCACGCGCGGGTCGTGCCGGGCGGCGTCGGCGACCGCCACGTCCAACTCGGAGGAATCCGTGACCTTGCTGATGCCCACACTGGAGCCGAGACGCGACGGCTTCACCCACACCGGGGAGCCGAAGGCGGCGACCCGCTCGCGCCATCCGTCCTCACCGGCCGCGCAGAAGTCGGCCTGCGGGACGTCGTGGTAGGCCAGCACGCGCTTGAAGGTCAGCTTGTCGATGCAGATCGCCGAGGCAAGCACGCCCGCCCCCACGTAGGGGACATCGACGCACTCCAGCGCGCCCTGCACGGTCCCGTCCTCGCCGTAGGGGCCATGAAGCACGGGAAACGCGACGTCCGCGTCGAGCAGCCCGCGGGCGGGGGCGATGTCGATCTCCGAGTTTTCCTTCACCCATCGTCCGTCCCGCTCGATCCTCACCGGGACGACCTCGTGCCCGGCCTCGGCGAGCCCGTTCGCAACCGACGCCCCGGAGCGGACAGAGACCTCGTGCTCGCTCGAGCGGCCGCCGCTCAGCACGACGACCCGCATCAGGGCACCTCGAACTGGCTCTCGGGCTGCTCGCTCTCGGGCTGCTCGAACCGCCCCACGGTAATCGTCACGGTCTCGCCCGCCCGCAGCCGCGTGCCCGCGGAGGGGCTCTGGTCCAGTACGACCCCGTCCTCGCGCTCGGCCGACACGCTCTGCTCGCGCACGGTCACGCTCAGGCCCTGCCCTCGAAGGGATCGGATCGCGGCGTCCTGTGAGAGGCCGACCACGTCCCGCACGACCACCGATCCGGCCCCTGTGGAGACGACGATCGTCACCTCGGAGCCTCGCTCCAGCGTGCTCCCGGGACCGGGGTCCTGAGCGATCACCGTCCCCTCCGCCTGATCCGAGTTCTCGGTCTCCACGTTGGCGATCAGACCGGCGCGGCGCAGCTGCGACTCCGCGATGGCCTGTTGCTGGCCGAGCACGTCGGGGACCTCGACCAGGTTGGGGCCCTCCGAGACGAGCAGCGTCACCCGGGCGCCCCGTTCGAGCGGCGTTCCCTCCTCGGGCTCGGTGCCGATCGCGCGACCCGCCGGGACTTCGCGCGAGGGACGCGTCTGGCTCTCGACCCGGAACCCGGAGCGGTCGAGCTTCGTCACCGCCTTCCGTTCCGGAAGACCCTCCACCCGCGGGACCTCAGCTGTCCCCGGCCCCTGGCTCACCGTGAGTAGCACGGTCGAGCCCTCGTCGGCGTCCTCGCCGGCGCGGGGGTCCTGCTCGAGCACCCTTCCCGCGCGCAGCTCGCTCGGCGCCGTCCTCGTGTCGACCTCGAACCCTGCTTTCTCCAGGGTTGCCGTCGCCGCCTCCTCCGTCTGATTGAGAACCGCCGGCACCGTGACCTGCTGGGGACGGGTCAGCGCCCACACGGCGAGGGCGACGAGGGAGGCAAGCAGGACAGCGATGATCGCCCACCGCCAGCGGCGTCGCCGCCGGCCCTCGTCCTGGGGCGGCTCCTGCGGTGGCGGGGCCACCGGGGCGCCGCGGACGTCTGTGCTCTCCGGGGTGGCGACCGGGGGGCCGAACACGGCAGTGTCGACGGGCGCCACCGCGGGGTTCGCCTCGGCCGCGTCGAGGGCGGCCTCGAACTCGTCGGCGCTCCGGAAGCGGTTTTCCGGCTCCTTCGCCAGGGCCTTGAGGACCACCGCATCGAGGGCCCTGGGCACCGCGGGATTGAACTCGCTCGGGGGGCGCGGAACCTCGGAGACCTGCTTCAGAGCGACCGCCACCGCGCTGTCCGCCTCGAAGGGGACCCGGCCGGTGAGCGCCTCGTACAGGATCACCCCGATCGAATACAGATCCGAGGCCGCGCTGACCTCGAGCCCCTGGGCCTGCTCGGGGGAGAGGTACTGCGCGGTGCCCATCACCGAGCCGGTCTGCGTGATCTCCGAGGGCCCCGCCTTCGCGATCCCGAAGTCGGTCACAGTGGCCCTGCCCCGTCGGTCGATGAGGACGTTGCCGGGCTTAAGGTCGCGGTGGATGACCCCGTGCGAGTGTGCGAACCGAGCCGCAGCGAGGATCTGGCGGGCCACCGCCACGGCCGCCTCGACGCTCATCCCCCCGCTGATCAGGTCCCGCAGCGACGCCCCCTCGATGTACTCCATCGCGATGTAGTAGGTGCCGTCGAACTCACCGCGGTCGAAGACGCTGACGACGTTGGGGTGCTGGAGCCCCGCCGCCGCGGAGGCCTCGCGGCGGAAGCGCTCCACGAACTCGTGGTCCTGGGCGAAGCGCGGCTGGAGGATCTTCAGCGCGACCCGGCGGTTGAGCTGCGTGTCCTCGGCACACCACACCTCCGCCATTCCCCCCGCCCCGATGCGGTTGATGATTCGGTAGCGCCCATCGACGACGCTGTCTGCTGCTACCAGCATCCGGGCCACCCGCTCATTCGCTGAGCAGCGACCCCATCACGTCGGTCGCGATCGGGCCGGCGGTATCGCCGCCGAAGCAGCCCTGGCAGCGCTCGATCGTGGCCGCCACCGCGATCTGGGGATCGTCCGCCGGGGCGAAGCCGATGAACCAGGCCTGGTTGATGCCCGCGTCCAGGTCGATCTCCGCCGTTCCGGTCTTCCCCGCGAGGGTCGCCCCGGCGACCGAGAGCCCGCTGGCCGTGCCCTCCTCGGCGACGTTGGTCATCATCTCCGCGATCTGCGACGCGGTCTCCTCGCTCATCACCGTGGATTGCACGTCGGGGTCGAGCTCGTCGGTGGTGCGGCCCTCGGGGTCGGTCACCTCCTGCAGGAACGTCGGCTCCATCATCTCGCCGCCGTTAGCGATCGCCGCCGCGACCATTGCCATCTGAAGCGGGGTCGTCAGGAGCTGGCCCTCCGCGCCTCCCTGGCCCACCGCGACGCGGCCGACGTCGAAGCCCTCGCGCACGAGGTCTCGGTCGGCGTTGTAGACGCCGCTGGGCGCCAGCTCGTCAGCGGGGAAATCGAGCGCCGGGTCCTCGTAGAACCCGAACCGCTCCATGTACTCGACCATCGTCTCCGGCCCGAGCTGCTCCCCGACCTGCGCCCAGTAGGTGTTGACCGAGTTGGTGAGCGCCGTGGTCATGTCGATCGTCCCGAAGTCCTCCCCGCCGGCGTTCTCGAGGGGCACGCCGGAGATCTCGATTCCGGAGTCCCCCCTCAGCGTCGTCGAGGTCTCGAACTCGCCCGAGTCGAGCGCGGCCGTCGCGGTGACCACCTTCATAGTCGACCCCGGCGGTTGCGGTGACTGGGTCGGGCGGTTGATGAGCGGCGAGCCCTTCTGGCGGTTCAGCTCCTCGAACTGGTCGGGGACCAGGTTCGGGTCGTATCCGGGCTCGCTCACCATCGTCCGGACCGCGCCCGTGTCGGGCTCGATCGCGACCAACGCGCCGCCCGTTTCGGGGATGCTGATCGCGTTCTGAATCCCGTCGCGCGCGATCTGCTGCGCGTCCGCGTCGAGCGTCAGCGTTAGGTCGCTCCCCTCGTCCGCCTGACCCTCGAGTTGCTCGATGATCGACACGAACTCGTTGTCGCGCCCGATCAGCACGTCGTTCTCGGAGCGCTCGATCTCCGAGTTGCCGAACTCGATGAAGCTGTAGCCAACCGGGTGGCCGAACAACTCACCCTGCGGGTAGTCGCGAACGAAGATCCGCTGGTCCCCGGAGCCCTGTGGCTCGCTGACCGCCAGCTCAGCTCCGTCCACGGTCGTGATGGTGCCGCGCGGGACCTTCTGCGCCTCGATCAGGGAGCGACGGTTGTCGGGGCGCTCACGCAGGTCGTCGGCATCGAAGATCGCCCAGTAGGACGTGAACCCGACCACGCTCGCGAACAACACGAGCAAGAGCGCATAGAGGCGGACGATCGAGGGGTTCACGCCCGAGCCTCCAGCGGCTCGGGATCGGGCGGGCGGCTCGCCGCCCGCGGGCGGCGAGCCCGATCCGAGATCACGAGCAGCAGCGCGAGCAGGACCATGTTCGCGACGATCGAGCTGCCGCCGTAGCTGACGAAGGGCAGGGTGACGCCGGTCAGCGGGATCACACGCACGACCCCGCCGAGGATCACGAACGCCTGCAGGGCGAAGACCGCCGTCAACCCCGCGGCGAGCAGCTTCCCGAAGCCGTCCCGCGCCAGCACCGCGGTCTTGAACCCGCGCTCGGCGATCAGGATGTAGGTGATCACCACAGCGGCTGCGCCGAACACTCCCAGCTCGTTGACGATCACCGCGTAGATGAAGTCGGTGTGGGGCGCGGGGAGCAGGCTGCCACAGTCCGGGAACGGCTGCGCGCAGTCCGGCCTGAACGGGCCCGGGAGCTCCAGCAGCGAGGACCCGAGCCCGCGGCCGAACAGCCCGCCGTCCGCCTGCGCGTACAGCGACTGGGCGATCTGCCCCGCTCCCTCGGGGGCCCCCTTGCCGAAGGGATCGAGCCAGATCTCGACTCGATCGCCGACGTGGGCGAGGGTCGAGGACAGCACCCAGGCGCCGATCACGAACATGACCATCCCGATGAGGACGAACGAGGGGCGCGACGTTGCGATGTAGAGCACCGCGAGAAAGGCGCCGAAGAACATCAGCGAGCTACCGAGGTCGCGGATCACGATCAGCATCAGCATCGCGGCGCCCCACACCACGAGCAGGGGGCCGAAGTGCTTCAGCGGGGGCAGCACGATGCCCAGCACCCGGCGCGCGCCCACCACCAGCACTTCGCGCTTCTCGCCGAGGTAGCTGGCGAGGAAGATGACGACGCAGATCTTCGCGGCCTCGGCCGGCTGGAAGGAGATCGGCCCCAGGTCGATCCCGAGGTAGGCGCCGTTGATCTGCTCCCCGATCCCAGGGAACCGGGGCAGCATCAGCAGCACGATCCCCAGGGTGGCGATCACGTAGCGGTATCGCTCCAGAACCGAGTAGTCGCGCAGCAGGGTGATCGTGAGCACGAACAGCGCTAGCCCGACCACGAACAGCGAGGCCTGCTTGACGGCCAGGCTCTCGTCGATCCGGAACAGGATCACGAGCCCGAAGGCTGCGAGCAGGGCAACGAGCGGGAACAGGTATGGGTCCGCGTAGGGGAGGCGGATCCGGATCACGACGTGCGTCGCGACGCAGACCGCGAGGAAGTACGCCCCGTAGGTCAGGCTGAGGTCCCCGATCCGGTTCGACTGCACGATGAACACGGCGGTGAAGCCCGCGGTGATCAGCACCGCCACCGGTATCAGCCCGAGCAGCTCGCGGTTCCTCGCGCTCATATCACTGCCCGTTCGCGCTCTTCCTGGCCGGGCGGTCACCCTGCTTCTTGCCGCCGCTTCCCTCGCCTCCAGGGCGGCCGCCCTCCGATCGCCGCCCGCCTCCATGCGGACGTGCCCGTGGCCCCCCCGCCTCCGCGGTCGCCGCCGCGTCCTCGTACTCCTGGATCAGGGAGGCCGCGTCGTCGTGGGATCGCAGCTCGTGGTCGGTCACGTTCGTCTGCAGCTCCGTCGGCAGGGAGTCGACCTGGGCCGGGCTCGAGTAACGCTCGTCGTACAGCTCGATCCCCAGCG
>WUUC01196747.1_pt1 | contig 11097 bp, 10 predicted proteins | sample 6278441 | NCBI WGS metagenome assembly WUUC01 (sample SAMN13675441, study PRJNA597444) | soil metagenome | isolation source: soil | place: USA: Washington | collected 2017-10 | reverse complement strand
TGCTCGCCCGCGCAACTTCGTCGGCAAGATTGGTGGCGACGGCGAAGATTATTCGCTGAGCTGACTGACAATGGCGGCAGCGGCAGGTCAGGCAAGATCAGAACATACTCTTGGTCTCACCTGTAGCCTGTAGCCTGCAGCCTGTAGCCTGTAGCCTGTAGCCTGTAGCCGACTGTCTCTCACCACTTCAAATCGTCAGGAACCACGAAGTCCTTATACGGGTCGTTTTCGTCCGCCGATTTGGTTTCCGCCTTGTACTCGAGCACGGCGGTCGGGTCGATCGCCCGAATCTTCTCCGCGCCCTCTTTTGGCACCAATGCGAAGAAGCCGCGATAGCGTGCCACCATCAGCGATCCGTCGACAATTCGTTCGCGTGTGTCGCCCTTCACCGCAATGCGATGAATCTTGCCACCGTCCACGAAATTGTAGAACTCCGGATTCTCATCTTCGACGCGCGGAATACGATTCTGCTCGACCAGCTGATTGATGGCGACGGCGCGCGCACGACGCGCCGCCTTCTCTTCTTTCTTCTTGTTGAGTTCGCGGTCACGTCGCGCCTTCTCTTCCATTGCCCGCTGCGACGCAGTGGGCTTGGGCGGCGGCGCGGATTTGCCCACCGTCTTCTTGTGACGATGTTGCTGCTGCGACTGATCCTGCTCGACTTTTTGCACCTGCTTCTGGGTGACCAGGCCGGCCGCCAACAACTGTTCGCGCAATGACAGACTCATACTTCAAATCTCTCGATGACCGCCAGGGTCGCTTTCAGAACTATCGGCCAGAAACGATCAGAGGCTTCGATTCCGAAGAACCGCACGCACCCCAAACCGGCTGAGCGGTAAATGCTATGCCAGCGCCCTGCCGTTGTCATTGCCGGCGACGGTGGTCCCCGCCGTTTGTTACGAATTGCCAAAGCGGCGGCTGCTGGCCACGCCCGCTGGTAGGCTACAAAGACGAACTGCTGCGCGCTTTTGGGGGATTTGCGGATGATTTCGACATTACAGATCAAGAATTCGGCACGCTTGTCAATCGTTGCCCTGGCCGTCCTGTTTGCTGCGTGCGCAACAGCACCCTCCGGGAAATGGCCGCAGCCGGCCGATGCAGCGCCCGAAAAAGCAGGTTTCTCTGCTGCCGGCCTCGCCGCACTCGATGCCCGCATGAAAGAAGCCGTCGATAAGAAGGAAGTGGCAGGGATCATCACGCTGCTGGTCCGCCACGGCCAAGTAGCGGCCTTCAATCATCATGGTGTGCAGGCGCTGGAAACCGGAACGCCGATGAATCCGAATTCACTGTTCCGCATCTATTCCATGACTAAGCCGATCACCGGCGTTGCACTCATGCAGCTCTACGAAAAAGGGTTGTGGAAACTGGACGACCCGATCACGAAGTTCGTGCCGGAGCTCGCAGGCCTCAAAGTTTTGAAAATGGTCGACGGCAAGCCAACCACCGTCAATTTGAATCGCCCGGCCACCATGCGCGAGCTGATGACGCACACCGCCGGCTTTGGCTACGGCCTCTCTGCGGGCAATCCTGTGGACGATGCATTCCGTGCACAGAATCCGCTAGGCAAAGCCAACCTGAAGGAAATGATCGACACGGTCGCGGCCTTACCTTTGTTGGCGCAACCCGGAGAGCGCTGGTCGTATTCAATCGCGGTCGATATACAGGGCCTGATCGTCGAACGCATGTCGGGCGAGAAGTTCGGCGAATACCTCGACAAACACATCCTTCGGCCGCTGGCGATGACCGAGACGCGTTTCTTCTTGAAAGACGAACATCGCTCTCGCTTTGCCGAGGTGTATCAATGGAACCGCGAGGGCGGCAAGCTGGAGATCGTTCCCGAACAACCGGGTCGCGGGTACTTCGACGACAATCATGTTGAATCGGGCGGCGGCGGCCTGGTGTCGACCACACACGATTACGCGCGCTTTTGTCAGATGCTGCTCAACCGGGGCGAACTCGACGGCAAACGTATTCTCAAGCCGGAATCGGTCGATCTCATGGCGCAAAACCACATCGGCAGCCTGCGTCTCTACAGCGACGGCACACGACCCAACTCGGGTTTGGCCGGCACCGGTTTCGGCCTCGACTTCGCGGTCGTCTACGACCCCGCGGCCGCGAACAGCAAGCAAGGCGCCGGTACGTATTACTGGAGCGGCATTGCCGGAACTTGGTTTTGGATCGATCCGAAGAACGATCTGTTCTTCATCGGCATGATTCAGCGGCGCGGCAACGCGGGCCAAGGCGCGGTCAACTTCCGAGCGGATTCAACCAAGCTTGTTTACGAGGCGTTGCAGCCGGACAAGTAATCTTGCGCCGGTTGGACCGGTATCTGGGGCGGCTTCAACGACGGATTCATCGCCTCAATTATCGATCCAGGAAGTAGGTAATCCGCCGAATCCTGCCGTCGCCGAATTCGAAGACCCCGAGCGTGGTGCGCGATTGCGCGACGCCCCCTTCCACCCAGTCGGAACGCTCGGTGACGGCGAGCTTGGCGCCGATGCCCGAGGAACTCTCGATGCGCCAGTGGGTTTGCACCGTCCGCTCGAAATATTGCCGCAGCGTTTCGACCAGCGTCTCGCGACCTGCAACCTCCTGAATGCGCTCCCCATCCACGATCGAGAACCACTCGATGTCGGGCGATACGTAGGCAACCAGCGCCAACGTATCGCGCCGATTGAGTGCCGCGAAATAGTTCTCGACGATCGCGAGCGTGTCCGCTTCAGCATTGGCGGCGGGCTTTGGAGCGGCCGTGGTGGCGCAACCGGCGAGCGACATCACGGCGGCAAATACGAGCAGTTGACGGAACATCATCGAATACCGCGCTGAAGGATCGGGCGTGGGCGTTGCCGAAAGGGAAGTCTACGGAGCGGGACCGGCGCCGATGTGCATCACCAGATCGATCCGGCGATTGCGCGCCTTGCCTTCCGTATTTTGATTGCTTGCCACAGGCCGCGTTTCGCCGTAGCCGATGGAGCTGATGCGTTCTGCGTTGACGCCTGCATTCGAGATCAAGTACTGCTTGACCGCATCGGCGCGATCCTGCGACAAGATCAAATTGGCCGAATCGGTGCCGTCGCCATCGGTGTGCCCTTCGACGATCAATCCCGCGTTCGGGAAAATCTTGATCACGTCGCGAACCTTGCCGAGCAGCGCGAAGCTGGACGGATCGATCACGCTCTTGGCGACGGGAAACGTCACGCCGCTCAGCGAAATCACCAGGTCGTCGCTTTGCCTATAGACGCGGGCCTCGGCAGGCGTGAATGCGGCTTCGACTTGCGCGATATTCGCGCGTTGCTGAGCTTGCGTGTCCAGCCGCCGCTGTAACGCAACGCGCTCGTCGGAGACGCCGCCCAACTTGTCTTCGAGACGTTTGACTTCGCTATTCAGAATGGCCAATTGCGCATCGCGATCTTCGACATCTTGTCTGAGCTTGCGCGAGTCCCGCTGCAGCTGTTGGATGCGCTCCAGCAATTCCTGAGTCGGCCGCAGATACCCTTCGTCGAAGCGAGGGTTGGCGCCGAATTCCGCGGCCATTCGTTTCAGCGGCTCCTCCCAACCAAGCAGCAATTCCTCGAGCGCCGCGTCGTTTTTCTTTTTATCCAGCAACGGCTGAATGGTCCCCGTCAAAAATAGCGCATGGCGCGCTTCGTACACACCTTGGGCCGCCAGCGAACGCGGCACGTCCGCGTCGTAGCGGCTGCGTGTAATTTCCTGTTCCGCCTGCTGCACGTAGCGCTTGGCGGCCGCCAACGAGCGAGGCGCATATTCCGCCACTTTGGCCGCGTCCGCTTTTGCGATGAGCGCTTGCGCTTCGCCCAAAATGCCGGCCTTGATACCCAAGAGCTCGACATCGCGCAGCAGCACTTCGGCTTCCGCACCCCGCTTCTGCGCGCCCGGAACGTCGTTCTTTTCCACTTTGCTGGCCGCGTCGGCAAATCGTTCTGCAGCGCGTTGCCAGGGTTCGCGCGCCAACTTGTCCGCTTGTGCCGCCAGTGCGTCGTCTCGCGCCTTGAGTGGCGTCGCCAATGCAGTCCTTGCCGTTTGTGCGAATCGCATCGCCTGAGCGAGTAGCGCATCGCTCTTACCGATGCCTTCACGAATACGATCGAGCTTGCGCGCCTTGTCGTAGTCGGCTTCGGCTTCGGTCAATGCGGCGGCGGCTTGCGCGAAAGTCGTTGGCGCCAGGACATCCACCTGCTGCTGGCGGGCGGATTCCAGCGATGCCTTGGGTGCGGCAAATAAGTTGTCTTTTGCAGGCAGCGGCTCCTGCGCCTGCGCGCCGGCCATGGCCAGGCAAATCAAAGCAAATCGCAGCGTTCTCAACATACCCATTTCCATAGTCGGGTGATCCGGCTCAAGGACGGAGCTGGCCGGTCCCACGCACTTTGTATTTATAACTTGTCAATTGCTCGACGCCGACCGGTCCACGAGCATGGAACTTGTCGGTCGAAATGCCGATCTCGGCGCCCATGCCGAATTGACCGCCGTCGGCGAACTGCGTCGATGCGTTATGCAGCACGATGGCGCTGTCGACGCCCGACAAAAATCGCTCCGCGGCTTCGGGATTGTCGGTCACGATGCAGTCCGTATGCGCCGAGCCGTATTTCGCGATGTGCGTAATGGCGTCGTCGACTCCATCGACCATTTTCGCGGCGATGATGGCGTCGAGATATTCCGTGTACCAATCGTCTTCCTTCGCCGCCACAACGCGGGGATCGATTCCTTGCACGGTTGCATCGCCTCGGACTTCGCACTTCGCATCAAGCAGCGCCTTGATGACGGGCGCGACGTGAGTTGCGACGGCGGCTCTGTCGAACAATACCGTCTCAGCCGACCCGCAAATGCCCGTGCGACGCAGTTTGGCGTTCATCACGATGTCGCGCGCCATCGTCACGTTTGCGTCCTTGTCGACGTAGACGTGACAATTGCCTTCCAAGTGACCGATGACAGGCACGCGAGCGTCCTGCTGCACTCTTGCGATCAAACTCTTGCCACCGCGTGGCACGATGACATCGATATAGTCGGTCATCGAACTGAGCAGATAGCCGACCGCGGCGCGGTCCGTGGTCGGCACCAGTTGAATACATGCTTCCGGTAAGCCTGCCGCACGCAAGCCATCGACCAAAGACTCGTGGATGGCGCGACTGGAGCCGTGACTTTCCGAGCCGCCGCGCAACAGCGCTGCGTTGCCCGACTTCAAGCAGAGCGCGCCCGCATCCGCGGTGACGTTGGGACGACTCTCGTAGATGATGCCGACGACGCCCAGCGGCACACGCACTCGCTGAATTCGCATGCCGTTAGGACGCGTCCAATCGGCGATCACATCGCCAATGGGATCGGCCAGCGCAACGATGTCCTCGATTCCGCGAGCGATGTCTTCGACGCGTCCGGCGTCCAGTTTCAGGCGATCGAGCATTGCCGCAGACAGGCCGCGCTCCTGCGCAGTCCGCATATCGGCCTCATTGGCGGCGAGAATTTTGGGCACGCTTTGACGCAACGACACCGCCATACGAAGGAGCGCTGCATTTTTGGTTGCGGTGGACGCCTGCGCTAGGCGGGCCGCGGCGGCCACAGCAGCTTGGCCCATGGCGTCCATGACACGGTGAAGGTCGTCTTGGCTGCTCTGCGCAGCCGGATGCGAAATTTGCGCGGCCATGGGAATCGTCTCGGAAGATGCCCTGAATACTGCCACAGAAGCGATGGCCGCCCTAGATCTTGGTCGAACCTCAATCGAACTGCGGCACTCCCTATTCCGGTTCCGATCGCACCCCCCAGGATTTATGTCTTGCGGCGCTTGGAATCAGCTCGGCCGGGACTGCTCGCCGTCCAGACCTGTCACCACCAAATCGTCTCGGTGAATCATCTCGTCGCGTCCGCGATAGCCCAGAATGGCCTCGATCTCACCGGACTTGCGGCCGATGATGCGTTCGGCGTCGTCGCTGGAATAGGCCGATAAACCTCTCGCCAATTCCAATCCTTCGCCGTCAACCACCAATAACGCATCGCCGCGATCGAATTTGCCGGAGACTCGGATAACGCCCGCCGGCAAGAGACTCTTACCTCTTCGTAGCGCAGCCACTGCACCGGCATCCACACGCAGTTCGCCGGCCGGCTTGAGGGTGCCCGCAATCCATTGCTTGCGCACAGTTGAAGGCGTGGCGGCCGGAAAAAACCAGCTGCACCGTACTCCGGATTCCAGTCGTTTGAGCGGATGCATTTCCCGCCCCAGCGCCACGCACATGTGACAGCCGGCAGCGACTGCGATCCGGGCAGCGGCAATCTTGGTTGCCATGCCGCCGGATCCCACTGCGGAAGACGATCCTCCCGCCATGCGTTCGATGTCAGGCGTGATGCCGTGCACTTCGGGAATGAAGACTGCCGCAGGGTCCCGGGTTGGATCCGCGGTGTAGAGCCCATCGACGTCCGATAACAACACGAGACAATCCGCGCCCATCATCTGGGCGACTCGCGCCGCCAGTCGATCGTTGTCGCCGTAACGAATTTCGCTCGTGGCAACCGTGTCGTTTTCGTTGATGAGGGGGATGGATCCCAATTTCAACAGCGCACCGAGCGTGCTGCGAGCATTCAAGTATCGGCGGCGCTCTTCGGTGTCGCCGAACGTCAGCAGAATCTGCGCGACGGTCAATTCGTGCGCATCCAGCACTTCTTTCCATGCGTGCGCCAGCCGGATCTGTCCAACCGCCGCCGCGGCCTGGCTTTCTTCCAGCTTCAAGCGGCCGGTCGGCAACCCCAGATGCCTGCGACCCAGGGCAATAGCTCCGGAGGAGACCACGATAACCTCTTGGCCGCGGCCGCGAAGCCGCGCCACATCCGCCGCCAGCGTTTCGAGCCAGGCGCGGTTGAGCCGTCCGGTGGCCTGCTCGACGAGCAACGCAGAACCGATCTTGACGACCACGCGTTTAGCTTGCTGCAGCGGCTGGGCGGACTTGCGGGCGCGGGCGGGCATTGGGTTTGACACTTGCTCGATGAACGATCGCGAATTCTGCCTGGAGATCGACCCCGTGTCGCGCCAAAGCGCCCAGCTGCGGAAGCGGACGGGCAAAACAGCGCGGCCAAGACTCGTCGGTCACTATTGAGACCGAAGTCGGTAGCGACGATTTGCCAAGACGCAGGCAGGCTGGCTCGAAATCGCTCAGCTTTCGTTCCCGCCAGCGGATCTGCACGCCGTCAGTCTGCATGTCGCGCGCTACCGTTGCCTCGCCCATCGCGACCCCCTAAGATGCGTGCGCCGGACACGCCCATTCGCGCGCGTTCGTTCCAATCTTCGAGGTGTCAAGTGGCTAGAGATTTCGACCCGGTTGCCGGGCAGTGGTACAAGGACCTGGACGCGCAAGAAGTGTTCCAAGTGTTGTCCGTGGATCCTGATGAGGAAATCATCGAGGTTCAATACGAAAACGGCGATATCGAGGAAATCGATCTCGATACTTGGCATGAACTCGACCTGGATCAAACCGAAGAGCCCGAAGGTTGGTCCGGATCAGAGGACGAGGACGACGAAGAAGAACTCGACGAAGAGGAAGAAGACGACGAAGACGAGGACGATTGGGACGAAGACGAGGACGACGACTTCGACGACGAAGAAGACGAATTCGCCGACCGCAATTAATCGAGCCGGATCTTTCATCCTGTGCGTTGCCGAATCGGCAACCGATTCGGCACTTGAACTTACGCCTCCGAACCCAAGACTACTCGCTGCGATATTCGATCGCAGCGGAGTAGCGAGCAAGGCATATGAAGCGCATTTTTCTGTTTGCGGCCACGAACATCGCGGTGCTGGTCGTCCTGAGCATCGTCATGAAGGCGTTCGGCCTCGACGCCATGCTGGCGCAGAACGGACAAGATCCGATGGCGCTGCTGGTCGTCGCCGCCGTGATGGGGTTTGGCGGCGCGTTTATTTCGCTCGCCATGTCCAAGTGGATGGCAAAGAAGTCGATGGGCGTTTACGTGATCACCGAGCCCCGCAACACCAAGGAAATGTGGCTGTTGAGCACGGTGAAGAGACAGGCGGATGCGGCAGGTATCAAGATGCCTGAAGTCGGCATCTTCGAATCGCCCGACATGAACGCCTTTGCGACCGGCGCGCGGCGCAATGCCGCGCTGGTTGCGGTGAGCACCGGCCTGCTGAATGTGATGTCGGAACGAGAGGCCGAAGCAGTGCTGGGCCATGAGGTCAGTCACGTTGCCAACGGCGACATGGTGACGCTGACGCTCATCCAAGGGGTGGTCAACACATTTGTCATTTTCCTGTCGCGCATCATCGGCGGCGTCATCGACAATGCACTGAGCGGCAATCGCGAACGCCGCAGCGGACCCGGCCCGTTTTACTTCATGATCGTGATGGTCCTGCAGGTGGTGCTCGGCATTCTGGCGAGCATGATCGTCGCCTGGTTCTCGCGCTATCGTGAATTCCGTGCCGACGTTGGCGGTGCGAAACTCTCGACCCGGCAAAATATGATCAGCGCGCTGGAACGACTGCAGCAACGCCACGCTGCGCCGTTGCCCGAACAGATGCGCGCCTTCGGCATCACAGGCGGCAAGCTGTCGAAGCTGTTCGCCAGTCACCCGCCGCTGGAAGTGCGAATCGCAGCGCTTCGCGCCGGCAACTAAGCCGGCACTGATTCAGACTGTGTCCCGTCGCATAACGGGATCCATCGAAAGCAGCAAGTCGGATGATCAGGACTGGCGACAGCGGACTTGATCAGAGCTTGCCGAGTTCAGCAGCCTTCGAGCATCGCGTCTCACTCTGTTGGTTGCGACGCGACTTGCGACTCGCCGACAATCCGGCTTTGCATTACGCCTGCCAACATGCGGCGCGAGTCGTGCTCGCTTACGTCCATGCACCGGAAGAAGAAGCGCCTTGGCAGCCGGGCGAAGCCAGCAATTGGTGGTTGCATCGCAGTTTGAAGTCTCTCGCAGCCGAGCTCGGCCAATTCAAACAGCGATTGGTCGTTCGGCAAGGCGCATCGCTGCCGACATTGCAGGCGCTAATCGCCGAATCCAAGGCTTCGCTCGTCGTCTGGAACCGGCTCTACGAACCCGCTGTCATCGCGCGCGACACCGCAATAAAAGCAGCACTGCAGTCCGACGGCATCGAAGTGCACAGTCACAACGGCTCGCTGCTGTTCGAACCTTGGACTGTTCAGACCAAACTACGCACGCCGTTCAAAGTTTTCACGCCGTTCTGGCGCACCTGTGCCGCGCAGCTTGCCCAAGTCCGGCCACTCCCTACGCCGAAGACCCTTCCTTCTGTCGATCAACCGCTCGCCACGCAAACTATCGAATCGCTGAAGCTGGAACCCAAGCTTTCATGGGCTGCGGGGTTAGCATCGATGTGGAAACCAGGCGAGCGCGGCGCTCACGAAGCGCTCGAAGCGTTTGCTGATCGCTGCGAACGCTATCGCGATGCACGCGATCGACCGGCAATCGCAGGGACTTCACGACTATCGCCCTTCCTGCATTTCGGTGAAATTTCGCCAAGGCAGGCGTTCGCGGCTTTAGCCGGCAAAGCTCACGAAGCTCGTGCGGCGGAAGGAGTAGATGCGTTGCTACGCCAACTTGGCTGGCGCGAGTTCGCGCACCATTTGCTCTACCACTTCCCGCACACGGCTCAGGAACCGTTCAACCCAAAATTCGCAGGGCTCAAATGGAAAAAGAACAGCATTGCTCTGCGTGCATGGCAGCAGGGCAAGACAGGCATTCCGCTGGTCGATGCCGGGATGCGCGAGCTTTGGGCCACCGGCTACATGCACAACCGCGTACGCATGATCGCCGCATCGTTACTCACCAAAAATCTAAACATTAGTTGGCGCGAGGGTGCCCGTTGGTTTTGGGACACGCTCGTGGATGCCGACCTGGCGAACAATTCGCTGGGCTGGCAATGGGTGGCAGGATCCGGAGCAGACGCCGCGCCGTACTACCGCATCTTCAATCCGGTGCTGCAAAGCGAACGTTTCGACAAAGAAGGCGTCTACCTGCGCCGATGGCTGCCGGAACTCGCGCAACTCTCTAACAAAACCATTCATGCGCCTTGGTTATCGTCCAACGATGAACTCAAATCTGGCGGAGTCATTCTCGGTAAGAACTATCCCAAACCTGTCGTCGATTTGGCAGCGAGCCGGGACGATGCGTTGCAGCGATATAAAGCGTTAGGCGAATTGGGCGCCGCACCTATCACCGATCGATAGTCCGCGTGCATGATTTCGCGGACGCATGATCGCTGAGTGTTATACATCTCGTCTACGCAAGACTCGATCGATGGCTTGTCCCAACTCCTCGACGGTGTTCGGCTTCAGAATCAATTCTTGAACTCCCACGGAGCGGGCACGCTCCCGATCTTCGGTTCGAACGTAGCCCGAAGTAAGCAAGATCGGTATGTCCCTGCGCACTGCGTAGAGCGCGTTGATGAGCTCAAAGCCGCTCAGTCCGGGCATCGACAGATCCGTCACTACTGCATCGAAGGATTGGGGACTGCTGCGAAATTGTCGCAGACCTTCCACTGGATCGATACACCCTGTCACTCGATAGCCCAATCTCTCGAGCACGTTTGCAACCAGGAAAACCAATGGCTCCTCGTCGTCGACATAGAGGATATGCTCACCCTGACTACGCGCCGCGGCTGGCCGCGGCGCGGGTACGGACAGGGCTCCTTGCGTGCGTACCGCCGGAAAATAGACTCGAAACGTGGCGCCGTGCCCCACTTCGCTTGCCACCGCAACCACGCCGCCGTGCGACGTGACGATGCCGTGAACAACCGCCAACCCAAGGCCAGTCCCCTGCCCCGCTTCCTTCGTGGTGAAGAACGGATCGAAGATGCGGTCGAGCGCCTCCTTCGGTATTCCATCGCCGCTGTCGCTGACGGTGAGACTCACATATTCGTCGCCACCGAGTTTCGCGAGCTCCGGCGGCGCGCTCGAATCGTTCCGCTGGACGCCGAGACCCACTCCAATGGTGCCGCGCCGATCGCCGATGGATTGCGCCGCGTTCGTGATCAAGTTCATGATCACCTGATGAAACTGAATCGAATCGATCGCCACCGACGGCAAGTTGTTGGCGTAAGACTGCCGAATCTCGACGGTG
>WUUC01113432.1_pt1 | contig 11097 bp, 10 predicted proteins | sample 6278441 | NCBI WGS metagenome assembly WUUC01 (sample SAMN13675441, study PRJNA597444) | soil metagenome | isolation source: soil | place: USA: Washington | collected 2017-10 | reverse complement strand
TCTTCTGGGACTTGTCCTCGCTCGACCGCGCCTACCGCATCGTCTCCTTCATCGTCCTCGGCGCGATACTGCTCGCCGTCTCGTATCTATACCAGAAGAGCCAGCAGCAGCAGCAGCGCGCGGCGGACGCGGAAGAAGAGTCGGGCGAGAGTTAGTCGAGAGCGGGCGCGGCAATGTGAAGCTTTATCGCGTAGTGCTTGCGCCGGGCATCACCTTCACGCGCGCGGCCTTTGCTCGCTCGGCCTCCGCGCCCATTCGTCCGGTGAGTATGAGCGCGACCATCTTGTAGTCCGCGAGGAAAGACCAGAGCGGATGCTTGAAGGTGGCGGGCCGGTTGTGCTCGACGAAGAAGTGGCCGACCCACGCCGCCGCGTAGCCGACGACGAGCGCCAGCGGCAGCCAGCGCCAGCGTCCAGTCGCCAACAGCATGACGGCCAGAGTCGTGCTCGCCAGCGTCCCCACGGCATGCAGCGCACGCGTCGCGGGGCGGCTGTGCTCCCTCACGTAATGCGGCCAGAAGTCTCTGAAGGATTTCAACTCTTGCTCGGTCACGGGCGTCCTCCGAAAATCAAAGGGATTGGCTCAGGGAATCAAACCTCTTCAGCCCTCATCCTGCGTGAAGAGCTTGCTGTAGTCTTCGGCGGCGGCGGGCGCGAGGCGTGCGAGTCGAAGGTTCTCTTCGACGTGCTCGCGGCTGCTCATGCCGACGAGCGCGGTGGTGATGCCGGGCGTGGAGCGGACGAACTGGATGGCGGTCTGCGCGTCGGTCGAGAGCGAGCCGAGCGCGCCGCGGATGTGCTCCGGGATGTCGCGCGCAACCTGTCCCTGTAGGAGAGAGGCGCTGGCGACGACCGTCACGCCGAGCGCCTTCGCCGCTTCGAGCAGAGAGACGCGCGAGCCCTCGTACGACTGGTTGGCGAGGACGAGCGCTTCGGGCATCGCGAGGTTGAAGGGAAGCTGTACGAAGCGGAAGCCGTGCTCGTCGCCCCCGGCCTCGCGCGCCAGCTCGAAGATGCGTTCGAGCGAATGATGCTCGCGCGCGTTCGGCTGCGCGCGGAAGCCGTTCCAAGTCGCCACGCCGTAAGCGCGGATTCTGCCCCCGGCGCGCTCCTGCTCCAACTGCTCGAAGGCGGCGCGTAGCCTCGCGTCGAACTCGTCGCGCGTCACGACCGAGAGCTGCGTCTCCGGGTTGTGTATGTAATAGACATCAATCGCTTCCAGATTCATGTTGCCGAGCGACTGCGCAATCTGGTGCGAGAGATAGCGCGGCGTCATGCAGTGGCTTCCCGCCGCGAGGTCGTCGAAAGTGATGACGCCGGGACGCACGAACGTCTCTTCGACGTAGGCGCGCACGCCCGACGCGCCTTGGGGCGGCTCGGAGTCGAAGGGAAGATAGCCGCCCTTCGTGCAGACGACTATCTCGTCGCGGGCCGCCGTCCCCGCGCTCGTCACACGCCGGAGCGCTTCGCCGACCGAGCGCTCGCTGCGCTGAAAGCGGTAGTTGGCCGCCGTGTCCCAGACGTTCGCGCCCAACTCGACGGCGCGCGCCAGTGCGTCGGCGTAAGCGCTGTCAGTCTCTACGTCCCAGCCGCCGAGATACGTCCCCACTCCGACGGACGAGAGCCATAGGTTCTGCTCGAAGCGGAAATGGTTTTCGGCGGTCGAGCCTGAGAGGCGCTCGCGGTAGCGCGCCGTGCCTTCGTTTGTCGCGAAGCCCTGTACAGGCATCTTCGGTTGTCCTCCCTTTTTCAGTTCAGCGGCGGGAAAATCTGGCGCGCAGTTTAGCACAGCCGCCGGGGCCGTTTGCCTTGCGTGGAGAAGACACCGGCGCGATTTTCAGTTCGGCAATTCAGTGTGATAGGGTTGACGGACACGAAACAGATTCAGTATCGCGGGCGAGAATCAAATGAACACGCGCGGACAGGAAGGCAGCGGGACGGCTCCCGCTTCGGGCGGGACTCAGGACGCTTCGGAAGCGGCGCGCGCTTCGTCGCTCGACTTGCCGGGCGAAGAGCTGCGCGAGCTGGCGCGCGTCTTCGGCGGCATGACGCTCGATTATATAGAGTCCGTCGCCGGGCTTCCGGTCTTCCCGGAGACTTCAGCCGAGCAAGTCGCGGGATTGTTCCGAGGGCCACTCCCGCTAGAAGGCGTCGGCCTCGAAACCTTGGAGCGCGACTGCGCCGGAATCATCGGCAACAGCCGCCACAACGGGCATCCGCGCATGTTCGGCTACGTGTCTTCGCCGGCAACCCCCGTCGGCGCGTTCGCCGCGCTTTTCGCCTCGGCGCTCAACTCGAACGTCACTTCTTGGCGCTCGGCCCCCGCCGCGACCGAGATAGAACAAGTGACGGTCGGCTGGCTGGCCGAGCTTATCGGCTACAAAGGGGCTGGGAAGAACGAGGGCGCAAGCGGGCTTCTCACCAGCGGCGGCTCGATGGCGAACCTCAACGCGCTCTTCGTCGCGCATCGCACCAAAGCGGCGGCGACTGCGGGCGATGCCTCTCGACGCGGCTTGTGGGCCGCGGGCCCGCCGATGACGATTTACGTCTCCGATCAGGTGCACCTCTCGATTCCGAAGGCGGCGGACGTGCTCGGCCTCGGGCGCGAGCAGGTGCGGGTCGTCGCTTCCGACGATGGTTACAGGATGGACGTGCGCGCGCTGCGCGAAAGGATAGAGGCGGACGCGCTCGAAGGGCTGCGTCCCTTCTGCGTCGTGGCGAGCGCGGGGACTGTGGCGACGGGCACGGTCGATGCGCTCGGCGAAGTCGCGCGCGTCGCCCGAGAGCACTCGCTCTGGTTCCACGTGGATGGAGCCTACGGCGCGCTCGCCGCCGTCGCCGAAGGCAAGCGGAAGCTCTTTGAGGGACTTGAATTGGCCGACTCCGTCTCGCTCGACCCGCACAAGTGGCTCTACGCGCCGCTCGACTGCGGCTGCCTCCTTTTGCGCGAGCCTGAGAGGGCGCGCGCCGCCTTTCAAGGGACTGAGGAGGGCTACATCAAAACCTTCGAGCGGAATGAGGCGGAGTCTTTCGCCTTCTGGGACTACGGCCTCGAATTGTCGCGCCCCTTCCGCGCGCTCAAGGTCTGGATGATGCTCCGCTACTACGGCGCGCGCCGCATCGCCGACGCGATTGCCGAAGACATCTCGCTGGCCGCTCACTTCGGCGAGTGCGTCGAAGCGTCGGAAGATTTCGAGCTGCTCGCGCCCGTCACGCTCGGCATCTGCTGCTTCCGCTACGTGCCTCCGGCGGCGCGACTCGCGCTTCAGCGCGCAGACGAGGAAGAACGCTCGCGTCTCGACGCCGAGCTGGATGAGCTAAACGCGCGCATCATGCACAGAGTCCAGCGCGGCGGGCGCGCTTATCTCTCGAACGCAATGCTTCGCGGTCGCTTCGCGCTCCGCGCCTCAATCACTAACTTCCGTACGACGCGCCGCGACATCGCCGTCACGCTCGACGCCATACGCGAAGCGGCGCACGAGTAAAATTTTTAGAAAGAAGTTTTTGAGCGAAAAGATGACAGAGGGTGTCTATGAAGAGGAGTTGCGCGTCGCCGTCGGGCTCGCGCGCGAGGCGGGGGCGGCGGCGCTCGGGTTCTACGGCGGGCCTCTGCACGTCGAGCATAAGGACGAGTTCGACGAGCCTGTGACACAGGCCGACCGCGTCGCCAACGAGTTGATTGTGAGCGGGCTGCGCGAGGCTTTTCCCCTCGACGGCATCCTCGCCGAAGAGTCCGTGGACACCGCTCGACGCCTGAGCCGCGAGCGCGTGTGGATGGTTGACCCGATTGACGGCACGAAGGGCTTCATCGCGGGCACGGGCGACTTCGCCGTGCAGGTCGGGCTCGCGGTCGAAGGCAGGGGCGTCCTCGGCATCCTCTACGCGCCTTCGACCGACGTGCTCTACTGGGGCGCGAGCGGGCAGGGCGCGTGGGTGAGCCGTCCCGTCGCTGATGCCGAGGGCGGCACGAGGACGGAGCGCTTGCGCGTCTCCGAAGAGAGCGAGCCCGCGCGCATGAGACTGGCCGAAAGCCGCTCGCATCGCGGCCCGCGCATGGACGCGGTGGTGCGGGCGCTCGGCATCCGCGAGGAAGTCAAGCGCCATTCGGTCGGCATCAAGGTCGGGCTCATCGTCGAGCGGCAGTGCGACCTCTACATACATCTCTCGGGCAAGACGAAGCAGTGGGACACCTGCGCGCCTGAAGTCGTGCTGCGCGAGGCCGGGGGCCGCATGACCGACCTCTGGGGAGAGCCGCTTCAATACAACACGCCCGACGTGCTCAACCGCAACGGCATCATCGCGTCCAACGGCGCGGCGCACGACGCGGTCGTCTCGAAGATGAAAAAGCTGCTGGCCGAATTCGGTCGGAAGCGCTCTTGAAGGATTTAAGAAGTCCGAAGCTAAAATAAAATTGAGGAGAAAAACATGAAACGTAAAGGCTCGGCGGTATGGCAGGGCGGCATCAGGGACGGCAAGGGGACTGTCTCCACACAGAGCGGCGTGCTCTCGAACGCGCAGTATTCATTCAGCACGCGCTTTGAGGAGGGCGCGGGCACGAACCCCGAGGAGTTGATTGCGGCGGCGCACGCCGGATGCTTTTCGATGGCGCTCTCGAAGCAGTTGGAGGACGCGGGGATGAAGGCCGACGAGATTAACACCACGGCCACCGTTACGCTGGAAAAGACGGACGCGGGCTTCACCGTGACCAAAGTCCACTTGGACGTGTCGGTGCGGGCCGCGGGCGAGCAGTCGGCCTTCGAGACGGCGGCGAACAATGCCAAGGCCGGTTGCCCCATCTCGCGCCTGCTCAACGCGGAGATTACGATGGACGCAAAGCTCGAAGCCTCGTAGGATTTTCGAGGGGGCTCATTCCCGCCCTCACGTTTGCCTTGAGAGGGTTGTTAAGGCTATGCCGGAGAACGAGTCAATGTCTGAAGCGGGCGGCGCGCGCGAGGGAACTGGCGCGCGCCGTCGCGTCTCAAGCGGTTCTCCATACGAGCCCGTCATCGGCATCTCTCGGGCCGTCCGCGCGGGGCGCTTCGTCGCCGTCGCTGGAACCGCGCCGCTCGGCCCCGACGGTCGAACGGTCGCGCAAGGAGATGCGGCGGCGCAGGCGCGTCGCTGCTTCGAGATTGTGAGAAGCGCGCTCGAAGACCTCGGCGCGAGCCTCAACGATGTCGTTCGCACGCGCATTCTGCTCACACGCATCGAAGACTGGGAGCAGGTCGCGCGCGTCCACGGCGAATTCTTCCGCGACGCGCGGCCCGCCTGCACCTTGATGCAGGTCGCGCGCTTCATCGACCCCGAATGGCTCGTCGAGGTCGAGGCGGACGCCGTGTTGGAAGGTTGAGACGAAAGAGGGAAACAGCAATTCAAGAGAAAGGAAGGACGTGTGTCGCCATGAAGATTCATCTGACGCAGTTCGTCACGGCCCTCGCCGCCCTCATTTCGCTCTGCGCCATCGCCTTCGCACAGCAGGTCGCAGACCCCGACTTCAAGCCGACAATCGCTCGACCCGCTTATGCGCAGGGGCGCGGCCCCGTCGTTTTCATCGACGAGGCGCACCATAACTTTCACACGGCGAAGGGGCGCTATCAGCCCTTCGCGGAACTGCTCACGCGCGACGGCTACCGCGTCGAAGCTTCCGCCGCGCCGTTCAGCAAAGCTTCTCTGAAGCGCGCGCAGGTGCTCGTCATCTCGAACGCAATCGCTGCGCGAAACGAGAACCTCTGGACACTGCCGGTCGATTCGGCCTTCAGCGACGAGGAGATTGCGGCGGTGCGCGAGTGGGTGCGGGCGGGCGGCTCGCTCCTGCTCATCGCCGACCACATGCCTATGGGCGGCGCGGCTCAGAAGCTCGGGGCCGCGTTCGGCGTCCGCTGGAACAACGGGTTCGCCCTCGTCAAAAACCAGCAGGGGGCCATGATATTCAAGCGCGAGGACGGCTCGCTCAAAGACCATGCGGTGACGCGCGGCATGACTGCGGGCGAGCGCGTCGAGCGCGTGGCGACCTTCACCGGCTCGGCCTTTCAGGTTGAAGGCGGGGCCGAGTCCATCCTCGTCTTCGCTAAAGATGTCGTCTCGCTGATGCCGCAGGTGGCTTGGCAATTCACGCCGGAGACGCCAGAGGTTTCGGTCGCTGGCTGGACGCAGGGCGCGACGCTGCGCTTCGGCAAAGGGCGCGTCGCGCTCTTCGGAGAGGCTGCGATGTTCACGGCGCAGCTCGCGGGGCCGAACCGCATGCGCGTCGGCATGAACGCCTCCGAAGCTCCGCAGAACGCGCAGTTCCTTCTCAACGTGCTCCACTGGCTCTCGGGCAAAATCAAGTGAATGCGGAATGCGGATTGAGGAATGAAAGAGAAATTGCCCGGTTGACTCTTCGACTTATTTGCTCATTGAGATAATCAATTCTTTAATTCATCATTCCTCAATCCGCATTCCGCATTCCGCATTTTCCATTTCCCCTCTATACTGTGCGCGGAGACGGAGTCAGAACTCTTCGCACGTTCCTCACGCAGGGCGCACGTCTCTGAAAAGCCTCCTCAGTGGGAGCAGAAACCCTTTTGAACCTCCGAGCCAAACTTCTATTCGTCTTCATCGCCCTCGCCTTTGTGCCGCTCGTGGCGTTGAGCGCCATCAACTACTGGAGCGGCATGCGCTCGGTCGAAGAAATCGTGCGCGCCGCTGCCGACGAACGCGCGACGATTATCGCGCGCCGCGTCGAGAACCTTCTGGACGAGCAGGAAAAAAGGCACAGCCTTCTGGCGAAGGTCTCGCTGCTGCGAGACTACGTGCGCGCCTCGCAGCAGAACGCGCCCGACGGCCCGCAGCGCCCCGGCGCGCCGGATGTCCCGCGCGAGCCCTTCGAGTTCTTCTACAGAGCCAACGAAACATACTTCGAGTCCCTCACTGTTCTCGACGCCTCGGGCGGGGCGCTGTTTCGCCTGAGCAGGGACGAAGGCGGCGAGCCGGTCTTCCAGACAAGAAACATCGCCGACAGCAGCATTAGGTACGACCGGAGCGTTTGGAGCTTGAGGAGCCCGAAGCTTCTGCGCTCGTCGCTCGCGCACGAGGGGACGCACGGCTCGATTCTCATCACGACCGCCCCCATCTTCTCAGGGGCCGAAGGCTCTCCGCCGTCGGGCGCGTTCGTCGCGGAGAGCAGGATGAAAGAGATTTTGGAGGAAGCCGCGCAGGCCAACACGCAGCCCGCCTCCGATGGTGCGAGCGGCGGTGGCGGCACGCCATTCTCAAGGCACGTTATCCTCGCGCTCGATAACGACAACGGTCGAATCGTCTATCACACGAACGGCTCGCTCAGGCATCGGACGGCGGCGGACTCGATGCCGTACTTCGATTCCATGACCTCACGTATGCGCGCTGGCGGAGACGGCTCCGGCTTCTACGATATGCCGGACGGCAACCGTTGGCTGGCGTCCTTCCGGCAGGTGCGCAACCTCAACCTCTCGCTGGCCGTGACGCAGGATTACACGGCGGCCTCGGCTGGCGTGCGGCGCGCGGGAGCGGTCGGCATCACGCTGGCGACCGTGACGGGACTCGCGGCGGTCTTGCTTTTGCTGCTCATCGTGCGGCGCGCCACCTCGCGCATCGAACGCGTCGCCAAGGCGGCGGCGGGCATCGCGGGCGGCGACCTAGACCAGCGCATCGAAATCACGGGCCACGACGAGACGAGCAGGCTCGCGGAGAGCTTCAATCTGATGAGCGACCGCCTCCGCGAGCAGATTCGGCGCGAGTCCGAGTCGAAGCAGTTCGAGTCGTTCATGCGTCTCTCGGCGATGCTCACGCACGACCTCAAGAACGCCATCACCGGCCTCTCGATGCTCGTCTCGAACATGGAGAAGCGTTTCGACCGGCAGGAATTTCGGGCCGACGCCATCACCAGTCTGAGAGACGCCACCGAGAAACTGCGCCGCATCGTCTCGCGCCTGAGCGAGCCGCTCAGGTCTCTCAGCGGCGAGTACCGCCGCGACTCGCGCCCGACCGACCTCGTGCCTATCATCCGCCGCGTGCTCGCCGCACAAGCCGAGCCCTCTGTCCCGCTCTACGAGATAGAGTCTCATCTGCCCGACAAGCTGGTCGCCACAGTCGAGGCCGAGCGCATCGAGAACGTCATCGAAAATCTCGTCATCAATGGAATGGAGGCGATGGGCGCGGCGGGGGGCCGCCTCACAGTAGAGGCCGGCGAAGAGGACGAACGACACGTCTTCATCTCCGTCTCGGACACGGGCGTCGGGATGAGCGAAGAGTTTATTCAAATGCGTCTGTTCCGGCCCTTCTCGACCACCAAGACGAGGGGCGTCGGCCTCGGGCTCTTCACCTGCCGCGAGATAGTCGAGACGCACGGGGGGCGCTTTGAAGTCGAGTCGAAACCCGGCGCTGGCACACGCTTCCGCATCGTGCTACCATCCAGCCTGTTCACGTCGGGCGAACGGCATCGGCAGGCGGCGAAGGGGGCGTCTGCGGCTAACCGAAGCGGCTAACCGAGTCCGAAGCCGTCGCGCGCCGAAGTGATCCCTTTCAGCTTTTCCACATCAACAAGCTTTATAATCCACAGGCTCAGAGAACCTCGTCAGTCGCATCCCCCTGTGCGCCGACCGGGGAGAGAGCCGCGCCGGGCCGGGTTGCCTTCGGTCGGCGTCCACCTCGTCGCGACGCCCGGCGCGCGAGAGACTGCGTAAACATGAGCGAACAAGCCGAGCAGAAGACGACGGTGCTGGTGGTGGACGACGACCGCTTGTTGCGGCGTCAGTTGCACTGGGCGCTGGTCGAGAATCACCGCGTGCTAGAAGCCGAGACGCGCGCCGACGCCATCGAGCTTCTGCGGAGCCAGCGCGTGGACGTGGTGCTCTGCGACCTACACCTGCCGCCCGACCTAGAAGGCATAGAGGAGGGCTTGGCCGTCATCGATGCGGCGCGCGACGAACGACCGAGCGTGCCCGTCGTCGTCGTCACGGGCAGCGACAAAAAGCAGGCCGCGCTCGAAGCCATACGCCGGGGCGCATACGGATTCTTCGAGAAACCTTTCGACGCCGAAGAGGTCTCGCACATCGTCTCGCAGGCCGCGCGCGTCCGTCAGCTCGAAACAGAAGTGCTGCGCCTTCGCTCCGAGCTTGATATGTTCAGAGGCTTCGGTCGCTTCGTCGGCGCGAGCCCCGCGCTCGAATGCGTCCTCAAGCAGGCCCGCGCCGTCGCGGACACCAACGCGACCGTCCTCATCACCGGCGAGAACGGCACGGGCAAGGAGGTGCTCGCGCGCGCGATTCACGAAGAGAGCACGCGCGCCGTGCGCCCCTTCATCGCCGTCAGTTGCGCGGCGCTCCCCGAGACGCTCATCGAGTCAGAACTCTTCGGCCACGAGAAGGGGGCTTTCACTGGGGCGGCGCAGGCCAAGAAGGGGCGCTTCGAGCTGGCCGACGGCGGCACGCTCTTCCTCGACGAGATAGGCGAGCTAACGCAAGCCGTGCAGGTCAAGCTGCTGCGCGTTCTTCAAGAGCGCTCCTTCGAGCGCGTCGGCGGAACCAAGACCATCGAAGTCAACATCCGCCTGATGGCGGCCAGCAACCGCGACCTCGAACAAGAGGTCGAGACGGGCACGTTCCGCCAAGACCTCTTCTTCCGCCTCAACGTCGTGCCGCTGCACCTGCCGTCGCTTCGCGAGCGCCGCGAGGACATCCCCGTGCTCGCCGCGCACTTCGCGGCGAAGGCCGCCGAGAAGCACGGGCGCTCGACGCCGGAGCTTGACCCCGCGCTCGTCGAAGCCTTGCAGGAGTACGACTGGCCCGGCAACATCCGCGAGTTGGAGAACCTCGTCGAACGCCTCGTCGTGTTGACGCGCGACTCGGCCCTCGGCGTCGAATTCCTCCCCGAAAAAATGCTGCACATCGTCCCACCCTCCGGCGCTCAGCCTCCTTCGTCTCCCTCCGCATCCAACTGGGACGAGACGACGCTCGACGGCGCGACGCACGCGCTCCGTCAACGCCTCGTCATCAGCGCGCTTCAGGCCGAAGGCGGCAACCGCGCCGCCGCCGCCAAACGCCTCGGCATCAGCCGCTCCTATCTCCACCGTCTCATCACCGAACTCGGAATCCATTAGAGGCTAGAGGTCAGAGGCTAGTGAAAGACAAGATGTTTTTCACTAGCCTCCAGCCTCTGGCCCCTGACCTCTAGCCTCTATCCTGTCAACAAATGTGCACACAAGGCGCGTGTGTTATGTCCACTCCTGTGTACATGCCATTCTATGGCATCGGTGAGGTTTGCGGTTTTTCAGGCGAAAGCGCTGCGAGCCGCATTGGAGAGGCGTTGGCACACGCGTTGCCATGTGAAAGCGCGTGGGGAGCGAAAGCGCGACAGCAGATCCGCCACCCGCACGGCAGACGTGATTGTTCCCGGCGGTGACCTTAACCGAATTTTGGTTGGCGGGGCGGAGTTAAGAGAAGATGAAGCCGAAAGTTTTGATCATTGACGACGACGTGTCCATCACGCAGCAGCTCTTCTGGACGCTGTGCGACGAGTTCGAGGTGTTGACGGCAAACAGCCTCTCTTCGGCCATCCGCCGCGCCACCATCTACGAGCCCGACATCTCGATCCTTGACCTGCATCTGCCGCCGACGCTCGACGCCCCCGACACGGGCCTGCGCATCCTCGAATACGTCAAGCAGCAGTTGCCCTCGTCGAAAGTTTTCGTGGTCAGCTCAGGAGCGTCGGTCGAATTGCAGAAGGACTGCATCCGGCGCGGAGCCGACGGGTTCCTCAGCAAGCCGCTCGATGTCGAGCGTCTGGTCGAGACGGTGCGCCGCACGGCGCTCGCCACACGACTCGCGGCTGCTTAGAAGATTCTTTGAAAAGTTTTCGCCCCAGCAAACGGCAATCGCGGTTGCCGGTTTTTGAGAACCGAAGGCGCGCTTGCCCGCTCACCCTCACCACTTGCGCCGGGTGATCTTTGAAAGCACTACTAGATTCGGCCCTCGCCTACCCCAAATTCGAGTGGCCGTGTCAACGCCCGCGCGTTATGGCATCCCTTCTGCCGCTGCGCGGAGCGCAAAGCCCCCGTCTCCAAATTGACTCCTGCCCAGAGTCG
>WUUC01037432.1_pt1 | contig 11099 bp, 1 predicted proteins | sample 6278441 | NCBI WGS metagenome assembly WUUC01 (sample SAMN13675441, study PRJNA597444) | soil metagenome | isolation source: soil | place: USA: Washington | collected 2017-10 | reverse complement strand
GGCCATCTTCAAGGCCGGAGGGGTGTACCTGCCCCTCGATCCCCTGCAGCCTGGCAAGCGGCTCGGCCAGGTCTTGCACCAGAGCTTGCAGCAGAGCGAGCCGTCGCTCGTGCTCACGACGCCCGACTTCGCCCCGCTGCTCGAGGACGCAGGCGCCGAGCGCACGGCGCGGCCCCACGTCTTGACCTTCGAGGCGGCGTGGGCAGCAAGCGCAGATCGCGGCGAGGCGCAGAATGAAAACCCCGCCGCGTCGAGCACGCCGGACGATCTGGCCTATATCATCTTCACGTCGGGCTCCACGGGCACGCCGAAAGGGGCCATGGTCGAGCATAAGGGGATGCTCAATCACCTCCTGGCCAAGGTTTCGGCCCTCAAGCTTTGCTCTACCGACATAATCGCGCAGAACGCGCCGCAGACCTTCGACATCTCGGTATGGCAGTTTCTTGTCGCGCTGCTCGTGGGCGGGCAGACCTGCATTATGGACGACGAGATCGCCCGCGACCCGAGGCTGCTCTGCGAGCGCTCCTTCAGACGAGGAGTCACGATCCTGGAGGTCGTCCCCTCCCTGCTCCAGTTCATGCTCGACGAGGTCCGGCGCTCGCCCAGCGATTTGTCGTCCCTGCGCTGGCTGGTCCCCACCGGCGAGGCGCTCCTGCCCAACCTGGCCAGGCGATGGTTCGAGCATTACCCGCACATCCCGATGCTCAACGCATACGGGCCGACGGAGTGCTCGGACGACGTCACGCATCATCCCATTTACCAGCCCCCAGGAGCCGAGATCGGCCATTTGCCGATAGGTCGCCCCATCCCCAATATGCGCATGTACATCCTGGACAGCCGCCTGCAGCCCGTCCCTGTCGGCGTTCCGGGTGAGCTCTACGTCGCCGGGGTCGGCGTCGGGCGCGGCTACTTGAACGAGCCGGAGCGCACCGAAAAGGCCTTCATCCCGTCGCCGTTTCCGCGTGAGAGCCGCCTCTACAGGACGGGGGATCGGGTCCGCTATCTTCCCAACGGCGACATCGTGTTCCTCGGGAGGATCGATCATCAAGTGAAGCTGCGCGGCTTCCGCATCGAGCTTGGTGAGATCGAGACCGTCCTCGGCCGACATCCGGAGGTCGATCAAGCGGTGGTGCTCGCGCTGAAGGATCAAAATGGCGCGCAGCGCCTCGTCGCCTATGTCGTATGCGGTCAAGGAGGCGCCCCCTCTCCCGCGGGCCTGCGGTCGTTTATCGAGGAACGATTGCCGGCCTACATGGTGCCGGCGGCGTTCGTGCTCCTCGACGCATTTCCGCTGACGTCGAGCGGCAAGATCGATCGCAATGCATTGCCGGTCCCGGACGTCACGAGCCTGGCCGCCGGTCACGAGCACGCGCCGCCGCGGACGCCGACGGAGGAGACGATCGCGGGGATCTATCGCGACGTCCTGCGGCTCCCCGAGGTCGGTGTTCACCATGACTTCTTCGAGCTTGGTGGGCACTCCCTCCTGGCCACGCAGGTGGTGGCTCGCGTGCGCGAGGTATTTCAGGTCGCCTTCCCCTTGCGCCTAATCTTCGAGGAGTCGACCGTGGCGAAGCTCGCGGCCCGCGTGGAGGACGCCAGGCTCGCTCAATCGCTCAAAGCTGCGCCGTCGACGTCGCCCCCGACGACCGCGCAAAGCAGCTTTAAATCCGCAGCCGACACGACGCGGCAAAACTGCGGACGGATATGAGGCCGAACATGGAATGGGTCTTCCCCGCAGCCGCTCGGGTCAGGTTCTCGTGAAATCTATCCAGCAGTTTTTATCAGAGATGAGGGACCGGGGTGTAAAGCTCTGGGATGATGAGGGGTATCTCGGCTATAGCGGCCCTGAGGAGATCGTGACGCCGGAGCTCCTCGAACAGCTCAAGGCGCGCAAGGACGAGATCCTGACCTTCTTGCAGAAGGCCGGCGCCGGGCAGGAAGCCGCGACGATCACCAGGGTGCCCCGCACCGGGCGCTACCCGCTATCGTTCTCGCAGCAGCGATTCTGGTTCCTCGAGCAGCAGGAAGGGCCGAGCGCCACGTACAACATGCCGGGCGTCATCCGCCTGCGTGGGACGCTCGATATCGCCGTGCTCGAGCGCAGCCTAATCGAGCACGTAAGGCGGCACGAGAGCCTGCGTACCACCTTCACCATGATCGACAGCGAGGCTTGTCAGATCGTCCGTGAGGACATCCCCTCGCCCCTGACCGTGGTTGATTTGAGCGATCGGACAGCGGAGGAGCGAGAGCGAGAGGTCGTGCGGCTCGCCGAGGAGGAGGCCCTGCGGCCCTTCGATCTCGGCCGTGATCTCCTGGTGCGCGTCACGGTGCTGCGGCTGGGCCAGGGCGCAGCCAGGCCTGCAGGCAACGCCGGCGGCCCCGCGAACGGGCAAGCCGACGAGCACGTGCTCCTGGTCACCATGCACCATATTGCCTCCGATGGATGGTCGCTGAACGTCTTCAGCCAAGAGCTCACAGACATCTATAACGCCTATCTCGCGGGAGAGCCGTCGCCGCTCTCCGACCTGCCCTTTCAATACGTCGACTTTGCGTGCTGGCAGCGCAAGACCATGCACACGGAGGGGTTTGCGCGGCAGCTTGCCTACTGGAAAGGGCAGCTCGGTGGAGACATCCCCGCCCTGGATCTGCCGCTCGACTACCCCCGGACCAGCCACCCGACATTCGAGGGGAAGAGCTGCTACCTCTCTCTCGATCGAGAGCTCCGGGAGGTCGTCGCGGGGCTGAGCCAGAGGCATGGCACGACCTTGTTCATGACGATGCTGGCGGCCTTCAAGGTCCTCTTGATGCGCCTGTCTGGCCAGGACGATATCCTGGTTGGTACGCCGATCGCGGGGCGGGGACAGGTCGAGCTCGAGCGGCTGGTCGGGCTCTTCATTCAAACCGTGGTGCTGCGCGCCGATCTCTCCGGCGATCCGAGCTTCGAGGGGCTGCTGGGGCGCGTAAAGAAGGTGACCTTGGATGCCTATGCAAACCAGGACGCGCCCTTCGAGAGGATCGTGGAGATCCTTCAGCCGACGCGTGAGCTCGGCCGTACCCCGCTCTTTCAGATCCTGTTCAACATGTTGCCCGATCTCTCGCCGCTCTCATTCAACGGGGTGACCACCGGAGAGATCCACGGGGGCGACACGCCCGCCAAGTACGACCTGACCCTCTACGTCCGGGACTCGAAGGCTGGGATGTCGCTGCGCGCGGTCTACAACAGCGCGCTATTCACCGAGGCCCGGATCGCGATCATCCTCGATCAGTATCACCAGCTGTTGCGGCAGATCGTCGCGGAGCCCAGAAAGGCGATAAGCGCATATTCGCTCGTGACGCCGCAAACGGAGCCGACGTTGCCCGACCCGACCGCGGAGCTGCCGGAGCCATTCCTCCCGCCCATCACGGCGTGGATAAAGGGCTGGGCCGAGCGCACGCCGGCGCAGGTCGCGATCGCCCAGGGGGCGCGCGTTTGGACCTATCGCGAGCTCGTCGACCGGGCGGAGGTGATAGCCCGGGCCGTGGCCGAAGGTGGACACGCGCCCGGTGCGATCGTGGCCATCCACGGTCGCCGCAGCTTCGGCCTGATCGCCAGTATGCTCGGAGCTCTTTGCAGCGGCGGCGCGATCCTCATGCTCGATCCGCGCCTGCCGCTGCAGCGCCGCGACCTCATGCGGCAGGAGTCGGGCGCGAAGCGGCTCATCGTCGTGGAGGGAGGCGAAGCAGACGAGGACACGGCGGCACGGCAGATCGCCGAACAATACGGATCCATTCTGCGCGTCTCTGCCGAGGACGCGGCGCTCCTCGGGGGCGACGCCGCCGGAGCCGAACGCGCGTCGCCCCGAGCGCTGCCCGACCCGTCGCCGGACGCGCCCGCCTACATCTTCTTTACATCGGGCACCACAGGGGTCCCAAAGGGGATCCTCGGCCGCCACAAGGGTCTGTCGCACTTCCTTCGCTGGCAGCGTGAGACCTTCTTGATCGAGCCCGCTGATCGCTGCGGACAGCTCACCGCTCTGTCCTTTGATGTCGTCCTGAGGGACATCTTCCTGCCGCTCATAAGCGGAGCCACGCTCGTCTTGCCGGAAGAGATGGATGAGGCGGGCGGCGAGCGCGTCCTCTCCTGGCTCGACGCCGCTCGGATTTCGCGGACGCATACCGTACCCTCCCTCGCCCAGACGTGGCTCCTCGACAGGCCGCGCGGCGCGACGCTACAGCGCCTGCGGACGGTCTTTTTCGCCGGGGAGCCGCTCACCTCCCAGCTAATCCAGAAATGGCGAGAGGCGTTCCCGGCGGCGGGCGAGATCGTAAACCTCTACGGCCCGACCGAGACCACGCTGGCGAAGTGCTTTTATCGCGTCCCGGCCGAGCCATCACCCGGTATTCAGCCGGTGGGGACGCCGCTGCCCGAGACGCAGGCCCTGGTCCTCGCTGGAGAGCGTCGCTGCGGAGTCGGAGAGCTCGGCGAGATCGTCATTCGTACGCCATTTCGAACGCTCGGTTACATCAACCAACGTGCTGACGAGCAGGGGAGCCGGTTCATCCGCAACCCATTCCGCGATGACGCCGACGACATCGTCTACCGCACCGGGGACAGCGGCCGCCATCGCCCGGATGGATTACTCGAAATCGAGGGCCGTCTGGACGGTCAGGTGAAGATCCGGGGCATACGCATCGAGCTCAGCGAGATCGAGGCGGCCCTGAACCAGCACCCCGACATCAGGCAATCCGTCGTTATGGTTCACGGCGATGGACCGAACAAGCAGCTCGTCGCCTACGTGGTCCTTCAGCAAGGAGACGCGCCGTCCGCAAAGCGGGCTGTGGCCGCGCAATGGCGCGCCTCGCTCCGCAATCGGCTGCCGGATTCGATGATCCCGGCGATGTTCATCCCGCTGGACGCGATCCCGCTCAGCCCGAACGGCAAGATCGATCGCCGCTCGCTCCCGGCGCCGGACCCATCCGCCGCTATCTGGGAGAATGCGTTCGTGCTGCCGCGCACGGCGGTGGAGAAGCAAGTGGCTGCGATCTGGTGCGAGATCCTGGAGCGCGAGCAGATAAGCGTTCACGACGACTTCTTCCACCTGGGCGGCCACTCCCTGATGGCGACGCAAGTGATGGCTCACATTCGCCGAGTCCTGAACGTCGAGCTGCCCCTGCGGCGGATCTTCGAGCACCGGACGGTGGCTTCGCTGGCGGAGCACATCGAGGTCCTCGGCATCGCTCGGGGAATGGCCCCCGAGGCTCCGGCGACGGAGGAGCTAATCGAGGAGGAGTGGTGACGCCCTCGGTTGAAGATCTGTTGAGGGAGCTGCACGCGCGTGGCGTCAAGCTGTGGCTTCAGGAAGGTAACCTGCGCTCGCGGGCGCCTGAGGGCGCGATCACGCCGGCCTTACGCAGCCAGATCAGCAGCGCCAAACAAGCGCTGGTAGAGTACCTGCAGGCCGCGCAGGGGACAGCCGCGCTCCCCTCTGTCGATCGTACAGATCGTGATGCTTCCATCCCGCTCTCTTTTGCGCAGCAGAGATTGTGGTTTTTAAACCAGCTTGAGGACGGGGCCAGCGCTACATACAACATGCCGTTTGCATTTCGGCTAAACGGCGAGCTCGACGTCGAGGCGCTGGAAGAGAGCCTGAACGAGATCGTGCGGCGGCACGAGAGCTTGCGCACGACATATCGCGTCGCTGAGGGCAGGCACGATGCCCATCAGGTAATTAAAGAGCACACCGCCTTCCGGCCGCCTCTGATCGACGTGCCGATCTTGACCCAGGGCGGACAGCTCACGGCGGAGGCAGAGCGGCTCGCGCTCGCGGAGGCGCGGCGCCCCTTCGACCTTTCGCGCGACGTCTTGCTCCGCGCGGCTCTGCTGCGCGCGGAGCCTGCAGATAGCAGTCAATCGCCGCGTGAGCACATATTGCTGCTGACGATGCACCACATCGCCTCGGACATCTGGTCGGTCGGCGTGCTGGTCCGTGAGCTGTCTCTGCTCTATCGAGCGTTTCATCAGGGCGCGCCGTCCCCGTTGCCCGAGCTCCCCATTCAATACGCAGACTTTGCCTCCTGGCAGCGGCGGCAGATGCAGGAGAGGAGGCTCAACGAGGATCTGGGCTACTGGCGGCAGCAGCTCGCGGGCGCGCCGCCGCTGCTGGAGCTTCCGTCAGACAGGCCGCGCCCCCCTGTTCAGACCTTCGACGGCGGTGTCTGCTACCACACGCTCTCTCCGGCGTTGACGAGCGCGCTGAAGACGCTGAGCATTCGATCGGAATGCACCCTGTTCATGACGCTGCTGGCTGCGTTCAATGTCTTGTTGATGCGCTTGAGCGGCCAGGAGGATCTGGTGATCGGCACCCCGATCGCCGGCCGCACGCAAGCCGAGGTCGCGCCGCTCATCGGGTCCTTCGTCAATGCGCTGGTTTTGCGGACGAACCTCTCTGGTAATCCGCCGTTTCAGGAGCTTCTGAAGCGAGTAAGGACGGTGGCCTTGGACGCCTATCGGCATCAAGAGCTGCCCTTCGAGGCGCTGGTCGAAGCGCTAAAGCCGCCTCGTAGCCTGAGCTACCCCCCGCTTTATCAGGTGATGTTCGCCTTGCAGAACGTGCCGCTCTCGGCCATCGAGCTGCCCGGCGTCTCGCTGTCCTTGCTGGAAATGGGAGAGGTCACCGCCAAATTCGATCTGCACGTGTCGATGCTCGAGACCGAGCAGGGCATACGAGGGGTCTGGATCTACAACAAAGCTCTGTTCGACGGCGCCACCGTCGCGCGAATGGTCAGCCATTTCGAGACGCTGCTCGCGGGGATCGTCAACGCGCCCGATCTGGCGATAAGCGCCCTTCCGATCTTACGTGAAGACGAGCTCCATCGAATGAGGGTCGAGTGGAACGCGACCGCGATGGTCTACCCCAAGGGCAAGACCATCCACCAATGCTTCGAGGAGCAGGTGAAGCGCTCGCCCGAAGCCATCGCGCTGAGCAGCACCGAGTGGCTCGCGAAGAAGGATAGCCTCGGGGAGGGGGATGGCCCGGGATCACACAAATCCAGGCCTCGCTATAAGCTCAGCTATCGTCAGCTCGACGACCTGGCGAATCTGCTGGCTCGCTATCTTCGGTCCCAGGGGGTGGGAACACCCTCGCGGAGGCTGGTGGGGCTGCACGTAGAGCGATCCGTGGAAATGGCGGTGGCGCTGCTCGGCGTCCTCAAGGCCGGTGGGGCCTATGTGCCCCTGGATCCCTCCTACCCGAAGGACCGCATCGCCTTCATGATGGCCGATGCCGGAATCGAGCTTGTGCTCACGCAGGCGAGCTTGCGGGCCAAGCTGGCGGGGCCGGCCGCGCAGCTCTTCTGTCTTGACGCCGACTGGGACCGCATCGCGGTCAAGACGCCGGAGGGCGACGAGGCGCGGACGGCGGTCACTGCGCCGGGCGAGCCGGACGAGCAGCTAGCGTATGTCATCTATACATCCGGCTCTTCCGGGAGGCCCAAAGGGGTGCAGGTAGGCCACCGATCGGTGGTCAACCTCCTATCCTCCATGCGAGAGCGGCCCGGATTGAGCGCCGATGATGCAACGCTCGCCATTACCACGATCTCCTTCGATATCGCCGCGCTGGAGCTGTTTCTGCCATGGACGGTCGGTGCAGAGGTCGTCCTCGCGAGCCGAGAGATCGCGTCGAACGGGAGGTTGCTGGGCGCGCTGCTCGACGATTGCGGGGCGACGGTCATGCAGGCCACCCCCGCTACCTGGCGCATGTTGCTGGCCTCCGGCTGGCAAGGCAAGCGGGGGCTCAAGATCCTGTGCGGCGGCGAGGCGTTACCACGCGAGCTGGCAACGCAGCTGCGAGCGTGCGGCGGCAGCCTGTGGAACATGTACGGCCCCACAGAGACGACCATCTGGTCGGCCATTCAGGAGGTCGCGACGGAGCGTCCCCCGATGGAGGTCACCGTGCCCATCGGACGCCCCATCGGAAACACCCAGCTCTATGTCCTGGATCGGCGGCAGCAGCTCGTCCCTGTGGGCGTGGCCGGCGAGCTGCACATCGGGGGTGATGGCCAGGCGCTTGGTTATCTCGGGCGTTCGGGGCTGACCGCAGAGAAGTTTATCCCAAATCCCTTCGGCGCCGGCCGGATCTACCGCACGGGGGATTCATGCCGTTACCTGCCCGACGGCACGATCGAGTTTCTCGGGCGGCTCGATCATCAGGTCAAGGTCCAGGGCTTTCGCATAGAGCTCGGTGAGATCGAGGCCATCCTCAATCAACATCCCTCGGTGCAAACCGGCGCGGTGATTGTTCGCGACGACCACGGCGACAAGCGGCTGGTAGCGTATGTCGTACCTGAGGCGGGGACCGTCGCAGAGCGGGGCGGGAAGTCTCCTCGTTTCAGCCCCGTCATCTTGCGCAGCTTCCTGGAAGAGAAGCTCCCCGCCTACATGGTGCCATCGAGCTTCGTGGCGCTGGATGCCTTGCCGCTCACCCCGAACGGCAAGCTCGATCGCGCGGCCCTGCCCGCGCCGGACACCGCCAATCTGGCGCTCGAAGCGGAGTATGTGGCTCCGCGCACGCACGTGGAGGAGGCGCTATGCGCCATCTGGCGTGACGTGCTGGGCGTAGAGCGGGTGGGGGTCCACGATAACTTCTTCACCTTGGGCGGGCACTCGCTGCTGGCCACCCAGGTGGCGTCGCGCATTCGGCTGCGCTTACAGATCGAGCTGCCCCTGCAAAAGCTCTTCGTCCATCTTACCGTGGCGGCGCTGGCGAAGGTTATCGAGCAGGCGCAGCATAGCCGTCAGGCGCCCATAAAGGCCCTCGCCCGATCAGAGCGGCTCCCCCTGTCCTTCGCCCAGCAGCGCCTCTGGTTCCTGAGCCAGCTCGAGGGGGCCAGCGCCACATACAACATGCCCGCGGCCGCGCGCCTGACCGGAGAGCTCGATGTGGAGGCGCTCGCCTGGAGCCTCGACCAGATCGTGCAGCGCCACGAGAGCCTGCGCACCAACTTCTTGCTGGCCGACGGGGAAGCGCGCCAGCTGATCCGTGAAGACCTGAAGCTCGATTTGAAGCGGGATGATCTCAGCCACCTGACCCGGGACGAACAGGAGCGCGAGATCACGCGGATCGCGACGATGGAGGCCCAAGCTCCGTTCGATCTCACGCGCGATTTGATGGTGCGCGCCAGGCTGATCAGCCTCCGCCACGAGGAGCCGCAGGAGCACGTATTGGTGCTCGTCATGCACCATATCGCCTCCGACGGCTGGTCCCTGGGCGTCTTTTTCCGTGAGCTGTCCGCGCTCTATATGTCGCGTGCTCATGGACGCCCGTACCCTCTGGCCCCGCTGCCCATCCAGTACGCCGACTTCGCCCATTTCCAACGGCAATGGCTGCGCGGTGACGTGCTGAGCGAGCAGTTGACATTCTGGCGGAAGCAGCTCTCGGGGGCGCCGTCCCGCTTGGAGCTGCCGACGGATCACCCGCGGCCTGCGCTTCAGAGCTTCCGCGGCCGGCGCTATACGCAGCGCTTGTCGCCGGAGCTCTCGCGCGCTCTCGCGAGCCTGAGCCGGCGGTACGACGCGACCCTGTTCATGACGCTGCTTTCCGCATTCAACGTGCTGCTCATGCGGTACAGCGGTCAGACGGATATCGTCGTCGGGACCACCATCGCGAACCGGACCCGCGTCGAAATCGAGCCGCTCATTGGCTTTTTCGTCAACACCCTGGCCCTGCGCACGAACCTCTCGGACGACCCGTCGTTCGCCGCCGTGCTGAGCCGCGTAAAGGACGTCGCCCTCGACGCCTACCGGCACCAGGACCTGCCCTTCGAGATGCTGGTCGAGGAGCTCCAGCCGGAGCGCGACCTCAGCCACCCGCCCCTCTTTCAGGTCCTGTTCGCGCTGCAGAACGCGCCCATGGACGCCATCCAGCTAGAGCGGCTGACCCTGACCCCGCTCGCCCTCGAGACGAACACCGCCAAGTTCGATCTGATCCTGGCCATGACCGAGACCAAGGACGGGCTCTCGGGGCAATGGGAGTATAGCAGCGACTTATTCGAGCCGGAGACGATCGAGCGGCTGGCGAAGCTGTTTGAGACCCTGCTAACAGGTGTCGCGGCTCACCCGGAGGAGAAGGTCCAGGCGCTGCCGCTCATCGGCGAGGCGGAGCGCCGGCAGCTGCTCGTGACGTGGAACGATACCCGAGCGACCTACCCGAACGACAAGTGCGTGCACCAGCTATTCGAGGAGCAGGCTGCGAGGACCCCGGATGCGCCGGCCGTGGTCACGTCGAGCTGGTTTCTGGCGAACGCGCGCGCGGCTCGTTCGGCCGACGATCGCGCGCTGGCCCAGGATAGAGAGGAGCACATCACATATCGCCAGCTCAACGAGCGAGCTAACCAGCTGGCCCATTACCTGCGCTCAATCGGGGTCGGCCCTGAGGCGCTGGTCGGCATCTGTCTCGAGCGGTCCCCCCTGCTCCTGGTTGGCATCCTGGGCATTCTCAAGGCTGGCGGCGCGTACCTGCCGCTCGATCCGAGCTACCCCCGGCAGCGGCTCTCCTTCATGCTGGAAGACGCGAAAGCAAGAGTCCTTCTGACCCAGCAGAGGTTGCGGACATCCGCGGCGCCGAGCCGCGAGGACGCGGCCGATATCCGGGTGATCTGCCTGGACACGGACTGGCGAGACGTGGAGGCTCACCCTCGAAGCGACCCGCCCCATAACGTCGGCCCCGACGGCCTGGCTTACGTCATCTATACCTCCGGCTCGACGGGGAAGCCGAAGGGGGTGATGATCGTCCACAGAGGTCTGACCAATTACCTCTCTTGGTGCATCCAGGCCTATGATGTCGCCTCAGGGGAAGGCGCCCCCGTTCACTCTGCCATTGGTTTTGACGCCACCATCACCAGCCTCTTTTCTCCCCTGCTTGTCGGCAAGCAGGTCACCTTGATCCCCGAGGACGAGGAGATCGACCAGCTCGCCGCCGTCCTCTCTTCCGGTGAGAGGTTCAGCCTGGTCAAGATCACGCCGGCCCATTTGCAGATCCTCGGCCAGCGCATGGAGAAGCCAGAGGCCATCGGGACGCGCGTATTTGTAATCGGAGGAGAAGCCTTGTTCGCCAAGCAGCTTG
>WUUC01218739.1_pt1 | contig 11100 bp, 10 predicted proteins | sample 6278441 | NCBI WGS metagenome assembly WUUC01 (sample SAMN13675441, study PRJNA597444) | soil metagenome | isolation source: soil | place: USA: Washington | collected 2017-10 | reverse complement strand
TCTCGATCTTCATCCGCCCGCCGCGCCCATGGCCCAGCTGGCGTCGCGCCAGGTCGGTGTCGATGTCCTCCGGCGTCAGCTCGATGCCGGCCGGCAGGCCCTCGACTACTGCTGTGAGGCCGGGCCCATGGGACTCGCCGGCAGTGGTGAAACGGATCGACATGCGGTCAGGAAGCCTACTCGGAGCACTCAGCCGTAGACGTCTGCCGGCTCGATCGCGATCACATCCGACCGTCTGGCGACCGACCGCTCGACGCCGGCGGCCGAGGCGAGGACGAGCTTCGCGTCTGGGACGTCGAGCAGCTCGCGGATCCGCAGCAGGCGCTCGAGGTCGGCGGCGCCGAGCGCGCGCAGCTTGGCCTCGCCGAGCGCGACGACGCTGCCGTCGCGCGTCGCGACGATGTCGACGTCGAGGCTGCGCCTGGCGCGGGGATCGGCGATGGTCGTCGCCCCGATCTCCTCGAGCGGACCGAGACGGTCATCGACGGCGCCGCGCGCCAGATGGGCGCGGGCAACGGTCTCCCAGCGCGGCCCGAGCACCTGCGAGCGCCAGGTCGTCTCCCCCAGTCGTTCCCACAACTCCTGCGCCGCGCCGGCCTGAAGCCGCGAGCCGTTCGGGGCGATGATCGCGAGCCACAGGCGCAGATGCGGGTTGGCGAGGTCGTAGCGGTCGCGGCGGGCGCGCAGCGGGTCAGGGACGCGTTCGACGAGCCCGGCGCGCTGGAGCGCGGCGAGCGGGCGGCTTAGCGCGCCGGACGGGAGCCCGGCGACACGCGAGATGGCGCTGAACGTCCGCTCGCCGGTGGCGATCGCGGCGAGGATCGCTCGGTAGGTGCCGCGCAGCGCGGGCGGGTCCGACAGACCCGCCAGATCGGCCTCAGCTGCGTCAAGCAGCGGCGAGCCCGGGGCGAGCAGCTCCTCGGCCATCCAGGCGTCCAGGTCGCTGCCGGGCGGCTCGACCAGCGGGCGGTACCCCGGCAGGCCGCCGAGCGCAGCGTCGACCCAGAGCGTTGCGAGCGGGTCGGGCGTTCCCCAAAGCGCGGCGAGATCCGGCCCGGTGAGCGGGGTGGGAACGACGACCGCCGCGGCGCGACCGTACAGCGGCGCCCGCGCCTCCACCAGCTCGCTCATCACCGACAGCGCGCTCCCTGCCAGGATCAGCGCTGGCCCCGTGCCGCCGTCGACATAGCGCTGCAGCATGCTTGGCAGCTCCGGCGCGAGCTCGGTCAGGTACGGCAGCTCGTCGATCGCGACGAACGGCGCGTCGACCCGCGCAAGTCGCTCGAGCGCATCGGCCCAGCCATCCAGGCTCAGCGGCCCGGCGCCCAGCCACGTCCCAATCTCGCGCCCGAAGTCAGCCAGTTGCGTCGCCGCCACGCCCGCGACCGCCTGATAGCGAGCTCCTCCAGCCGTCTCTGCGAGCGCGTCCACCAGGAACGACTTGCCGACCCGGCGTGGCCCATAGACGACCGCGAGACGCTGCCGCCGCTCGACAAACCGCGCCAATGCCGTCCACTCGAGGTCGCGTCCCATCAGCTCCCGAGGTTTTGCAAGCATCGTCGTATCATACGGTGCCGCTTGCTAGCGAAGGGGACTCGACGCGCAGATCGTCGGGCGACCACCCGGGATGCTGTGGAACAACGGAGGACGTCCTCGCCTATCGCGAGCGCCGGGCCGCCGCCAGCTGGTGCGCCAGATGTCCGCCCGGATGCTTGCGTCTAGCGCGGCGGGCCAAAACGCGGACAGGTGCGGGAATCGGGATCGGGCGCGCACGGATTGAAGGCGTTGACTGCCCAGGGCTCACCACCGCGATCGACCGAGGCCAGGTCGGGCAGGCCACAGACGGTCTGTCCGTCGTCGTAAGCCACCTCGAAGAGCTCCTTGATGTTCGAATAATCGTCGTTGTCCTGATCGTCCTCGCCGTCGAGCAGCCCGTCGCCGTCTACGTCCGCGTCGGAAAGATCGAGATCGGCGAACGGTCGCTCGGAGTAGGCGGTCGGAGTCTGGTCGCAGCCGGGCAGCGTGTCCGGCCAGGGGCCGATCTCCAGATCGGAGAACTGCTCCTGGCTCCAGTAGGCAGTCCACCAGGCCGCCTTGCCCGGTCCTCGTGCCGACTCGATCCAGTTCGAGAGCCCGTCGGCGTCGGCGTCGCGCTCGTCGTCGCGCCACTCGGGGTCGGGATCGATCAGGGTCGCATGGAAGTTGTAGGTCTCCGGGAACGGCTCCCCCGGCGGTACGAGACCGTAGGCCGCACTGCTCCAGGCGGGTATCGCAGGGGTCTCATCCGCGCGGCTGAACTTCGTGCCGTCGCTGTAGCCGAGCGGCGACTCGAAGCCAGTGCTGCCGATCATCGCCGCCACGAACGAGCTGCCCGTGTGACGCCAGGCGCGGAACTCCTCGACGGCCTGAAGCCCGTCCCCGTCGAAGTCGACGGTCGCGTCCGCCGGGTCGAGCGGGTTCGGGAATGGTCGCTTGTCGGGGTAGGGCACGGCCTTGCGATTCAGGTCGCGCGCCGAGAAGAACTCCCAGCCGTCGGTCAGGCCGTCCCCGTCGGTGTCCTTCAGGCAGGGGTCGGTCTTGTAGGTCAGCTCGTCGACGTTCGCGATCAGGTCGCCGTCGTGATCCTCGCTGCTCTTGCAGATCGGCAGCGGCCTGCCGTCCTCCCCGAGGCGAATGCCGGTCAACACCGGCGACAGGCGCCGCGGGGTGAAGCGACTGAACTTCCCGGCCAGCACGCGGAGCTTGAGCCGCGTCGGCTGCTGGGCGCTATCGCGCACGGTGAGCAGTCGAGCGACCGACGCGGGCACCTTCAATACGAGCTTCTTGCGGCTGGCGCGGCGCGGCTTGACAAACGCGGTGCGGCCATCGCCTGCCCGGAAGATCACGGTGTTGCGCTTCTTCCGGGGCTTGAAGTTCTTGCCGCGGATGACGAGCGTCTGGCCGATTCCGAGACGCATCGGCGTGACGCGGGTGATCTGGGGCTTGGACGCCTTCGCTCCCTTGCCGGGCTTTGCGGCCGTCGAGGTCGAGGCGAACATCGCGGCAAGCGCGACCAGCGATAGGGCTATGAGCGAGAGTCGACGCATTTCGGTACCTATCGGCCGTTCGCGGGTCGGCTTGAGTCCTGCTCGGCCGCAACCGTCTCCGTCTCGACGATCTCGTCCGGCAGCAGCAGCGAGAGGAAGCCGCGCGGCGTCTGCGCGCTCGACCTTGCCTGGGCCCGGTTGGAAGCCCCAGCCTTGAGCGGGACCTTGCGGATCTCGTCGACGCGCATCCGGTAGGTGGCGCCCTGATCGTCGGTGAACATCTCCTCGGCGCCCGGGCCGATGCTCACGAGCGCGCAGTCGTCGCGCGAGGGCTTGCAATTGCCCTCGCCGGATGCGTCGAGCGACGAATCGACCAGGAAGGTGGCGTTGCCGCCGTCGTTGGCCACGCCCATGAAGATCAAAAGCGGAGCGCTCTCGTTCGGCAGCATGTCGAGCTTGCGCAACCCGCGGACGGCACGGCGACCGTCGCCGCCCCAGTAGGTCACGTCGACGACGTACTCGTAGACGCGGGTGACCCGGCGCGGGGCGGGCGCCGGCCCCGGCGCGGGTCCGGGCTCGACTATCTCGACGTCGGGACCGATCACGGCGACCTCGTCGCCGCCGGCGGGAGCAGACGGCTCCTCCTCCACCACGACCTCGGCGATGCCGTCACCGGGCTTCGGCCGGACGTCGGCGTCGGGCTGGAACGGGTCCTTCGGATCGAAGACGCCGAGATTCGATCCCGTTCCGGGAACGTTCTCCTGGCTCTCGACGAACTGCGTCGCGGCATTTTGCGGTCCCGGGGTGACGAGAGCTGGGGCGTCCGCCTCCTGGCCCTCGGCCGGCTTGAGCAGGAAGACCGGGATCGCGATCAGAGCGACCAGCAGCAGCGCCGCCACGGGCAGCAGCCGCTTCTGGCGCAGGTCGAACCAGGCGTTCTCGAAGGTCTGCTTCATCGCGTCGCCGTCGCAAGCGGCGGGCCGCCGTCGTCGTCGTTCGAAGCCGTGCCGGAAGCCGGGACGGAAGAGCCAGCGGCGTTCGGCAGGGTCGCCTCGATCTCGGTGGGCGCGAGATAAATCGTCGCCTTGATCGCCGCCGTGAGCGCCGGCTTGCCGGCCTCCTCAGGGGTCTTGAAGGTCAGGGAGTCCACGGTCAGCAACCTTCCATGCACGTTGATCCGGTCGTTGGCTACCCGCACGAAGCGCTTCAGCCGGTGGAAGAAGCTCGCGAGGTCGAAGAACCGACCGCTGAACTCCATGTCGAGCGTCACGGTGTCGAGGCCGGGGACCGGCGCACCTGGGGTGATTGGCGCGGGTGCGGCGTCGGCGCCCGCCGCCTCGGCGTCTGCCGCGGTGTCGTTCGCGGCCTCGACCGCCTGGCCAGGGCCGCTCTGAGCGGGGGTTCCGCCTGCGTCGGTCGGCTGGCCGGTGGTCGGCGCCGCCGCCGTCGCCGGGGTACCGGTTACGCGTGGACCGGCAGAGATCTTCTCGAAGCCGATGCCGGTCCCGTTGGCCGCCTGCTCGAGCTGCACGAGCAGGCTCGGCATATCGACCGACGACGGAATCGCCTTGCCCAGCCGCACGAGCTCGGCGTACTCGACCGCGAAGTCGGCCTTCGTGGTCGCGAGCTGGGCCACCTGCAGCTCAGCGGCGTCGCGCAGCTCCTCCTGAGTCGTGAGCTGCTGCCCGACCGTCGCCGCCTCCTCGCGCTGTGGCGCGAGCAGCAGGAACCAGAAGGCCGCGACGAACAGCAGCGGCACGAGGGCGAGAACGATCTTGCGGTCGCGGTCGGTGATGCTCACTGTCCGCCTCCCAGCGCGGTCGCCACTCGCCCGGCGGTCTCCGCCGGCGCGATCGGGGCAAACGTCACCTTCAAGTCGAATGCGTAGCGGCCGCTGCATCCGTCGCTGCCACCATCGGTGGTGCGCGACGAATCGACGAGATCGACCTCCTGCGCGCGGTAGAGCCGCCGCAGCCGTACGAGCAGCGTCGCGACATCCTCTTGATCGGCGGCGCAGCCCCTCAGCGTCGCGGTCGGCGAGCCGGCCACGCTAGCGGCGTCGGCCGTCGCTGCAGGATCGGATGTCGCGCCATCGCCCTCGGCTCCAGTCGACGTGGCATCGACCTCGGTCAGCCACGCGTGGTCCGGAAGGACATGCGCCAGCTCGCGCACGAAACGCTCCCAGTCGAAGCGGCTCTGCGCCAGCTGGGTGACGGAAGCCATCCGGGTCGCCTTGGCGGCGGTGAAGTTCCCGAAGGCGGCCAGCCGCTCGCCACGCTGCTGGGCGGCCGCCGTCTCCTGCTCGACCGCGGCCAGCTGGGTCTTGCGGTCTGTGACCTGGTTGGCGGTCATGACGTAGGCGAGCGTCCCAACGACCAGCACGCCGAGCACCGCCACGATCCAGTACGCGTTGCTGGAGCCGCTCGAACCGGCGCCACGCGGCCGACGGTCCGCCGGCAGAAGGTTTACCGGCCTCATCCGGCCGCTCCCATCGCGAGCCCGGCCGCGACGGTATGCCGCTCGAGATTGTCTGCGCTGACGCCGGGATCGGTGGTCAGCGGTCCCAGCGGCTCGGCGACGACCGCCGTGAGCCCCATCCGCTCGCCAAGCGTCGTCGCGAGTCCGTCGCGACCCGCTCCCGGGCCGGACAGCACCAGCTCGTGCGGCGGCTGAGCGCCAGGCTGAGCCATGTAGTAGTCGGTCGACATGCGGATCTCGTCGGCGAGTGTTGCCGCGACGTCGTCGACCTCGCCGGTCCAGCGCGTCGCGAGGCTGCGGGTGAACACGCAGGCGGAACCGATCGCGATCGCCAGGCTGGTCACGCCGGCGAGGTGGCAGTGGATGCGGGCAGACCCATCCGGGGCGCCCGTGGCGCCCGCGTCGGCGGTCGAGTACATCCGGACGATCGCGAACGCGTCGAGATCGATTCCGTCGGCCTTGAGACCGGCGCGCTGAACGGCGTCGGCGAGCTTCGAGACCATCTCCGTCCGTGCCGCCGCGACAGTCACTTGCATACGCGGGCCGGCGCCGTCGGCAGCGGCCGTCTCGTCCGTGACCTGGAAGTCGAGCGTCGCCTGGTCGAGCGGCATCGCGATCGCCTCGGCCGCCTGGAAGCGGACGGCCGCGTCGAGCTCGCGCTCGTCCTCGATGCGCGGAAGGTCGAGGCGTCGCACGGTTGTGAGCTGGTTGCCGACTCCGAGCCGCACGTGCTGGGGAAGGCGCTCGGCCTTCACGAAGTCCTTCAACGCTGCGGCGAGCCCGTCGACGTCGCTCACCTCCCCTTCCTGGACCAGCCCGGCCGGAAGCTCGGCCGAGGCGAGTCGCGTCACGCGATTGCCGTCGACGAGAGCAGCGGCGACGTAACCGTCGTCGATGTCCAATCCCAGCGCGCCGCGCTGGTGGGTTTTTCCGAAGTTGAGAGCCATGCCGTCCCGCTGTCTATCGGCGGCTGGCGCCAAGGCTTTACCCCTGGTTCCGCGGATGCGCTGGTAGACCCGCTTCGGCTACAGGAAGTTGTCGCGGTAGAGGTCGATCAGCTCCGGACCGACGAACCACCCGACAAGCGCGCCGAACGCGAGGAACGGGGCGAATGGGACACCCTGCTTGCGCGCTCCGGCGCCATCGCGCGCCAGCAGCGCGACTCCGACCGCGGCGCCGGTCAGGAACGCGACCAGCAGCGCCGGCACGACCTCGAGGCCCAGGTAGATGCCGAGCACGCCCGCCAACTTGACGTCGCCCATCCCCATCCCCTTGGGGTGGATCAGCGCCGCGACCAGCAGGAAGGCGAACGCTCCGGCGCCTGCCGCCAGGTGCTCGGGCAGCCGATCGAGGTCGGCGACCGCGACGAGCGCGACGCCGGCCACCGCCGCGGGCAGCAGGATCCGGTTGGGGACGATCCGGTGGTCGAGGTCGATCAGCGTGACCGGCACCACCAGCGTGACCAGGGCGAAGCCGAGCCAGACGTAGCTATCGGCGCCGGCCGCCACGACGACTGCGGCGAATAGCAATGCGGTAGCAAGCTCTACGAGTGGATAGCGCGCAGAGATCCGGGCTTCGCAATCGCGACAGCGGCCGCGTAGGACGAGCCACGAGACCACGGGCACGTTGTCGCGCCACCGCACGTCCTGGCCGCAGACCGGGCAGCGCGACGGCGGCGAGGACAGCGAGTCTCCGCGCGGCAGCCGGTAGACGACGACGTTGAGGAACGAGCCGATCGCCGCTCCGAGCACACCCGCGGCGATCGCCAAGGCCATCATGAGCGCGGCAGCGTAGCCGGGGGGTCGGCTGGCTCAGCAGCCGGCGGCGGGATTGCTAGCCGTTGCTCCGGCGACGGTGCACTCCCGGTAGATGCCGGACTGCAGCATCGACGTCGCACCGGACTCGACCACGACGTCGCGCGCGTCGGGGTGAGCGTCGATCCGCCCTGAGCCCTCGATCTTCACCTGACGCGCGGCGATCGCCCCGTCGAGTTGGACGGCGCCTGAGATGCGCGCCGGCGAGTTGGGCGCGTAGACCAGCAGCGGCATGTAGATGTCGCCGGAGTTCGCGAACTCGATCTGAGCGCTGGCCGCGGGATTGGCCCTGTTGCCCGCGACGTAGAACTGCAGCGCCGGGGCGCCGTAGGGGTTCTCGATCTTCCCGTTGTTGATGACCTCGAACGTTCCCTTCGGGTTGGGCGTCGTCGGGCAGTTCGCCGGATCGTCGATGTAGATCCGTACCGGCGTTGCCGGGTTGCGCGGCGCGACGATCACCTTGGCGCCGTTGGTCACGCGGAAATAGCAGAAGAAGTAGACGTTGCCGCCGAGGGTGATGTGCGAGTCGCCCTGCACGTCGAGCAGGCGCTGGGTCGGCTTCCACTTCACCTTCCAGTCGACCGCCTCGCTGCACGGATCGCTGGTCGCGGGGTTCGACGACGCGCAGATGCGCGCGTTGTCGTTGTTGGCGGCGGGCGCCAGGTCGACGGGCGGCAGCGTGACGGGTGAGGTCGAGGGCGTGAGCGACCCACCGCACTGATAGGAGGCGCCGCCCGTCCAAGTCGCCGCCTTGCCGGGACCGGGGGTCGCGTCGCCGCAGATACGGGCGCTCCCGTCGAGCCGGATGATCCCGTTGCTCTGCACGTTGCCGAAGACGCGCGTGTCGCCGCCGATGATGAAGTCCTGCAGCGAGATGATCGTCCCGGTGCCGAACAGCGGCGTCGTGGTCCGGGCGCCGTTGAGCTGCATCGCTGCGCGGCGCACGACCCCTCCGTCGGTTCCCTCGGCGACCACGGTGCGGGCGATCCCGCTGCCGACCGCCACCTCGGCACTGACCCAGTAGCGGTAGGTCGTGCCGTCGGCGAGGGTCCCGCTGACCGGCGGGCACCAGGAGCCCCCCGCCGCGTAGGCCTGGCGGAGGATCTGGCCGCTCGCATTCACTCCGACGCACTTCGAGGCGACCGGCTGGTTGGTGACGTCGAGCGTGTTCAGCGCGTAGACCGCGGCCTCGATGCCGGAGTCCGCCGCCTGCAACGCGCGCGTCGAACGACGGTCGTCGTTGGCCGAGTCGTTGGCCTTGCCCGCGTCGCCGGCCGCCACCACGATCAGCAGCAGCAGAACCGACATCACCCCCATCACCACCGGGAGGGCAATTCCATCCTCGCCACGGAGGCGGCTGAGCAGGTCGGTCGTCGGAAGGCGCATGGGAGTCCTCAATCCAGTTCCACGGTCGGAGTGGTGGTCAGCGTCGTGACGAACGACTCGTACTGCGGATGGTCGTAGAACAGGACGATGTCGTTGACCGAGTCGGCGCGCAGCGACAGCGTCAACAGCAGCCGCTCGCCCGCGAGCAGAGTGAAAGCCGCGTGATTGACCGAGAAGCTCAGCTTGGTCGGCTCGCCCGTCGGCCATGCCGGCTGGGTGTACTGGCGCGTCACGAGGCTCTCCGTGGTGCCGTTCGCGCGCAGACGGCGCAGGTCGAAGCAGAGCGTCGCCGCGCCGGGCGCGTCGTTGACCGCCTGGGTCCAGAACGAGAAAGCCGTGCGGGCGTCGGTCGTCGGCGTCTTGAAGATCGCGGCGAACGGCGGTGACGCCCAGCTGTGCACCTGGTGCTTCGCCGTCCCGGCATCGACCACCGCGTAGCTGGTGGGGCAGCCGACGGTGGCGCGCTTGAGCACGAGGCCGTGGGCCGGAGTCGTCCGCAGCGCGTCGACCGAGTAGTTCGCGAAGGGCGGTGGCGTCGTCCCGTAGGCGGCCGGGTTGCTCGACATCAGGTCGGGCTTGGCCGTCGTCGCACAGGTCGAGCTCGTCTGGGCCGTGTTGCGCGCGTCGTGACTGCCGACCACGGGCGCCCAGCTCGAAGAGTTGCACGGCGTGTCGTAGAGGAAGAAAGGCTGGCCGGCCGGCTTGTCCTCGCCGTCGTCGTCGGGAGGCGTCACGCCGGGCGGGGCCGCGTTGGGATCGCCGACCACGGTCGAGAGCCATATTGGCTTGCTCGGGCCCGAGCCGCGCGCCGGGTTGTCGAGCACCACGGCGACGGTGATCCGCTTCGACGCGTCAGCGTCGCAGCTGCCCGTCGCGGCGACGCACTCGCGGCGCCAGGTCACGTAGCGGTAGACGGTGCCGGTCGTCGATCCGACGCTGAAGGCCTCGCTCGGCGCGACGTCGCCGCCGGTGACGAACGGCTCGCCGGTCGCGGGGGTGCCCGTGACGAGGCCGCTGCTCATGTTGCGGTAGTTCGTCTTGATCAAGAGCGCGCTGCCGCTGACGTAGTAGCTGGGATTGCGCGGGACCTGCGGGGTGGGGTCGCCAGCGGGGTTGCCCGCCGCCTGGTTGGTGGGCAGCGTCGCCATGCCGATCTGGCCCCAAGGCCGTGAGCGGATCGACTCGAGCTGGCGCTGGGCGAAGGCGACCACTTGCTCGTGGCGCTGCGCCCCGACCGATGCCTTGCCGGCCACGTCGAACGACCCCGCGAGCGCGACCAGCGCGGTCGCGACCAGCAGCATCGCGACCATCACCTCGACGAGCGTGAAGCCACGCTCGTCGGCGATTGAGGCGCGTCGAAGGCGCCCGCTCATCGGATCCGGTTCCTGATCTCTACCCCGTCGCGCAGCATCAGCGTCTGAGTGGCGCCGGTCACGCCGACGCGCAGCTTGATGCCGACGTAGCGCGGGTCGAGCGCGGGCTCCGGATCGAAGACGTCGGCGTTGCGGACGCTGGTGACGACGGCTGGGCCGGTCGTCGCGGCCCCTGCCAGACGGGTGCAGGTCCCGCTCGCGCAGACGTAGCGAACGGTCTGGAGGCTTGCCGCCGCCGTGGGCGACTTGACGTAGGTCGACATCTCGATCGACTCGGAGGTCGGGACCGTGACGGTCGCCGCCTGGCGGAGATCGCGCGTCATCCGCTCGAGGCCGGTCTGAGCCTGCTGCAGCGCCTCCGCCCGCGCCGACGTCGCGGCCTGGCTGCGTCCCGCGGTGTCGTTGAACTGAAACGCCCCGAAGACGACCAGCACGCCGACGCTGATCGAGACGAGCAGCTCGGTCAGGCTGACGCCTGACTCCTCGGCGGCGATTCGGCGCAGGATGGAACGCAGGAAACTCACATCGCTCCTATCGGCAGAGAGGCACCCGGGCTGTAGAACGACAAAGGGCAGGCCCGTAGGCCCGCCCTTTGGTCGCTAGGTGAGGTTGGTGATGCTTAGTCGGCTGGGGCTGCGGCGGCGGTGCCCCAGCTGGTGGTGCAGCCACCCTCGTCGTCGCCGTACGTACAGCTACGGGTCGTCGTGCCGTTCGAACCCTTCGTGATGACGAAGGTGTTACCCGACTTCGACTTCGCAGTGACAGCGAAGTTGTCGACGCCGGTGGTGATGCCTGCACCGTCCACGTTCAAGGTGTCGAATCCCACCTTGGCATCGGTCTCGCAGCCGGCATAGGTCGAAGCATCTGTGTAGCAGGACTCGAGCTGCGACACCGCGTTACGCGCGTCGCTCTTGGCCTCTGAGTCCTGACCCTTGGTCTGCTGACCGAGGAACGCCGGCAGCGCGATGGCCGCCAGGATGCCGATGATCAGGATTACCACGAGGAGCTCGATGAGCGTGAAGC
>WUUC01119385.1_pt1 | contig 11102 bp, 12 predicted proteins | sample 6278441 | NCBI WGS metagenome assembly WUUC01 (sample SAMN13675441, study PRJNA597444) | soil metagenome | isolation source: soil | place: USA: Washington | collected 2017-10 | reverse complement strand
TTGTCGCCATAGCGTTTGTACAGTCCTTGGGCCGTGATCACGAGCGTCGACGCTAGGGAGCCGCCCGTGCCGGGACATCGGTCTTCCGGCAGGCCGGCACCCTGACTTTCGTCAGGGGTGTGCGCGGTGCCCGCGTTTGTATGGTGGGCCGGTGCGATACCGGCGAGCGGATCTGGTCTGTGCTCCGCTGCTGGTGCTGTCGGCCGGACTGTCCTTCTCGGAGCTGCTGACGGGCGGCGACGGCTGGCCGCTGATGGTCGTGCTGGCCTACCCGGCCGGACGGTGGATGGCGTCGCGCTGGTTCGCGCTGTGGGTGTTCACCGCCGTGGCGGTCACCGGCCTCGCGCTGGCGTTCTGGCGCTCGACCGACCCGCTCTCGGACTGGCTCACAGTGGTGCAGGCCGCGCTCGTCGGCTCCGTGCTGCCGTGGTGTGTCGGCCGCTATCAACGCGAGCGAGCCGAACAGCGCGAACGCGAGCGGGACATCGTCGTCGAGCGGGCCCGGCTTCGCGAGCGGGCCAGGATCGCGCAGGACATGCACGACTCGCTCGGGCACGAGCTGGCGCTGATCGCGCTGCACGGCGGCGCGCTGGAGCTGGCGGTGGACCTCACCGACGAGCAGCGCCGAGCCGCGGGCGAGCTGCGGGCCGGAGCCGTCCGGGCCACCAACCGGTTGCACGAGATCGTCCTGGTGCTCGGTAGCGCGGACGCCGCCGCCAAGCTGCTGCCGGCGGACGAGAGCATCGACGCCCTGGTCCGCCGGGCGACCGCGGCCGGCCTGCGGGTGCGCCTGCGGCACGACGGTCCGACGCCCGCGTGGTCGCCGATGACGAGCCAGGCGGCGCACCGCGTGATTCAGGAGTCGCTGACGAACGCCGCCCGGCACGCGCCGGGTGCGCCGGTGACCGTCACGGTCACCCGCCAGGACGCCGATACCCGGATCGATGTCGTGAACGGGGCGGCGGTGCGGCCGGGCGGCGGCACGGGGTCCGGGCAGGGGCTGATCGGGTTGGACGAGCGGGTCCGGCTGGCCGGCGGCCGCCTGGACGTGGGCCCTCGGCCGGGCGGTGGCTGGGCGGTGATCGCGGAGCTACCCGACGACGCCGGGCCAAGGTCGGGCGACGACGGTCCGCCCGGCTTCGGGCTCAGGAGCGGCAAGCGGCTGGCCCGGCGCCGGCTGCGGACCGCCGCGCTGCCGCTTGGCGTGGGGCTCGTGCTGATCGCGACGCTCGCCGTCGACCAGGTGCTCACCGTGGCGCGGACCGGACTCGCCGACGACCGGTACGACGAGCTGCGGCTCGGTCTGCCGCGGGCGCACCTCGAGCCGCTGCTGCCGCCGCGCGACGCCGGCACCTCGCCGGTGGTGGTCGCCGAGCCACCGTGGCCGCCCGGCGCGAACTGCGTCTACTACCAGGCCGGCACCCGCGTGATCGACCTCGACCCGCATCTCTACCGGCTCTGCTTCGCCGACGACGTGCTGGTCTCCAAACACCGGGTGAAGAGGGCCTAACGCGATGTCCCCGATCCGGGTGGTGCTGGCCGACGACGAGGCAATGGTCCGCGCCGGCGTCCGGGCGATCCTGGCCACCGACGACGGCATCGAGGTCATCGCCGAGGCCGACGACGGGCGTCAGGCGGTCGAGCTGGTGCGTGCGCACCGTCCGAATGTGGCGTTGCTGGACATCCGGATGCCGGTACTCGACGGCCTGGCCGCGGCCGACGAGATCGGCGCGGTGGCGCCGGCGACGAGCGTCATCATGCTCACCACGTTCGGCGAGGACGAGTACGTCGCCCGGGCGCTCGGCGGTGGGGCGGCCGGCTTCCTGCTCAAGGCATCCGACCCGCGTGAGCTGATCACCGCCGTGCACGCGGTCGCCGACGGCGCGGCGTTCCTGTCACCGGCGGTCGCCCGCCGGGTCATCGCGAGCTACCGCGACGCCGGCCTCGGCCGGACCACCCGGGCCCGGCGGCGGGTCGAGGCGCTGACCGAACGCGAGCGTGACGTCCTTGCCCTGCTCGGCGCCGGGCATTCCAACGCCGAGATCGCCCGGGAACTCCACGTCGTTGAAGGAACGGTGAAGGCCCACGTCAGCTCGATCCTGATCAAGCTCGACGCCCGCAACCGGGTCCAGGCCGCCATCCACGCCTACCAGGCCGGCCTGGCCTGACCACGGCTACTGGCGGCGGAGGTAGGTGCGCTGCTCGAAGTCTTCGTCGTCGACCTCCTCGGCCACGGCCGGTGGTTTGGTTTGTGCGGGCTCGATGGGGATTTCCTCGATCGCCGAGATCGCCTCGGTGAGGAGCTCATCGGCGTGCTGGCGCGCGTACTCGCGTTCGCTTTCGGGCAGATCCGCCCAGATCCGCAGTTTCGGCTGCAGCCTGCTCAGCAGGATCTCCGAGTATGCCGAGGAGTTCAAGGCGTCCCGGAACTCCATCCGGCCGGCGAGTATCTCCCGCGCCAGCTCCGCTATCTCGGGATCGTCGCCGTCGGCGGCGAGTCGTAGAAGTTTGTGCCGCGCCTGCCGGCCTCGCTCGGAGGACCAGATGTCCGACATGAGATCAGTTCTTTCCTTCCATTCACCGGCGTCCAGCTTGCCATCGCGGTTCGTATCGGCCGGGTGGCTGAATCCCTCAGGAATGCTGACGGCTGCCGGGCTCCCGGAAAACGCCGTCGCGTAGCCAATGACCGCGCCGATCGTATGAGCCGAATTGTTGAGACGTCCGATAGCCTCCGAGACCTTGCCCCATTCACCGGTCAACAGGCCGCCGAGGCTTTTGATGAGGTCGTACGTCGCCTTGCCGCCCGCCTTGGCTATCGCTTTTGGCTTCCAACGCGTCAATCACCAGGGTGACGAACGTCTCGGCCAGCTTGACCGTGTGGTAGGTCGCGAAGGCGTACTTCTGGAGCCGGTCCCTGACCTCCCAGAGGAATTGGGCGTGGGGTTTGATGCCGTTTCTGACCAGGTTCTGCATGGCATCCTGCATCTGGCCGGCGGCCTTGCCGGTCCACATGCCCTGCATGGCGTACAACCCGCGCAGCAGGTTGTCGTGCAGGTCGTGCTGGACCTGGCCGTGCCAGTGGAGAGCGCGCGCGACCTTCTCGATGGCAAGCCAGTCCCCGGCGATCAACTCGGCGATCTTCGTCAGCGCGTCGTCCCCGAGAATCTGTTTCAATGCCCAGCGGGCGGGCGCCGCGGAGGAAAGTATGTCCTCGACATTCTCGGCCGCGTCGTTGACCGACAGAATCCAATTCTCGCCGAAGACCTTGCCGGGGTCGGTCTTCGAGTCGTGCTCCTTGAGTGGATACAGGTCGACCCAGTGATAGTCTTTCTGCGTGTAGTCCTTGGTGTGTCGTCCGACCGCCAGCCCTTCAGTTCCCCGAGCTTTATCGGCTGAGCCCCAGGAAGTGAGAATTTGGCCGGGCCTATCGGCGCGGTGGTCAGCGCTTTCCCGTAATTGGTATTGTTGTACAAACGATCGAGCTCGGCCCGCCGGTCATCGTCCAGCTTCTGGTAATACTCTGCCGAGTAATGCAGGGATTCGGCGCTCGTTCCGAGAGCCTTGATCGCGGACTCGTTGTCGTGTTCCGCGCGGTCGAGCCACTCCTTGATGAGCGGAATGACGAGGGCGGCCGCCGACACGCCGGTACCGCCGTCACCCGGGGCGGAGAGTTCGTTCCTCAGCTGCCAGAGATCCATGACCTCTGTCGCACGCCGGGCATAGCTGAGGTTTCTGCCGACCTGCTGCTCGAAGTAACCCAGATGTTCGAGATTGACGTAGAAGGCACTGGCCATGTGCCAGTAGACCTCCCGATGCCCGGCGGCACCTTGCCGTGGAGTGCACAGTCGTTGCTGTTGCGCGCACAACGGCGAAGGGGTCGGCGCCTGACTTACGGCCAGTCTCCGCTGTTGCACACGAAGGCGCAGAAGCCGCTGGCCGTTCCGGTCGCGTCGGTCACGTCGACCTGGACGTCGTACAGGCGACCGGGTTCGCAAAAGCGCTTTCCCGTCCAAACCTTGTCGTTCAGGAACGTGACAAGCTGGCCGTTGACCTTCCAGCGAATGGATGCCGGCGATGTCCCGTCGTGGATGACCGAGCACAGGTATTTGCTTGCCCCGGATTCACACGAGAGGTCCGCCTGCGTCACCGCGTCAGCGGCTGGTGCGAAAGGCAGCGCGAAGCCGGCGGTTAACAGGGTGGCCACGGCGGCACTACGAAATGAGGGCCGTGCTCTCATTGTTCCTCCAGGAGGCTGCGGTCAAAGGATCGTAGCCACGTCGCCCGTCGCCACCATCGCCGTTCAGACTATCCGCTTGACCGGTGCAGTCGGCAATCGTGCGAATCAATGCTGCACAAAAGAATAACGGCACAGCAATATCGCCCAACCGGCAAACCGCTCCGGTGATCAGATCCGGCCGACTCCGGCACCGGCGACGACGGATGCCTTGACGGTGTTCGGGTTCTCGAGTGTGTAGGCGTAGTAGTTGCGGGCTTCCTCAACGGTCCCACTGCACTCCGGTTGGCCCGGTTCGGCGCCGGCGAAGACGTTGTCGCGGGCTACGCAACGTCCGGCCGGGCCGGCGTAATGGTTGCTCACCGGCTCCTCGACGTTCTCGAAGTAGTTGCCCTCGACCAGGCAGCCGGCGTTGGCCTGGCAGGCGACGCCGACATCGGTGTTGTGCAGGTAGTAGTTGTTGAACACGTGCACGGGCTCGCCGAAGCGCACGCGCGGGTTGCGCTGCGGGGTCTGGTCGAACCAGTTGTGGTGGTAGGTCACCTTGAGCCGGCCGATGTCCTGGGCTCCGGCGCTGTCGTCGTGGCCGAGAAGCATGTTCTTGGTGTGGTGGTGGGAGTGGTTCCACGAGACCGTGACGTAGCTGGAGCCGCGCTTGATGTCGACGGTTCCGTCGAACCCGTTGGACAGGTCGTTGTGGTCGATCCAGATGTGGTGGGAGAACATCTGCACGTTGACTCCGTCGTCCGCGAAGTCGCGGAAGATCAGGTTGCGGACGATCACGTTGTGCACGGCGTTCGCCGGCGGTGTGGTGACCGCGTCGTCGGGCGGTAGTCCGATGTTCAGCCCGCCGCCGGTGAAGCCGGAGTTGGCGCCGATGCCGACGATTGTCTTGTCCGACGCCACATTGTGCATCGGGCCGGGCAGGGCGATCATGCCGCGGACGCAGACGTTCAGCGGGCCGGGCTGCGCGATTGCCGCGATGACCTCGGCAGCGGTGTCCACCTCGACGGTCGGGCCGCCGGCGCCGCCGGTCGTTCCGTTCTGGCCCAACACATTGAGTGAGGCGAAGCCGATCGGCCTGCTGGACGTGTCGCAGGTGCCGGGCGTGGGGGGCGGAGTGGTCGTGGTGGTTGGCGGCGTGCCCGTGCCCGGCACGTCGGTCACCAGCACGTCGTCGAAGGACGCACTGGCGAAGAGCGTCGCGAGGCCGACCCTCCCGGAGCCGAACGTGCCGTCGGTTGCCGAGACCACCGCCGCGCCGTTGACAAAACCGCGCAACGAGCCGCCGAACGCCTCAAGCCGCAACGTGTGCCACGACCCGACCGTCACGGTGGCCGGCGCCGAGGCCAGGGTGGTGAACCCGCCGCCGACCCGCTTGCCGAGCACCACCGCTCCGGTGTTGGTCAGCGCCAGGTAGTAGTAGTTGCTGGTGTTCTGCACCCGCGCCGACACGGCGGCGTGCCGGTTCGAGCCGTTGAACCCGGTCGGCTTGACCCGCGCCTGCACGGCCTGGTCCGACCAGATGCTTCCGCCCGTGGCCCTGGCGTCGGAACTGGTGCCGGACTGGCGCCAGGCCCGCGAGTCGTCGGTCACCACCGACCAACTCCCGCCGGACTTGCTCCAGCCGTCCGCGTTGCCATCCTCGAAGGTGTCGCTGAACAAGGTCGCGGCTCGCGCGGTCGTCGGGACAACCAGCAGCGCGAACACCACCGCACCAATCGCGGCGAGCACGGCCACCATCGCGCCGGCGTGTCCGGTGAACCACCTTCGATGTGCCGCCGTTTCGGGCATGGGAAGCCTCCGGTGCGCGTGCGGAACGGAATCGTCCTAAGTAGACCGACTAGTCGCCTGTCAAGCAGACTAAGGACAGGCACGTGGACAATCGCGGACATCGTGTGGACTTTGGAGATACCGGTCTCCAAGCGAGAGTTGATCAACCTGCCGTAGCCTGCATGGCATGGCATGGCTGGGAACCATCCCGCGTCGGGACGCGGTCGGGGGGCTCGCGGAGACCTACGCGGCGATGGCCGCCCGGCCCATCCCGGATGCGTACCGTCCACCGCACGGCGACGCCCCGGGCATCATCCAGGCGCACAGCCTTGACCCGGAGCTGATGCGGCGCACGTTCGCGATTTCGGGGTCACTGCACCGCACCGCCTTGGACTGGGCGGACCGCGAGCTGATCAGCAGCGTCACGTCGCGCACCAACCAGTGCTTCTATTGAACGTCAGCTCACGCAGAGTTTCTGCGTGTCGCCAGCGGTGATGCCGCGCTGTCCGAGACCGTGCTCAAGGGCGAGGACGACCAGCTGCCGGACCGGAGCGCCGCGCTGGCCCGGTTCGCCGCCCGGTTGACCGCACAGCCGTGGTCGATCACCTCCGAGCTCGGCGCCGAACTGGCGGCGCAGGGCCTTGGGGCCGAGGCGGTCGAGTCCGCGACCGGTGTGGTGGCCATGTTCAACTATCTGACCCGGGTAGCTGACGCGTCGGGCATCGAGTTCGACTACGACTCGCCGCTGCCGGTGTTCCAGCCCGAGCGCGGGCGGGAGCCTGCGCCGCGGCCGGACCGCGAGTCGTGGCCGGTCATCGGCGCCGAGTTCCGCACGTTCCCCAGCTTTTCCGCGATGAGCCAGGCCTGGCGAGAGTGGCACGAGTACGTGTTCGACTCCGACGAGCCGCTGACCCACCGGGAACGCCGGCTGCTGGCCAGCGCGGCCGCACAGGCGAGCTGCGACCGCTGGCGGGCCGACGAACTGGCGGAGTACTCACCACGGGACGACACGGAGGCCCTACTGGGCGCGTTCGCCCGCAAGCTGAGCCGGCAGCCGTGGCAGATGAGCCCGGCCGACCTGCAGGCCCTGCGCGACGCCGGCTACCCCGAGCCCGCGCTGCTGCACGCGATCTCGGTGGTGGCATTGCAGAACGCCGAGTCGCGCCTGGCCATGGGCCGGAGCCTCACTCAACAGTAGTTGGCCTCGATTCGGTCCAGCCACTGTTTGCAATTGTCGCACGCGCCTCGGCTAATCCATTTGCCGTTGAGACCGAGCTTTTCGCTCTTCGCGTCGGGCCATTTCCAGGTCTCGGCGTGGCTGTACAGCGAGCCCTTCGGAATATCCTTGATCGATTGTATGTTCCGGGCATTGAGGTACTTGTTCATGGCCTGCACCTCACCGCACACGCGGGGAGGCCACTTCTCCACCTTCTGGACCGAGCTCAGCAACTCCTCCATCACGGCGTGCAGCGTGCCGTGGTGGCCGCTGGTCCCACCCCAGGCGCCGGTGGCGTCGGCGAGTCCGGAGCACACGGTTCCCACATCGCCGTCCGGGCCAGCTGGGTACAAGTCCCGCTTCGCGAGTGCCCTACCTTGGGCGCGGCTGATGCAGTCCGCCGCCACCTTGGCTTGATCCTGTGCCGCCTTTTTCTCCTTGGCCTTGACCGAAATGCCTTTCTGTCCTTTCTCGAAGAGTGGCCAGGCCTCATATCCTTCGTTGCCCTTCCACTCCTCGAAGTCAGCGAGAATTTCCGAGGTTGGTTGCTGTGCGCTGATCGCCTGGCTGTACACGCTGGTGAACTTCTTCGTCACCAGCTCAAGTGCCTCGTTGACCGAGTTGAGCTCGGCTTTCTTGGACAATGCCAGTGCGGCCTGCCGACCGGCCTCCGCCCATTCCTTGAGCGCGGCATGGCTCGTGGCGGCGGCGGTGGAATCCGCCGGATCGAACAGCTCCGCGCTACTGGGTGGACCACCCAGCAGATTCTGGGCGGCATTCTTGACGTTCTGGGCGACCACGCGCTTGGGTCGCGGATTGGCACGCATCGGAAATCAGCTCCCCACGGGTTGGTTGGCGGCCAGTACCTCGGCGACGATCTCGTTGAGCTCCTCCGGCGTCAGGACCTCATCCGCGTCGGGAACCTCGCGCAGCACGGCCGCGACGAGCGTCTGCAGGTCATACGCCGTGGCCTCGGAGGCCGGGCCGGGCGCGGGAATCAGGGCCTCGATCTCGCTCGACAGCTGGCCGAGGTGATGGCTGATCCATTGTTCGGCGACGTCGACCGGGCCCGAGCCGAACACCGTCCAGAACTCGGTCGCCGTTTCCTGGTGTGCGCCCAACAACTCCTCGATCCGCGCGAGTAATGCGCCGGTCAGGTCGTCACGGTTGGGCGAAGCCTGTCCGGTCAGGCGATGTGCCAGGGCCGAAGCCACCACCGGCGCCAATGTCGCGGCGTCGCGGCCGGCCAGCAACGCGGGCCGTGCCGCCGCGACGGTGCGCACAGCGGGCATACCGATCAGCAACACCGCATGCTCGGCCACCGTGGCTGGATCACCCGGCGACGCCGCGGCCGGACCGCTGTCGGTTCCCGCCTCGTTGATCACCCACTGGTAGACGAGCGCTTCGAATCCGTCGTCGGCCACGAGCGCGGCCCGCTCGACGTCCGAACTCGCGGAGTGTTCTACGTGTTCGGCCAGCGTCCTGATCACCGGATGGTCATTGGCGGACGCCAGGCCGAGCGCGGCCAGGAAGGCGCTCAGCCGATGCTCCCATTCCGTGTCGGGCTCGGCGGCGCAGCCTTCCCGCAGCTGGTGAAGGGGCTGGTGGATCCAGCCCCAGGTGTCCTCGGCATAATCAGACATTCGACCCCGTCTCGTCGCTACCTAGAAACTAGAATTACACGCGACGTTGCCGGCCTGGTGCACGATAGGGAAGCCGAAAAGGCAAGAGAAAGCGTACGAAAAGATCGACAAAACGCAGCTCCGACCCGGTGCCCGCAGGCATTGATCTCACCACATTGGACTGAAATCCGCAATTTTCAAAGTCCGGGTGCGGAGGTATCCCAGTACGGCAGGGAGCTGGGCGGAAGAGGTTACGTGCCACCGTTGTCTACGCGCTGCTCGTGGTGGTGCCGGTGCTCGACTTTGCGGCGCACCGGCCCCTCGCGAGTTGGGAACTTTCGCCCCCACGAGGGCATCGAACAGACCATGCTTGAGGCGTTCGACAACTGAAGACCGGCTCGTGCCGGGGAGGGTGAGAATGACCAAACGGACCTCGCTGCTGCTCGACCCCGTCCTGCTCGTCGGGACTGGAATGTCCGTACTGCTGGGGGTGGTCTTCTACGTGCGCGAGGACACGGCGCAGGCGTTGGGTGTCGTCGCCGGCCTGCTCGGCGGGGTCATCACGCTTCAGGTGCAGACCCTGTTACGGGAGCGGCGCCGCGTCGAGCACGAGACCCGGGTGGGTGCGATGGTCTCCGCGATCGAGAAGATCCCGTGGCTGCCCGACCTGATGGCGCCCATGCTGCGCGCCGCGAAGCATGTTGAGCGGGAGTACGGGAAAACCCCCGCCCAGGACGCCTGCCGCGCCGCGTTCGAGGACTGCCTGCGCACGCTCACCGACCTGGAGCGCGGTCACTTCCGCGCGCCCTACGGCGACAACGGGATCTTCCACGGCATCATCGCCAACACCAAGCGGCTGATGTGCGCCACCAGCCTCCCATCGGCAGACCTGAGCTGGTGGGTGTCGCCGATTGGGCGGCAGTACTGGGAGGTCCAGGTCGAGGCCCTGCGGCGTGGCGTGGAGATCCGCCGGGTGTTCATCTACCAGGAGTGGACCGACGAGCTCGACGCGCTGGCCCGCGAGCAGGTGGCCGCCGGGGTCAAGGTCAGGCGCGTTCAGGCGGACGGCATTTCCCCCGGCATGCGTGTCATCACGGCGGTCTGGGACGACACCTGCGGGCACGAGCTGAGCTACAACGCGGGCGGCGAGGCCGTGCACGACTCCTTCACCGTCTCCGCACCCGACATCCACCGGCTGACGCAGCAGTTCGAGATGATCGAGCGAAGCGCCGTGGAGTTCGTCCCGGTCGCTCAGGGCAACGGTGTCCACGCCACCTGATCGTCCGCTGCCGAGGCCTTCGCGCGGCGTCTCGCGTGCAGCCCGTCGGCCGTCAGCACGACCAGGGCGCCCCACAGCAGGGCGAAGCCCACCCATCGGGTTCCCGACATGGCCTCCCGGAAGACGACGAGTCCGATGAGGAACTGCACCGCCGGCTCGATGTACTGCAGTATTCCGGTGACGCTGAGCGGAATCCGGGTGGCCGCGGAGCCGAAGAACAGCATCGGCAGCAGCAGGATGACGCCGGAGCCGATGCCCAGCCAGGTGTTCAGCGCCGACGTGTGTCCGAAGGTCGCCTTCCCCCCGGACTGCAGGATCACCAGGTAGGCCAGCGCGAACGGGACGAGCGCGGCCGTCTCGATCAGCAACCCTTCCGACGACCCGAGGTCCACGTGCTTCTTGATCAGCCCATAGGAGCCGAAGGTGGCCGCCAGTCCGAGCGCGATCCACGGCGGGCTCCCATAGTCATAGCTGAGCAGGACCACCGTGCCGGCCCCGAGCCCGACCGCCGCCCACTGCCACGGCCGCAGCCGCTCGCCAAAGACGAGAACGCCAAGGGCCACGCTGACCAGCGGGGTGATGAAGTATCCGAGCGAGGCGTCCACGACGTGGCCGCTGATCGTGGCGTAGATGAACAGGCCCCAGTTCGCCGACGTCAGCACACCCGCCACGACCAGCCACGCCACCTGCCGGGGATTGCGCACCAGCTCGCGCACCCGGCCCCAGCGGCGCAGCAACGTCACCAGCGGGAGCAGCGCCACCACCGACCACACCACCCGAAGCGCCAGGATCTCCGCCGCGCCGGTGGGTCTCATCAGCGGCCAGTAGAGCGCCGACAGGCCCCACAGCACATACGCCGCGACGCCGAACATCACTCCCCGGCCAGTCTCGGACATCGCCCCAACCCTACGAGCTTCGTCGTGACACGATGGAATCACGGTTCGCGCAGCGCGCCGCAGTCGTCGACCGCTCGGGAGG
>WUUC01150560.1_pt1 | contig 11103 bp, 7 predicted proteins | sample 6278441 | NCBI WGS metagenome assembly WUUC01 (sample SAMN13675441, study PRJNA597444) | soil metagenome | isolation source: soil | place: USA: Washington | collected 2017-10 | reverse complement strand
TTTAAACACTGTATTTTATCTCTCATCGATATAATTTTGCTAATTCTTCAAGTGCCAGTTTTTTATTATCTTGAGCTATAGTAAAATTTGGATCTATTACTAAAGTCTTGTCATAATACTCTATAGCCTCTTGGTATTTACCTTGGTCGTAAAGAGATGAGCCTTTGTTGTTTAAGGCATCAACCTGATTTGGATCTATTACTAAAGTCTTGTCATAATACTCTATAGCCTCTTGGTATTTACCTTGGTCGTAAAGAGCAAGGCCTTTACCATTTAAGGCATAAACATGATTTGGATCTATTACTAAAGTCTTGTCATAATACTCTATAGCCTCTTGGTATTTACCTATCTTTTTAAGAGCAAACCCTTTGTTGTATAAGGCCTCAAAATAATTTGGATTCACTCTTAAAGCCTTGTCATAGTACTCTATCGCCTCTTGGTATTTACCTTGGCTGTTAAGAGCTATACCTTTGCCATTCAAGGCATATTTATTATTTGGATTCACTCTTAATGCCTTGTCATAACAATCTATAGCCTCTTGGTATTTACCTTGGTCGTAAAGAAATGAGCCTTTTTTGTTCAAACCATAAATATCTTCAGAAATATTTGTATCCTGAATTGGTTTTTGTTGAGATATAGAAGATGGTTTTTCATTTACTACATTTTTATAATTCTTAATCTTTGGGTAAATGTTTAGAGCCAAATCAAATTTATCTGAGAATTCTATACCTTGAATTTTTTCTAATCCCCACTTTATCTCATTATAATTTACATATTCATGAATGCATGGTACAATTATCTTATTCTCACTTTGTGCCTGCAAAACCTCTTTTTCAACATGAGGACTCGTAAGAGAGTCAGGTGTTAAAATAACGACAAAAATATCGCAATCAGAAATATTTTTCTCGATAGAACGAGCCCATGGGTCTCCAATTGTTATGCTATTTACATCAATGAAGACAGCATGTCCTTTATCCATCAAATATCTATGAATATTTTTTGCGAAATTACCAGCATCTTCTCTTGAATATGAGATGAATATCTTCACAATGAATACTTAAAGTTGAGAGTGAATTATAATGATTTCTCTATCTGTTAGTTGTTGTAATTGTAGAAATGCAATATAGAGAGGCTCTGACTTGACCAATATCTGAGTGGCTATAAAATTCATCAAGAAAATTGGTAGATATTTGTATTTGTGTGTCTAAGATAATTTTGTTTACATCATGTGAAATTGTCACACGCTGAAAATATTCTGGATCCAGAGAGACACTATTTTTTATTATTTTATATGATATTGATGTAAAGTGCTATAATTAATGGATTCTATAAATTAGAATATTGAATTTACAGCAATTAATACTATTTTTATCTCTGTCTCTGGGAGTAAATTTTATTTCAACTTGTGACACCATACAAATATGTCACACCAAAATTACATTATCCTGTGAAAGTGAAATCAATCACTAGAGATGTAAATTTTTTATTAATAGATTCAATTAATAATAATATCAGTCTAATAGACATAAAATATATTATCATTTGGATCTACTTCTAAAGCCTTGTCAAAGCATTCTATCGCTTCTTGCAATTTACCTTGATGTATTCCTAGAATATTTCCTTTGCAATATAAGGCATCAACATAATTTGGATCTACTTCTAAAGCCTTGTCAAAACATTCTTTTGCCTCTCGATAATTTTTTTGCCCATTAAGAACAATGCCGTTGTAGGTTAACGCTTGAACATTAACAGGATCTGTTTTTAAAGCCTTGTCAAAGCATTCTATAGCTTGTTGAAAAGGGTCTAGTAGAAGTGGAGGACTTGTTGAAGATATTCCTTCGGAAAAAATATCTGAAATATCTGAAGAATCTGGAGGTTCAATTCCTATGGAAAAAATATTTGAATGCTTAGCATTAAAAAGGTTGTAAAAAAAAATACCTTTGTTATTTAAAGTCTGAACATTTGTCGGATCTATTGCAAGTGCTTTGTCATAGTGTTGTAGAGCTTCTTTATATCGTTCTAAATCATTTAGAATATTTCCTTTACCGTTTAGTGCATTTAAATTTGATAAATCTAATGTGAGAATTTCATCAAATATTTCTAGCGCTTCTTTATCTCTTTTAAGTTTTAATAAGATTTTTGCTTTGGAAGATAATGATTTAGTATCTTTATTTATCGACAAACTTGCGTCTACAGCGTCTAATGCTTCTATATACCTCTCTTTTTTTTCTAAAATAATACCTTTATAATAATAGATATCGAGATGTTCTGGTTGTAAATTAGTAACTATTTCTATTGATTGGAGCGATTGGTCAAACTTTTCCATTTTATACAAAAGTAAAACTTTAGAGAAGAGGATCTACACGTTATCACAATCTATTTTTAGGGCTTTTTCATATTCAATTAACGCTCTTTGATATTGTTTAGTTTTCTCAAAAGATTTGGCTCTTTCTAAATATGTTTGTAGAACATCTTTGTTACTTTTTATTTCATCAATATTAGGTTTAATTGGATTAGTTGTATTTGTCTTTACATCATTTGTATACGTTGAAGTTTCTTGAAAATTTTCATTTATATTTTTATCAAGAGGATACGAGACAGATTGTTCTTTAGTTAAACTGTCTATTGCAGAGTTTTTAATGTTTTGAGGTTTAGTCTCTAAATTTTGTTTCTCACTAAAAGTAAGATTTGAGTGATTTCTTTGATAATTTTCTATTGATTCAATCATATAATCAAGTTCCTGAATTAGGTCATCCAATCTTTCAAACATTACTCCTTGATATTTGTTTAAATCCCATTGTAAGTCTTGATATTGAACAAATTTTTTGGCTATACATGGTATAATCTTTTTATTTAATGTTTTTGCCAATTCAAGTTCATTCTTTACTTCTTCTCGCCTGAGAGAAGAACGTGTAACTATTATGACGAAGATATCACATGTAGATATTTCATTTTGTATAGTATTTCTCCATTCATCTCCACCGCGAATATCTGAAGTATCTATAAAAGCTTGATGTCCTATTTCAGTTAGATAATTATGAATTGTTTTTGCAGTTTCTGAAGCATCTAATCTAGAGTAGGAGATGAATACCTTCACATTTTTTTCTAGTAATGATAGAAAATACTATGTTAAAATAATTTTCTGTTTTTGCTTTAATAAAAAGGTAAAATCTTTAAGCATGTAAAATAAATTTGATTATAATCAATAGATACTCCACTATCACATGTAGAAATCTTTTTAGATCCAAAAGGACATTATTTTTTAAATTTTTTTAATGAATATATATACCAAATGTAGTTAACCAAAATTGTTAATTTTATAGAATATTTTTTATCTGTCTCTGGGGGTAAGTTTTGTTTCAGCCTGTGACACCTAGATATTGTCAGGCTGTTCAAATTTTAATAAATGGAAAAAAGAACTATTTACAAATATGTAAGGAGTTTTCCTTACATTTGTTCAAAGAAATAATAACTAAAATTCTAATAATATAATCATTACAAATTCAAATTTAAACTATTTTATTAGATGTTCTCTTGACGTTCTACGTAGCCATAATCATCGCAGATTCCATAAATACCCGAATAGTGATCGTCAAGTGCAATTCCTAATCTGTTGAGCTGTCTAATCAGTTTAGTCCAATTATCACACATAATATGGACAATTTGTCTGAGCTCAATTTCAGCTTGTTGATTTTGGTAATTCATTATATTTGATTTATTCCATTTTTTCCAATCTTTGAAAGCTTTTAACATTGTCCTCTGGTAAGTACGTAAAACATCACGACTTTGGGTATCCAATGTTTTGAATTTATCTGGAGTTATGGTCAGAGATGGAATGACTGTACCAGACTGAGCGTCTTTAAAAATAATTTTATTATATTCATGTATTGCTATAATACTGGGGATAAAATTTGAAGTTGTTCCTCCTGTTTTATACAATTTTATCTTCAGTACTTCCTTGTCTATCTCCTCAAAAGTTTCAGCTAATAAATTCACCTCTTTTGTTACCTCGGCGTCAAGTTTTCTTAACAAGTCAGGTGTATCATTAAACTCTATATTTTGTATCTGCTCTAAGCCCCACTTCAGCTGTGTAATGGGAATACTATAATATCTACAAGGGATGATCCGCTTTTTCAATTCAATAGCCTTTGGAATTTCCTTTTCTTCTACATATTTACTATTTAAAACTCCTCTTGTAACTATAATGATAAAAATATCACAATTCTCTAAATTATCTTGTATTTCTTTTTCCCAAAGGTTACCTGGTCTAATATTTATGTTAGATATAAAAACATCATATTGTGGTTTACTAAACAACTTAGAGATACCATCAGCTATGTCAGGTCCATCAATATTAGAATAAGAAACAAATATTTTCACGATGTATATCTAAATTTATAAAAAAAGATATTAAAATTTATTTCTTTAACATATTATCAAGAATTTTTCAATTTATATTATGACTAATAACAATATTTTGAGAGCCATAAAAGTATTAAAAAATTGCAACCTCTAACTATTAAATCTATAACCATTGAAAAATATCTCTAATTTTGCTTATTATATGTAAGAAATTTTGTTTATACGTGTGACAAATACAAAACGTCACATGATGAAAATATTTTGCACCCAAAGAAGGCAATATTTTTAGATGATTTTAATTCCAAGATATTCTTAATTGCTGCTAACTATATTCTCAATAATCGAAATTTTATATTACAAGACAAGAGGATTGGACAAATATATGAAAAACAATTATTAAAATATATTCATATTATTCTTTAAATTAGGAATAAATTTTTGAACACAAATAAACTTTAATACTTCAATAGAAAGCATATCGGTATAATGAAAGGACATATGTCATTGATATTAGTATCAATATTTACAGTAATTACAGTGGTTGGTTTTTTAAATGTAATTACAATCTCAGCTCAAACTACACCATCTTATATTTCTACAAGAGATCATTTTGATAGGATAATCACTGGAGAATTAAAACAACAACAACAACAAAATAATTCTACTAATTATGTTCTAAAAGGCACTATTCCAGGAATAAATAGTGAATGTACAAATGAGCTTCCTATATACATTCATGGGGTTTGGACTAGACCTAATTTTGTATCTTTTTCTTTTGAACCTTCTGACTTTTCTCATATAGGCTTTGAGAATGCCTTGGAAATATTTGATCGCGCAGATAAATCATTGAAGGAAGAAAATTATCCATTTGATGTTGTTGGTTTTAGCTGGGATTCTGATACAATTAATCCAACAAATGGTTGGAACATTGCAAAACTTATTGCTAAAAATAATGGTCCAAAGCTTGGACAAGCTATTCTAGACATCAAGAAAAATTGTGAACAAATGGATATAAGATTGATAGCTCATTCACTTGGTGCTAGAGTAGCTCTTAGTGCTTTGAACTATTTAAGTAAGAATCAGGATTGGAACAATAACAATTTTAGAATTACATCAGTTCATCTAATGGGAGCAGCCGTTGATAATGAAGAAGTTTCAAAAGATCCTAATGATATACTAACTGATAGTACCAATTTTGATATTGATAAAATAAAGTCTGCTTTTGGAGAAGCAATAGAAAGTGAGGTTGTTAAATTTTACAATTTATTCAATCCTGAGGATGATATATTAGGTCCAACAAACACATTGATGCCTATAATTTATACAGCTAATGAAAAAGATTCAGCATTAGGAAAAAACGGTAAACAGAATGGTATTGATTTGCCTACTAATTATAATGAGACTAACGTAAGTAATAAGATTAGTAAAATAAGAGATGCCGATGGCGATGGTTTTGGAGATTTTGGATGGTATTTTATTCCCTTCTCTACTTTGAAATTTGGAGATAATCATTTTGGTTATGTTGGATTCAGAGATTTCATTTTTGGCTTTCCTGGACGCGGACCGTTAGATAATAGCGGAGCTATGTCTGTGGTAGTGGAGGACTGGAAAAAAGTAGAAAATTAATATAAAAAATATAATTTCATCCAGAGGATACTATTTTTTTGCTTATTTACAGGGATAGTATTTTCTTTTATTGAACTTTATCAAATAAGATCTAAAAATTTTACAATAAGTAAACTAATTTAGATTGGGGTCTTCTGTTTTATCCTTAAAATCCTTATTTTCTATCTCAAGTCCTTTTGTTCTGATCCACTTAATTAGATATTTTAAAATATAATTTTCATTATCTTCAAAGCCTAATCCCTTACTAAATTGTATTACTTTCGAATCATCAAATTCTTCATTATTTGGATCTTCATTTTTAACAGTAATTAAATTATCTGTAATAAGTTTAAAATCTGTGAATCGTCTTATTCCATACTTTTCATTTAGAGCTAAATTTAGATGATATTCGTCTTTTTTATTACCTACAAGTATGTCAGCGGTCAGAAGATACAAAATTGCTTGATCCTTCCAATCCCTTACTATTTCTACAGAAAATTTTGTTCTAAATGACAAAGAATATGGATTACACAATGATAATTGTTGAATATTAAATAATCCTTCTTCAAATAGTCTAGCAGATGTAATAAGATCAATGCCCTCTATATTTACAATACTTCTTTTGCCTGCAGTTCTTCTAAATTGATAATATTTTATTTTAGATAATATATTCTCTACACTAATAGTTAAGAATTGAATAGGAATCATCCCTATTGAAAAGGTAAAAAGTAGCAGAAAATAGAGATTTGAAATATCATTAATATCATCAGACTTAATTTGTGACTGAGGTAGCTCAGGTTGAATCTGCATAATATCGAATAGATCGTTCAATCCTCCGAAAGACATATAAAAAAAGAATACGATAATACTAGCAATTCCAGCTAAAAGTATTCTAAATGAAGCATTATAATAAGCCTTTGGTGGAAGATCTGTTCTCTGAAATCTTTGTAATAAATCAATAGAAGTGTAGACAAGACCGCCAAGAAATCCCCATTGGATGATAATAAATGGTACACCTTCTAAATCTTCATTCAAATTATGACTAGACAAAGGGATACTTAATGAATTAGAATCACTATCAAATATTGAATCTATTAAAGGAAGTACTACCATGAAAGCTGCAAAATATGTAAATAAAAAAAATGATACTGGTAATACATAATAGTCAAATGATAACCCTTTTCTTTCCATTATTTTATTTACTTCTAAATCTACTATTTTCCTTGGAATATGACCTTTACACAAACCTTCTAAAACAGTTTTAAATTTTTCAGAATTGTTAATTTCTGGATATATTTTATTAATAATTTCATAACTATTTTTCTCTTGAGTATTAGATGGTTTATTACATATCTTATCTATTTTATTTAATTTCTCTTTGATTTGTCTATAGAGATTGTATACTTCATCATTGTGTTGAAGATCTTCAATTATGTTATCTATAATTTTGAAATAGGCATCAGTATCTTTAAAGTTCTCATTCTGATTTGAATTATTCTTTAATTTTGTTTTATAGAGATAATTTAATTCTCTATAGATTCGATTTTTTAAATGATCTTTATTGTCACTCTCTATTAGTATAGTTTGATAAAAAAATGACAGTGCCATTATAATAATAAATGATGTGATACCAATGTACCAGTGAATATTACTAAAATCATTATCATCAATATGAAAATAAAACAATAACATAAAACAAACATTTCCTGCTAATACTAACCAACCTAGTTTTATTGCATTATTAATAGCATTTTTAATATTTGAAATTTTTAGTAAATTATATTTACGATAGTGATTAGAAATATCATTATCATTTTTTTCTTTCTGTTTTAACGTATTCCTGTTTAAGGTCAATTATATTTAAGATTTTTTGTTGCTCTAAAATAATTTCTCATGATACAATACATATAAAATATATAATTAATTTTATTGAAATGTGTTTTATATGGTAACTGATATGATGAAGCATGGAATTTCTCAAAAACTATATATTTACACTATTCTTGAGAAATAAGTTAAACTAGCTCATAGATAACTGATATCCTCCAACAGATAGTTTCCAATATAAAGATGAAACCTTTTTGTTCTAAAATATAGATATTTTTTATTTATGGAAATTGTAAATAATGAATATTATTGTATAATAAAGTTTACTTTTGGTTGTAATTCAGTCCGAATGTATTAAAATTTATTCCTTTTATGTATAGTATGAAAACGTATTCAAAATTTTTAGACGCCGAAAAAGTTTAAAATTAAATTGTTACAATGAAATAATAATGAGTCCTATTTATTTGGAAGGAAACTCGTTATGTAAAATCAAAACAAGCATAAATAATCTGTTTATACCATGTGGCTGTCACACGCTGGAAATATTTTTTATAATTTTACATCTTCAAATTCATCATTTTATGTCTATTAATTTTAGTAGTATCATAATCAAATTTTGAATTACAAATCCTTAATTTTATTACAGATATTTTTTTATCTCTGCCTCGGGGGTGTAAATTTACTTTCAGCGTGTGACAACTCAAGAATTATTTTTGTGTTATTTTCTTAATTTTCATTAATAGTGTCTTTAAATCGCGGCGGCATTCTGAGGATTAAGAACTTTACAATAACTATGAAATTTACAACCTTTAAAGATATCCTCTATAATTATTCATCATCATTTGAGCTTGATATTGTTTTATCTTTTGTTCAATAAAATACAATTCATTTCTCTTTATCTGTATCGCAGTTTTGAGATTAGCAAGTTCGTTAGAGTTTTTTATTAGATTTACTATTTCATTAGGCTTGATAACATTTTGAATAATTGCACTATACAATTTTAAAAACAAACTCAAGTTATCATTTATTTCTTCATACACTGAAACCAGTTTATGAAAACCTTCTAGTTTTAGATAATCTTTATAGAGTTTAGATGTTTTTTGAGCATTCAGATTGAGTGTAACAGCTACTTCTATTGGTTTTTTTCCTTGGTAAAAGAGGTCCAATGCTTGTGTTTCTAAAGATTTTTCTTCTGGAATACCTTCTATTTTTCTAATGATCTTGCTAATGTCTCTAATAGACATATGTGCAGTTTTGGCAATATCTCTTTGAGTTTTTCCTTCTTGATGCAGTTGTATTACTAGATTTTTCTTTTCTTCTAAATTCATTGTGTATAGCAAATACTTGAATTTTGGTATAATTGTGAAATTTCTCTTAACTATTGATACCATACTAATACCATTGATTTCCTGAAGTGTGAATTAAGATTAAAAGCATGAAAAAGAGTTTATATCTTGATCTTTTTAGAATTGAGTAATTCCTCTTAACGATAAATTTTTATACCGTTTCAATTACTATAAGATTACATTTTTAAATTTTAATTTTTTTAAATAAAGTAAGAAATAAAATAGTTACACAAATGTAAACCATCCCACCGAACCCGAGATTAAGTTATTACAACTAGTAACAAAATAATGAATGTTATAGAGAAATTAACTTCGTTTAGCATTCTAACAAGTTTCTGTATTCTTTTACAAATAAAAATTAGCAACTAGAAAGCACAATACAAATTAACTTAGCAACTTCACTAATCTAATTTAGTAATACTATGTTAGCAAATGTATCTACCAACTTCAATTATATTTTAAATGTTTAAAAATGGTGTGCGCAAGTCACGAGTTTTCACTTTTGGACTTTTAACGAGTTTATTTATGATATTATTAACAGCACCTTTCGCTAACTTGAATATTCTTTCAAATCCAGCAATGGCTCAAGAATATGATAATTATGATGATAATAAATACAGTCAATATCCTACTAAAGAAAACAAATACGAATGTCAGACAGGCCCATTTGAAGGATTTTTTGTGAGTACTGTAGAATTTTGTAAATTTAAGTTCGATGATAAGGATAGAAAAGATAGAGATAGAGATAATAGAACAGGAGCACAAGGCCCACAAGGTCCACAAGGCCCACAAGGCTTACCAGGCCAACCAGGTTTACCAGGAGCTAATGGAACACAAGGTTTACCAGGAGCTAATGGAACACAAGGGTTACCAGGAGCTAATGGTACAGAAATTGATTCATGTATTGCATGTTTACTTGATGCTTTAGTTAAATTAGATAGCGGAGCAATTCTTGTAAATGTAACAGTTAATGTCGACTTGACACCGAATAATCCTAGAGATCTAAATTTCACCACTAATTTACCATTGGTAATAGATGTTGATGTTGCACTTTTGCTTCAACAACAACTTGCAATCAGCTTAGGATTAGGTCCAAATGCAACAATATTTGAGATATGCGCAGACATTGATGAACAAGGTCTTGAAATAGAATCTGTAATAACTTTATTTGAAGATGCTTTAGGTCCAATAGTTACTGCACAAACAACCTTGCTACTAAACGAAATAGCAGATACAATTGAAGAACTAACAGGTGTTCCTATACCAGCAGAATTACTAGATGACATTCTAGCAGGTATTGACATAGATGCAATAGTCGCTCAAATAACCGCAAATGTAGAAATATCTTTAGGGATACTTGAAGCATGTTTAGGTCAAGTACCGCCACCACTAACTACAGAAACATTAACAGTTATCAAAAATGTAAACTGTCAAGCAGATGCTCCAACATGTGAACAGATCCAATTTCAACCTTCAAATTTCACTATTGTAATAGAAGGTAACAATCCTTCTCAAAATATCTTTCCTGGCTCCTCTACAGGTACAGATGTTGAGCTAGAACCAGGAGCATATAATGTAACAGAACAAGGACTAGATCCTGTCACACCTGCTATATGCAGTACTATGGGATTTGAAGCAGGGCAAGTTGTATCATCCGATACAAGCGGATTGTTTATCTGTACCAATTTCTCTGATGAATGTGAAGAAGATATAACAGTTGGAAATCCACAAACCTGTACAATTGATAATGTATTGGTGAAACTGAATTTTCTTGATCTGGCAGTAGCTAACCAAAATTCTGAAAACGTCTCCATACTTTTAGGAAACGGTAACGGTACGTTTGTTACACCAGCACTCAACTTTGGAGTAGGAGATGCACCACAGTCTGTTGCAGTAGGTGACTTTAACAACGATACAATTCAGGATCTGGCAGTAGCTAACATTGGTTCCGATAACGTCTCCA
>WUUC01066335.1_pt1 | contig 11103 bp, 6 predicted proteins | sample 6278441 | NCBI WGS metagenome assembly WUUC01 (sample SAMN13675441, study PRJNA597444) | soil metagenome | isolation source: soil | place: USA: Washington | collected 2017-10 | reverse complement strand
GACAACTTGAGCAGTTGTAGAGCTTCCGCTGTACAGGCGCTTTCGATAGCTGATCTTTGAAACCGCCGACAAGGTGCCGGAATGAATGACATCCGAATGTATAGCCTCCAAGCAATGTAGCGTTCAAGGCAAGCACGAGTGTACCCACACCGATGCCGAACTTCTCCTGGCCCGTTGCAGGGTCGGCGAACCACATAGCCTTGTAGGCATCGTAGGTGAGGAGGATCACGAAAATAACGGCGAGATACATAAAGTAGCGATGGACGTTTTGAAGGACCAGCGGCAGGGAGTTTTCGCCCCAATATTTCTTGCGAGGTTCCCCGACGGCACATGCGGGAGGGTCGGCCCAAAATGATTTATAGTATGCCCCGCGATAATAGTAGCACGTGAAGCGCATTCCGCCCGGTGCCCAAAGAATGAGCAATGCCGGAGAGAATGGGATGATCATCGGCCACCACGATGGCTTCGGCCCGAACCAGGCGTGTGGCGAGTCGCCGTATATCTCGGGCGAATAAAACGGTGAAAGGTAATTGCCGACGGCGTAGTGTGTTCCCTGAAATGCTGCCCACGTTGCGTACACGATAAATGAAGAGAGGGCAATAAAGATCAATAGCGGGCGAACCCACCACATGTCATACCGAGCGGTACTACCAAAACCAGCATGGGTCAAAGACATACAATGGATTGGTTAAATTAATAGTTTGAGTATAGGGAAAAATCTTACGAAAAACAACAGATCAAACGATTGCTGTTTGTCGTCCGGAGCGACGTTCGGGCATCTTTTTTGATAACTTTTGACATCAAAACCCGCCTATGAAAATCATTCTCAGCCTGCTCGTTTTCCTTTCTGCAGTCCCTGCATTCGCTCAGCGCAAACTCAATAGCCTTCCCGACATCCCCGGCTACATGACCCTGAAGGGTGACTTCCACATCCACACCGACTTCTCCGATGGAACCGTGTGGCCCACGATCCGTGTCGATGAAGCCGTCCGGGAGGGTATCGACATCATCGCGATCACCGACCACGTGGAGTATCGCCCCCACAAGGAATACATGAAGGACCAGAGTCATAACCTGTCGTACGATATCGCGCTGCCGTATGCCAAAGACCGGAACGTGGTGCTGGTGAAAGGCGTGGAGATCACACGTCCAATGCCGACGGGTCACATCAATTGCCTGTTCGTTACCGATGTGAATAAGCTCACCGATCCGGATTTTATGAAAGTCATGGAAGAAGCCAACCGCCAGGGTGCGTTTGTATTTTGGAACCATCCCGGCTGGAAGAGCCAGCAGCCCGACGGTGTTCCGAAGTTTCACCCGGTTCACGAGGAGCTTTTGAAGAAAGGCTGGCTTCACGGCGTGGAGTTCTACAACACGAAATGTGCTTACGACTTCGTATTGGATTGGTGTCAGCAGCGCAACCTGACGGTGTTTGCTAACTCCGACGTTCACATTGCTACCAGCGATTACTGGGACATAACACTGGGCGAGGTCCGGCCGGTAACACTTGTGTTTGCTAAAGAGCGGAATGTGGAAGGTGTTCGCGATGCACTGAAGAACGGACGTACGCTGGCGTTATTCCACGGCGATAGCCTGGGAGGAAAGCCGGAGTGGGCGGAAGCATTTTTCCGGAGCTCGATCAAGATCGACCCACCGCATTCGGAAGATAAAGATGTTCACTGGGTACAGGTGATCAATGAAAGCACGATACCCTATCGCCTGAAGAACTTGAATCGGGACATGGAACCGAAAACGATTTACGTCAAGCCGAAGGCCGTCACACTGGTACGCGTGAGCAAGTCGTCGCCCGCGACCCACCGGTTCATTGTCGGCAACGTTCTCATCGGCGACGGTAAGTATCTCGAAGTAGATCTGAAGCTGAAGTAGCTACTCTGTTCTCAAAGCTTTTACCGGGTTCATCAGGGAAGCTTTTATCGACTGGAAGCTGACGGTGAGTAACGCCACCGCGGCAGCAGACAACCCTGCTACGCCGAAGATCCACCACGCGATCTCGGTACGGAAAGCGAAACCGGTGAGCCACTCGGATCCTGCATACCATGCTATGGGCACTGCGATCACGAATGAGAGCGCGATCGGTTTCAGGAAATCAATCGACATCAATGCGATAATACCGGTTGCGTTGGCACCTAGAACCTTGCGGATACCGATCTCTTTGGTGCGCTGCTCGGCGATGAATGCCGCGAGCCCGAAGAGGCCAAGGCATGCGATGAATATCGCCAGGCTTGCGAGAAGACCGACAATAGTCCTGGTCTGCTTCTCAGCCTGGTACAGCTTATCAAAGTCCTGGTCCAGGAACGTGTATCCGAATTGCCCTTCCGGGTCGAGTTGCTTCCATTGTTTTTCCACCTGGCTTACCACCGGCCGGACATCGCCCTCAATCCGCAGAGATACGTTCGAATACCACTCCGGGTAAATGTGCATGACGAGCGGGCTGATGGGCGTGTGAAGAGACGTGAAGTTGAAGTCCTGAACGACACCGATGACCTTGCCTTTCTTCCCAAGACCCCAATCGAGAGTCTTTCCAATCGCAGTTTCCGGTGTTCCCCAATTGAAATGTTTGACTGCTGTTTCGTTGACGATAAACGACGAAGAATCGTCTGCCACGTTCCCCGGGATGAAATTTCTGCCTGCGACAAGCTTGATGTCGAAGTTTGAAAGGAAGTCGGCGTCGATCCCTATACTTGCCTCGGAGGTGATCTCATTCTCTGCCGCGCCTTCGGGAAGGACGGCGATGTTGCTTGTGCCGTTGCGGAACGAGAAATCTGAAACCGATGCCGATGTGACACCGGGTATCTTCGACAGCTCGTCGCGTACAAGCATGTACTTGGACTGCATACGGAAGGGAAGGTCAACCTGGAGCACCTGGTCTTTATGCAAACCCAAACTTCTCGTTCTCATGTAATCCATCTGCCGGAAGATCAGAATCGTTGCCGAGATGAGCACGATCGACATCGTGAATTGGAATACCACCAGCCCCTTGCGTACCATGTTGCCGGCGGTTCCCTGACGGCCGTAGTCTTTCATGGCCTTCAATGGCGAAACCGACGACATAAGCAATGCAGGATATCCGCCGGCCAAAAGGCTGATCATGATAAATATCGACAAGACGACCGTCAATACATCTCCTCTCACCAATATGCTGATATCGAGTTGCTTTCCGGTGAGCAGGTTGAATGACGGAAGTGCGGCGGACACAATGGCTGCTGCAACGATGAATGCCACCAGTGTGATGAGAAATGATTCGCCGAGCAGCTGCACGACCAACTGATTCTTTTTTGCACCGATCACTTTTCTCATGCCGAGCTCTTTCGCCCTGTTGACTGATTTGGCGGTAGCGAGATTGATGTAGTTGGCACAGGCGATCAACAACACGAGGATGGCGATGACAGTGAACGTATACACATACCTGATGTTACCGTTGATACCGATGTCAGACGCCGACGTAGCATGCAGGTGAATTGAAGTAAGCGGCTGAAATATGAAATCGTACCACAAACCCGTAGCCTTGCGATCGTCGCCCATTTCTTTGTCGAAGAAAGCGGGGATCTTCGCTTCCAGCTGATGGATGTCGTAGCCTTCCGGTAACAGCATATAACTGTACGTGCCGTTGTTGAACCAGTTGTCTTCAGGCCGGTTGTTGTTCATCTTTGTGATCGTCGCCCGCGACATCACCGCATCGAACTGAAGGTGCGAGTTCGCCGGTATGTTTTTGATAACACCGGTAACGGTGAGCGCCAGCGTGTCGGATAATGCCATCGTCTTGTTGAGAGGATCTTCGTCGCCGAAGTAACGCTTGGCGGCCCGTTCAGTGAGAACAACCGAGTAAGGTTCGACGAGCGCCTTGTCGCGGTCACCCGCGATCATCGGGAATGAAAATATCTGGAGTAATGTGGAGTCGGCGTAAAGGATCCTGGTGTCGTAGAACCTGGCGTCTTTGTAGGAAAGATTACGGCTGCTGAAGCTCAACCGTACAGTCTTCAGGACTTCGGGGAATACACGCTCCAGTGCCGGCGCCATAGGAGGGGAGGTGACGGTCTGATGACGGTCTTCGGTGGGTAGATGAAGCAGCTCGGTAACCCGGTAGATGCGGTCCGCCTTGTCGTGAAACCTGTCGTAGCTGATCTCGTCCAGGACGTAGAGTGTGATCAGGATACATGTACTGATCCCGATAGAGAGTCCGGCGATGTTGATGAGGCTGAAAGATTTGCTTTTGATAAAGGTGCGGATCGCGACCTTAAGATAATTGCGGAGCATGAGCAGGTTGATAAGTCTGGTAACCGCACGCGCACGTCACCAATCCTGTGCCAGCTGAAACATCATGAAACGGGGGCGGTATTCGCGTTATTGGAAGTCGACGTTGTCCCTTATCGGACGATCCCGGCCGTAGCTGGACGGAGCATCTACCGGACCAGGCTCACGACGCCCCGCACTTCCGGCGCTCCATTGCCCGCATCGATCACATAATAATAGACACCCGCCGGCGAGTCACCTCCGTCCCATGTATTCTTATAAGCCAGGTCTTCAAACACACGCTGACCCCAACGGTTCATGACGATCAGATGTGCATTTCTATAAAGATGGATGTTCCGCACAATGAAATTTTCATTGTAGCTGTCGCCATTCGGTGTGAAAACATTGAACACGAATACCGGGTGCTCGAAATGAAACCCGGAGACATTCGACCAGCTGGCCCCTGCACCGTCTGCTTCGTAAGCACGTATAACGTATTCGTGCGTAAACCCGTCGAATGCCGTATTGGAAGTATACGACACAGCGCCGGTCGAAGTGACCATTTCGAATTTACCGTCATCGAGCTTTCGCCACACTTCATACCGGTCGACACCGTGCGGCCACCCCACATAATCGCTCCATTCAAGCTTCACATTGCCGTTGACCGTATCGGCCGCGCCCCGCAGCAGCATGGTTTCATGAACAAGGCTCTCGAGCTTTTCATCACCGCAGAGATTGACGAGCACACCGTACCATTCGTAACTGTTTTCGGCAGTTTGATTGCCGGTCGACGCATACGGACCATCTTCCTGGCTGGTGGTCAGCATCTCCTCCCAGGCCGTTAACGTGGACGGCCGCTTGAATAACTTCAGGGTGAGATCCTCCGGCTGATTGCCGTTGCTCTTCGTCCAATCGACGTCGATATTTTCCTGTGCTGCTGTGTCGACACTGACGTAATCGAGCCGGAGCTTGACGGATTCATTAAAACGATCGACATAACTTGTGACCTCGATGGTATCAGTGGATACGCAGCCGTCGAAGTCAACCATTTCCACCCCGTACTTACCGGGGAGATCTACTTCAAGATAACGACCTGTGCTTCCATCGGACCACAACCAGGATGCGTTCAGCTGGCCGTCTATTTTCGCCTTGCCGAAAGGACAGATCTGAAGATCGGGACCGAGGTCGATACGTTTGGGCTTAACAATCACGTTCACGGTATCTGAGAGTGTACAATCCTTTGATGTGATAGTCACCCAATACTTACCCGCTCTTGTAACATCGATGGATTGCGTGATTGCCCCGGTACTCCATTTATATGACCCTTTTCCAGGGCCGGCATCTAGTGTGCGGATATCTCCCTCGCACATATTGATATCGTCGCCGATGAACAGTGTGGCAAAAGATGAAAAATATCCGTACCGGGCTGTATTGGAGCCGCTACCGTTGATTGTCCCCACCTGGAATGAATTCTTTTCGTTGATCAGCACCGATGCTTCACCCGGCGGAACGTCCAGGACTGAATAGCTTAGCTGGGCGGAATACCATTCATCATTTGTTCCGGGAACGGCGGTAAAGACGTGCGAGGGCGCGAGGTCTCCACGCCCACGCGACTCATTCAATTTAAATGAGGTTATTCCCTCTTTCCGGACGAGCAGGTCCATGCCGAAGAAGTCCGAGGTGCTTCGTGTGAATGTTACGCGGTTCGAGCCATTGCACGTCACAGGTGGCAATACCGCGCCTCCAACTTCACAAATGAAACCCGTGACGTGAAACACATATACCCTTTTTGTGGATCTTATGTAAGTGGCCGGCAATGACAACGCGAGCCGGTAGGTCTGACCGGTATTGAGTTTCGCCGCCGCGATATAAAAACCAGCGATAAAGACCTCCGTGTTGTCTTCAGTTGCGGTGATAAAAACATACTCCGACCCGCGCAGGAATCCTTTGGGCACAATGTATTCGGTACCTGTTACGCTTACCGGTATGGTCTGGTCGCCAACGATATCGCGGCAAGTATCTTTAACCAGGGAGTCGTCTTTAAATGTCACGGCAATCGGTTTGTTCGATTCCAGTATTGTGCCGGCGAAGGTCGCGGCTGCCAACGTCGAGGTTTTTTTTAATGAATAGGTCTCACCCATATCCAGCGTAATGAAAAATTCCTCCCCCGACTCGTGACCGATAAACTTAGTGGTCGGCTTCACCTTTATCCGTGTGTTGTCTTGCGTTGCCACCATGTCAATAGAGCCATACGGGGCGGGTGTATAGTCGCCGCTGATGTCGTAAATATCCTGACCCGACATGACGAACTTGTTGCCGATTGCGTTTCTTCCTTTCAATGAAAAAATCTCGCCGTTGAAGAAAGACGCAATTTCGTAATAGGCTGTCACCGGTTCGGTAGCAATTATCTTCAAACCGGTTTTCATTACGGTAGCGGGAATATTTGTTTCCAGCTTGTCAACGTAGCTGGCAAGATTGACCGTGTGTGCCGAAAACGCAGGGATGGTGAAGATTGCCAGGATGGCTCCACGGGCGGGTTGGGAGATTTGCACCGTGGTAGGTTTGTCCTGCGACGCGAAGCGGATTAAAACCGGCTGATCTCCATGACCACGTGTGATCTCGGGAGGCGCAAACCAGAATTCAGTGTCGATCTGCGCCAGTGCAGGAGCGTAGGCTAAAATAGCCAGTAAGACCAAAAAAAAAGGTTTCCAGCGCATGAATCGAATGAGGGCATAATATAAAGATATTGCCACCCATTCGATCCATTGTGCGGAAACTACCCGGAGGGGTTGTATAAATTCGTCTAACGGAGCGTATAGATGATTTCTGTTTCGACCTTTTGCTCGTCAACGCCGTGATCCCCGTAGATCTCCAGCGACGGTATCCTCAATTTCATATCTATCGTTTATCGATTCTTTCGAACTTTATATTTTTTATCCTTCCACGCGACAAACGGAATCCATCCACCTTTCCTTGCTCACCGAAGAACGTAAGCATTCCGATGCCGCTCGAGAAGCTTCCTGCCTTCACCATATCCCCCGTGAGATCGAAATCACCCAGCCGCATGTGATGCATGACCATCTTACCGTCTTTAGACTCGATCTTATACTCTGTGCCAAATTCCGCGCTGTAGTAAGTCCCGGGAATATTCTTCATTTGTAAAGGATCGGCTTTCACCGGAATGATTTTCGGAGCATTAAATCCCCGGTAGCGCAACATATTAACCTTGCCGTCCTTGCCTGTCACGAATGTCATCGAAGCGTTGTACGCATCGATCCAGATCACCGAATCCGATTTCGGGAACGTTGGGAACTTATCTTCACCGTTTGCCTGCGTCATGATCTGGCCGTTCTCAAGGGTAAGTGTGACGTACCAGCCCTCGCTTAACTGATACAATCCGGTAAACTTTGTTGCAAGAGATTCCTTGAGCTTAATGGTAGGCAGCGCTTTAATATTGTCTGTCGCGCCAGGTTGTGGTTTCATCTTGCCTTTCAGGATCGCACGCGCCACGTTGCCCGCAGTTCCGTGCGAATCGAAGTCCCCGTTGTTGCCAAGCAGGATGATCGAAAGATTTTCGCCGGGGAAGTTCATAATGACCGTGCGGTAGCCAGCCCAGCCGCCGGTATGGGCAACAATAGGCAGTCCATCCATATTGCCAAGACCCAAACCGAATGCATACGTGTTATTTTCACCGTTGTTAAGCTTGTTGACTTCGAGCATGCGAAGATAAACCGGGTTCTTTGCTGATACCTGTTTGCTGAAGTGGATCACCCATTTGCAGAGATCATCCACATTGGTGAACAACGAACTTGAACCGACAGCAGTCAGGCCGGTCATATTCTTTTTGTAAACTTCGCCTTCGCGGTGATAAGAGTAGGCCATGTTCTTTGTGAGCTCCGAATAATCATCCTGGAAACGCGAGTGATCCATTTGAAGCGGTTTAAAAATATTCTCATCCGTCCATTTTCTGAACGACATGCCGGATACTTTTTCCACGATCATCGCAAGCAAATTGTAACCGGTATTCGAGTAGGAGTATTTTTCGCCGGGTCCGAAGTCCAGCTCTTTCTGGTACTTCACCATACGGATGATGTCGGTGAACGTGAATGCTTCGTCCCACCGCCAGCCGGCCACATTCAGTCCTTCCGGCCAGTCGCGTAGACCGCTGGTGTGATGAACAAGGTGGTCGATGGTGATGGTCTTACCGAAGTCTGGAACCTCGGGCAGATATTTATGGATGTCGTCTTGCAGGGATATCTTTCCTTCCTGGACCAGGGTGGAGATCGCCAGCCCGGCGAATTGCTTGGAGACCGAAGCAATGTCGAAAACAGAAGCGGGCGTGATCGGGATATCGTATTCCATATTGGCCAGCCCATAGCCTTTTGTGAACACAACCTTTTCGTTTATGACAACACCCACGGCAACACCGGGAGCTGTTTTGCTATCGTATTTTTGGAAAATGCTGTCGATCTTCTTCGAAAGCGGCGATTGAGCTGCCACGAACGATATCGACACGCAAAGAAACAGGAGGGTGGTAAGGTTCTTCATAAAATGCGCGGGTTTTGGAAAACAATTATAACTTTATAAAATAATATCCAATATCCAATATCCAATATCCAATATCCAATATCCAATATCCAATATCCAATATCCATGTTTAGAGCACTAGGTTTACTTGTTGTGGTTGGAGTGCTGGCAACGGCATGCCAGGCGCCGAAGACAGAAGAAACTACCACCATTAGCAGCGGCATCATCAGTGACGCGGCGAAAGCACGGATCGACTCAACCCTCCAGGCGATGGTCGACTCAGCAAAGATCATCGGCGTGTCCGCACTCATCGTGGAGAAAGACAAGGAAGTCTACTTTAACTCGTTCGGTTTTGCCGACCGTGAAGCCAGCAAGCCCTTCGATCGCAATACGATCGTGAGGATATACTCCATGACCAAACCTGTTACGGGCACCGCGCTGATGCAGCTTTATGAGAAAGGCATGTTTCAGCTCGACGACCCGCTCGAAAAATATCTTCCCGAGTTCGCCAACATGAAAGTGATCGCCGGTTCCGATGCGAAGGGCAAGATGATCTTCGAAGCTCCGAAACGTCTCATCACCATCCGCGACATTACACGCCACACCGCAGGTTTTGCCCGCGGAGATGATCATCCTGATATGCCGGACATGATCAAGGCAGCCGATGTGATGAACAAGCAAAATACGCTTGCACAGATGGCCGCCAAGCTCGGTAAGCTGCCGCTCGGATTCCATCCAGGTGAAAAATGGTCTTATGGTATCTGTGTCGACGTGCAGGCATACCTTGTTGAGAAACTTTCCGGCAAACCATTCGATCAATACGTTCGCGAGAACATCCTCGACCCGCTCAAGATGAATACTACCAGTTATGTGGTTAAAGACATGGACAAGTTCGCCACGGTGTATTCCAGGGACGAAGCAGGCAAGCTGCAGCGTGTTCCCGATGATAACGATTTTGTCAACGGCTTCAACAAGCAGGAGTGGCCGCTGAAACCAGGTGGGTGGGGACTCACCTCAACGGTAGACGATTATCAGCGTTTCGCACGCATGCTTGTGAACGAAGGAACATTTGATGGTGCAACCATTCTCAAATCCGAGACCGTGAAGCTCATGGCCACGAACCATCTCGCCGACAGCGTCACAGACCGGATGTGGCTGCCAAGCAAAGGCCAGGTTGGCTTCGGTATCGACTTCGCCGTCAGGATGCGCGCTCCGCAAGATGTCAAGGAAAACAACGGCGTCGTAGGTGAATTCTTCTGGGACGGTGCAGCCAGCACTTTGTTCTGGGTCGACCCGACGAACGAGCTCACTGCGGTCCTGTTCGTGCAGGTGTTCCCGTTCAGCAACGAGCTTCACAAAAAGTTCAAGGATGCGGTGTATGGTAAGGTGAAAGTTGGAGAGTCGCCGGTAGCAAAACGTTGAAAACTTCGACATTCGGTGTTCGATGTCCGATAGTCGGAATATCCAACACCCAACAGCCAACACCGAATGATGAAGTTCGACGCGAGTTTGCCAAGCCCTTTATCCTAATGACTCCTCAGCCATTGAATGATCGCTGAGGTATAGTCTTCCATTCGCCTGGCCAACTGGTTGTAGATTCCATGATCGCCTTCTGGATAGATCTTCATATCCACGGGAACACGGGCGGCGCGCTTGACGGAATCAAGACGGGCGATGCATCTCTTCACCGGGATACTGATATCCTTGCCTCCGAATATCCATAGCGACGGCTTCTTCATCTTGCTCACGTAGCCGATATTGTCGAAGCCTTTCTGACCTTTGAAATCATTTAGCATCTTATCGGCTTCGTCCTGCGCATGACTACCCTGTTCGGCCAGATCGCTGTAATAGATCTCTTCACCCACCGAAACGGTAGGGCCCGAGATACACACGGTCGACGATACGTCGGCCAGTCCGGCTACGAGAGGGATGATCCATCCCGCCTGGCTTCCACCCATGACAATGATCTTCTCCGCGTTGACGCGCTTGTGGCTGCGAAGAGCTTTGATCGCGGCCACGGCGTCGGCTGCGAGCAGTTTCATCCGGTCGTTGCTGTTCCATGTGCTGACCTCCACGAAATTGCCACCGGATTTACCGACACCGCGCTTGTCGTACCGGAATGTGGCGAAGCCTGCCTCATTGAGCTTCTGTGAAAGCTCACGGTAGTCCCCGCGGGTGCTCATGCCTGATCCGTGCACGAATACCACCAATGGCACTTTGCCGTCGCCTCTGGGCAGGTCAAGGTTGCCTTCCAGGGTATCACCGTTGTTGGTAAACCGCACGGTTTCGGTGGTGGCTTCGAAGGAGAGGAATATGAGTAGTAAT
>WUUC01154980.1_pt1 | contig 11105 bp, 12 predicted proteins | sample 6278441 | NCBI WGS metagenome assembly WUUC01 (sample SAMN13675441, study PRJNA597444) | soil metagenome | isolation source: soil | place: USA: Washington | collected 2017-10 | reverse complement strand
GCTGGTCGGGCACCTCATGTTCAGCGTCAAGGCGCCGGACGACACCACCACCGACGTCGGCGCCGCGATCTTCATGCACGGCGGCGTCGTCAACTCCCGCCTTCCCATCCCCGTCGACGCCGCCGGCAAGGCCGACGTCAACGGCCGCATCTGGTACGTCTGAGAGGGGTGTAACTGATGGCTGACTTCTTCGACCTGATCACCCCGGCGGAGCTGACCGGCTACGCGCGTGAAGCGCTCGCCGACCGCGCCGACAACCAGTTCGGCCTGCAGCGCTGGCTTCCGGCCAGGCAGGTCAACGACCTCAACTTCCGCTTCAACCGCGGCGGCGGCGGCCTCACCGAAGCGGCGAGCTTCCGCGCCTACGACGCCGAACCGCGGTTCGGTCGGCGCGAAGGCATCACCCGCGTCTCCGGCGAACTGCCGCCCATCGGCGAGCAGTACGTCCTCGGCGAGTACGACCAGCTCCGGCTGCGCAACGCCACCGACGAGATCCGCGACCTGCTGCTGCGGGACGCGGCGCGGATCGCCGCGAGCATCGACGCCCGCTTCGAGGTCGCCCGCGGTGACGCCCTCGTCAACGGCCAGCTCACCATCGAGGAAGACGGTCTCTCCATGACCGTCGAGTTCGCCCGCGACCCCTCGATGGAGGTCACCGCGGCGGTCCCGTGGTCCGACCACGCCAACGCCGACGTCGTCGACGAGCTGGAGGGCTGGCTGCAGGCCTACAGTGACCTGAACGGCCAGCCGCCGGGCGCGATCCTCACGTCCCGCAAGGTCATGCGGAACTTGGCCCGCAACGCGCAGATCCAGGCGCAGCTGTTCCCGAACAGCCCCGACCGCCGGCTCACTCCCGGCGACCTCAACGCGTTCCTGGAGGAGTTCGGCATCCCGCCGATCACCACCTACGAGGCGAAGGTCAACCGGGACGGCGTCGCGACCCGGATCATCCCGGAGGACCGGTTCCTGCTCATGCCGGACTCCGGCACCACGCCGACCGACGAAGGCCAGCTCGGCGCCACCCTGTGGGGCACGACGCTGGAAGCGCAGGAGGCGGGCTACGGAATCGCTCCCGCGGATCACCCGGGTGTGGTCGTGGCGGCGTTCAAGGAGTCGAAGACCCCGATCCGGGTGTTCACGATCGGCGCGGCGATCGGGGTTCCGATCATGGCCAACCCGAACCTCGCGATGGTCGCGGACGTGTTGTGATGGGCCGCCGTCTCCGGACGCGGGTCCACTTGGTCGACGGGCAGGGGAAGAGCTTCGTGTTCGGCCCCGGTTCGTCGGTCCCGGAGTGGGCGGCCGCGAAGATCACGAACCCGAAGGCGTGGGCCGACGACGAACCCGCGCGCGAAGCGGGAACTGCTCCGGCGGGCACCACCACGCCAGACACTGGAGGCCAGGCGCCCGACACTGGCCAGGTCGGCGTGACACCCGTCGAGCCGCCGAGGTCCGGCAAGGGCAGCGGCCTCGAGGCGTGGCGCGAGTACGCCGGGAAGCTCGGCTGGTTCGAGTCGATCCCCGAGGACGCGAGCCGCGACGACATCGCCAAGGCGATCGACGACGAGCGCGAGCGCCGCGCCGCCGAGCAGAACAAGGAGTGATGCCGGGTGGCCACGTACTACGTCACCGCGAAGGACGTGGCCACCGGCCTCACCGTCGAGTTCAACGCGGCTGAGACCGCACGCGCCGAGCAGCTGATCCGGTACGCGTCCGCGATCATGCGGAAGCGGCTGGCCGACGTCGGCGCGAACCTCGACGCCGGGCTGGCCGCGGGCACCATCGAGCGAGACCTCGCCGAGTCGGTCTGCTTCGACGTTGTCACGCAGGCCATCACGGTGAGGCGCGGCATCAAGTCCGAAGCGCACCCCGAGTACACGATCGTTTTCCAGGACGCCACCGAGGCCGGGCTCGACCTCACCGACCGGCAGATCGAGCTGCTGACGCCGACCGGCCCGAGCGCGGACGAGGTCCGCGGCAAGGCGTTCTCCATCCACCCCGGGTAGGAGACCCAGCATGGCCGACGAGCCGCAGAGCACCGAGACCGAGCAGACCGAGACGCACCCGGCGACGGATTACCAGCCGCCGGCGAGCGTCGTGACCGTGTACGACGCCGAGGGCCGTGAGCACTTCGCGAGCGCGTCGTCGAAGTTCGTCGTCGACGGCCTCGCCGCCGGCACCCTGACCGAGCAGCCGCCCGCGCGTCCCGAAGACGACGCGAACTCCCAGCCAACTCCCAGTGAGACCCAGGCTGGGAGTTCGAGCACCGAGGAGGTGTCCGGTGGCACCGAAGCTGGATCAGCAGGTGACGATCCGAAACCCGGGTCCACCGACGGGGGAGACGGACCCGAAGACGGGACTGCCGACACCGCCAGCACCGGTCGACGTCGTCGAGCCGGCCAGGCTTAGCCAGAAGCCCGTCGTCGACGTTTCCTCCGCGAGCGAGTTCCGCGGCCAGCAGAGCACCGTCCTGTCGAACTGGACGATCCTCGTCGGCCCCGGCTCGGCGTTGACGTCCGATTCCGTGGTGATCGACGAGCTCGGCCAGCAGTTCCAGATCATCGGCGCGGTCGCCCGCCGGCCGCAGCACCGCCCCGAATTCCTTGCCGCCGCAGCGCGGCTCATCTCCGACATGCAGACCTAGGAGCGCCAGATGGCAGCCACCCTGATCACGCCGACCTACCTGGACCACAAGACCCCGGTCGTGAAGCCCACGCCGACGGCGTGCGACACGGTCAACGGAAACCGCATCCCGAACAGCGGACACCTGTCGTTGGAGATGATCGCGTCCGCCGGCGGCACGGTGACGGTCACGTTCCCGAACAAGGTCGACGGACAGAGCGTCACCCCGCTGACCTACACGCTCACCGGCGCGCAGACCAAGGTGGCCGGCGGCTGGCCGGTCAGCACCTACGGCACCGAACTGCTCGTGACCGGTTCGGTGAACACGATCACGCTCGTCGCGACCGACGCGGGCTGACCGGTGAGTATCCGCGTCACGCTGTACCGCTCGGAGTTGCTGGCGGCGGCGCGGAAACTCTCGACCGACGGTCGCGTAGAGATCGCCCACGAGGCGGCTGGCGACGCCGTCGCTGACGCAGCCGTTTTGACCGGTCAGTACCGAGACGGCATCCACGTCGAAACGGAAGGCGACCGTGTGTCCATCGTGGACAGCGACCCAGACTCTCCGTTCAAGGAATACGGGACGAGCGACACCCCGGCGCACATGGCACTGACGGAAGCGGCGTCGAAGTACGGCAAGTACACGGGCTGGACGGCGCGCGGACGATGACCGCCGCGTACACGCTCCCGGACCTGTTCGAGCCGATCCGCGCGCTGCTGCTTGCCGATGCCGAGTTCGCTGCCCTCACCGGCGGGCGGGTCGCAACCCGCGCGCCGGACGATGTCACGGCGCCGTACGCGGTGCTCGTGTGCGAGGCGAACCCGCTGTCGTCGTCGAGCCGCTCGGTCGGGTGGCGCGGCACTGTACGGCTCAACGGATGCGCGACCCGCCCGGTCGACGGCGTGCTACCGGAAACGCTGGCGTGGCAGGTCTGCGCTGTGGCCGGGCGGGTGCTTGACCGGTGCGGGCAGCAGACCTGGATCGAGACCGAGCCGGGTGGGCGGACCGTGACGTACACGCCGCGCCTGACCGACGGGCCGCTGGCGATGACCCCGGACACCAGCCGCGGGCCGGACACCGTCGTGTACTGGCGGACCATCCGCGCCACGATGCCGATCCACCTCCGATAGACCCCGGTCCGCCGTTTCGGCGGGGGCGCCCTGGCGGCGGACCGGTCCTACCCCTTCGACGCCCCCACACCTTCAGCGGCGCCCCACCGCACCGAACCCGATCCCCGCGTTGCGGGACCAACCAGGAGGACTCATGTCCGACTACGCGAACAGCGATCTCGCGCGCGTGTGGGAAGACGGCGACGCCTTCCGCGCGCCGACGGGAACCGCGATTCCGGCGAACATCTTCGCGCCCAGCCTCGCCGGCTGGGAGCCGTTCGGCGGCATCCGCGCGGGCTTCACCGTGACCAAGGACCAGACGATCGACGACCTCGACATCTGGAACAACAAGTCCGGCGCGCCGTACAAGCGGAAGAAGCAGCCGGTCAAGCCGACGATCGCGCTGGAGCCGGTCGACAACTCCAAGGCCACGATCCTGACGCTGCTGCGCGGCGGATCGGTCGTCGCCGGCGCCGGCGGCTACGAGCACGTCGACGGCGACGACGAAGACTTCGCGCTCATCATCCGGGTCTACGACGGCACGGAGTCCAAGGCCTACTACATCGAGAAGGGCGAACTGACGTCCATTCCCGAGGAGAAGATGGACGGCGAGGACATCGAGGGCTGGCCGATGGAGATCGGGCCGCTCGCCGCGCCGTCGGGCGGGAAGTCCGTCCGCAAGTTCACCACTTCCAACCCGCTCGCCTGAACAGGAGCTGACGCAGCATGACGCAGGGCGCCCCCAAGAACACCCGCACCGTCGCGAAGAAGACCGTCGAGCCGGAAGCTGGCGACGAGACGTTCGACCTCGACGCGTGGCTCGGCCAGCGCGACCTGATCGGCCGCCGTGTGATGAAGATCGGCGGCGAGTGGTTCGAGTTCGTCCGATCGGCCACCTCGGACCAGCTTCTCAACTACGAGAAGATCAACGTCGAGAAGGGACTCATGGCCGCCATCGGCGAGTTCCTGGCGGATCCGTCGCAGAAGGCAGCACTGTCGAAGGCCATCGAAGTGCAGAAACAGCCGATCGCCGCGAGCCAGTCCAGTGCGTTCGTTCAGAGCATTGCCGACTTCATCATCCACGGCGATGCCGAGCACACCGCGAAAGCCGAGCAGGACAGCAAGAAGGCCACGACGGGGGAATCCTCGGCGTCCTGACCAGGGTTGTTGGACCCTGGTGGGACGCCGTCCTCACTGACTTCCGGCAGTACTTCCAGCTCGATCTCCGCGCCGCGTGGCGCACCATGTCCGCGGTGGACTTCGCGGCGCACGTCCTGCGTCTGCGGCACATTCGGGATTCCGCGCTGTACGACCTCCTGTCCGATGGCCTGTCCCACTGGGGTCCGCACGAGGAGAACACCGCGCTGCTGCTGGAAGCGCAGCACTACGCGCTCGAGCTGATCTGGGCAGACCGCACCACCGACCCCGACGATCCCAAGCTGAAGCGCGAACGCGTGCAAGCGAAACGGGCGGGGATCAAACCACCGCCGCACCCGCTGATCCCGCCGGTCGCGCACCGACCGGACACTCTCGCGCTGCAGCGGCTGCAGGAGTACCTCGACGCGCTCGAGAAGTACCGCGCCGGCCCGGAGCCCGAAGTGAAGTACCTGACCAGCAGCGATTTCGACCGCGAACTCGGCCTGACCGCCGAGCACGTCTGACCTGAACTTCCTGTCGCGGAATTCAGGTCTTCGCCCGATTACCTGAATCGCCCCGGGAGGTGACCTGCCGTGCCCGGTGGCAAGATCGAGATCGATGTCGAGCCGAACCTCAAGGGCTTCGACGGCAAGGTCGCCGCCGGCCTCCGCGGCCTGCAGGGCCCGCTCGGGTCGACCGCCAAGGGCATCGGTCTCGCCGTCGCCGGCGGGATCGGTCTCGCGGCGGTCGGGTTCAAGCAGGTCATCGACATCGGCATCGAGTATCAGAACTCGCTGAACACACTGCAGGCCGTGTCGCACGCGACCGGCGACCAGATGGCCCGCGTCGGCGCCACAGCGAAGGCTCTCGGCTCCGACATGAGCCTGCCGGCCACGTCGGCGGCGGACGCTGCGGCGGCGATGACCGAGCTCGCCAAGGGTGGCCTGTCGGTCGATCAGGCGATGACTGCGGCGAAGGGGACGCTGCAGCTGGCCGCGGCCGCGCAGATCGACGCGGCGCAGGCAGCGACGATCCAGTCGCAGGCGCTCAACGCGTTCGGGCTGTCGGCGGACAACGCCGGGCACGTCTCCGACGTCCTCGCGAACGCGGCCAACGCCGCGTCCGGCGAGATCACGGACTTCGCGCAGGCCATGGGCCAGGTTGGTGCGGTCGCGCACCAGTTCGGCCTGTCGATCGACGAGACCACGACCGCGCTCGGTCTGTTCGCCAACGCCGGCATCAAGGGCTCCGACGCCGGCACGTTGATCAAGTCGTCGCTGCTCGCCCTGGCGAACCCGTCGAAGCCGGCGGCGAAGGCCATCGAGCAGCTCGGCCTGAAGACCTACGACGCGACCGGCAAGTTCGTCGGCCTAAAGTCGATCTTCGAGCAGCTGCACGAAGCGTCCGGCCGCATGACCGACGCCCAGTACCAGCAGGCCACCGCGACCGTGTTCGGCAGCGACGCGGTCCGGCTCGCCGGTGTCGCCGCGGGCACCACCGGCGAGCAGTGGGACGCGATGGCCAACGCCATCGGCCACGCCGGCGGCGCCTCCGAGGTCGCCGCGGCGAAGACCAAGGGGCTCGGCGGCGCGATCGAGGGCTTCAAGTCTCAGGTCGAGACCGTCCAGATCGACGTGTTCGAGAAGATCGGGCCCGCGCTCGAGGCCGGTGTTCGCGGCGCGGCGAACGCCGTCTCGAAGTACGGGCCGGTCGTCGTCGACGGGCTGCAGCGAGCGATCAACTTCGGTGCCGAGGTCGGCCCAGGGATCGCGAAGAAGGTTGAGGCTGGCGCCGCCGAGATCGGGCAGGCCGCGAAGCGTCTGGTCCAGCCGCTCGAGCAGGGCATCAAGCAGGGCTTCGACCGCGGTGTCGGGATCGTCGCGACTGCGCTCGGCGGGTTCGTCGACGTTGGCCGGAAGGCCGTCGACGTCGCGGAGCCGATCGCGAAGGGTATCGGCGACATCGCGGCCGGCGCGACGACGGCGTCCGGGCCGCTCGGCGCTGTCCGGGTCGCGTTGGAGCTGACGTACGACGCGGCGTCCGGTGTGCTGACGATCGTCCGGCCGCTGGCGGAGGTCGTCGGCGACGTCGCGCACCTGTTTGGCGAGTTGCCGGGGCCGATCCAGACGGCGGCGTTCGCGCTGCTGGCGTTGAAGGTCGGCCCGGCGATCCTGAACGGGTTGAAGGGCGCGCTGTCTGGTGTCCGCGGTGAAGCGGACGGTGCGTCGACGAAGCTCGGCCTGGTCGGGAAGACCATCGGGGTCATCACCGCGCCAGCGCGTGCCGCGGTCGGCGCGGTCGGCGGGGTCGTCGGCGTGATCCGGCAATTCAACGACGAGGCGAGAGTGCAGCGCGAGGTCGGCGCCGCAGCCGGTCAGTCTGTGGGGCGGCTCGGGGGTGCGGTCGCGGCGTTCGGGTCGAGCACGATCCCGGCCGTGGCAGGCGCTCGTGGCTTCGTGGAGCAGACCCGGGCGATCCAGGCCGGCGCGGCTGCGGCCGGCCAGCCGATCAACGCGCTGGGTGCTGCGGTCGGCACGCTCGTCGAGCGGTCGTCGGCGCTGTCGCAGGCGCGTGACCGGTTCAACGAGGCGGCGTCCGGTGCGCAGCGGTTCGGGAAGTTGGCCGGGACGGCTGCTGCTGGTGGGTCGCTGCTGAAGAACGCGGCCACGGGGCTCGTCGGTGCGCTGGGTGGGCCGTGGGGGATCGCGCTCGCTGCTGCTGGTGTCGGGCTGTCGTTGCTGGCGCAGCGGAACGAGGAGGCGGCGCAGAAGGCGGCCGCGCACAAGAAGGCTGTCGACGACCTGACCGCGGCGTATCAGCGTTCCGGCGGAGCTGTGGACGAGTCGATTCGTTCGACGAACAACAAAGCGTTGGCGGACAAGAACGTCTCCGAAAACGCGAAGGCTGCCAGCCTAGACTTCGGGGTGTACTCTCTTGCCGCGAACGGAAATGCTACTGCGCTGGACCAGGTATCGAAGTCGTCCGACGAATATTTGACTAAGACGGCGAAATCTATCGGGCTCACCAGTGGCCAGACAAACGAACTTCTTGGATTGAATAAAGAACTGCTGACAAATGGTGGCAACTACGCCCAGGTTGGCGACATGGTCCAGTTGCTTACGACGGATCTTGACACGCTGAGCGAGACGGGTGGTCAGGCATCCAGCAAGCTGTCGGCCGAGCAGCAGAATCTGATCACCAGAATCTTCGATGCGAACGGTGCGCTCGGTGAGCAGGTTAAGCAGAACCGCGAGGCGCAGGCGGCGTTCGAGCTGCTGGCGTCCACCGAGGCGCATGTTTCGGTTGAGACGATCAAGATGTGGGAGGCGCAGAACAAGGCTGCTGACTCCGCACGTGAAGCCGCGAATGCTGGGCTGGCCTACAAGGACGCTCTGGCGCAGCTGAAGACGGCGCACGAGCAGACCGGGCAGGCGCTGAAGGAGAACGGCGAGAACTCCGACCAGTACCAGGCTGCGTTGCGCGGTGAGGAGCACGCGATTCTCGCGGTGCTTGACGCGAAGAAGGCCGATGGGATCGCGAACTCCAAGGCCACCAACGATATCTTGAAGCTGCACGACGGCACGGTCGCGCAGAACGCGGAAGCGGTGAAGCTGGCTGGAACCTACAAGGGCGTCATCCCGGACGCGCTGCGAACCGCGATCAGCAACATCAGCGTGGCCGACGCTGCCGCGGCCGGGTTGACGGTATCGGTCAACGAAGCCGGGGAGGCCGTGTACGCGCTTCCTGACGGACGCACGATCACGATCACCGGCGACACGAAGCAGGCCACGGACGCGATCGACTCGATCCCGACGTACGCGGCGGGGAAGAAGGGCGCGATCCCGATCGGCGCCGATGCGAACGAGGCGACCGGAAAGATCGACCAGACCGTTCAGTATGCCGACGGCAGCACAGGTGTCGTCACGATCGACGGCCACAAGGACGCGGCCGATGGCAAGGTCTACGCGGTCGTCACCCTGGCGAATGGCACTACGACGTACATGCGGATCGACGCGATCAATCAGGGCGCCAAGGACAAGACGATCGAGGTCGTCCGGTTCGCCGACGGCAGCGTCGGCTACGTCCAGGTCAGGGCGAACACTGCAGCGGCGGAGGCCGCGATCAATCAGGTGGCGCGTGACCGGGTCGGTCACATCACGATGATCGTCCGAACGGACGGATCGGTGCGTGTCGGCGGCGGAAACAACGTCATGAGCGCACAGGGGAACATCGTCGAGGCGTACGCCGGCGGCGGCATCAAGCCCATGCGCGCCGGTGTCGCCAAAATCGTCCCACCTCGCACGTTGCGGATCATCGGCGACCGGATGGTCGACGACGAGGCGTACATCCCCATCAACAAGCAGGCCCGCTCGATCAGCCTGCTCACCGAAACCGCGCGCCGTATGGGATTCCAGCTGATGCGTCGCTACGCGACCGGCGGGATCGCGCAGCAGTCCTCGATCAACGTGCCTGTGTCGACACCGGCCGGGCCGATGCAGATGACCGGTGCGCTCCGGCTCGTCGATGGATGGGTGGAGCTCGTCGACGCCCGAATCAGCGCAGCAGACCACGCAGACGGTGACGCGCTCTACCGCGGCCGCAGAACTTAGGAGGACCCGTGTCGTTCGAGCAGCGTCAGGTCGTCAACTACTTCAGCACCGGCCTGATCGTGGCCGCGTCCATCACGGACACCACGATGCGGGCCACAGCGTTCACGCAGCTGGACGCGATGACGGGCGCGAAGTACGTGGCGCTCGTCTTGCACGACGACGCACAGGGCGTATTCGAGGTCGTGTGGGTCAGCGCGCACACGGCAGCGTCGGACACCGTGACGGTGGTGCGCGGCCAGGAAGGGACGACAGCGCGGGCGTGGCCGGCCGGGACCCGGGTGGAGATCGCGCCGACCGCGTTCGACACGCTGCTGGCTGCGGTCACGTCGAGCCTGCCCAGCAACCCGTACGTCGGGCAGCGCGCCATGCTCGGCGACAAGTTCGCGACCGTCGAGCGCGTCAACGGGTACTGGGGTCCGAGCGTCGGCGTCGGCATCGCGGCCGACCAGGGCCCGAACATGGCGGCGGCCCAGGCGCCTAACAGCGCGGCGTTCCTGATGCGGTCCGGTTCCGTGTTGGCGACGACGAGCGCCAACGGTCTGATCGTTGTCAACTACGTCACCGCGTTCCCGAGCAACACCCAGCACGTGGGGATCACCTCGACGTTCATCAACGGCGGCGGCAACTTCGCGCTCGGCGCGGTCCGCGCCAACGGCTTCGACGTGTACGTCCTCACCGACTCCGCCGGCGGCCGGAAAGCGAACTTCCAGACCAGCTTCACCTACGCGGCTTTCGGGTGGTGACCGGTGCCCTGGGCGAACACGCCGTACGCGCGGTACGCGTACGCCGGCCGCGGCGCCGGATCACCGCCGCCGGCCGGGCAGCAGACCCTGCCGCCGCCGATCCCCGGCGGCACGGCGTCGTGGCTGTACGAGCCGAACCGCAGCCTTGCGTGGGCGGTGCGCGGCTGGGCTGGTCGGCTGTCGCCGACGAACTACCCAGGCGGCGGCATCAGCATCCGCCCGCTCGCCGACAGGGGCGTCATGGAGATCACCGCGTGGTGGCCCGACGCGGACGTCCTTGACCTGGTCCGCGTCGAGCCGGACGGCACCCTCGTCCCGGTCCGAGGCGGAAGCCCCGTCACCGTGCCGGGCGTGACGCGCCGGAACCTGTGCCAGAACCCGTCCTTCGAGGCCGGGCTGAACGGCACTGTCCCTGACGTCGGCAGCCCGACGCTGACGAACCCGAACGACGGCACGGCGCCCCGCGGGCTGCTGTACTTGAAGGCGACGGTCGCGTCGGCCGGGTCGTGCGGGGTGGTGGTGCCGGCGGCGTTGACGAGCATGCTGTCAGCGACCATCGGGTTCGACCTGCGGCTGTCCGCGGCGGCGACGTCGGTCACTGTGCAGGTGTCATGGACCGACATCCTCGGAGGTGCGCTGACAGCGACGACGGCGACGCTGACGAGCGATCAGATCAACAACAGCGTCGCCCAGTTCGCTCGCCAGGTCGTTCAGCTTCCCGCGACGGCAGGTGCCGCCGGCGGCACAGTGAAGATTATCGCCGCGGGGATGCCCACTGGCGGAGCGATGAGCCTGGACGGTGTCACCATCGAACGCGGCACCACCGACGGGAGCTACTTCGACGGCGCGACCTACGGGGCGACGTGGCTGGGCACGGCTCAGC
>WUUC01085803.1_pt1 | contig 11105 bp, 10 predicted proteins | sample 6278441 | NCBI WGS metagenome assembly WUUC01 (sample SAMN13675441, study PRJNA597444) | soil metagenome | isolation source: soil | place: USA: Washington | collected 2017-10 | reverse complement strand
GCGGGCCAAGCTTCTGGCCCAGGAGCTCGTCGAGGCCGAGCTCCTCGTAGGAGAAGACCTCGAGGTCCGCAAGCTCGACCAGACGCGGAAGCTCGATCGAGCTCGCATACACGTGTCTGGAGCCGTTTCGCTCCAGATAGATGAACGGGTCGGGTGCCGCAAACGGCACCTCGTGCCGCAGCTCGGGTGACCTGATCGAGTCGGCGTAAATCAAGACATTCGGCATGCTGGCCGATGCTAGCGCGGCAGCTACGTCGTCGTCTGGACGACCTACTCGAAAACCCCCCGAACTCGGCCTAGACAACAGCCGACCCGACGCGTACTTTCGAGAGTCAAGGCCGTTTTTCCCCAAGGAAGGTAGGACCTCTAGATGCTGTTCTCCGCCCGCTCTCGCTTTTCGCTAGCAACTTCGGTGGCGGCCGTCGTCCTACTCGCGTTCGCGGGCAGCGCCGCTGCTAGCGAGCGGTCCCTCGCGACCGGCGCTCCTAAGGACACTCTTTCGCGCGCCCTCACCTCCGGTCAGATCACAGGCGGGCAGTACGCACTTCAGCGCGCGCTGGCGATTTTCGCGCCGCGCCTCGTCAACCCCCGCTATTCGAGCGCAGTCGCGCACGCGAACACACGCGAGGCGACGATGACGCTTCGCGACCTCGCCGTCCGTGTCGGCTCGCTCTCGAAGAGCGACCGCCGGCTCGCGATGAGACTGCTCGCGCGACCGACGGACGGCGCGAGTGAAGGCCCTGCCGGCTACGTGCGCATCCCGAAGCGCTATCGCAAGCGTGCCTGCACGCCCAGGTTCTGCGTCCACTGGGTCACGCGCGGCTCCGAGAAGCCCTCACTCCGGGACGCGAACCACAATCGCAGGCCCGACTACATCGACAAGACCATCAAGACGATGACCAAGGTCTGGCGCACCGAGATCGGGGGGTACGGCTACAAGAAGCCACTGCGTGACTCGAGATCCGGTCCGCACCACGGAGGCAACCCGAACGGCCGCATCGACATCTTCATCGCCAACATTGGCAACAGGGGACTCTACGGCTACTGCACGACCGACGACCCCCGCACGAACAGGAACACGCATCGCCAGACGTCCGCGTACTGCGTCTTCGACAACGACTTCAGGCGGGCCGAGTTCACGAGCGGAGCCTTTGGGCTCGCGGCGCTCCAGGTGACTGCGGCGCACGAGTTCTTCCACGCGATCCAGTTCGCCTACGACATCTTCGAGGACCGGGCCTGGATGGAGGGCACCGCCACGTGGATGGAGGACGAGGTCTACAACCTCGTGAACGACAACATCCAGTACCTGCAGAGCGGGAGCCCGGTGGACCCCGTGAACAGCGGCAACCGTGGTCCGTGGATCTCGCTCGATGCCGGAAGAGCGTCCAGCCAATATGGCACGTGGATCTGGTACCGGTTCCTCTCGGAGGTCCACGGCAAGCCGATCGTCAAGAGGTTCTGGGTTCGCGCGGTCGGGAAGGCGAACTACGGGTTCAAGGCGATCGCGGCCGAGCTCGCGGCTCGTGGCACGTCGCTCACCGCGATGTTGGCCCAGTTTGGTGCCTGGAACGCCTCGCCCGCGACGTTCTACACGGAGGGCGCCCTTTACCCGACCGCGGGAGCGGCTCCCGGCGGGATCCTGAACTCCGGCGAGCAGGCGAATGGGGGCTTGGGCATGCTCCACCTCTCGAACGACTATTTCGCCTTCACGCCCGGCAACGCGCCGTCGCCAGCAACACTGACCTTCCAGCTCAACTTCCCGCCGGGCGTGTCGGCGGCGACCGCAGTCCAGTTCACCACGGCTGGCGGCGTAACCGTCTTCCCCATCGCCCTCGATGCAAACGGGGATGGGACTAGTCTTGCCCTCGGGTTCGGCACAACCGTGAGCAAGGTGGTTTTGGTGATCACGAATGCCGGCAACCGGTTCGTCTGCAACCAGCAGACGATCTTCTCCTGCTCGGGAGACCCGCTCGACGATTATTTGAACCAGTTCGTCGTCATGGCTACCGCCTCCTAGCAAAGCGCTGGCGAGTTTCCAGGCCCGCTTCGCAAGAGGCGGGCTCGGGTAGGCTCACCCTTCGTGGAGGCCGTCTTCGAGCGGGCGCTCGCACTTGTCGCGATGTACGAAGACGCTGTCCGGCGGCTCATTCCCGACGGCACCGTGCTCTTCGACGCACACGTCCACGTCGGGAAGGACATCGACGGTTTCGTCGCTCCTCTCGACGAGCTGCTCGCCTTCCTCGAGCGCTACTCGGTCAGCGGAGCGTTCGCGTTTTGCCTGGACGAGCCGGACCGGCATCCAGCCTTCCGGGCGGCGAACGACCGGACTCTCGAGGCGGCGGAGCGCTCGGGCGGGATCCTGATCCCGTTCGTCCGGCTCGACCTCTCGGAGGACCCGATCCCGGAGGCTGAGCGTTGCCTGGATCGCGGCGCGCGCGGCATCAAGCTCCACCCCCGGGCCCAGAAGTTCCTCATGAACGACGAGCGGCTCGCACCGGTCTTCGAGCTGGCGGCGGAGCGACGGGTTCCGATCCTGATCCACGGCGGCCGGGGCTTGCCTCCGATCGCATCCGAGCTCCGGCGCCTCGTCGAGGCGAATCCGGACGCTCAGCTGATCATCGCCCATTGCGGGATTGCCGATCTCGCCGCGCTCTCGGAGGCTTTCGCCGGGCGGGCGGGCGTGTTCTTCGACACCTCGGTGTGGAGCCCGGTCGACCTGCTCGACACCTTCAGCCGCATCCCGGCCGAGCAGCTGGTCTACGCGTCGGACTTCCCGTACGGCCAGCAGCCGAGCTCTCTCGCCAACACGATCCGGGCGGCGATCAAGGCAGGCTTCGACGAGGATCAGCTTCGTGGCCTGCTGGGCGGCACCGCGGGCCGGATCGCCGCCGGCGAGCCGCCGGTCGAGCCCTCCACTCCGACCGGCGGGCGCATGTTCGAGCAGCCGATGACTTTCGCGCGGATTCACAGCTACCTCACGATGGCGACACCGCTCCTGTGGACGAGCCAGCCGGACACCATCGGCGTACTCGGACTGGCACTGAACGCGTGTGCCGAACGAGACGGCTACGAAGCGGAGCGGGGCCGGATCGCCGAGCTCCTCAGCTGCGCCCGCGACCTTTGGCGAGCCTCCACCGACAGCGACGACGAGGAGGAGCGCCGACGCTGCGCGAGGCTCACCTTCCGGCTCGTGCATCTGGCGGACATCGAGGCGGTCGCGGCGGGTGCCTGATCTCCGGGTGAACGGTCAGAGGCACCGCGTCGACTCACCCGGCTTGCGCTCGGTGGCAGAGGTGCTCCGCGAGGATCTGGGCTTGACGGGCACGAAGATCGGCTGCGGAGAAGGCCATTGCGGCGCCTGCACCGTTCTCCTCGACGGAGACCCCATCCTTTCGTGCATCACGCTCGCGGCACTTGTCGACGCACGCGAGGTGACGACGATCGAGGGACTGCGTGACCACCCGCTCGTCGACTCCTTCGTGCGGGCAGACGCCCTCCAGTGCGGGTTCTGCACGCCGGGTCAGATCGTTTCCGCCACGGCGCTCGTCGCGGAGAGCCCGGAGCCGACGCGGGAGGCGATTCGCCACCGGATGTCCGGGAATCTCTGCCGCTGCGGCACCTACCCGAAGATCGAGGAGGCGATCCTCTCCTGGCGCGGCTGATCCGGACCGAAAAGGAAGTCGAGGGGCGCTACACCGAGCAGTGGGTCGTCGTCGAGGAGGACCAGCTCGAGCAGTGGCCCGCCGGGCCTCGCGACACCGTGGGCCGCCCCGCCGAGCGGGTGACCGGTCCCGCCCGCGCGCGCGGTGAGGCTCGCTACACCGCGGACGTCCAGCTCCCCGGCATGCTCCACACGGCCGTCCTCCGGAGCCCGCACGCTTCCGCCCGCGTGCTTCGCCTCGACCTGGCACGCGCTCTGGCTGCGCCGGGCGTCCGCGCGGCGCTCGGCCCGGATGACAGCGACTCCTTGACCCGCGAGCCCGGGTATCCGGGCGCGGCCGTTGCGGCCGTCGCGGCGGACACATTCGCGGAGGCCACTGCCGCACTCGAGCTGATCGACGTCGAGTGGGACGCCGTCGAGCCGCTGCTCGATCCAGATGAGGCCGTGCGACGCGGCTCCGTGATCGACGAGTCCACGCACTACGAGCGGGGCGACCTGGAGCGGGGCCTGGCCGAGGCTGACGCGGTCGTCGAGGCCGAGTACCGGACCCAGACGGTCCTCCACAACGCGCTCGAGACCCACCAGACGGTGTGCGAATGGGAGGGCGGCCGGCTGACCGTGTACGCGTCGACGCAATGGATCTGGAACATCCGGGACAAGCTCGCAGCCCACTTCGACATTCCGGCCGACCGGGTCCGCGTCGTCTGCCGCTACATGGGCGGAGGCTTCGGCGCCAAGACCGAGCCCGGCGACCACGGCTTCCTGGCTGCCGAGTTGGCCAGGCGCACGGGACGTCCCGTCCGCTGCGCCCTCACGCGCCGGGAAGAGAACCTGGCGACGGGTAACCGGCACGCGACGATCCAGCGCCTCGTCGCGGGCGCACGTTCGGACGGCACCCTGACCGCACTCGGAGGCGACTACGTCATGGCGGTCGGATGGGAGGGCTGGAAGTCCTCCACGGCCGGCCCGATGCAGATGCTCTACGCCTGCCCGAACGTCCGCACCGACGAAGCCGGGGCAAAGGTCAACACGGGCCCGAACGACGCCTTCCGGGCGCCCGGCTTCGTGGAGGGGACCTTCGGCCTCGAGTGCCTCCTCGACGAGCTGGCGGCGAAGATCGACCTCGACCCACTCGAGCTCCGGCGGCGAAACCACGCCGACACCGACCTCGTCGACGAGCGGCCGTTCTCCTCCAAGAACCTGCTCGAGTGCTACCGGCGCGCCGACGCGCACTGGGGGCGTCGCGAAGAGGTTCGGGAGCGATCGAACGGCCCCTGGAAGCACGGTGTCGGCCTCGCGAGCCAGATCTGGTACGGCGGCGGCGGCCCACCCTCGTATGCCTGGGTGAGGATGGGTGCCGACGGCCGCGCCCACGTCATCACCGGCCACCAGGACATCGGCACCGGAACGTCGACGGCGCTCGCCCAGATCGCGGCCGAGGAGCTCGGACTCCCGTTCGACCGGGTCGAGATCTCCTTCGGAGACTCAGACCGGGGCCCGTATGCGGTCTACTCGGCCGGCTCCTCCACCACCCCCAGCATGGGGCCTGCCGTGCGCGCCGCCGCGGCGGACGCGGCTCGCCAGGTGATCGAGATCGCAGCCCAGCGCTATCAAGTCGAGGAGCGCGTGCTTCGCCTCGAGAACGGCAACGTGGTCTCGTCCGACGGCGGCTCGTGGCCGGTCGAGGAGGTCACCGGCCTGCTGGAGGACGGCCAGATCCTCGGACAGGGATCACGGGGGCCAAACCCCGCCGGGATGCGGATTCTCACCTTCGGCATCCAGGTCGCAGAGGTCGCCGTCGACATCGAGACCGGCGAGGTGCGCGTTGATCGCATCGCCGCGATCCACGACGTTGGGCGCATCATCAACCCACTCGGAGCGTCGAGTCAGGTCGAAGGCGGGATCATTCAGGGTCTCGGGCACACCCTCTCCGAGCAGCGGCTCCTCGACCCCGCGTCGGGCGCCGTCCTGACACAGACACTGGACGCCTACAAGCTGCCGACGATCGCGGACGTCCCCGAGATCGTGACGGAGCTCCTCGACATCCCGGACGAGCACCTGACCAACCTGGGGGCCAAAGGGCTCGGCGAGCCGCCGATCATCCCCACCGCGGCCGCGATCGCCAACGCGATCCGGGATGCCACCGGCGCCGACGTGAGATCCCTCCCGATCACTCGGGAGGAGATGCTTCGGGCGCTGAAGGAGGCGCGTGAGCGGAAGCGATCCCTCGCTGGCCAGGCCCGCTAGCCTCGGCGAGGCCGTCGAGGCGCTCGGGAACGGTGCCCGGCCGCTGGCGGGGGGCACCGACCTCGTCCAGCTCGTGCGGGACCGGCTCGTTCCGACCGAGACTCTGGTCGACGTCCGGGGGCTTCTGCCCCGCGGGATCGAGGGCGAGCGAGTCGGAGCCGGCACGACGCTTTCCGAGCTCGAGCGCACCGACGCGGTGCCCAACGCCCTCCGCGAGGCATGCCGCCTGGCCGCGTCTCCCCAGCTTCGGAACATGGGAACGATCGGGGGCAACCTCCTCCAGGCCACCCGGTGCTGGTACTGGCGCCTCGCCTTCCCCTGCTATCTCCATGGCGGCGACCACTGCCACGCCCGCGAAGGCGAGCACCGCGAGCACGCGATCTTCGCGAACGAGCCCTGCGCCTCCGCCCACCCATCCGACCCGGCGGCGGCGCTCCTCGCGCTCGGCGCGGAGGTGGAGACGACCGTGCGGCGCTTCCCCCTCGGCGAGCTCTACCGGCTTCCCACAGACGCCGACCGGAGCCTGACGACGCTCGAGCGAGGCGAGCTCATCCTCGCGCTCCACGTACCGAAGCCGGATGCGAGCCTCTACTTGAAGGCGATGGACCGCAGGAGGTTCTCGTTTGCGCTGGTCGGCGTCGCAGCGGCCCGATTCTCTGGCCGGACACAGCTCGCGCTCGCCGGAATCGCGCCGACTCCGTGGAAGCTCGACTCGCCCGAGGATCTGGACGCGGCCACGCCTCTGCCGGGGACCGAGTACAAGCTCGAGATCGCCCGGGCACTTGTCCGGCGTGCACTCGAACAGCTTCCGTGATCGCCGCGGTCGTCCTGGCCGCCGGCGCTGCCTCGCGGTTCGGCGGCCCCAAGCAGCGCCTCCTGCTTCCAGGGGTGCTCGAGCGGGTGCGAGCGAGCGCCGTCGACGAGATCGTCGTGGTCGCCGGCGCGCATGCGCTCGAAGCCGAAGGCGCCCGGATCGTCGAGTGCGCCGACTGGGGGCGCGGGCCCGGTGCGTCGCTTCGCTGCGGACTCGACGCCCTCCCCGCGAACGTGCAAGCGGCGGTCGTCTGCTTGGCCGACGGTCCGAACCTCGTGCCCGAGGCGGTCGACCGCTTGATCGCCGCCTGGCGGGCTTGCGCCGGCCCGCTCCTTGCCGCTTCCTACGACGGCGAGCGGAGCCACCCTGTGCTCCTGGCACGCGCGATCTGGAGCACGATCCCTGACGAAGGAGCACGTGCGCTGGAGCCTGTCCTCGTGGCCTGCGACGACCTCGGGGCTCCAGGAGACATCGATCGTGCCGATGACATGAAGGTTGAGCCGGGAAGGTCGCAGGGCCCGACCGCAGAATCCTGAGGGTTGCATGGAGATCACGTCCCCACTCGGAGCAGTTCGGAAGAAACGCCACCTCACGCTGGAGGAGGCGGCTGCCCGCGCCCGACTCGAGCTGGACGACGTCAAGGCGCTCGAGGAGAACCGTATCTACCGCTTCCCCTCCGTCGACGAAGCTCTCGCCGCGACCCTCGTCTATGCGACCGCTCTCGGGGTCTCGGAGCGCGAGGCGCGAGAGCTGGCCGGCATGCCGGTGCCGACGCGCGCCCGATGGAGCTTCGGGCGCTGGGTCGTGGCTAGCTCCCTGGCGCTCGTCGCCGCCGCGCTCCTCCTCGTGTCCCTGAACCCCGGCCTCGTTCCCTATCGGATCGCTCCGACTGCGGACGGTCCGATACAAGCCCCTCCGAAGCTCCCCCCGCCGTGGGAGATCCGGGTCGACGTCTACAACGGGACCGGCATCCCGAACGCCGCCACGAAGATCGCGAACGAGGTCGGGGGCCCTCTCGCCTATCGGGTCGGGACGGTCGAAAACGCAAAGCGAACCGACTACGTCATCACGCGCGTCTACTACCCGCCGGGTGCCAACGCGATCGCGCAGCGGCTCGCCGGCCAGCTCGGCGTCGGTGTCACCGCGCTCCCGTCGGGCGACGACCGGAACCGCCTCGTCGTGATCGTCGGCTCCGACCGCGCGCGCGGTACCTAGCCTTCCCGAGGGAGCCGGCGGCTAGATGAGCGGCGTCCGAAGCGCGGCCAGCCGCTGTTTCAGCTCGGGCGGCATCGTCTCGGTCGTCGCCTCGCGCACGTAGCGCCGGAGCGAGACCTCGAATCGGTAGCGCTTCCCGCAGTACTCGCAGAGCGAAAGGTGCGCCTCCGCCTCGAACATCTCAGCGTCGGTCAGCTCGCGGTCGAGAAAGGGTTGCAGGACTTCCTCGCATTTGGCGCACGGGTCCATCACGCGTGCTCTCCCACAGCCGACTCGGCGAGCTCCTGCTTCAAGAGGCGCCGGCCGCGGTGGAGGCGCGACATGACCGTGCCGACCGGGATGTCCAGGATCTGCGCTGCGTCCTGGTAGCTGAAGTCGCCGATGTCAACCAGAACGATCACGTCACGGAAATTGTGCGGGACGGCGGAGAGGGCGTGCACGATCGAATCCTGGGAGAGGCGCTCCACGACCTCGTCCACGCCGTCGGCGGCGCCGTTCTCTTCGAGCCGGTTGTAGAGGTAGTAGTCGCTTTCCTCGATCGGCTGCGTGTCCGGTGTGCGCTGCTCGCGCCGACCTCGATCGATGTTCAGGTTCGTGAGGATCCGGAAGAGCCAGGCTCGCAGGTTTGTTCCCGGCGTGAAGGAGCGCCAGCTCCGGAAGGCCCGTGCGTAGGCGTCCTGGACGAGGTCCTCGGCCTCCTCCTTGGAGGAGACGAGGCGCCGGGCGACCCGGTACATCTGATCTGCCAGCTCGAGTGCCTGCTCCTCGAAGCGCACGCGGTCGCGCGCCTCCTCCGCCAGGCGGCGCGGCTCTCCCTCCGATGACGTCTCGCTCATGCGCCGACACTACAAGCTGAAACGGAATATCGAGGCGCATCATTCCAACGGGCGAAAGCCGGCACCGGTCATGGTGGCGATGATCTCCTCGCGTGCAACCCGCTCGTCGTCCCACGCGAGGGTGACCTCGCCCATGAGAGTCGCATTCGCCGCCTCGATCCCCTGCACCGGCTCGAGGACGGCACCGAGGCGCATGACACAGCGCTCGCAGCGGATTCCGGTGACCTGAAGCGTCTCCGACTGGACTGCCACGGGCTTTAGGTTATGTGACGTCGACGAGGCTGCGGCACAGCGCCTCGAGGCCCTCGCAGCGGCCGAGGTCCAGCTGATCTCCTGCCTGGTCGAGCTCCCGAAGCGGCTCGAGAAGCGAGGTCGTGCCGAGCTCGTCGAACGTCGGAGCCAGGTTACCCGCCAGTTCGTCGAAGAGCTCCTCCACCGAACAGAGCCTGTCGCCGTCCGGATGCACGAGGCGGGCCTCACGTCCGAAGCGGAGAGCCGCCCACCGGTTCTGGGCGTAGAACCCCCGATGCGCCGGGGGCCCGGGTCGCGCCCAGGCGACCAGTGCCTGCAGGAGTGCCGCAAAAGCGACCGTGACCTCGAGCCGGGTCGGCTGGTCCGGCATGCGGAGCTCGAGGGTGCCGAAGCGCGGATGCGGGCGGACGTCCCACCAGATGCGGGTGATCTCGTCTGCCAGCTCGAGCCGGACGAGGCCCTCCGCGAAGGCTTCCCAGTCGCTGTAGCTCCCGAAAATAGGCGGCGCGCCCGCGCGCGGAAGGAGGCTCAAGATTTCGGCCCGCGCTGAAGCGAGACCTGTCTCCTCCGAGGCGACGTAGGGCGAGTTCGCCGACAGAGCAAGGACGAGCGGGAGCCAGGGCAGCACAGCTTCGAGCGCGGCCATGCACGCCTCCGGGCTCTCGACGCCGACATGAACATGGAGCCCGGAGCAGAGCTGGCGGCGCGCGGTCGGCCCCGCGTACTCGACGAACCGGCGATAGCCCTCGTTCGGGCTGATCTCCTGCTCCTCGGGGCGGGCCGTGGGCCAGGTCGCGCTGGCGGCGACGGCAAATCCGGCTTGTCCGGCACGTCGCCGTGCTTCCTGCCGCAGCTCCTCGAGCTCGGCCGCCGCGTCAGCGACGGTCGCGCAGGGCTTGGTGTTCAGCTCGACGACGGCCGCGAAGAGCTCCGGCTTCAACCGGCGCCCGTCGAGCGCCTCGGGCGGCGCGGGAACCGTCGCCAGGGTCACCTCGTCGACGACGAAGAGCTCCTCCTCGACGCCGACGGACCACGGGGTCGAAAGGCCGAAGGCATGCGGAATCACGCGCCCAGTGTAGGGGCGGCATTCCGTCGAGAAAAAGAAGGTCGGAGGCCCGGGCAGGCGAGACGGGCCTCCGACCTATGCTTCCGTCGAGCCGTTTGTGTCCGGTTCGTCGGAAGGTCCGGGCCCCGGGGGATGGGGCCCTTGTGGCTACCTAGCTCGCGTTGGGCGGCTGGGAGCCAAGCGTTACGGTGACGGTCTCGGTCGAGCCGTCACGATGGACTTCGAGCGCGAGCTTGTCGCCTGGATCCTTCGAGGCGACGATGTCGCGGAGCTCGTCCGCCGACTCGAGCTGACGCCCGTCGGCCTTCGTGATCACGTCTCCGCCGACGGTGTAGGTCGTGCCCTCGACGACCACGGAGCGGGAGCCGCCCTTCAAGCCCGCACCAGCAGCCGGGCTGCCCTCCTGCACGCTGGTCAGGATGACGCCCTTCTGGGCAGGGAGACGAGCGGTCTTGGCGAGCGTCTCGTCGATCGTCTGCATCCTGATACCGAGGTACGCGTGCTCGGCGTGGCCGGTTTTCATGATCTCGGAGGCCACCTCCCGCACGGTGTTGATCGGGACTGCGAAGCCGATGCCGACGTTCCCGGTGCTACCGTCGCCGGTCTCGATCTGCGAGTTGATGCCGATCACCTTGCCGTCGGCGTCGAAGAGCGGCCCGCCCGAGTTGCCCTTGTTGATGGCCGCGTCGGTCTGGATCACCTTGTCGATCGTGAAGCCGTTGGGAGCCTGGATCTCACGCTGGAGCGCGCTCACGATCCCCGCCGTCACAGTGCGGTCGAGGCCGAAGGGGTTCCCGATCGCCACGACCGGCGCGCCGACCTGGATCGCGTCGGAGTTTCCGAGCGGAAGCGGGGTGAGTGCGCGGGACTGCGCGTCGATCTGGAGGACGGCCAGGTCCGTGGACGGATCGGTGCCGACTACCTCGGCCTTGTACCTGTGGTCGCCGGAGAAGTTGACGAAGACTTCCTCGGCGCCGTCGACGACGTGGAAGTTGGTGAGGATGTGTCCGGCCT
>WUUC01144641.1_pt1 | contig 11106 bp, 6 predicted proteins | sample 6278441 | NCBI WGS metagenome assembly WUUC01 (sample SAMN13675441, study PRJNA597444) | soil metagenome | isolation source: soil | place: USA: Washington | collected 2017-10 | reverse complement strand
AATTATACTAGATAATTCTTACAAAAGTCGCTGATTGCACCATTTCGGCGTATCGGAATTACTACCCTAATTCAATACTGGCTTGCTCTTTTGTAAGGCGGCCCTCAGTTAACTGAATTGAAAGGGAAAACATCTATTCGGGTATTGTAGCTGGGAATAGGCTGGATAGAATAAATATCAAAGGAGTATTCATCATGTCAATTATCACTTCTAACGAACCAAAAAGACAGACTATGATAGACCCCATACTCATCATGTTTATCTCTGTCCTGATCGTGCTTCTCGTTTTTGCCGTCTCAGCAGCCAACAGAAACTTGATCGGTAGTATGTTGCAAACCTACGACAATGTGCCGGCTGGCCTATCCCTCAACAGTGAGGTCTCGTTCGCTGCGGACCAGCGCTACTGGGCAGAATACTGCGATTCGGGCTGGTCTTCGAATGCAGTCTGCGATGCCATCGTCGCAAGGTCACAAGCCTGCACGGCAAGCGTGGATTCGGCGTACTGCTCTGCTTATGAGAAATATCTGCAAGAGCTTGGTAACTGATAAGTAATAATTACGGAAAAATCTCCCGGTTCTCAGGATCGGGAGATTTTTGTTTTCCGGCGTAAAGGTAATCGAGTTCCAAATCCCGATAGCCTTGGTATAATTCGCAGTCTGTGCAGCCCTGTAGGTGACGTTCTACAGGCCTATGAGCTTTGTTAGGAGCAGGATGAAATATCATATCTGGACGGAAGGATGTCAGATGAACGTGGCCGACTCCCAGCGCGTCGGCTCGTCACTTGAACATCTTGGATACACCTTTACCGATAAAGCCGAAGAAGCGGATGTAATCGTTTTAAACACCTGCGTGGTGCGTCAATCGGCAGAGGACAAGGCGCTCGGGCGCCTCTCTTCTTTGCTGCCGCTAAAACGACAGAATCCTAATCTTGTCATCAACCTCATGGGATGTCTGGTCGGCGTGCGGGGCGCGGAAAAGCTGCGTCAGAAGCTGCCCTACGTGGACGTGTTCTCTCCCCCGTCCGACCCTGGACCTCTCGTCTCGTATTTGAGTCAGGGAGAGATCCATTCACTGGAAAATTCTGAAACGACGCGCCGTTTCCTGATGATGGACGAGGAGCTTATTCTGCCGCAGCACGAACGCGGGCATCTCGTCAGCGCGCATGTGCCAGTTGTTTATGGCTGTTCACATGCCTGTACGTTCTGTATCATCCCCTTCCGGCGCGGGATCGAACGCAGCCGCCCCGTGGGCGACATCGTCGCGGAGATCCGCTCGCTCGCCGCACAAGGCGTTAAGGAGGTAACTCTCCTCGGCCAGATCGTCGACCGCTATGGCAAGGATATCCCGGACGGGCCCAACCTGGCCGGTTTGCTGCGCGTTGTCCATGAAGTGGAGGGCATCGAACGTATTCGCTTCCTGACGTCTCATCCCAATTATTTCGGTGAAGATCTGATGGACGCGGTCGCCGAGCTCCCCAAAGCGATGCCGCACATCGAAGTACCCATTCAGGCCGGCGACGACGAAGTCTTGGGCAATATGAAGCGTGGCTACACCCAGAAAGAGTATCGGGAGCTTGTGGATACGATCCGGGCCAAGATTCCCGGCTGCTCTATCGCGACGGATATCATCGTCGGTTTCCCAGGGGAGACCGAAGAACAGTTCATGGAGACCCATCGTGTCTTAGAGGACCTCAAACTGGACGTCGCTCACCTGGCGCGTTATTCTCCTCGTGAAGGAACCGTTGCCACGCGCCGGATGACCGATAACGTTTCTGAGGAAGAAAAGATGCACCGCTTCCGTATGCTGGAGACTCTCCAGGAAGAAATTGCGACGGAGATCAACAAGAGTTATCTCGGGCAAGCTGTCGATGTCCTCTTCGAAGACAAAGTGAAAAACCGCTGGAAGGGCCGCACACCGACAAATAAGCTTGTCTTCGTCGAATCGGACGAAAATTTGAAAGGCAGGATCGTGCCGGTCACCGTCACGTGGACCGGGCCATGGTCTATGCAGGCAAATCTCGCAGATACATCCCTGCAAAAGCAGCCTGAGCTCATCTCACTCGCGTAGGTCGGATTGACAATCCGACCTGCTTCTTTAAAGGACAATAATGAACCGAATCCGCCCGCTTGCCATCTGTGTGTTTCGCCATCGGGACCGTATCCTGGTTGCGGAGGCTTATGACCCAGTCAAACAGGAGACCTTCTACCGCCCACTCGGGGGCGGCATCGAATTTGGCGAACACAGTGAACAAACAATCCACAGGGAATTATTAGAGGAGATCCGGGCGGAGGTCTGGGAACTGAGATATCTTGGGACGTTGGAGAATATTTTCGTCTTCAATGGAATAGCCGGGCACGAGATTGTCCAGGTATATGATGGAAGGTTGAAAGATGCCGGATTATATGAACAAACAGTGATCACAGGTCGGGAAGTGGATATTGATGAGACCTTTCGAGCCGTATGGAAACACGTCGATGAGTTTGGCCCGGAGAGATCGATCCTCTATCCAACCGGGCTGCTCGACCTGTTGAAATAGCGCTTCAGGTTGCTCCTTGATTCCGCTGGTGGCGCAGCATTCATGGTAGTAGGGGCCGAATCTTGTTCAGCCCTTTTCAGTCCTCTAGAACGTTGTTCGTAACCTTTGGGGGCTGTAGGATAGGGGGTAATTGGTCGATGAATGCAGGAGGCCCGAATTAGGAGAAATGAAAGCGAACAGGAACTTTCAACACACGCGGTTATTCCCTATGATCTTGACTCTGACCGGGATTCTGATGGGTTTACTGCTCGCGACCCTGGCCGTTTGGGGAGATTATGAGTCAACGGCATATGGCTTTGTGAGGCGGGCTCAGGCACCGTTCCAGGGCTTGAGCTGCCCGGTGTTTATTGGAAATAACGAAAGTAAAGTTGTTTCTATAGAGATCTCTAATCCCACGGATCAAATTCTTTCGCCTGGTCTACGGACCCAGATCAGTATGCCATCGGAACCCGATTCAAACGTCGAGTACATCAGGCTAGCACCCGGCGAACAGATCACTCTTCAGCGCACCGTCGGGCCGGAAAACATTGACCTGGGCTTGTTCATCTTTGTGGATGCATTCGTCTTTGCGACATATCCGATACCTGATCGAGAAACCACATGCGGCATTCTCGTGCTCCCTGTGGCCAACGGTACACGGCTGTTGATATTTGGAACGGCATTAAGCACTTTACTCATGTCCACGGGTGCTTATATCCTATACAAGGATAAATGGCTCAGACCGTCGTTGCGTTCCCTCATGTTTATGGTTCTTGCAACCGTGCTCGCCATGATCCTTGGCTTTGTCGGATGGTGGTTACCTGCCGTGATTCTGATTGTTTTGTTGATCCTGACGTTGCTCATACGGGCCGGGGTTCTTCTTACAGAGCAATCATGAAGGGTGAAATTGGTTTAATGGAATGTTCTGTCAGACTGTAAACAGTGGAGTCGTAAACTGAAATGGGACCGCTACCTGGCGGTCCCATTTCAGTTTTGGCGCTGTTGCTTTTACTTTACCAGATTCCTTAACACCGTGTGAAGAATCCCGCCATTACGGTAATAGTTCACCTCCACTTCGGTGTTCAGCAAGGCAATCGCATTAAATTCGAGGACCGACCCATCCGGCTTCGTCGCCCGCACTCGGACGACCGCCTTGGGGAGCATGGCGTCGCTCAAGCCTTCGATATCGAACACCTCTACACCCGTCAATCCTAATGTTTCTGCGTTCTGCCCTTCCATAAACTTCAGGGGCAGGATTCCCATCCCCACAAGATTGGATCTATGAATCCGTTCGAAGGATTCGGCGATAACAGCTCTCACACCCTGCAGCATAGGACCCTTCGCGGCCCAGTCACGGCTCGAACCCGTGCCATATTCCTTGCCTGCCAGCACAATCGTCGGCACGCCCTCCGCTTGATATTTCATCGCGGCGTCAAAGATAGGCATCTCCTGACCGGATGGATGGTGTTTCGTCCAATTGCCTTCCCTCGGCGTCACCATCAGATTCTTCAGCCGGATGTTCGCAAACGTCCCGCGCGCCATTACCAGGTCATTGCCGCGCCGCGTGCCATATTGATTAAAGTCCTTGGGCTGCACGCCGCGTTCCTGCAGAAACTTGCCGGCCGGCGAGTCGATGGCGATGTTCCCCGCAGGCGAAATATGATCCGTGGTAATCGAGTCACCAAAGACGCCTAATACACGTGCGCCCTTGATCTCCTGGATCGGAGGCACATCCAATGTCAGTCGCTGGAAATATGGTGGATGATGGATGTACGTGGATTCTTCACTCCACTCGAAGATATCGCCTTCCTTCACCTTGATCTCCTGCCACATCTCGGAACCACTGAACACATCGGCATATTTTTCCTTGAACATCTCAGCCTTGACACTGGCGGCAATCGCTTCGTTGATTTCCTGCTGGGTGGGCCAGAGGTCCTTCAGATAGACAGGTTGCCCGTCCGAACCAATGCCCAGAGACTCGTGGTTCAGATCGATATCCACTGTACCGGCTAAAGCATACGCCACAACCAGTGGAGGTGAAGCAAGAAAATTCGCTTTTACGAGGGGATGGACACGTCCCTCAAAGTTGCGGTTGCCTGATATCACTGCGGCAGCGACCAGGTCCGACCCGGTGACGGCTTTGGCAACTTCACCAGGCAACGGGCCTGAGTTCCCGATACAGGTCGTGCAGCCATAGGCAATGACGTTGAAGCCAAGCTTGGAAAGCGGATCGATCAAACCGGCCTGCTCCAGATATTCTGTGACCACTCGCGAGCCGGGTGCCAGCGAAGTCTTGACATAGGGCTTGACATTCAGGCCTTTTTCAATGGCCTTCTTCGCCACCAATCCCGCCGCGACCAGCACGGAAGGATTGGAGGTATTCGTGCAGGATGTAATGGCAGCGATCACCACCGCGCCATGCTTCATCTTTTGCGTGCCACCATTTGTGCCGAATGTCGCCTCTCGGGCCAGCGCCTCCGGAGAAAGCTCGTAGCCGCGTTCCTTGACCGGCGCGGTCAGGGCGCTCTGGAAAACCGTTTTCATGTCAGAAAGCGCCACGCGGTCTTGCGGACGCTTGGGCCCCGCCAGTGAGGGCACGACGGAGGCAAGATCCAATTCGAGGGTATCCGTAAATTCGGGGTCGGGCATCGAGTCATCTCGGAAAAGCCCCTGGGCTCGCATATAGGCTTCCGTACGCTCGACGACTTCCTCCGGGCGCCCCGTCAGGCGCAGGTAGCGCAGCGTTTCTGCATCCACGGGGAAGTAGCCAATGGTGGCGCCATATTCCGGAGCCATGTTGGCGATTGTGGCCCGGTCCGTTAGACTCATGCTGTTCAGTCCCTCGCCAAAGAACTCGACAAATTTGTCCACGACGCCTTTATTACGAAGCATTTGTGTCACGGTAAGGACCAGATCGGTTGCAGTGACGCCATCGCGGAGTTTGCCATACAGTCTGAAACCAATGACATCAGGCAGCAGCATATCCATTGGCTGACCGAGCATGACCGCTTCGGCTTCGATGCCGCCTACTCCCCAACCCACAACACCCAAACCGTTGATCATGGTCGTGTGCGAATCCGTGCCGACGAGTGTATCGGGGAAGGCTAGTGTTTCCTCACCGTCTTGTTTGGTCATCACAACGTCGGCAAGATATTCAAGATTGACCTGATGAACGATGCCTGTCATCGGCGGTACAACCCGGAAATTACTGAACGCCTTTTGCCCCCACTTGAGGAATTCATAACGTTCGCGATTGCGCTGGAACTCTACCTCTGTATTGCGCCGAAGTGCATCGGTCGTGGCGAAGAAGTCCACCTGCACCGAATGGTCAATGACCAGGTCGACGGGCACCAGCGGGTTGATCTTCTTCGGGTCACCGCCTAGACGCGCGACAGCAGAGCGCATCGACGCCAGATCCACGACAGCAGGGACACCGGTGAAATCCTGCATCACCACGCGCGCCGGCAAGAAGGGGATGCCCGGCCGCGCAGCCTTGGGCGTCCAGGCCGCGATGTTCTTTACATCGGTCTGGGTGATTTCTTTGTCGTTACATTGACGGAGGGCTGCCTCCAGCACAACGCGGATGGAAAACGGAAGCTGTTTGAGGTTCGTCAGACCCGCTTTCTCCAGCGCGTCGAGGCGATAGATCACATATTCCTTATCCCCCACTTGCAGTCGATCACGTGCATGGAAAAAATCATTCATAGTGTCTCCTTTGGTGTGTGAAAAATCATAGGGCTTCTGCGACCCTACACTCACACCACAATTTGAAGAACACAAAGGAGCGCCTTTGATATCCTTACATGTCCCGGTGCAAGCCCGGGGATGCTTGTGGTGATGTTTACAATTTCAAATCCCTATGCAGCTTTGCAGCCAACTCCTCTTTTTCATTCTCAGGCAAAAAGCAGGCTTTTGCCGCAGCAACGATCCGCTGCCGGAGGGCCATCTGCGTCATGCGCAGGTCTTCACAGGCGGTATGGTATTCATGGCTCAGGGTGATGCGGGAGATGCTGGGGTCATCGGTATTGATCGTGACGTTCAAGCCGGCTTCGAGCATTCTCATCAAAGGATGCGTATCCAATGAATTAATCACACCGGATTGATAATTGCTCGTCACGCAGACCTCGAAGGCCGTCCCGCGCTCGCGCGCCAGAGCCACGATATTTTCGTCTTCCAGCACCCGCACCCCGTGCCCGACCCGCTCGGCGCCCAGCTCTTCGATCGCTTCCTTGACGTTGGTTGCCGGTCCCCACTCGCCCGCGTGAATGGTCACATGCAAGCCAGACTGGCGAGCTTCTTTGATCACTCCGTAAAAGGGTTCCGACTTGAATTCGGCTTCATTGCCGGCCAGATCCATAGCCACAAGTCCATGGTCGAGGTGCTCCACGGCCAGCCAGGCTACCTGCTCGGCCAGCTCGGTACTTTCGTGACGGTTCACCGAAGCGATCAAACGGACAATGACGCCATGCTTTTCTGACGCCTCTTTGGCACTGGTAATTACCCAGTCTACAACGTCGTGTAAGGGGAAACGCTCTGCCCGGCTCAGAGCAACCGGCGTAAAGCGCAGCTCCATGTACCGTACATTATCTTTGGCGGCATCTTCAATAGCCTCCTTTGTGATGCGGTGGATTGCATCTGGAGAGCGATAGAATAAGCGCAGGGTATTGAATTTGGCCAGAAAATTCTGGAACGTGAACTTATCTTCTTCCTGAATTTGAACCAGCGTGCTCAGGCGCAGGATATCGGCAGGAATCGTGATACCGTGCTGGCGCGCGATGTCTACCATGGTATCCAGCCGCAGCGAGCCTTCCAGATGACGATGTAGCTCCACCTTCGGGAGCGCTCGGTACGTGTTCAGGGAAGCCGTGACGCGTTCTGCCGTAGACATACTCTTTGTTAATGTCATTGCGAGCGCACGGTGCGAAGCAATCTGCTGTTTTTCAGGAATTCTAAAGTAAATACAGCGATGAGATTGCTTCGTCGCGTTGATCTCGATGCAAGCATCTCGATCAATAGCTCCTCGCAATGACATTGATGTATCATCTAGTGTCGCCGCCGTTTCTTTTTCTTACCGTGATCTGCTTGGGTGGGCGCCGTCTGTGTTGCGGTGGTGGGGGCATTCGAAACTTCAACAGGCGTGATTTCAACCGGTCTGGGCTGGTACGCAAACACCCGGCTGATTACCAAACCTCGGATATCTTCCACCAACTGCGCAAACATTTCAGAGGCTTTCGCTTTATATTGTACCAGCGGGTCACGTTGGGCGTAAGCCTCCAAACCGATGGAAACCCGCAACGCCTCGATACGCGTCAGATAATCCACCCAAAGCTCTGTGGTCGCGTTTAGTAAGAGCTGCCGGTGGACTTCGTTCAGAGCATACCGTCCCACAGATTCGACCAGCGCCTCCCGGTCCGACTCCCCGAGACTGGTGACCGGCTCATTGAGCCTTTCCTCTCCGAACGCTATCTTCGCTGCCAGGCCGAAATCCGCGAGACGCTGGGCATTGGCCGAGAGACGAGCATACTCCCGCTGTCCCCAGGCAAAGCGCAGGGCTTCCTCTGCCTGCTCAAGATGATCCAACACAGCTTCAATGGCTTGCTCCGCATCCTGTCCTTCCAGTAGCTGGGCGATCAGGAACACATAGCTGAACCGGCTAAAAACGCGCTTGACCTGACGGTGGGTCTTCTGGTCAAAATCGGTGCGGGCCCCCTGTGAAAGGGACAACAACAACTGAAGCTTGGCGGTGTCATTCACCCGCTGCCCTGAGCCCGTCGAAGGGTCGCGCGGCATGATGTTATTAATATCATTCCGGATTTGGCCGTTCTCGCCAACCAGACGTTCACGGCGCCGCTTCAGGGCATTTTCAGCGGCTTCAGTGATCTTGTCCGCTGCATCATCCCAGCTGGAGACCTCGAACTTCTCCGACAGCGCTTCTCCGAACCGATTCTGCACCGCCGAGATCACGCGTGAGGCATACAGCAACGTCAGATTCGCAGTGACCAGGTTCCGGATGTCATCCCTGATCTCGTCTGGATCTTCGCCCAACCGGCGGAGTTGGTCGCCGTTGAGCCGCAGTTGCATGCCGACCAGACTGTTAAGTTCCTCCAGCATTTTCTGCGGGCGAGGACGCTCCGCGTCATCTCTGTCGCGCAGACCCTCGAAGTAAGCATCGAGATTGTCCTCACGGCTAGAGAGCTGCGTCTGGAGGCTTTCATCGGTAGCATCGATCAGATTCTGGATGGCGCGCAAATGATGAGCATTTTCTGCATCGATGGCGCGAGCGATCAAGTCCAGAGTCGCTTGACGAAGGTCAGAGGATTGATTCAACTCCTTGAGAAGCAAGGATAGGCCAAAGCTGGGGAAGAGCCGCTCCCCGCTCATGAACGGAGGCTGGACCTGTTCGAGCCAGGCAATGAGCTTCCATGGGCCTTCCTCGTCCGTCAGTCCCGTTACGACACGCTGTCTCACTTCCTCTTCCAGCATTTCGGCAATATTGTCGCTCAGATCTTCCTTGACGAAAATGCGATCGCGCTGGCCGTAGATCTGTGCACGTTGCTTGTTAAGCACATCGTCGTACTCGAGAAGGTGCTTGCGCACGTCGAAATTCGCGCCTTCGATGCGGTGCTGGGATTGTTCGATAATGTTGCCCACCAGCCGCACCTCCAGAGGCAGCGAGTCGTCCACCCGCAGCCGTTCCATGAGGTTGCTCACCTGAGACCCGCCCTGCAGGCGCATCAGGTCATCCTGGAGAGACAAATAAAAACGCGACGAGCCCGGGTCACCCTGGCGTGCCGCGCGACCGCGCAGCTGGTTATCGATGCGACGAGCTTCATGTCGCTCCGAGCCAATCACATGCAAACCACCCAATTCCTTGACCCGCTCCATATCCTCAAAGTACTGTAGGAAGAGCTTGACCTCGGCGTCATAAATACCGTAAATCGACGGGTCAACCCTCTGCAAAGCTTCTCGTCGCTCTTCCTGCGTCATGTCAAATGGGCTTTCATACCCCGCCTTGCCAAGCACGCGATTGACGGCGGCGATGGCTTCTTCTGCCAGCTCACCACCCAGCTTGATATCCACACCGCGTCCCGCCATGTTGGTGGCAATTGTCACCGCGCCGAATGCACCTGCGCCGGCGATGATCTGCGACTCCTCGGTATGCTTGCGGGCATTCAACACTTGATGCGGCACGCCGCCCTGCAGCACTTTCTTGAGCCGGTCCACATCGCGGTCATCGAGTCGGAGAATATCGAGGACAATTTGCAGGTTGGATGGATCCTCAGGGTTGATATTCGTAATGCCATAGGGCTGGATGAACTTACGTAAAGAGTCCGGCGTCACCTTTTCTAAAGGCTCATTGAATGGCTGCAATTCGGGAATGAGACGCCCATCCTCCTCGCGGTTGTTTGCCTGCATCCAGACGTGCCGCACGAGGACGATCTGCATCAAACGGCGGACGGGCTCCGCTTTGAGCCGGTTAGAGAGCTGCTCCGAGGATTCCACAGAGGTTGTCCCCACTAAAAGTGGACGGCCGCGTACGTGCTCACGCACAATCTCCATCACGATCGCGCGCACTTTGGCCTCGACCGTCTTATAAATGATGTCTGGATAATCCTTGCGACGATAGAAGAGCGCGGTCTGTTCCCTATCTTCCCGCTTCGCGAAATAGCTAAAGGTATATCCGTCCCCGTCCTTTGTTTTGACTTCCGTCAGCAGAGCACTATTGCCGAACGCCTGATATTCTAGGTTCGCCGGGATCGGCACCACTTCAAGATTGTAGATCTTGCTGAACTCTTCTGCTTCTGTCAACGCTGTACCGGTCATCCCAGCCAGCTTCTTATACATACGGAAATAATTCTGCAGGGTAATGGTGGCGTAGGTCACATTCTCCGCCTCGATCTTCGCGCCCTCCTTGGCTTCGACAGCCTGGTGCAAGCCATCGCTCCAACGGCGACCCGGCATCAACCGTCCTGTGAACTCGTCGACGATGACAACCTTTCCGCCCTGAACAAGGTAATCCTTGTTGCGCTGGAAGACGAACTGGGCGCGCAGAGCCTGCTCCAAATGCCCGCGCAGGCGTGCCTGCTCAGGGGTTACATCTTCGGGACGATCGGGATCCATGAGAGGCATCCCTAGGATCTGCTCGACGCGCGCCAAGCCCACTTCGGTGACCGAGACGTTCCGGTCCTTTTCATTCAACTCATAATCTTCCGGGCGAAGCTGTTTGACGACCTGGGCCATTCGCCCGTACCATTCCAGGTCACCCGAGGCGGGACCAGAGATAATGAGCGGCGTGCGCGCTTCATCGATCAGGACGTTATCGACCTCGTCCACGATGGCGTAATGGTGCCCGCGCTGGACGCGGTCGCTGAGGCGCATGGTCATGTTGTCGCGGAGATAATCGAAGCCAAACTCGGCGTTCGTGCCATAGGTGACATCCGCCTCGTATGCCAGCCGCCGCTCTACCATGCGCAAGTGGCGCTGATCTTCGTGCGGGGACTCGCGGTCAAAGTCAACGAGGAAAGCTTTCTTGCCATTCTCAGTGACAGCTGCCATCTGCAAAACCCCGACCGACAGGCCAAGCACGTGAT
>WUUC01038986.1_pt1 | contig 11107 bp, 8 predicted proteins | sample 6278441 | NCBI WGS metagenome assembly WUUC01 (sample SAMN13675441, study PRJNA597444) | soil metagenome | isolation source: soil | place: USA: Washington | collected 2017-10 | reverse complement strand
ATCGCCGAGAAGAAATAGAGACAGACGCTCGACTAGGGACCGTCAAGGTCAGAGGACTCGCACCAGCGCATCCGACGAGGCTGGGCCAGCACCGCACACGTTCTGCGCGCGAATGCGGACGTAGTATTCGCCAGGTGGCACTGGAATCGTGAGCGCGGTGGTTCGGCCGACGACTGCGCTGAACTGCGCGGCGCCAGGAGCGGTTCCCGCTTCCAGGACATAGGCAATCGGCGCGACCGCGTCGGAGGCGAGCGCCGCTGCGGATGACACTGGATGCCATCCCAGTGTGACCAGCGGTCCATTGACGCTCGACGTCAGAGCGATGGCGAAGCTCGGTGGCTGGCAGGCGTTCGACCCGACCGTGATCGCGACTTCGTTGCTGAGCGAGCTGATGCCGTAGTCCGATCGGGTTGCGACTCGCCCGTAGTACACGCCAGCCGGCGCGGCCAGCGTGACGCCGCTGTTCGGCAGAGGCACCGCACCGAGATCGAGTGCCCCCGGCTGCGAACCTGCGACCATGACATAGCTGGATCCGCTGCAGCCGTCGGGATCCTTCCATCCCAACGAGACCAGCTGACCGCTGCTGGCCGACGTGAACGCCTGCGGCGCGCTGGATGGGCCACTGCATCCAACGGTGACGGCGACTTCATTGGACACTTCGCTCGAGCCCGCGGCGTTCTGAGCTCGCACACGCAAATAGAAGCGCCCGGGTCCGACATTCGGCACCGTCAGTGAGGTCGCGCCGACCGGGACCGACAATAGCGTCTGGCCCGGCGTGAGTCCCGCCTCGATGAGGTATGCGGCGGCAGGCGTACCGACGATCGGCGCCAGCCATGAGAGCAACACCGTCGAGCCACGGACGTTGCCGACCAGCCGCGAAGGCGCGCCGGGTGCACTCGACGCGAGCGGTGGCGCACAGCCTTCGTCGACAAGACCGTCGTTGTCGTTGTCGATGCCGTCACCGCAGACCTCGGCCGGTGGCGGCGGCGGCGGTGGGCTCGAGCATCCTTCATCGATCTGTCCATCGGCGTCATCGTCGATGCCGTTGCCGCAGATCTCGACGGATGGCGGCGGAGGCGGAGGTGGCGGAGCGAATGCGAAGTACTCGTCTGCGCCGACATCGCGGCCGCCGTTGCGCGCCTCACCGTCCCAGTCGTTCGGCGCATCGTTGGTCGACACGCCGTGATCGATCGCCGCGCTCGCGGTGGCGACCAGATGCAAATCGCCGATACCAGGATTCGCGAAGAGCCCGGCCGACGCCGTCCAGATATTGCCGTTCTGCGTGAACTGCGATCCGTCGCGGGCCTGCGGCGCGCGGTCCGCGAGGTTGTTGACGAGTTGCACGCCGTTCGAGGTTGCCCAACGCGTCTCGATCGAAGTGGGATAGCTGCCGTTCAGCAGGATGGTGTTGTGGACGACCTTCGTGTTCGCAGACCCATACACCGAGATGGGAGCGTCACCTGGAAAGCCGGCGCTCCTGTAGATGAAATTGTTGCGGATGATGCCGCCGGAGTGGCTGGATCCCTCCTCGAAGCCCAATGCGATATCGCGCTGGCAATCGATGAAGGTGTTCCCTTCGACCACGGAGTTGCTCGAGCCCCGCCACATCAGGATCGCCGGTCCAGCGAGCTCGCCCTGCGGCGCTCGGATGCGACGAAACAGATTGTTCCGGATGATCCAATTGGCGCCGCCGTGCACGTCGACCGCGTTCGTGTAGTAGCTGGGCGCGGTGGTGTCGTACTCGAACACCGAGTACTCGACCACGCCATTGTTGGTGCCGACGCCGTTCGCGTCCGGATTGCTCTTCAGGAACTGCTGACCGGCATTCACGAGCCGCACGTTGTAGATGCGCGGCGCCGCGGTTCCAGCATTGATGATGATCGGATGCTGATAGACGTCGCGAATCGTCAGGTTCGCGATCATCACGTTCGGCGCGCCTTGCCCTGTCCAGATCGCAAACTTCAGATTGTCGCTCGGCACCGTCATGCCGGTGCCGACCAGCGTCACGTCGTTGCGATTGTTCGTGGCCCCGCGGATGGTCACATTGCCGCGGCCGTTGACGTACAACGTACGGGTCAACTGATAAGTGCCGGGCGCGATCAGGATAGTCTGGCCCGCTTCGAGGTTGTCGAACGCCTGATAGAGCTGCGTGACGTTCGAGACCGAGACGACCGCGCCGGTCGGCGCGGGCAGCGCGGGCGCGGTGTCGGGTGATGCAGCGGCGATGGGTGACGAGACGACAAATGCAACGATCGCGAGCCCGCATGCGGTGAGCGCCAAGGCGCAAAGCTGCCGCATGCCCCTTCGGGGTACACAGAACATTCCACTTCTCCGATTCCTGCAACGTCTTGTTGATGAAACCCGCGATTGGGGAAACCGCGGTCGAACCCAGCGGAGCAACATCGAGGCCAGGTGGAGTTGCGGTCGGCCACCCGCAAACAGGCCCGAATTCTGGCCCTTCGACTGCGCTCAGGACAGGCCGACGCGCTGGGCGCGTGTCGGTGAACGCTGCGGAACCGGCCTGACGGACGTGTATGAATTACAAACTCGTCGCCGGAACGACGATTTGGTGGGTCGTCGGGAAAAGTAGCCGGTTCGTGGAGGTCAGGGAATCGATCGGACGATATGAGGCCCGAGGAGATTTGTCACGGCCAACGGAAGCCGCTTCCAGACGTCGATCGCGAGGCTGAACTTCGCATTCTTCGGGCTGTGATCGGGCATGTCCCCTTGAATCAGATCGTATTCCCAGCAGAGTGGCAGCGGTTCGGCCCCCCACTGGCGCTTGAACTGGAATGTGCCTTCACCCGGTGTGGATCGTCCAAAGTCCAGCACGCTGGCCCCATCGCCGATCGCTCGCTGGATGATCGTCCAGTACAGCAGGTTGTTCGGGGACATCGCATTGAACTCGCGGAGCGACGAGGCCCACGGCACTTCCACCGTGTCGCGCCAACGCCATGTGAAACCGGCTGCCACCGGCCGGCCTCCGCCCGTCTCGCGGATGATGACGAGGTGTGCGCGATCCGGGAAGGCCCGAAGCACCTCCTCGAACAAGCGACGTGAGTACACCGGCGTGCCCAGGTCGCGCATGTTGTGCGCGAAGACAGCGTAGAAATCGGTGAGCGTCTCAGCTCCGGCCGTGTCGGGTACCAGACCGCTCTTCTCGGCCTTGCGGACCTGATTACGTACTTTTCGATCGAGCCCTGCCCAGAGCGTGTCGGCTGCACTCGGCAGCGGCAGCAGCATCGAGACCTTGTGCTCCTTGGGTGTCAAACCCTCGAAGCGGCGCGATCGATGGCGCAGTTCCACGTGGGCGGCTCGGAGCTCGCGCGCCAGCGACGCGGCGCGCGCAACCAGCGCATTCGCGCTCGACTCGTCGGTTGCCAACACGCCGCCGTAGTTGACGAACGGAAGCGAGACCAGGAAGCGGCCGAAGAGCGGCGATCGAAACGCGACCAGCGGCAGCACACCGGAGGTCACGCCGTCGCGCTCAGCCATCAGATAGATGGTGCGATGGCCGAACACGCGCTCGAAGATCCCTTTCCAGGCCCACAGATGGTAGCCGGTGGCGTCAGGATGCTGGTCGACGAAGGTACCCCAGCGTGTTGCATCCGTGCATTCGTGGACCGTCACAGGCACTCGAATCACCGGGGCTATCGCATCGGACACGGGCATGGGTCGGACCTCAACGGGAATGCGCGAGCGCCGGTTGTCCAGACCATTGCTCGGTGGACGGTAAACCCGCGATCAACTGGCGGATGGAGCCGAAGCGAAAGTCGCTCAGGAGCCTCCGCAAGCGCGTCTCGGTCCGGTCCAAATGGCGATAGTGCCGGAAGCGCGCCAGCGCGCTTGCCGGCAGCCGCGGCTGATCGGGATCGATCTCCCACGGATGCAGATAGAACACGGTCGGGCGCTGCTCGATCCGGTTGACGCGCGCGATTCCCCACCGGGTCCAGCCATAGGGCAGGATCCGGAAGTAGCCGCCGCCGCCGATCGGCAGGTTCAGGCGCCCGATCTGCACGGTCGAGCCCGGCACTTCCAGCAGCGAGCCGCGCTCGCGACGCATGACGTGCGGGTGGCGCGGCGCCGATGGGATGCCATAGCGATCGTGATGGATCGGATACACACTCGAGTCGTAGCGATAGCCCTCGTCGATCAGCACGTCGAGCGCCCACAACGACCGCTCGGTGACCGAGAAGCTCGGCGCGCGATAGCCATCGACGCGGCTGCCGCAGCCATCTTCGAGCAGCGCCTTCGCGCGGCGCACGTCGTCGCGGAACTCCGCCGGCGACTGATCGAAGATGAGCCGATGCGCGTAGCCGTGCGAGGCCACTTCGTGACCGGCGGCGGCGATGCGCCGGACCAGCTGCGGGAATCGCTCTCCCACCCATCCGAGGACGAAGAAGGTCGCCGTCACCCCAACGTCTGCGAAGGTCTGTAGCAGGCGGTCCGTGTTGCGCTCGACGCGGCTCTCGCGTGTGGGCCACGACTCGGGTGTCACGACGCGCTCGAAGTTGCTGACGTGGAAGTAGTCCTCCACGTCAACGGTCATGGCGTTCAGGACGCGGTGAGCGCCCTCTCGCCGCGAGTCGTCGGCGCCGCTCATGTGCCCTGCCGCAGGACCACGGTCTTGACGGTCTTGAAGATGATGAACATGTCGAGCGCGATCGACAGATTCTTGATGTAGAAAAGGTCGTACTGCAGCTTCTGCAGCGCGTCCTCGACGCTCGCACCATAGGTGTAGCAGACCTGCGCCCAGCCGGTCAGACCCGGCTTCACCACGTGGCGCTGTCCATAGTACGGAATGTCCCGCGTCAGGTCGTCCACGAACTCCGGCCGCTCCGGACGCGGTCCCACCATGCTCATGTCGCCGACCAGCACGTTCCAGAGCTGCGGCACCTCGTCGAGTCGTGACTTCCGCAAGAAGCGTCCGATCGGCGTGATTCGCGTATCGTTGGCGCCCCTCGACCAGACCGCGCCCGTGTGCTTCTCGGCGTCCGGCCGCATCGACCGCAGCTTTCGGATCGCGAATACGCGCCCGTGCTGGCCCACTCGCAACTGCGTATAGAAGATCGGGCCAGGCGACGTGACCTTCATGATCGCCGCGACCACGAGCAACACCGGCGTGGCCAGCAGCAGGCCCAGGCTGGCGACGCTGATGTCGACTGCGCGCTTGACCGCGACCAGCGTGACGTTCTTCCGAAAGCCGGCCGAGAAGATCAGCCACGACGGCCGGAGATTCTCGATCGCGATCTTGCCGGTATAGTGCTCGTAGATCGACGCGAGGTGGTCGAAGCTGACGCCACCGAGCTTCATCTCGAGGAGCTTGTCCATCGGCAGCCGGCCGCGCGCATCGGCGAGGCTCACCACTACGCGGTCGACTCGCTTTTCGCGCACGATCGTCGGGATGTCGTCGATCGTGCCGATGATGCCAGGGTTGAGCAATGGCATCCCGACGCGAGCCGGATCGGGGTCGACGAAGCCGACAATCTCCACGCCGAGCTCCATGCGCCGCGAGTGGAGCTCACGCGCCAGCGCCACGGCCGCGGGCGTCGTGCCGATCAGCAGCAGACGTTCGGACGTCCCGACGCGCCGCGCGACCCATTCGAACAGCAAGCGCCAGCCGACCACCAGGCTGATCACCAGGAAGGCGACCACCAGGAACACGCCGCGGCCGACGATCAGCGAGGGAAACCAGAAGTACAGGAGCGCCAGCAGAATCGATGTCGCCGAGAGCGATTGGAGCACGCGCACCATCAGCTCGCGACGATCGGCGACGACCCGCAGGTCGTACAGGTCGGCGAAATACAGGCACAACTGACAGACCACGGCGATCAGCACGGCCTTCAGCAAACCGTCCTGCGAACCGAGCGTGATCCAGACCTCACTCCAGCCGAGGCGCAGGCCGGTCGCCAGCGCGACCGCGCCGATGATCAATTGGCTTTCGAACAGGATTAGAGCAGCGGTCCGCGTGGGGAAGCGCCGCGACGCATTGCTGGTCATGACAGTACCGTCTTCGGCGGTCTCTCACCTCTTGGTGTAGTAGCTCGTGTAGCCGTATGCGGAGCTGATGTCCTGGTCCGAGACGCCATTGAGCACGACCCCGAGAATGTTGTCGCGGCCAAGGGCCTGAATGGATCGGTCGACCAGATCGAACGGCGTCTTGCCCGCGGAAACGACCAACAGCGCGCCGTCCACGATGTCCTTCAAGACCTGGGCATCGGGCAGCGCCGCAATCGGCGCCGTATCGATGATGACCCAGTCGAACGCCCGCCGCGCCTCTTCGACGATGGCACGCAAACGGGGTGAGGTCAGCACGCCCATCGGATCGTTGGTCGGTCTGCCCGCGGGCAGCACGGCCAGGCCAGGCGCCACGTCATACACCGTCGCAAGCGGACCCGATGGCATGGGCGATCGGACGGACTCTTGAAGGCCGCGCTCGACGCGCAGTCCCAGCACTTCGTGGAGACTTGGTCGTCTGAGATCCGCGTCGATCAACAGCACGCGCTTGTTGTAGGAGCGCGTCAACGTGAGGCCGAGGTTGAGCGAGGTGAGCGTCTTGCCCTCGCCCTGGACGGCGCTGACGACCATGATCGCTTTCAGATCGCGATCGAGCTGCGCCTGGTGAAGCTTGGCGGCCAGCCGGCGATACTGCTCCACCGCCGCCGGCTCGGGTCCGGTGCCCGCCACGAGCTTCTCGACGGCATCCTCCCGAAAGCTCACCGAGGGGGCGACCGTGACCTCGAACCGTGCCGCCACAGGTGTCGGCCGCGGCGCGGCCTGCACGGGAAGCGTCTCGGGTTCGACCTTCTGAGACATCGTCGGCTCGACGCTGACTTCCCACGGTCCGACGAAGAGCTCTGCCTCGGGCGTACCCTCGGGTACAACTCCGATACCAGGAGCGTCCTCCTGAGACGCCCGCGCCCGGTTCAACGCGTTCTCGATACGACTCATCCACGCACCCAACCTAAGAGGGAAAACCGCCGCGGTTTGCCATAATTGGAGAAAATGTCCTGATTCGACCCTGTCGTTCCGACCGTCCCTGGTGTCGCCTGCTCCGCCGGCAGGAGCGGCACGCTCGGCACGGGTGGCGTCGTAGTCAGGTCGGGCGCCACCGTCCCGCCATTCGCCGGCGCTGCCACGCCGGTCACCGTCTGCAGAACGATCGGCTGCACGGCTTCCGGCTCCACGTGATGCACCGCCGGCTCCGCGGCGACGAGATTCGGCCGCCGAGGCAGGTCGAACTCGCGGCAGACCTCTTCGATGATGTCCCCGCCAATCGGCCGCATGTCGGCGGCGTACCCGCTCAAGAGCGCGTTGTCGCAGATCACATTGATCGTGCGCGGGACGCCGCCCGAGTGCAGGTACACGAGCTCGATCGCCCGCGACGTGAACAGCTCCGCGGGCTTTCCGTTGGCGACGCGAATACGGCCGGCAATCATCGCGGCGGTCGCCTTCAAGTCCAGCGGCTTCAAGGCGCATCGGATGGCGATGCGCTGCTTCAGTTGCCGGAGGGACGGGTCGTTCAGTCTATCGGCCAGTTCGGGCTGGCCCAGTAGGACGACTTGTAAGAGCTTGGCCGACGGCGTCTCGATATTTGCCAGGAGCCGGATCTCCTCCAGCAACTCGTGCGGCATGCTCTGCGCCTCGTCGACGATGAGCACCGTCGCCTTGCCGGCCGCGTGCTGCCGTTTCAGTTGGTTCGTGAGGTCGCGGATCAGATCCACCTTGCAGTCCGCTGTCGCCGCGTCCAGTTTGAAGGCCTGCGACAGGAACTTCAGGAACTCGGGACGCGTCAGCATCGGGTTCGTGAGATAGACGTGCCGCACCTCGGATCGGCGCAATCCTCGAATCGCCGATCGTACGATGGTGGTCTTCCCGGTCCCGGCTTCCCCCAGCACCACGATGATGCCCCGGCGGGCGGAAATCCCGTACTGGATGGCGGTCAGTGCCTCACGATGGGTCGGCGTGAGGTAGAGGTATCGCCAGTTGGGTGTCAGGTCGAACGGCCGCTCGGTCAGGCCGTAATATTTCTCGTACATCTCGGAGACCTACCGTATCCACTGCAAGGCGAGTACCGCAGCCACGGCCAGCGTGACGACGGCGGCACTGGTGCTCCAGAGCATGATGCGTCGCCGCCGCTGCCGCTCTGCGGCGCTCGACATGCGCGGAATCATCGCCAGGACCGGTAGTCCCAGCGCCTGCTGAATATCGAGATCCGATCGGAACGTCCGATCGCGCACCTCGAGCAACAGCACCAGCCCGAGGCCAACCGCCAGTCCGATGCCCACGCCCGCCGCCGCCACGAACGGGCGATTCGGGCTGAACGGCCGCTCGGCAAGGCTGGGCGGGTCGACGATCTTGAACTGCTCACCGACCTGTCGCGCCTCGAGGTTCGCGGCGACCTTCGAGTCCTCGCGTTTCGCGAGCAGTTCTGTGTAGATGTTCTTCAACGTCTCGTAGTCGCGCATCATCTCGGTCATCTCCGACTCTCGCGTCGGGATGGCGTCGAGCCGCGACTGATAGCCGCCGATCTGACTCCGGACCTTCTCGATCTGCTCCTCTTTCGCGGTGATCTGACGGCTCAGCATGGCGCGCTCGTCCTGCAGGACCGCCTCGCGAATCGCCGTCTGACTCGGCGCGGCCACGGGCGGCGGCTGACCGGGCTTCGCCGCTTTGCGCTCTTCCGCCGCTTTGATCTCCAGCTCGCCGACGATCCGCTTCGCCCGGATGATGTCGGGATGCTCGGGCTTGAGGCGGAGCTCGAGGTTCCTCAACTGGATCCGTGCCGCCTCGAGACGCTCCGCGGCGCTGCCCACGGGCAGTCCGTCGGCATCGACCGGCGTCGGCGGCGTGTTCATCGGCGGGATCGCTCCGGCTTCGATGCGCGCGGGCATGTCCGACAGCTCGCGCTCGACGATGAACAGCCGGTCGCGATCGCGCGAAATCGAATCGGTCAGGCCCTGCATCTGCGCCTGCAGCGTCTGCACCGCCTGGATGTTGGATTGCGCCTGCGTCGGCAGCTCGCCGATGTGCGCGCGTCGGTACGCTTCCAGTTTCTTCTCGTGCTCGAGGAGCCGCGCCCGCGACTCCTGGAGCTGGGTTTCCAGGAACTGGTTGGTTCCTTCCGCCATGATCGAGCGGTCCCTCAGGTTCTCCTCGATGACCAGCGTCGCCAGACGCTCGACCACTCGCATCGCCACGACCGGATCCTCTGACGAGTAGCCGACCTTGAACGCGTCGCCGCGCACCAGTTCGACCTGTACCTGGGTGCGCATGTACGCGACGATGTCCTCCATCGGCGTGGTGACTTGCGTCTCCGGGTAGAGATTGAGGTCGGTGATGATCCGCTCGAGTCGCGTGCGGCTGAGAATCTGCTGGCGGATGCTCTGCAGCCGATCCTCGATCCGCGCGGTCACCGTGGAGCGCACGTAGCTTTCGGGCACGCGCTGCGGCACGACGAGAATCAACGTCTCGGACCAGTACATGTTCGGCATCCGGTACAGCACACCGGCAACGACGATCGTCGCGATGACGAGCGGCGCGACAATCAGCCACTTCCGCCGCAGCGCGATGTGCAGGATGTCTTGAGGTGTATAACGCTTGCCCGGAATCATGGTCTGCCCTCTCCGATCTCCGCCCCTGCGTCGCGTCGCCGATTGCCCATCAGCCCCGTGCCGATCGTCAGGCCGATCCGCAGGCCGTGACGGCGTGATTCATTGAACAGCGAGTCGTCCAACTGCACGCCGCTGTCGAAGTCGAAATCGAACAGGAAGTACTCGAGGAAGACCGCCAGGCGCGTGAAGAGCGCGAGGCGATAGCTCGCCGAGGCCGACGCCATCCGATAGCCATTGCTGCCGGTCTCTATGCCGATCGTGCCGGTCGAGTAGTTCGCTCCCAGATCCAGCGTCTGACGGCCCGAGAGATTCCCACCGACGCTCGTGCTGACGCCGTCGTTCAATATCGGATCGACGAAGGTTGGCACGAAGCGCGTGTCGCGCACGTAACCGACCTGCGCGATCCAGGTGCGGCCGATCTGATGCGTCAGGCCGGCGTTTCCCGTCGCGCGCCACTGTTGCCGGCCGGTGAAGCGAGGCTGGATGATGGTCGATCCCAACTGCGTCGAAATCCGCGTGCGCCGCGAGAACGAGAGCGGCCGGCTGTATCCGAAACCCAAGTCCACCGTGTGCAGACGGGCAGAAGGAACGTCGCTCGCCTGCTCGCTGGCACCGTTCTCCGAGACGAAGTAGCCAGCCCTCCAGCTCAGGTAACGCGTCACCTGGTAGGAATAGTTGCCTGCCAGGTCCCACCGCTGGAATGTGCCGTTCGGCGTCGTGATCGTCGCCGTATCGGCTGTGATGGGTCCCAGCGTCTCCTCGATCTCGGCGTCCGGATTCTCGACCACCGAGCCGATCGCGCTCGAGCGCGAATAGCCGACGGATCCGGTCAAGGTTCCGCGTCGCGAGACGTTGTAGCTCACGCTCATACGCGTGTTCGAGACGAACTGCTCCTGATCGGCCAGCCGGAGATCCACGAGCGGCAGCGACACCGAGCCGCCATCCACGATGCTGCCCACGCCGAAGAACGAATCCGCATTGGTGGCGCCATAGCCCAGCGACTGCTCCAGGTTCCACCGGGATCGACGGCTCAACGGCCCCGAGGCGGTGACTGTTCCGCTGTAGCTCGGCAACAGGCTGTTGCTGACCAATTCGACGCGTCGAACCGACACACCGGCGCTGGCTCCGAACTCGAAGCGCTCGGTTGCCTTGCGGTACGCCAGCGACGAGTTGCCGCCCCATGCGCTCCGGTTGCCGGAGGCGGGGTCCGCGACGGCATCGGTGCTCGAGTCGAACGCGCGGTCGATCGAACCGAACAGATCGACCGTCGCGTCGATCGACGACTCCGGCCGGCTTCTGGCTGGCCGATCCGATTGTGCCGAGGCCGTCCCGACGGTCAGCCCGACCGTGATGACGGCGAGAAGCAGGCGGCACGTCATGGAACGATCACCGTGTCACCGGGTTTGAGCGCGATGTCCTGCTGCGCGTTCTTGCCGCGCGCATAGTCCTTGTAATTGAACTTGTAGCGCACGGCCTTGCCGTTCTCGTTGCGG
>WUUC01130129.1_pt1 | contig 11108 bp, 7 predicted proteins | sample 6278441 | NCBI WGS metagenome assembly WUUC01 (sample SAMN13675441, study PRJNA597444) | soil metagenome | isolation source: soil | place: USA: Washington | collected 2017-10 | reverse complement strand
CCGAGAGTGCCGCGAACAGGATCGCGGTGACCGGATGCACCTTCATGACGATGAGAACGATCAGCAGCAACGCGGGCAGCAGCACGAAGGGAGTCAGGTTGAATCGGCCGTCGAGCACGGCCTGGATATTCGCCACTTCCGCAATGCTGGACTGGCTGTCCGGCGCATAGTGGAAGCTCATCAGCAGATACGCGATGAAGCAGATCAGGTAGGCAGGGATCGTCGTGTACGACATGCCGACGATGTGTTTGTAGATGTCGGTTTCAGCCGCGGCCGCCGCGAGAATGCAGGTATCGGAGAGTGGCGACATCTTGTCGCCAAAGTACGCGCCGGAAATCACCATGCCCGCCACCACGGGCGCGGGGAAACCCATACCGATGCCTATTCCCATCAACGCCAGTCCCACGGTTCCCGCGGTTCCCCAGGAAGTTCCGGTGACCAGCGACGTGACACTGCAGATGATCAGGCCCGCCGGCAGGAAGTAGTCGGCGCTCAGCAGATTGAGTCCGTAATAGATGAGCGCTGGCACGGTTCCCGAGTGGATCCACGCGCCGATGATGGCGCCGATCAGGATGAAGATGAGCATCGCCACCATGGCCCTGCTCAGGCTCTCGCTCATCGCGCCGATCAGCTCGTCGGTGGAGTAGCCATGTCTCATCGAGACCGCCGCGGTCACGACGATCGCCACCAGCAGCAGAACCTGGATCGGGATGCGGTACACCACGATTCCGACCAGCATTGTCGCGATGACGCCGAAGCAGACCAGCAGCGCCGTGGTTATCGAGGGCAGAACCTTGACCGGCGCCGCGGTACTCAAACTTGTCTCCGACCATGAGTGGGTAGTCGCCGCACCGCGTCCCGGAACCTGGCACGGGACTCGGCGCTGTGGATGGTCACATAGTCCTTCGGGTACGGCTCGCCCTCCTCTACATGCAGACTCACGAACACGGGACCTTCCGCCGACAACACAGAGCCGATTTCGCGCCGGAACACATCGATGTCGCGGAAAGCGAAGGCGCTCGCGTAACCAGCCTCCTTGGCGATGCGCTCGAAGTGGATGGCATGTCCGCCAGGAATGGGATAACGGCCGTTGACCTCGTAAAGCCCGTTGTGACTCACGAAATGCACCAGGTTCCGTGGTTTCAGGTTGCCGATGGTCACCAGCGAACCCAGGTTCATCAGCAGGCTGCCATCGCCGTCGAGCACGACGATGCGCTGATCGGGCAAGGCAAGCGCCAGCCCCAGCGCGTGTGAGGAGGCCTGCCCCATGGCTCCGATACAGAGGTAGTTCAGCGGATGCGGCCGGATCTGCATCCAGTCGAAGGCGGACTGGAACACCGGAACGACGATGGTGTCCGGAATGTGTTCCGCGAGAACCCGCAGGGCCTGGTCACGCTTCATCATGCGTCGGTCACCGGAGTCGTCGCGACAAACAAGGCAATGGGCGCCGAGTTCTCATAAGCCCAGTCAATGCATTCTTTCAGCATCGCCACATCGCTGTCGTCGGTCAGAACGCGGTATTGCAGGCCCAGGGCCGTACAGATCGGCTCCACGATCCGTATGCCCAGCTTCTTCGACTGGCTGGGCAGGCAATCGGGCTCCATGCCCTGGAGGCCGATGATCATCACCACGGGAAGCTGATACTCCACCGCGTTGTTGCGAATGGCGTTGATGGAATCCAGAAAGCCGGTGTGCTGGATCAGCAGCGCGGCCCGCCTGGCGCAATAGGACAGCGCGCCGCAGATGGACACACCCTCGTCTTCCTTGCAGACCGGCACCAGTTTGAAATCCGGGTCATTCGTGGCGGGCCAGAGCACTGAATCGCAGGTCACGATATCCGGCAGCGCGACCAGGAATTCAACCCGGCTCTCCTTGAGCGCCCGGATCAGGGAAGAACCTTTCAATGGAGCAGACGTGGACATCAGCGCCCCGTCTGCTGATCGAAGAACTGACGCAGGTACTCGACCACCCGCTCCATCTCGTGTTCGAGTCCGATCGTGAACCGAATGCAGTCCAGGAACGCCGGCGCAGGGAACCGTCGCACCAGGACCTTCTTTCCATGTAGATAGTCGTAGATCTCCGCCGCCTGGCTGGTGTCACCGGTGAACTTCGCCAGCACGAAGTTTGTCTGGCTCGGATACACGTGGACGCCCATTTTTTCGAGAGCGGAGACGAACGCCCGCTTGACCCGCAGGTTGTCGCCCTTGACACGTGCCAGGTACCACGCCTCCTCCAGCGACGCCAGACCGCAGGCCAGCGCCACATTCGAAATCGGGAACGTGATCCCGACCGTCCGGATGACATTGGCGACTTCCTCTGGCGCATACAGCCAGCCGAGCCGCGCTCCCGCCAGACCGTGTATCTTGGAGAAAGTCCGTGTCATGACCACGTTCTGGTTCTCCTCGACCAGTTTCCAGGGATCCTCGTAGTCGTCTGCATCTACGTACTCCAGGTACGCGGAGTCCAGCACCAGGACTACATTGGGCGGCAACTGGCCGTGCAGCCGGCGAATCTCCGTACCTGACTTGTACGTCCCGGTCGGGTTGTCCGGATTCGCGATCATGACCATGCGCGTGCGGGCCGTGACGCGCGACAGGATGGAATCGATGTCGGCCGCGAAGTCCTTGTCCGGCGCGGCGACCGGCACGGCGTCGTTGCAATGCGCGTAGTTAGGTATCTTCTGATACCCATTGACGCTGTAGATCAACTCGTCGCCCGACGAGAGGTACGCGCGTGCGATTCGCGCCAGGAGATCATCCGAACCGAATCCGCAGACGATGCCGCGGCGATTCAGCTCGTAGGTGCGCGCCAGGGCCGCCGCCAGTTGCGCCGACGCAGAGTCGACGTATCGGTGGATGCCATCCACGGCGTTCATCCCGGCCGTGATGCTCGCGCGGCTCGGGCCGTAGGCGCTCTCATTCGACGCGATGTTGATTTGCGGGACGGTCGCGCTGGCGCTCGCCACCAGCATGTGGGATCGGATTCTGAGTATTCCCGGACGGGGCGTGATCATGTGATCTCTGTGTACAGTGCGACGGGTGGAACGTAGCGCCCGCTCTCGATAGTAGGAGAACGATCAACCGATATCCATTTGGCTGCCGCCAACTTATGGATGCATTACTGAATGTTCATTGATGGCCATCGACATCCGGAAATCAGCCTATCTATCTGGCGCCATGTCCCGATGAACGGATCCTCCGTTCACCGGGTTGGTGGTCGCGGCTACAAGTCGATTTTCACGCCCAGCCAGCCGGTGCGGCCGACGGGGTCGTAGGTGCCAGGCTCCGTATTGTCCTGTACCTGCGCATTGCCGAGAAGCGGCGGCGACTGGTTGAGCACGTTGTTGAATCCCAGCGTGAATCGGAACATCGGGTTGACCTGCCAGGACGCGGACACGTCCAGGTAGCTGATATCACGCGTGGTCTGGGCCTCGGGCGGAACCGTGTTCAACAACGTCTGCAGGGTGACCGCGAGACCCAGCGCCTCGGCCTGCGCGAATCTCGCGTCACGCATGCCTTCGATCCAGCGCCACCGCGTCATAAGCGAGATACCCTTGTGAGCCCAGTTCAAGGTGGTGGCCACTCTTGTCTCAGGCGTTCCCGATCCGGTGATCTCGGCGCCGCAGGGTGTCCCGAAGTGCCCGCCGCAATCGACGAACGGCAGCACCGAGCTCGCCTGGAAGCCATTCTTCGGCTGGTAATTTCCCATAATGGACACGCCGAACTTTCCGGCCAGCGTGTCGGCGACCTTGTCCAGGTCGAAGCTCGTGGAGATCATCGCATCCACACCGTGAGTCGCCTTCAGCGAGACGTTCGTCAGCGTGGACAACACCGGGTTGACGTTGCCGAGTGAATCACGCGTAACGTTGCCGCAGAACGGACTGCTCAGCGTCTGGGCGAAGAAGCAGGAATTGATGTTGTTGGCGACGCCGCCGCCGAACGGCGCGATCGCGTCGGACAATTCGATGTCGTAGTAATCGATGGTGACGTCGAAGTTGTTCAGGAAGTCGGGGAACAGGTTGGGTCTCAGCACCATTCCGACGGTGTAGGAGCTCGCGGTCTCCGCCTGGAGATCCGGATTGCTTTGCTGGGTCGCGCTCACCGAGTTGTTAGCCATCAGGAAGCCGGTCGGTGCCCCCCAGGCGTTGCAGAAAGCCTGTTGAGCATCCGTCTCCAGCAAGCCCGTGCGCCGGTCGCAGGGGTCGCTGAAAGTCGTGAGGCCGGCGCCCATGATCGGCGCGTACAACTCGATGATGTTGGGCGCGCGGATGGCGCGCTGCTTGCCGCCGCGCAAACTGATCCAGTTCACATGCGGCAAGGTCCATTCCGCACCCCAGGACCAGGTGTCCACCTCACCGATAGTGTTGTAGTCGGAACGGCGGATCGCGCCGCGAATGTTGAGCGAGTCCGCGAGGAAGGAATCCTTGAGCAGCGGAACATTGATCTCCGCGAAGACCTCGGACACATCGTAGAAGCCATTCGTCGGCAGCACCGGCAGATTGTTGACCAACTCGCCGCTGTCGGGCTGCGACCGGTACTCCTCCTTGCGCCATTCGAAGCCCACCGCCGTTGCGATCGCGCCAGCTCCGAGGCTGAACTTCTCCGGCAGGCTGCCATTTATGTTGAGGCCGGCGTTATCGAACATGTAGTCGGCGATAGAGTTGTAGCCGATCAGTACGAAGTCCAGCGCTTCCTGGGAGATATTCCCCGGTCCCCAGATGTTGATCGGCACGCAACCGCCGGAAGGATCGATACACACCGCCTGACCACTGGTATTGGTGGTCACGTTCATCGCCTGGTAGTACTTCCGCGCGTTGATCTGATTGTTGTTACGTTGCGTGGTGGTCGCGAGCCCTCTCTGGTAGTAGGCGTCGTAGCTCCAACCGCTGTCGAACATCTCGCCTTTCAAGCCCGCCGTTATCTGGTACGTATTGCGCGAATAGTACTGGACCCTCGGCAGGTCATCGGACAGCCGGCTTCCCAATGACTGCACGCGATAGGTTCCGGCCGGAGTACCCACCGGATTCGTGCGCGCCGCGGCGGCGGCGAGGATGGCTTTCGCGTCCGGCGAGAGGTACGGGTTGTTCTGGTAGTCGAACACAACGTTGTTGGTCGAACTGATGGAGATCGGAGCGGGCGCGCCGTTCGTGTCCGAGTTCAGCCGCAGGTAGGTGCCGGAGATGTATCCGGTCATGAATCGCAGGATCTCGTAGTCCGAAGACAGATGCATCTGGAACCGGTTGGAAGGCAGCTGCATGTAGCTCGGCGGTCCGAAATTGTAGAGATCCTGCGGATTGCGGAAAGCCACGGGGTTTCCGTTCGAGTCGAAGGTGATGCTATTGACCGCCAGCGTCGACTCCGAGTAGCCGGGTAGAGTCGTGGGTATCACCGCCGCTGGAATGACCAGTCGGGTGCCGGGCACCAGCGAGCTCCCGCCTTCCACCAGCGACGGCTGGCCATTGATGGTTCCGTCACGGTACACCACGCTGGTGTAAGAACGATCCGCCTGCATGATTTCGCCGCGATCGGTGTAGTTGGCGAACACCGTCACATGGCCGCGGCCCTCGGCGAACGGTGTGCCCGCCAAGATGTCGGTGGTGTACGTCTTGCCATCGTCGTACGGAACCGCCTTGCGATAGTTAGCGCTGACCTGGAGTCCTTCGAATTCATCGTTCAGGATGAAGTTCACCACGCCGGTGATCGCGTCCGAACCGTAGATCGCCGACGCACCGCCGGAGATCAGATCCACACGTTTCAGCAGCGCGGCGGGAAACGCCGATACGTCAACGGTTCCGCTGTCATTGGTGGGCACGAATCGCTTGCCGTTCATCAGCACCAGCGTGCGTCGAGCGCCGAAACCGCGCAGATCGACGGTGGCCGTGCCGTTACCCGGAAAGTTGGCGGTGCTGTTCTGGCCCGAGGCGACCTGCGGCAGGCTGTTGATGTAGTCCTCGACGTTGATCGTCCCCGCTTCCTCCAGCTGTATCTCGGTGACAACGTTGGTGGGCGTGTAGGCGGTCAGACCCATACCGAGCCTGGTGCCGGTGACCGTGACCTCCTCCATGGGTTCTTCCTGGGCTCCTGCCGGTGCCGTGGTCAACGCGAGTGCGATGGCCGACGAAATGAGTGACAGGTTGAAGTCGATTTTCATTGAGATCTCCGATTCCAAGCGAATGACGAGACGAGCCGCAGTAATGCAGCTGTCAGGTCGCGAACCCCCTTGTCTTTTTTGCGATCCCTGAAATCTTTTCTATGAGAAATAAAAACTGCTGGCAAGGCGTTTGCCGATTTGTAATGAACGCATGAATGCAGGTTATGGTTTTTTTTCGCGCGAGCACCGTTGGCTAACATCGACACACATAACGTGAACTCATTCGTGCATTACTAATCGGCATACGCCTTGCCAGCACAGTTCGTTTCTCATACAAAAGATTGGAAAGGCGCAGACAAGTTTGTTTGGGGGTGTCGAGGCCTTGAATCCGCGCTTGCTACGTTTTCCGCACCATGCGTGTGCGGTTCACGTACCGACGCACTGCGAACTGGCATTCCGTTCGACGGCTCCCCGCCCCGCACTTCGAGGAGAGAATCGCGTGAAGAATCTTCTATGGTTGATCGTAATGTTGGCGTCATCGATGCCGGTGATCGCGCACGCACTGACTTCACCCGAGGAATTTCTCGGTCACCAGGTCGGCGCGGACCGCAAACTCGCCGGCTACGATCAGATCCGCGGCTACTTCACGAAGCTGGCCGAAGAGTCGAAGCGGGTTTCAATCGTGGAAATCGGCAAGAGCACCTTGGGCGAATCCATGTTCATGGCGGTGGTCACCTCCGAAGAAAACATGGCGAACCTCGGCCGCTACCGCGACATTGCCAGGCGGTTGAGTGATCCGCGCGGACTGTCGCAGGAAGAGGCGCAACGTCTCAGCCATGAAGGCAAGGTGATCGTCCTCATCACCCATGGTCTGCATGCCACCGAGGTGGGACCGTCTCAGGCGGCAATGGAGACCGCATACAAACTCGTGTCCGCGGACACCACGTTCGACTCCGCCAAGGTGCTGAACGACGCCATCGTGCTGCTGATTCCCACGGCGAATCCCGACGGCATGAAGATGGTGAACGACTGGTACGGGAGATACCTCGGCACGGAGTTCGAGGGCGGCCCGATTCCCTGGCTGTACCACCACTACGCGGGTCACGACAACAATCGCGACGGCGTCATGATCAACCTGGCCGAGACGCGCAACATCAGCAAGGTGTTTTGGCACGACTGGTTTCCGCAGATCTACAACGACCCGCATCAGATGAGCAAAACCGCGGCCCGCATCTTCGTGCCGCCGTTCATGGATCCGGCGGATCCGAACATCCATCCGCTGATTTTCCGCGGCATCGGCCTCATCGGCTCGCGCATGGCGTACGACCTGCAAGCCAAGGGCATGACAGGCGTGGTCTACGACGCGATCTTCGCGTCCGCCTGGTGGAAGGGAACGTTGACCACCAATGCCATGGTCCACAACACCACGGCCGTGTTCACCGAGGTGGCGTCGGTGAACGTGGCGTCGCCCATCCAAGTCGACAGCGCCAAGATGGAAGATTTCTACAACCAGAAGAGCATTCGTCATCCCGACCCCTGGCCGGGCGGCCGGTGGCGATTGCGCGACATCGTCGAGTACACGGTGGAATCTTCGCTGTCGCTGCTCGAGACGGCCGCGGCGCAGAAATCCGACTGGTTGTTCAACTACTACAAGATGGGCCGCGACGCGGTGGAGAAGAGCCGGCCCGGCGATCCCTTCGCGTTCGTCATTCCTTCGTCGCAGCGCGACTATCCGTCCACGCTCAAACTTCTCGAGGTGCTGCACTTTGGCGACGCCGATATTCATCGCGCCACCGCCGACTTCGTCGCCGATGGCAAAGCCTTCTCGGCCGGCGATTTCATCGTGTACAGCGCGCAGCCCTATCGGCCCTATGTGCTGAACATGCTCAGCGGCGCCAGGCGTTATCCCACGGGAGTGGTGCCGCGAGTGCTGCGCGATGATTCTTCGTGGGCGCTGCCGCTGCAGATGGGCGTCGACTACAGCGAGATCACGAATGTGTTCCAGGTTGGCACCACCAGGCTCGAGGCCCTTCCGACGCCTGGCGTAACCGTTCCCTCATCGCCCTACCTGGCCTTGAATTCAAGCGCGAACGCGTCGTACGCTGTCGCGGCCGCGCTGCTCAAGGCGGGCCACAAGGTCCATCGCTCCACGAACGCGATCGATGCCTCCGGAGTGGCGCTGCCGGCCGGCAGCTTCGTGGTCGAGTCCGCGCAGGTTCGCCAGTCCCTGCCCGCGCTGCTTGCCAAGCGGCATGTCGCGGTACATGCACTCGGCAGTGTCGAAAACTTGAGTCTGCAGACCTTGTCGCGTCCGCGAATCGGCGTGTATCAACCGCTGCGCCCGAACATGGACGAGGGATGGACACGTTACGTGCTCGACGACCTCGGTTTTGAATTCGTGACCGTGCGTAACGCGGATCTGAAAGGCGACCTGGCCCGGCAATTCACCGCGATTGTCTTTCCCGACGACGATTCGGCCTTCATGTTGAACGGCAACTCCGCGACCAGTGGATTTCCGCCGGAATTTCGCGGCGGCATCGGCGCCACCGGCGTCGCCGCGTTGAAGTCCTTCGCGGCGAAAGGCGGGACCATCGTGGCGATTGATGGCGCGACTCAGTTCTTCATCCGTGAGCTGGGTTTGCCGGTCAAGAATGCGCTGGAAGGACTGAAGTCGGAGCAGTTCTGGATACCGTCCACACTGCTGCGAATCGAAGTGGATAACCGCGCGCCGCTGGGCTATGGCATGCAGGACGAAGCGGCCGCGATGTTCATCGATAGCGTCGCGTTCAACACGGAGGTGCCCCAGGCCGGCGCTGCGCAGACGCAAGTCATCGCGCGTTATCCGGCGCGCAACGTGCTGCTGCAGGGCACGATGATCGGCAGCGAACAACCCATCGCAGGCCGGGGTGCCGTGGTGGAGGCCAAGTACCAGAAGGGCCGCGTGGTACTGATCGGATTCCGTAGTCAGCACCGCGCGACCACCCATGGAACGTACAAGTTCCTGCTGAACGCGCTGCTACAGCCTGTCAGTCCGGCAGGCGGATGAAAACCTGGTCGCCTGCCACCCGCACCTCGAAGCGCTCGAGCGCGCGGGTGGCAGGCGCGCACAGCGCCTCACCCGTGGTCACGTCGAACCTGGCCTGATGCAAGGGGCACTCGATGGTCTTGCCATCCAGGAACCCTTGCGACAAGCAGGCGTATTCATGCGTGCAGATGTTGTCGAAGGCGTAGTAGCCGCTCTCGAACCTGCAGATGGCGATCTGCCGCCCACGCAGGACGACCTCCGTCGCGGCGTCGTCCTCGAGTTCGTCCACGCGTAGCGCGAATTGCCAGCCTGATTCCTTCGTCATGGTGAGCGTCAGATCGCGGTGGGGTGGCGCTTGTGGAGCTCGGCACGGATGAACCCGGCGCGGTCTTCGTCCGCGCAGTCATCGGCGCGGTGGTAACACTGCATCGCGTCGTCGATCAGTCGCAGCTTGAGGGCGTGGTCGTCAACGCCATCCTGCGGAACGCGCAACACCGTGTCTCCACCGTAGGTGCACAGCGGTTTTTCGGCGGTCCCCGACAACATCGCCAGCGGCTTGCCACTCTCCACGGCCCTGATGCCGCGCCGGAGCATCGAACGCAGATTGGCAATACCCTCGTCAGTGGTGCCGAGATATTCGCGCTGATGCACGTTCATGGGGCCCTGGCTGCTCCAGGCGTCCCAATCACCAGGATTGCCCTGCCGCTCCTCGTAGGATCGGTCGGAAGTTTGACCGTAGAAATCGACTTTCTCCCAGCCTACGTCCTCGCGGTTTCCCTGCCGCAGCACTTCGTCGTTGTCGTTGAAGTGGCGCCAGCCGAACTTGCGGCTATTGGTTGCATCGATGGGCACCACCCACTTGGTAAGGCTCGTCCGGCCGAACGCCATGGGCTGCTCGAAGGTCTGGAACATGCCACCGTTCTGAGCCAGGTTCGGCATCAGGTAGTCATGGAACCGCAGCAGCACCAGATCGTCGATCCGGCGGGCGTGTGCGTAGATGAATCCCTCGGTCCGCCGGAAGTACTTCACCACCGGCAATTCCACGAAGTGTTCCAGCCCCGGAAACTGCGGGCCGTTGACGCGGCCGTGAAGAAACACGCTATGGAAGGGATCCATTGCGTTCTCCGTCTCCTGCAGCCAGTTGTTAGGCGAGTGGATGGAGTACGGAATCAGGTCATGGCCGGCGATGCCGAAGGAATCCAGGTACGGAAACTGCGGCATCGACTCCGGCGGACCGAGATAGGCGAACACCAGGCCTTTGAACTCACGGACGGGATACGCGCCCTGGCATATCTTGTGACGGATCGCGCTGTTCTTCGGTTCGCCCGGTGTCTCGAGAATCGTGCCGTCTACGTCGAAGTGCCAACCGTGATAACAACAGCGTATGCCGTGTGTCTCGATGCGGCCGAATTCGAGCGAGGCTCGCCGGTGCGCGCAGTGCCTGTGAAGCAGGCCGACTCGGCCGCTGAGGTCGCGGAAGACGACCAGGTCCTCCTCGAGTATTCGCACCGCGACCGGGCGATCGCGCAGTTGCGACGACATTGCGACCGGATGCCAGAACCGGCGAAGGTATTCGCCCGCGGGCGTGGCGGGCGCGACCTGCAGCAGATCGAAGTCCGGCTCGACCGGCACGCGCGTGGCGTAGCCACCAAAAGGTTTTTCACACCATCGGACTTTGTCGGTCATGAGCGGGCTCGCGCGGAAATTTGCCAAGAAGTTCTTCATCAAACTATAGGCACGGCCCCCCAAGACTAAAAGTCATTTGTACGGATGGGTGAATGACTCCATGTTATGCCTTCGAGCCGGATCGGCCGCGTTCACGAAGAACCTCGCCAGACGCTCTTGCACTGGATGAACTCCGTGAAACCCGCCACCCCGTTTTCCCGGCCGATACCGCTCTGCTTGTAACCTCCGGCGGGAATCGCGGGGCTTACGTGTTTGTAGGTGTTGATGTAGACGCTGCCGCACTCGATCACGTTCGCGAGCTCCTGCT
>WUUC01220369.1_pt1 | contig 11109 bp, 14 predicted proteins | sample 6278441 | NCBI WGS metagenome assembly WUUC01 (sample SAMN13675441, study PRJNA597444) | soil metagenome | isolation source: soil | place: USA: Washington | collected 2017-10 | reverse complement strand
CTGCGTCGACGGCATCTCCATCGGCGCCATGTCGCCGTCCGCGCCCAGGCCAGGAGCAAGTTCGGGCGCATCGGTCGTGACGCTCGCCAGCCGACATGGCCTCAATGGTGTCCGCAGGGCTACACCTCGGCAGCGTTTCGACTCACGGCAGGCCGGCTGCCGAGACGCCCTGGTTCGCAGCGACTCAGAGATGGGCGTACCGAGTGGGATCGGCGAGGAATCGCTCGCAGCAGCCGTCGGAGCAGAAGAATCGCCGCGTGCCGTGCCAGTCGAGCGTGACGGCTGAGGATCGGGGGTCGATCAACATTCCGCAGACGGGGTCAATCGGTCGGACGGCTCGCTGCGCTTGGACCTCGAACAGCTCGAGCTCGGCGCTGACGCCCTTGAGGGCTCGCAACCCGACAGACTCAGTCGACGCGCCGCTTCCGAGGAGGTCGCGGACGGCCCCGGTGACGAGGAACTGGCCGCGGGTCGCCTCTGACGCCACTCTGGCGGCGACGTTCACCGTTGCTCCCAGGTAGTCGCCCTCCCGGTAGAGGGCCGTTCCGGCGTGGGCGCCGAGCCGGAGGTCGGGGAACTGCTCCTCGATGGCCGTCTTCGCCATGATCGATCGACCACAGGCGACCACCTGCGAGGCTGATGGGAAGACGAGCATGAACTCGTCGCCGATCTGTTTGAGAACTCGGCCGTCGCACTCGCCGGCCGCTTCGCGTACGAGGTCGGAGAACCGCTCGACGACCGCGGCCGCGGCGGCGTCGCCCATGGACTCGGTCATCGGGGTGAACCCGGCGAGGTCGACGAACAGCACGGCGACCGCCAACCGCCCCACGTCACCTGTGGCAGCGACGTCTTCGGCCAGGTGGAGGACCAGGTCCTCGAGCAGGGCCTGCTGCCACGCCTTGCGGTGGAAGTACAGCAATGCTGGTTCGGCAAGGCCCTGGAGGGAGGCACTGACACTGTCGGTGGCGGCGTCGAGTTCGGCGCCGGTGAGACCGTCAGCCCGTAGCCGCTCGTGCACGTAGAAGTGGAAGAGCCTCGTTTCGGCTTCGGCGACCCTGGTCAGCGCGTCGTTGAAGACGCGGGCCAGCTGCAGCAAGGCCTCGAGGGGCATCCCTGCCCGCAGCGCGAAGGCCAGTCCTCGCAACATCTCCATGTCGTCTTCATCGGCGTCGGATTGATCCCCTCGTCCGGACGCGAGGCGGAGGCGGCGGACGGTGTCGGGATCGAGGCCGACAACCTTCGCCGCCTCCTCGACCGTGTAGACCTCACCCCGTTGACGGCCGGTCAGTTCGATGAACCGCCCGATGACATCCTCGGACTGCTCGGCGATCGCTTCGGCGGCGATCCCCCGGCGGACCGCGAAGCTGACCAGTCGTGCTCGTTCGATCGCGTCGGAAGTGAGGCTGCTGCCTTCGCCACCCAGCAGCCCGAGTCCTTGCCAGTGGCGGATCTGCTCGACCGGCTCCCGCACCGCCTCCGCCAGCGCCTCGATCGACACGGGTTCGTCGCTCACGGTTCGACTCCTCCAGCGAAAGTCACTGCGCGGTGTCCCGGTAGCGCAGTTGCCAGGTACGGCCGTCGGTGGAGCGGTAGATGCCGGTGATGTCATCGGCATCATGGGCGGCGGCGTACAGCGCATCGGGTGTCGCCAGGAACGCTTGCGGCTGACCGACGAGCTCGCCGGCCTGGACCCAATCGGCCCCATTCCGGTGCCATACAGCGCCCCGCAGGTCGGCGCCCCACAGCCCGGCCTCGGCGTCCCAACTGAGGGTGACCAGTTTCGGGCCGTCGACTGCGGTCCAGTTCCGCCCGCCGTCGGCGGACCGGGTCAGCCCGCCGGGTCCGGTACCGACGATGTGGTTGGCGTCGTCGGGGTCCACGGCGAAGCCCAACAGTTCGACGGTCGAGCGCGTCTCCCAGTCGCTCCGGTCGACGGAGACCATGAACCGGCCAGTGCCAGAGTCCCAGCCGTACACCCGCCCATGGGCGGAGGCCAGGCCGTGGAAGTCGACCTCGCCGCTGAGGGAGATGCTGGTCCAGGTGGCGCCGGCGTCGGTGGATTCGATGAGGCCGAGCCGCTCCGGCTGACCGGCCTGCATGCCTGGAAGATCGGGGTGGCCAGAGCCCAGGAAGTGGTCTGGCCCGGCGACGGTGAAGCCCATGGTGTCCTGGAAGCTGTCACCGATGCGGGCAGCGTCGTTTCCGTCGGCGGGGATGCGGAACGAGCCGTAGTGCGTGGCAACGATGAGGGAGCCGTCCGCCGGATTGAGACCGAGGCCGTGGACGTGTGCCACGCCAGGATCCTCGGCGATCGCGGCCCGGCGCTCGGTGTCGTCGCCTCCCCACAGGCGCACGCCGGCCCAGACGGCGACGGCCACGGCGACGGCCACCACCGCTCCGAGTGCCAGCCGCCGGCCGCGGGAGCGCCGAAATGGGGCGAGGCGGCGTCGGGTCTCACGGCTCATGTGACTACCTCCGTGGTCTGGAGCAACTCGGCGAGCACTGCCGCGACCGTTGCGGGATGGCGCACGGCGAGCTGGTGGTCGCCCGGCACGAGGCGGAGGTGGGCCGACCTTCCTCGAGCGGCGAGGACATCGACGAGCCGGCTGACCGCCGCCGGCGGCGCCGTCCGGTCGCTTGTGCCGTGCAGGAAGGTGATCGGCGCGCGTGAGGCGGTGAGATCGCTCACCGGCCGGTACCGGACGACGACGTGCTCGAGGGTGCCGTGGTAGGAGGGCCAGGTATGACGGGCACCGTCCGCGGCGATGGACGGCGGGAGGTCCCGAATGACGAACGGCGCGGCGGCAATGGCGAGTGGGCGGAGTCGGCACATGGCTCCGCACATCAGTCGGGCCATCGGGTTGCCCCGGACGGTGAGCCGGGCGAGCAAGCCGAGCCGCCCGACTTCGGCGCGGGCGTCGGCCTCATCGGAATAGGCGGGCATCCCCATCAGCAGGAGGGAGCGGGCGAGATCCGGATGCCGGGCAGCGAGCGCGACCGCCAACAGGGCGCCGGTGGAGTGGCCGACGAGCAACGCCCCCGCCGGCACTCGCGGCTCGAGCGCCGTGAGGTGATCGTCGATGTCGTAAGCGGCGCCGGGCGGTGCCGGCGAGCGGCCGAACCCCAGCAGGTCCGGGGCAATGCCTGCGTAGCCTGTGCTCGCGTCCCGCAGCTGTTGCCAGTAGCGGGCCGATGCGCCGAGGCCGTGCAGGAACACGACCGGTGGGCCCGCTCCCCAGTGCTCGACGAAGAGGCTCACGCCGTCATCCTCGGCTCCGTACGCCCATGCGATGGAAGGCGGCCAAATCGCCGACGGAGTCGGCCGCCCGCTCGCCGGGGCGGGGCAGGTTGCAAGGCCATCGACGGCGCCCGTCGAACCGTGCCAGGACGCGGCGCACTGGGGCGAGGGCTGGGCATCCAGCACCGCGAGTGTGGTAGTTGCCGGTGCCGTCGACCAGGTCGGCGGCGTTCATCAGGGCCAGTTGGAACAACCGGCAGTTCATCGTCGGCTGCGTCGACCACCGCCAGCCCCCCTGGTACCCGGCGGCGAAGTCCCGGATGGCCGTGCGGACGTCGTCGTCGCCCCGATCTCGGACCAGCACAGGATGGAACTGGTGGTCGGCCACCAGCCCGTGGTTGGGGTCACGGGTCGGCGTGCCGCCAGGGTAAATTCCCGCACCGTTCAAGACACCGTCGGTGCCGCTGATGACGCCGGCGACGCCGAGGGGCCGGCGGGCGGGCCACCATCCATAGCTCTCGACGCCGTCGACCTCGACCCACCAGTGCCCGTAGGAGCGTCCGGTGAGGGGCACGTTGCGCTTCGCCGTGACGAACTCGACGACACGAGGGGCGGTCATCGCTTCTTGTCGCCCTTGCCCTTCTTGTCCTTCTTACGACCCTTGGCGCGTGACATCGACTGTCGGCGGCGCTCACGCCGCACCATCCGCAGCCGCCGGCGTTCGGCTCGCCGTTCGGACCGGGTCAGCTCCGGCTCCGGGGTCTCCGGATCGGCCCCGGTCATGCCGGCGCAGCGGTCGTCTGCCGGAACCGGTGCAGGCGCAGGCTGTTGGCGATGACCGACACGCTCGAGAACGCCATGGCCGCCCCGGCCAGGATCGGGTTCAACAGCCCGATGGCGGCGACCGGGATCAGCACGACGTTGTAGGCGAACGCCCATCCCAGGTTCTGCAGGATGGTGCGGAACGTCCGGCGGGAGAGGCGGATGGCGGTCGCCACGCCGGCGAGGTCCGCCGACAGCAGCGTGATGTCGGAGGACTCGATGGCCACGTCGGTACCGGTACCGATGGCGATGCCGAGGTCGGCCTGGACGAGGGCGGGAGCGTCGTTGACACCGTCGCCCACCAAGGCCACGACGTGGCCTTCACCCTGCAGACGCCGGACCTCGTGCACCTTGTCCTCGGGCAGCACCTCCGCCAATACGTCGATGATGCCGACCTGGGCGGCGATCGACTCGGCCGTGCGGCGGTTGTCGCCGGTGATCATGACGACGTCGATGCCCATGGCGCGCAGTTCGCCGATGGCGTCGGCGGCGTCCTCCTTGAGCGTGTCGGCAACCGCGAGCACGCCACGGACACGGCCGTCCCAGCCGGCGAGGATGGCGGTCCTGCCCTCGTCCTCGAACTGGTCAACGGCGGCGCCAAGCTCCGCGCTACTGACCAGGCCGCATTCGTCCATGAGCTTGCGGCGGCCGACGTGCACGACCGTCCCGTCCACCGTGGCCCGAACACCGTGACCCGCCGTCGCCGCGAAACCGCTGGCGGCGGGCACCTCGAGACGACGGCGGTGAGCCCCGTCGACGATCGCTCGGCCCACGGGATGCTCGGATCCGGCCTCTGCCGCCGCGGCGCGGCGCAGCAGTGCAAGCTCATCGAAGCCGTCGGCCACGACGAGGTCCGTCAGCGCCATCTGGCCGTGGGTGAGGGTGCCGGTCTTGTCGAACACGACGGTGTCGATCCGCTTGGAGCGCTCCAGGACGTCCCCGCCCTTGATCAGCACGCCCATGGCGGCTCCCCGGCCGGTGCCGACCATGATCGCGGTCGGCGTGGCCAGGCCGAGAGCGCACGGGCAGGCGATGATCAAGACAGCGACCGCCGCCACCAGGCCCCCCGTGGCGTCGCCGCCGACGGCCCAGGCGACGAGGGTGACGACGGCAAGGAGCAGAACCATCGGCACGAAGACGCCGGAGATGCGATCGGCCAGGCGTTGCACGGGTGCCTTGGTTCCCTGCGCGTCATCTACCAGGCGCACGATCTGCTCGAGCGCGGTGTCAGCACCGACCGCGGTGGCCCGCACCGTAAGCACGCCGTGAGCGTTCAGGGTCGCACCGGCAACGGTGTCACCAGGCTGCTTGTCGACCGGGACGGACTCTCCGGTCAACATCGACTCGTCGACTGCCGAGGACCCGTCCACGACCGTCCCGTCGACGGGGATCTTCTCCCCGGGCCGGACTCGGAGCTCGTCGCCCACCCCGACCCGCTCGACCGGCACCAGCCGCTCGGTCCCGTCGACCACCACGCGTGCCTGTTTGGCGCCGAGTTGGACCAGAGCCCTGACCGCCCTCGAGGCCCGGCCCTTGGCCCGCGCCTCGAAGTACCGGCCCAACAGCAAGAAGGCGATGATCAGGGCGGCGGTGTCGAAGTAGTGGTCGGCGTGTTCTGGGCCGAACACCACCTGATAGGCGGAGAACACGAACGCCGCCAGCGTCCCCAGGGCGATGAGCGTGTCCATGTTCGCCTGGCGCGCCTTGGCCCTGACAGCGGCCTGGTGCAGGAACGGCCAGCCCGCCCAGAACTGCACCGGCACCGTCAAGGCGAACGCCGTCCACCGCGCCCACGGCACCTGCATCCACGCCAGCGACAACACCAGCACGGCAAGCCCGAGGGGCCACGCCACCGTCAGCCGCCGGAGCCACATGTGTTGCAGGACCGCCTCGGTGTCCTCGTGCTCATCGCCGGCGTCCATCGGCGCGATCGGGCGCAGCCCGTAGCCGGCGCGGCCCACAGCAGCGACCAAGTCATCGGTATCGACCGCGGCTGGGTCGAAGGCCACGGTCACCCTCTCCGACGCCAGGTTCACCGCCGCTCGCGTGACGCCGTCCTGGCGGGTCAGCGCCTTCTCCACCCGGGCGGCGCACGACCCGCAGGTCATGCCGGAGACTGCGAACTCGAGCTCCGCCCGTCCCGTGGTTGGGTCGGAGACCGCGGTCATGTCTCGTCGCTCGCCAGCGCCAGCTCCGGGCCAGGTGCGGTGACAATCCGGTCGTAGCGCAGCGCCTCCATGAGCTCCTCGACGATCTCGTCGGTGCGACCGGCCACCATCGCCGACGCCACGCAGGTCTCGAGGTGGTTGCGCAGCACGATGCGACTGGCCCGCTCCAGCGACCCCTGAACCGCCGAGAGCTGCTTCATCAGGTCGGGGCAGTAAACATCGTCGGACACCATGCGGATCACGGCATCGAGGTGGCCCCGGGCCGTCTTCAACCGGTTGAGCACCGCCTTCTCGTGCACATCTTTCATGACTGCTAACCTACCCCACCAGGGGTGGGGGTTCCTCGCTGAAGGGGGCACGGCGCATGGCCCAGTTGGCGCCAGGAAGGCGGGTCAAGAACGCCAGTCGCGAGCCGGGGTTCGCTGCGGCCTGGGCGCGGAACAGCTCGAAGGACTGCCGGGTGAGGTCCAGACGGGGATGCGCCTCGAGCACGGCGTGAACGGTGTCGGGGTGGAGGTCGCCGTACCGGTAGCCGACGACGTCCAGCCGCGAGCCGGCGAACACCAGGTTCGCCTCGACGGTGTGGCGAGGCGGATACACATTGGCGTGCAGGGTGACCGCCTCCGCGGCGACGGTCGCCCGTGGTTCGCTCCAGCCGCAGCGGCGTACCAACGAGACGGTGTCGTCGGCGGCCGGAAGGGTGAAGCAGTGCGGCTGCGCCGGCTCGTCAGGCCGGGCGAAGTAGAGGTCGTGGAGGAGCGACGCGACGTACACGATCTCGCGGTCGTACGACTGTCCGTCATGGGCGGCGAGGGCGGCGGCCCATGCGTAGGTTCGCCGGGAGTGGTTCGCCACCATCGGCGGTGTCGTCTCGGCGAGCAGCTGCTCGGCCTCACGGCTCGCCCTCGAATCGGGCGGCGCCAGCGTCGAGGGCTCGACCGTCGCCGACCGCCCTTGGCGGAGGCCGAGCAAACGGCGAGCCTCGGACGGCAGCGTCGCGACGGCGTACAGGAGCGCCTGTCCGAGGAGCGTCCAGCGGTCACGGTGCTCCAGGATCCCGTCGGTGCGGCGCGCCCATTCAAGGGTCCCGACTCCGGCGCGGCGCGACATCATGGGCACCGCCCGCCGGACAGCGCCCTACGTTGAGCAGTCACAGAGACGGGCCGTCCCCAGGATCTTCGGGGCGGCCTGCTTGGTCAGCGGCTCGGGCGCGAATCGGAAGCGGCGGATGCTCGTGATCTCGAAACCGGCTCGGATGATGGTGGCTTCGGTGTCCCGCGTGACGTGGCACCCGCCCGACACGTACGGGTGCACGACGTCGACGACGCGCTGGAAACGAGCGAATCGGGGATTGGCATCGAGGACGTGCTCGTAGAAGCGCAGCTCGCCCGCGCGACGAAGGACACGGCGCACCTCGGCGAGCGCGGCGTCCTGGTCGGCGACCGAGCAGAGCACGAGGGAGCACACCGCGGCGTTGCAGCTGCCGTCCTCGACCGGAAGCGAGCCGGCAGTCCCATCCACCACCGTGATCGGCACCCTCGCGTCAGCGGCCGCCCGCCTGGCCAGCTCGCGAAGGTGCGGCTCGGGCTCGACCGCGATCACCTCGCTCACCGTGAGCGGGTAGTGGCCGAAGTTGAGGCCGTTGCCGGCGCCCACCTCGACCACCCTGCCCTCCAGGCCGGCGAGCATCTCCTCCCTGTGCTCGGCCGCGCCCTTGGCTTCAGCGGCGCCAGCTATACGGGCGTAGAGGCGGGCGAAGATCGGGTGGCGGACCCGGTCGGTCACCGGGATGCCGGCTCCGCCCGGTCCTGCGCTCGGGACGCCGGCGCGGCCTCGCCATCGGCGCCCCGCTGGGTTGTCCGCCGTCGCAGGCCCACGGCGGCGAGCGCAATCGGGACCACGCACATGAGCCCGCAGAGCAAGACGGGCACGATTGCCAGGCTGATCAACCACTCCATGACGGAACCTCCACTCGCGAATCTACTACCGTTGTGTAGTAGACAACTACACGTCCGTAGTTGTCAAGGTGTGGCGGTCGAGGCGCCGGAACGTGATGATGGACAGCCAGACCCATGCCGCCGTGCACACCAGGCCAACGCCGACCGCGCCGGCTATCTCGCCCGCCGACAGCGCCTCCCCCCGCGGCGAGGCCATCATCGACAACCCGCCCTGCAGCGCGACGGCGGTCACGACTGCGCCGAGGGCAGCCAGCACCACCGCCGAGACCACGACGGCCGTCCGGGGCAGCGCTGGGAGGTCCGGTTCAGCGGTCCGCTCGAGCTGATCGATCCGCATCGCGAGGAGCTCGGGGCCGGCCATGGCCGCGGCCGTCTCGAGCTCGCCCCACCCCGGTCCGGCCACGACCTTGAACAGGGCACCGGCCAGAGCCGGGCGGCCAAGGTCCCGCAGTGAATGCCGATCGGCCGCCAACTCCCGACCGGCCAGGTAGCGAGTTACCAGATGCGAGACCGCGGGCAAGAAGAAGCAGGTGCGCGTCGCCGCCCGGGCTATGACCAACTTCAGCGGATCACGGGCGGAGACGTGGTAGCGCTCGTGCACCACCACCGCTTCGAGCTCGTCCGACGACAGGGACTCGACCAGCCCACGGCTCACTGCCACCCGAGGTTCTCCGAGTCCGAACGTGAACGCGAACGGCTCATCGTGATCGATCACCTCGACTCCGGCCGGCGTACCCGGCGGCGGAGCCATCCGAGTACCCGTCACATGGGCGCTCAGCCGGCGGGTGGCCGAGACCTGCCGGATCACCGACACGGCCCCGGCGACCGCGCCGACCGCCAACACCACCAGCATGACCGTGGCCGGAAGCAGGGTCCCGCGGCCGAGCGTCCCGACGCCGTCCGCACTGACCCGGTCGACCAGATAGGTCCCGAACCCGCAGCTGGCCACGAACAGCACCCCGTAGGGTGCGGCTGCGGTCGCCACCACAAGCGCGAAACTCCGGTTGGCGCTGTTCAGCTCGAGCCCTCCTGCATGAGTCGGCGGAGGCGTCGATACAGCTTGGGATCGGCCTTGGCCTGCTCGACGAAGTGGGCCAGCGCCGCTTCGCCGTAGTCCCGCACCACGCCTTGGACGGCGATCGCCGCCTCGTCGTCGACGACCGGGGCATAGGCAAACCCCCGTCCCTGCGGTGTGCGCTCGAGCACGCCCTTCTCCGCGAGCCGCGACAGCACCGTCATCACGGTGGTGTAGGCCAGCGGCTGGCGTCGATCGGCATTCAGGCTCTCCAGCACCTCGCGCACCGATTTAGGCCGGTCGGCTGCCCACAGCAACGCCATCACCTCGGCCTCCAGAGACCCGAAAAGCCGCCGCTGTTCCACTCGGTCCGTCACGCTCTCCAGTCTTACCTACGACGAGCGCGTAGTACAACTTGCATGTCAGAGCGGAGCTGAGAGCACTCCGGTCGCGGCGTCAGCCTCGGGCGTGGTCGCGCGCACCAGCACCGAGGTGAAGCCCTCTGCGACGGGATGGCTGTCCTCGATGGCGATGGTGACGAATCCGGCGTCCCCGAGCATGGCCACGTACTCGTCGCGGGTGACCGCCCCGGCGATGCAGTCGGTCCACGCGTCGAGGTCGGCGCGGAGCGCGTCGTCGACCGCCCGGTCCGCGACGACGTCGGCGACGGCGAGACGCCCACCCGGGCGGAGGAGCCGCGCGGCCTCGGCGAACACGGCCGGCTTGTCGGTCGACAGGTTGATGACGCAGTTGGACAGGATGACGTCGACCGCGTCGTCGGGAAGTGGAACCGCCTCGATGCGGCCGCGGAGGAACTCGACGCTGGTCACGCCGGCGCGGGCCTGGTTGGCACGTGCCAGCTCGAGCATGTCGTCGGTCATGTCGACCCCGTAGGCCTTGCCCGTCGGTCCGACCCGTCGAGCCGACAAAAGGACGTCGATGCCGCCGCCCGAGCCGAGGTCCAGCACGGTCTCGCCCGGCCGCAGCTCAGCGAGCGCCACAGGGTTGGCGCACCCGATGCTGGAGGCGAGCGCCTCCGCGGGCAGGTCCTCCAGCTCCGTCGGATCGTAGCGGGCGGCGCCGTACACGACCGGCCCGTCGGCGCCGAATCCCTCCGGGACCGGGCAGCACGTCGAAGCGGTCTGGGCCGCGGCCGCGTAATGGCGGCGGACGGCCTCTACGATCTCGGTCGCATCAGGCACGGACAGAACTCGTTCCCGCTCGTCGGGTGCGAGTGCTTCGCGTACGACGGCTCACCTTGTGCTCCTCTTGCCACGGCGGAACGCACTCCAGATCGTGCGGCTCGTAGCGAGGCAGCACCCCCAGGATCAGCTCCGCGGCCGACGGGAAGCGCTCGAGGCACCGCTCGTTGACCGACCACAGCGTCGCGTTCGCCTTCGGTTCGCAGCGGACGAAGCCCACGTCGGAGAGCGTCCTGAGATGGTGCGACACGGTCGGCTGACGGATGTCGACCTCGGCGACGAGCTCGCCCACCGTCATCGGCCGGCGCGCCTCAGCCAGCCGGTTCAGCAGCAGTACCCGCGACGGATCGGCCAGGCACTTGAACCAGGAGGCCCACACTTCCGCCGACCGACGATCGATCGCCATCGATCATCGACGGTAGTCGATGATCGTCTCCGTTACAAGATGCCGAGGCTCGTGACTTGTAACGAGCCAGTCGAGCCGGTCGTCTACGCACGCGAGAGAGCGACTACTCGTCTCCTTCGGGCCTCAGGCCGGAGAGACGCTCCTCAAGTTCGCAGGCGAGCCTCGTCGCCACGGGATCGGCCAAGACGTCCCGAGCGTTGTGCAAGCATGCCACTGGCGGCGAAGGCGCATCTTCGCAGTTCAGAGACTTGCGAGCCCGAGAGGAGAATCGAACTCCTGACCTGCTCATTACGAGTGAGC
>WUUC01179412.1_pt1 | contig 11110 bp, 9 predicted proteins | sample 6278441 | NCBI WGS metagenome assembly WUUC01 (sample SAMN13675441, study PRJNA597444) | soil metagenome | isolation source: soil | place: USA: Washington | collected 2017-10 | reverse complement strand
CGGCGCCTTCCGCCGGTGGTGGAGCGGCGCCCGCTCCGGGCACTGCGCCCGCACCCGCTCCGAGCGGCCCGAAGTCCGAGATCCTGCTGGGCTCCTTCGGACAGGCGTCCGGCCCCATCGGCGCCCTCACCGTGCCCACCATCGTGGCCGCCAAGGCTTGGGCCGCCGACGTCAACGCCCGGGGCGGCGTCAACGGCCATCCCGTCCGCATCATCTTCGCCGACGACGGTGGTGACCCCAACCGGGCGCTGAGCATCGTCCGGAACTTCGTCGAGAAGGACAAGATCCTGGCGGTCTTCGCCGAGCACGGGCCGGTCACCGTGGCGGCCGTGATGCCCTACCTGGAGAAGGTCGGTGTGCCCCGGGTGGGCAGCGTGGAAGGCAACGCCGTCGTCGACACCAGCCCGGTCAGCTTCCACGTGACCACGGGCGCCGACAAGGGCACCTCGTGGTCGCACCTGCTCCCGCTCAAGGAGCTGGCTCCCGACGTGAAGAAGATCTACACGATCTACTGCCGGGAAGTGGCCAACTGCAAGAACTTCAACGACCACATCGTCGAAGACGGCTACGCCAAGCAACTCGGGTTCGAGGTGGTGGGTTCCAGCCAGGCCTCCCTGGCCCAGCCCGACTTCACGCCCGAGGTCCTCTCGGCCCGCAACGCCGGCGCCGACGCCATTGTGGTCATCATGGAGAACGCCTCCACCGTGCGGGTGGCCCGGGCCGTCAAGCGTCAGGGCGGCGGCATGCTCATCGGCACCCAGCAGAGCATGGACACCGACTCCTTCTACAAGAACGGTGGCGCCGACGTGGAGGGCATCTTCGGCGGCTCGTCCACTGCGGCTTATCTGAGCTCGGCGAAGATGAAGGAGTACCGCGACGCCGTGGCCAAGTACGTGCCCGGCGGCGAGCAGGGCGCCTTCGGTGCGGCCGCCTGGGCGTCCGGCAAGCTGCTCGAGGCGGTGGCACCCAAGATCGACGCCGATCCCACCTCGGCGGAGCTGCTCGAGGCCCTCTACGGCCTGCGCAACGAGACGCTGGGCGGCATCGTGCCCCCGCTCACGTTCCCCAAGGGCCGTTCCCACGAGAACGTGAACCACTGCCTCGTGGTGGGCAAGGTCGTCAACAACAAGTTCGCCCCCAAGGACGGGGACCCGGACAAGTTCGTCTGCGCCCCGGGCTGGAAGCCCGAGACGCCCTAGGGGCGAGCCGCCATCGTGCGGCGCGCCAGGTCCTCGAGCTCGTCGAGGGCCTTGTGCACCGCGGCGGGGTCGAGATCCGCGGCCAGCTCCGAGGCGCCGGCCTCGGCCAGCATCTCGGGCAGCCGGGTGCGCAGGCAGTTGAGGGTCCAGTCGAACATGTCGCCGTTGGCGGCCGTGTCGAACGGCACCTGATACCAGCGCCCGTCGCGCACCACGCTCTCGGCCCGGCCGGCGATGCGCTGGTGGTGGAGCTGGACGTCGTCGCTCACCGGGTGCTGGTAGTGGTAGTGGGGTTCCGCCCGGAAGCAGTCGAACCGGAGGTGGTCGTGACCGCCGGGCCCGTAGACGTAGACGGACACGCCGCCGTCGGAGAACCCCTCGGTGCGGATCCGCTCCAGCAGCTCGGCGACGCCGGGACGGCCTTCGTGGGGCGCCAGGGAAGCCTCGGTGAACTCCCGGAAGATGAGCCCGAACGTGACTGGTCCGGCCTCGAGGCGGCGCATCTCGTCGAGTTCGAGCACGCTGGGGGCGGGCCTGCTGCTGGCGTCCATTCGTGGTCCTCCGTGGGGCTGTCGGCGGCCTCCGGCTGCCTTGACACCTCATCCGGGCGCCCCATACTCTACCGAAGATGGATTCGGATCAAGGGGGGTCAAAGGTGCTCCAAACCGAATCTGAACTCGATCTAGAGTTCAGAGCGCACCTGTCGGGCGGCGGGCTCGACGACCCCCTCGGGTTCTGCCACCGGCTCCGGTCGGAACGCCCCGTCTACCGGACCCCTCTGGGTTTCTGGTTCCTCACCCGGTTCGAGGACGCCACCTGGATGTTGCGTCAGGACGGCGGCGAGGACACGCCGTGGACGAAGGAACCCGCCAATGCCGGGGTCCTGCCGCCGTACATGCGGGGCGACGGGTTCATGGCCAGGTTCTTCAGTACCGAGCTCCACCACCGCGACGGCGGGCAGCACCTCCGGCTTCGCAAGATCCTCAACAAGGGCGGCTTCACCCCGCACGCCATCGAACGTATGCGGGCCCGCACCCGGGCGCTGGTAGAGGCGAAGCTGGACGAGCTCAGCGGCCGCAACGAGATGGAGCTGGTCGCCGACCTGGCTCTGTGGGTGCCGACCACCGTCATCCTCGAGCTGCTCGACCTGCCGCACGAACAGTTCGACCGGATGAACAGGATGGCCCACTGGGTCATCTACTCCCAGGAGCCGTCGGCCGCCGCCGACCCCGCCTGGGTGACCGAGGCGGACGCCGACTTCGAGGACCGCCACCACTACCTGCTGGGCGTGGCCGAGGAGCGGCGGGCCCGTCCCGGTGACGACCTCTTCTCCAAGCTGGCGTCGGCCACCGATGAGTCCGGGGACCGGCTCACCGACCTCGAGCTGACCATGAACGTGGCCTTCCTGGTGGTGGCCGGATTCGAGACGACGGCCAACTCGATCGCGTCGGGGGTGCACCTGCTCCTCTCCCATCCCGAGCAGCTCGACCGGCTGCGGAGCGACTGGTCGCTCCTGCCCAACGCGGTCGAGGAGGTGCTTCGGTTCTCCCCCGCGGTACGGATCACCTCGGCCCGGTGGGCCGCCCGCGACATCGAGGTGGGCGGCGAGCAGGTGGCGCGCGGCGAGATGATCAGGGCGTCGATCATGGCCGCCAACCACGACCCCGACGAGTTCCCCGACCCCGACACCTTCGACATCGCACGCGATCCCAACCGCCACCTGGCCTTCGCGCCCTTCAGTGGGCACTTCTGTCTCGGCGCCGCGCTGGCCCGGATGGAGCTCCAGGAGACGCTGGCGGCGCTGTTCGGGCGGTTCCCCAACCTGGAGCTGGCCGCCTCCGAAATTGCCTACAAGCCGTCCTTCACGATCTTCGGCCCGGCCTCGCTGCCGGTGCGCTGGTAGGCGCCCGGCCCCCGCCGGCTGTCACCATCGCCGCCGTCACCCGCCTGTGGAGGTATCAGCTTGAAACCCGTGCCGTTCGACCATGTCGCGGCCCGCAGCGTCGACGAAGCCATCGCCCTGCTCGCCGAACACGGCGACGACGCCACCGTCATCGCCGGGGGCCAGAGCCTGGTGCCGCTGCTGGCGCTGCGCCTGACCCGCCCGGCGCTCCTGGTCGACGTGTCCCGGATCCCCGAGCTGTCCGGTGTCGCCGTCTCGAGTGGGTCGGTCCAGGTCGGTGCGGCGACCACCCAGACGCGCCTCATCCGCTCCTCCGAGGCGGCGGAGGCCTGCCCGCTGCTGGCCCAGGCCGTCCGCCACATCGGGCATGCGGCCATCCGGAACCTGGGCACCGTGGGCGGGAGCCTGGCCCACGCCGACCCGGCGGCGGAGCTCCCGGCGGCGGCCGTCGCGCTCGACGCCATCATGCAGCTGCGCAGTGTGCGCGGCGAGCGGGCCGTGCCTGCGGCTGAGTTCTTCACGTCGTTCCTGACCACGGCACGCGAGCCCGACGAGCTGCTCGTCGGGGTCACCTTCCCTTCGGCGACGAGCGGCACAGGTACGTCGTTCGTCGAGTTCAGCCGCCGCCACGGCGATTTCGCCCTGGTGGGCGTGGCCTGCTCCCTCCGGTTCGGCGGGGCGGGCGAGGTGACCGAGGGCCGCATGGCCTTCAGCGGCGTGGGCACGACTCCCGTCCGGGCCCGGGCCACCGAAGCGGCCCTGACGGGCCGGCCGCTCAGCGCCGAGGTTCTGGCCGACGCCACGGAAGCTCTGGCCAAGGAGATCGACCCGCCTGCGGATCTGCACGGCACGGCCGCCTACCGGCGGCACCTGGCCGGGACCCTGCTGGGCCGGGCGCTGACCGCCGCCTCCGCCGCGGCCAGGAGGACCTGAGATGACACTGCCGGAGAAGGCCATCACCCTCGACGTCAACGGGGACACCGTCCGCCGGATCGTCGAGCCCCGGCGCAGCCTGGCCGACTTCCTACGGGAGGACCTCGAGCTGACGGGCACCCACCTGGGCTGTGAGCACGGCGTCTGCGGGGCGTGCACCGTCCTCCTCGACGGGGTCCCGGCCCGGGCCTGCCTGCTGCTGGCCGTCCAGGCCGACGGGCGCTCGGTCCGCACCGTGGAGGGCCTGTCCCAGGGTGGCGTCCTCCACCCGGTCCAGCAGGCCTGCTGGGACAACCTCAGTTTCCAGTGCGCCTTCTGCTCGCCCGGCTTCCTCATGACCGCCGTCGCCCTGTTCGAGGAGCAGCGGCCCTTCGAGCCGGCCGAACTGCGGGAGGAGCTGGCCGGGAACCTCTGCCGGTGCACCGGTTACGAGAGCATCGTCGACGGGGTCGCCGCTGCGCTGGCCCAGGCCGTCGCTGGAAACGGGGACCGCTGATGGCCGGCAAGTTCGTGGGCACCAGTGTCAAGCGGGTGGAGGACGTCCGCATCCTGGCCGGGCAGGGCCGGTTCGTGGCCGACGTGACCGCCCCCCGTTTGGTCCACGCCGCCTTCGTCCGCAGTCCCTTCCCGCATGCCCGGATCACCGGGATCGACACCGCCGCGGCCCGTGCCCTCGAAGGGGTCACCGCCGTCCTGACCGCCGCCGACCTTGCCCCGCTGGCCACGCCCATGATGGTCATGGGCGGCGCCGAGGGCTATCGGTCGCCAGTCTTCACCGCGCTGGTCACCGACCGGGCCCGGTTCGTGGGTGACCTCGTGGCCATCGTGGTGGCGGACACCCGGGCCCGGGCCGAGGACGCCGCCGACATGGTCGTCGTCGACTACGAGCCGCTCGACCCCGTCGTCGACGCCGAAGCGGCCATGGGCCCCGGCGCCCCCGTCCTCTTCGACGACCTCGGCAGCAACGTCCTCTACGACGACACCTTCACCGCCGGTGACGTCGACGGTGCCTTCGCCGGTGCCGCCCGGGTGGTCAAGGGCTGTTTCCGCCAGCACCGCCACGCCCACGTGCCCATGGAAACCCGCGGGGGTATGGCCGAATGGTCGCCGACTACCCGCGAGCTCACCTATACCGTCGCCCACCAGCTTCCCCATCTGCTGCGCTTCATGCTGGCGGGGCTCCTGCAGCTGCCCACCGCCAATGTGCGGGTGGTGACCCCGGATATCGGGGGAGCGTTCGGGCAGAAGACCGTCATCGGCCGGGAGGACGTCGCCGTCTGCGCGGCCAGCAAGCTCCTGGGCCGGCCGGTCAAGTGGGTGGAGGACCGCTACGAGAACCTGACCGCCGGCGGCCAGGCCCGGGAGGAGGACGTGGAGCTGGAGGCGGCCGTCACCGACGACGGCGTCATCCTCGGGCTGCGGGCCTGGATGCGGCTCGACCACGGCGCCTACCCGATCATGCCCTACCCGGCCTCCGTGTACTGCGCCTCGGCCCGGGTCATGCTGCCCGCCACCTACCGGATCCCTGCGCTCGAGTTCCGCAGCACGGTCGTGGCTACCAACAAATGCTCCTATCTTCCCTACCGGGGTCCGTGGGAGGTCGAGACGTTCGCCCGCGAGCGGCTGCTCGACCTCATCGCCGGCGAACTCGGGATCGACCGCGTCGAGGTGCGCCGCCGCAACCTGCTCACCGCCGAGGACCTCCCCACCAAGCTCATCACCGGACCCGACCTCGAGGGGATCCCGGGCCGGATGCTGCTGGACAAGGCGGTCGAGCTGTCGGGCTACGACTCCTTCGCCGCCGAGCAGGCGCGGGCCCGGGCCGACGGGCGCCACCTCGGCCTCGGCCTCGCCTCCTACCTGGAGCCGGCGCCTGGGCCCCCGTCGTTCGGGGTCGCGCTCGGTTTTCCCTTCCCGCCCGAGCGGGCCCATGTCCGTCTCGAGCCCGACGGCAGCGCGTCGGTCATGACCAGCCAGTCGCCCCACGGCCAGGGACACCACACCACGCTGGCGCAGCTGGTGGCCGACGAGCTCTCGCTCCCGCTCGAACAGGTCCGGGTGGTCGTCGGCGACACCTCGGTCACGCCCATCGGCTTCAATGGGACGGCGGGCAGCCGGGCCGCCACCATGGCCAGCGGGGCCGTGGTCGGCGCCGCCCGGGATGTCCGCCAGCAGATCTTCCGGATCGCCGCCGGCATGCTCGAAGCGGCCGAAGCCGACCTCGAGGTCGTGGACGGATCGGTGCAGGTCAAGGGTGTGCCGGCCGCGGCCGTGCCCATCGCCCAGATCGCCATGGCCGCCTACATGATGCCGGGCATGGTCCTCCCCGACGGGTCGCAGGGGATCGCCGCCACCCACGACTTCCAGCAGCCGCCCGGCGGGTGGTCGCAGGCGACCCACTGCTGCTGGGTCGAGGTCGACCTCGGCACGGGCGAGGTCGAGATCCTCCGGTATCTGGTGGTGGAGGACTGCGGCCGGATCATCAATCCCGCCATCGTGGCCGGGCAGATACGCGGGGGAGTGGCCCAAGGCATCGCCGGGGTCCTCTACGAACGCTCCGCCTACGACGAAGACGGCCAGTACCTGGCGTCGACCTTCATGGACTACCTCGTCCCCACCGCCATGGAGATCCCCCACATCGAGATCCACCACCTCGAGTCCACCGGCTCCGGCGAGTTCGACTTCCGGGGGGTGGGGGAGGGCGGCGCCGTGGGCGCCCCCGCCGCCGTGGTCAACGCCGTCGCCAACGCCCTGGCCCCCTTCGGAGCCCGGGTCACCGAATCGCATCTGCCGCCGGCGCGGGTCCTCGAGCTCGCCGGGGTGATCACGTCGTGAGCGACACCATCTCCCCGCAGGCCGTCGTGCGGCAGTTCCTCGAACGGGAAGGCTCCGGCGACGTGCCCGGAGCGGCCGAGCTCCTCGCCGAGGACTTCGTCTTCGAGCAGCCCTTCGCCGCCACGGGTGTCGCCTCGAGGGTGGAGGGCCGGGATGTTTTCGCCTCCCACCTGGCCCGGTACATCGCCCCCGGTGCCGGGTGGTACTCCGAGTGGGCCTTCCACGACATCGTCACCTACCCGGGCGACGGCGAGACCGTCTTCGCCGAGTGGCGCTCCGAAGCGGTCGTGGCCAAGAACGGCCGCCCCTACGCCAATGTCTACATCGGCCTGTTCCGGGTCCACGGTGGCCTGATCACGTTGCTGCGGGAGTACCGCGACCCGCAGCGCGTGCAGGCGGCCCTGGCGGACTGAGCCGGCTCAGCGGATGAGGGCCCCGGCGTCGACGGGCAGGGCGACGCCGGTGATGTAGCGGGCGTCATCCGAGGCGAGGAAGAGCACGGCCGCGGCCGTGTCCTCCGGTTCCACACAGGCGATCGGCAGGGCGTTGAGCGTCGCCGCCGCCGCCGCCGCGTCCTCCAACGTGGGGTTCTCCAGGTCGGGACGGAAGAGCGCCATGGTGGCGTCGTTCACGAACATTTTGGTATTGACCGACGTGGGCAGGACGGCATTGACCCGGATGCTGTGGGCGGCCAGCTCGTTGGCGGCCGTGCGCATCAGCCCGATCATCCCGTGCTTGGCCGCCACGTAGTGCCCGCAGTGCATGTAGGCCTTCATCCCGGCCACGGACGAGGTGAAGATGATGGACCCGCCCCGGCCGGCTTCGATCATCGACGGCGCCGTGGCCTTGAGCGCCCGCCACGCCCCGGACAGGTTGACGTCGATCATGGTCTGCCACTGCTCCTCGGTGAACTCGTGCAGCGGTGCGAATGAGGAGATCCCGGCGTTGGCGCAGACGATGTCGATGTGGCCGAACTGGGAGACGCCGGCCGCGACGGCGGCGTCGAGGTCGGCCTGGCTGCGCACGTCACCGCGGTGGCTCACGATCCGGCGGTCGTGCTTCTCCACCAGGCGCACCGTCTCGGCCATGTCCTCGGCGGTGGCCCCCTCGTAGTTGCACGTCGCCACCGGGCCGCAGATGTCGAAGGCGACGATGTCGGCGCCCTCCTCGGCCAGCCGGACGGCGAACGCCCGCCCCTGGCCCCGTGCCGCGCCGGTGATGAAAGCGACCTTGCTGTCTACGCGTCCCATTGCTCATCTCTCCTTGCCGGGATTGGCATCCTGGTCCTCGACTCGTTCATTTCCTCAACCCATCCGCAGCAGGGTTCCGCCGTCCACGGGCAGCACGGCGCCGGTGACGAACGACGCCTCGTCGGAGGCGAGGAACAGCGCCACGTTGGCCACGTCCCAGGCCGTGCCCGACCGGCCGAGGGGGACGGCCGCCTTGCGCCGCTCCTCGAACTCCTCGGCGGGGAACCCCCGGCGCTGCGTCATGTCCTGCACGGCCATGGGGGTGTGGATCAGGCCCAGCAGCATGGCGTTGACCCGCACGCCGAAGGGGGCGTTCTCCACCGCCAGCGACTTGGTCAGCCCGTTGATCCCGAGCTTGGAGAGGCTGTAGGCCAGCGGCGTACCCGCGTGCATCACCGCCCCGATGGACCCGACGTTGACGATGGCCCCGGCGCCCTGCTCCCGCATGGCCGGGAGGAAGTGCTTGCAGGTCAGCCACATCCCGCGCAGGTTGACCTCGAATGTGCGCTGCCACACCTCCAGCGGCAGGTCGGTGGTGGGGCCGTCGCCCAGGTCCAGGATCCCGACGTTGTTGTGGAGGATGTCCACCCGTCCGAGCGAGGTGAGGGCGGTCCCGGCCAGGGCGGAACAGCTGTCCTCGTCGGTCACGTCGGCCTGGTGGACCAGGGCGTCGCCGTCCTCGGCGGCGATCAGCTCGGCCGTCTCCTTGGCCGCGGTGGCGTCACGGTCGACGACCATGACCCGGGCGCCTTCCCGGGCGAAGCGCACGGCCACGGCCCGCCCGTTGCCGGTGGTCTCACCCGGCGTCTGCCCGGCGCCGACCACGACCGCCGTCTTGCCCGCCAGCCGTCCGTCCATCGTCTGTCCCTCTCAGCTCTGCAGAACGACCGGGAGGCTCTGCGTGCGGGCCAGCCGGATACTGGGGAAGGCGACCGGTGTCCCGCCCAGCTCGACGCGGGGATACCGGGCCAGGAGCTCCTCGAAGAACACCTTGCCTTCGAGACGGGCCAGCGTGGCCCCGATGCAGTAGTGCGCACCGAAGCCGAAGCTGAGGTGCTCACTGCCGAAATCGCGGGCCACATTGAAGGTGAAGGGGTCGTCGAACACGTCGGGGTCCCGGTTGGCGGCGACATAGTTGCACAGGAGGAAGTCACCCTTGGCGATGGGCACGCCGCGGATCTCGGTGTCGACCACCGCCGTCCGGCCCATGTTGCGGTCGGGCACGACCCACCGCAGCAGTTCGTTGACGGCATTGGGGATGAGCGACGGGTCGGCCAGCAGCTTGGCCTGCTCCGCCGGATGCTCCAGCAGGGTGCGCAGCCCGGTGTTGAGAAGGTTGGTGGTGGTGTCCTGGCCTCCGGCCAGCAGGAGCCAGCTCCACATCAGGCACTCGTCGGTGGAGAGCTTCGTGCCCTCGTACTCGGCCGTGACGAAGTCGGTGAGGGCGTCCTCCCGGGGGTGCCGGCGCCGGTCCTCGAGCTCGGTCTCCAGGTAGTCGAACATCTCCACCATGGCGTTCCAGTCCGGGCCCTTCCCCGGCTCGTAGGCGGCGAAAATGGCGTCCGCCCACCGTTTGAAGTCGGCCGCCCGGGTCTCGCCCACCCCGAGGACCTCGCACACCACCCGCAGGGGGACCCAGCTGAGCGCCTCCACCACGTCGACGACCTCGCCCTTGGGGAGGCCGTCGAGGATCTCGGAGACGATCCGGCGGGTGGCCGGCTCCAGGGCACGGATGCGCGAGGGCCGGAAGACGTCGCGGGCCAGGGTGCGCAGGCGGGTGTGCTCGGGCGGGTCGTAGTAGACGACCGGGCGCAGGGCCACGGCGAAGCGGGGGTCTTTGGGCATCGCCTCTCGCTTGCGCTGCTGCGTCTCGGCGTCGTCGGTGGAGTACAGGCCTTCGCCCAGGTGGACGCCGAAGCGGGGGGTGAAACGCTCCCACTCGTGCTCCACCATGCGGACGTCGTCCCATTTGGAGATGACCCAGAACGGCGCCGGATACTCGGGCCGGAGGTCGCACTGGTACACGGGGGCGTGCTCCAGCAGCCAGCGCATGGCCGGGTCGGGATCGTCGAAGAAGTGGGGGTCCCAGAAGTCGATGCGAGGTTGCATAGCGCGTTGAACTGTAACTGCATCCGGTTTAGGGTGGCAACCGAGCGAGTTTTACGAAAACAGTTTCGTAACAGAGGGAACGCGGGATGGCACGGACCTTCGATCCATTCTCGGACGACTACTACCACGGCGCCTGGGAGACGTTCCGGTGGCTGCGGGACGAGTGCCCCGTCTACCGGAACGAGGAGGGCAACTTCTGGGCCCTGTCCCGCTACGAGGACGTGCACGACGGGCTCGTGGACTGGCGCACCTTCATCTCCAGTGCCGGGGTGATGCTGGACCAGCTGAACTTCCCCGGGTTCCACGGCCCGAGCGTGATGCCGGGGCTGATGATCATCTACGACCCGCCGGAGCACGAGCGGCTGCGGCGGCTGGTCAGCAAGGCCTTCACCCCCCGGCGTGTGAGCGTCCTGGAAACCGACATCCGGGCCCGGGTCCGCCACTACCTCGACCGGGTCCCGGCGCAGGGGCCGTGGGACTTCGTCGAGGACTTCGCCAACATCTTCCCGGCCGAGATCGTCTTCGACATGTTCGACGTCCCCGCCGGCGACCGGGCGCTGGCCTGGGAGCTGTGCAAGGAGTTCTTCGACGTCCACGACGCCGACCCCCGGGGTGTGAGCGAACGGTCGCAGAAGGCGTACCTCGACCTGGCCGTCTACCTGAAGGGGCTGGCCGCCGACGCCCGCCGGAACCGCTCGGAGGGCCTCATCGCCCGGCTCACCCAGGCCACCTTCACCGACGAGGAGGGTCATGAGGAGCAGTTGAGCGACGAGGAGATCGGCAACTTCCTCACGATCCTCATCCAGGCCGGCACGGAGACGACCACCAAGCTCATGGCCACCGCCGCCGTCCAGCTGGCCCGCCGCCCGGCGGAATGGGCC
>WUUC01133039.1_pt1 | contig 11110 bp, 11 predicted proteins | sample 6278441 | NCBI WGS metagenome assembly WUUC01 (sample SAMN13675441, study PRJNA597444) | soil metagenome | isolation source: soil | place: USA: Washington | collected 2017-10 | reverse complement strand
GCCGGCCACGGACTCAAGGACCTCTGGCAGCACCGAAGCCACTTCGTCGCCAACACGCGATGGTGGCCGCGGTTCTGCATGATCGTCGACTGGGTCGTCGCCGCCATCATCGTTGGCGAGATCGCAGCAGGCATGCACTTCGGCTAGCGAAGGTGTCGGGCGCAGCCCCGGCCGCCGTGTCGCCGTGGGCGTGCTCATCGCTGCGGCGGTGCAGGTGCCGCTTGCGCGCGACCGTGAGCCCGGCGGCTTCCATCAGGCGGCCTTGCGCCGTGATGCCAGCGCGCCGTAACGCGGGCACGCCATCACGCGCTCGCCGGTGCGCTCGAGCACCCGGTCAGCCGCCGCCAGCAGCTCCGGTAGGTCGTCGACCAGGCGGTAATGGATTTCGCGGCCCACGCGCTCGCGCTCGACCAGGCCGCAGGCCCAGAGGCAAGAGAGGTGCCGGGAGACGTTGGATTGGCTCAAGCCGGTCTCTTCGACGAGATCGGACACGCGGCGGGCGTGTGCGAGGAGGGCTTCAAGAATGGCCAGGCGCGACGGTTCAGCCAGGCCATGCAAGAGCACCGCTCGCGCATCTGTGTCGATACCCACGACGCATGAGTGTAGAGACATATGTGTGGCGTGTAATGTGTCGGGGCGCTGCCCGAGTACGCTGATGGCGATGAGACGGCGGGGAATCACCGCGGTCATCGTCGCGTTGCTTCTTGTCGGATGCGGTGAGGCCAACGATCAGCCGTCGGCGCCCGTGACGCCCAGTGATCCCGGCGTCATCCATGTGCACGGCCTCGGCCGCAATCCGGCTGACGGCGCGCTGTTCGTCGCCACACACACAGGCCTCTTCCAGATGGGTTCGAGCGACCGCTCCCTAGAGCGGGTCGCCGGGCTCGTGCAGGACACCATGGGGTTCACGGTGGTCGGTCCCGATCACTTCCTCGGCTCAGGCCACCCCGGCAGTATCGAGAACGATCCCCCCTTCCTCGGTTTGATCGAGTCTCGCAACGCTGGAGCCGCGTGGCGGCCCATCTCGTTGCGCGGCGACGTCGATTTCCACGTGCTTGAAGCTCAGGGAAAGACGGTGTACGGGTTCGGGAGCGACTGGGAAAGTCGTCAGGCAAGGTTCCTGCGTAGTGACGACGGAGGTCGCACGTGGACCCGCCTCGCGCCGCCGGAGGGCCTCCTCGGCCTGGCGATCGACCCGCGAGACGATCGAGTGAGCGTCGCGCTCGGTGAGGAAAGTGGTTGGGTTTCACGCGACGGCGGCGCGAGCTGGCGACCGCTTCCCGTCCCGGGCGGAATGGTGACGTGGACCCGTGAACTGGGTCTGATCGCGGTCGATTTAGAAGGCGTCGTCCGTAGTGCGAGCGAGCCGACCGGGAACTGGAGCGGGATCGGCCGGCTTCCCGGTCCACCGGCCGCGCTGGAAGGCGTCCACGACGAGCTGCTCGCCGCCACGCACGAGTCGCGGGTGCTGTCCTCGCGCGACAGTGGCAGGACCTGGCGCGACCTCTTGAGGGGATAGGCGCCGGCTGCTTAGTCGCCTGTGTGCGGGACATGGCCTGAACTCAGGGGCGAAGTGAGCATGAGCACGCGGCGTTGCCTAGGCCAGCGGGCGGCACAAGCATGCTGCACCTACGGAAACTCGGGCGCTCCTGTTGAGGGCGCCGCTGCCGGCTGCTGGGTAACGGGCTCGGACGGCGCGGGATCGAACTCGGAGATTTGCGCGCCCGGAGCCTCGGCCGGCGGGGAGATCGGTGCCTCGCGCTCGTGACGGGTTGCAGGACTACCCGTTGCAAATGCGGTGGCGCGAGCTTGGCGCTGGTCCTCCGTGGCCCTGCGCCTCGCTGCGCGGCGTTGTGCAGCACGCCGTTCCTCGGCCTGCCGCACGGCGGTCATCGCCGGCCCGGCAGACGGAAGTCTTTCCGGTGTCGGCGGAGGCGTCGACTGCCTTGGTGCTTCCACCCGCGGCCGGTGGTCAGGACGCGGCTCCTGCTTCAGCACTGCGGTGACGCAGTAGGTGCCCCCGCCGACTGCCGTTACGCCGATGCACAGCGCCGCAAGCTTGGCCGTCGCGATGGTCCCGATACCGCGGCCGCCTGCGGCGAGGTGTGAACCGGTCGTGGCAGCCTCTGAGGTGAACGGTCGCGTAGCCCAATCGGTGACGGCCTCCCAGGCGCCCGCACGCGGACGCCGCTCCGCTGCCGCGGCAGGCATCGGCAGCAGTTGAGCGATGCGATGCTGGAGTTCGCCGGTCTGTAGCGCACGTAGATGCTCCGTGAAAGCGACGCGGCAGGCCGCGCAGTGATCGAGGTGTACCCGGGCTAGGAGCGCCTGCTGCTCGTCTGCCATTCCGGTTGCCAAGGCCTCGATAGCGGGGCCGCGGTGGGTACAGAGGCTTCCGGCGGAGACGATCGCGACGAAGCGATTCAGCTTGCGCGTGATGGCTCGTTCTGTGCGACGAACGTCGGCGACGGGAAGGCCGAGGCGCCTGGCCACCACGACGCGGCCCTGTTCCACTGTCGCGTCCGCGTACTTGACCGCGAACACCGCGCGCTCCTGCTCGGACAGTGTCGCGACGAACTCGAGCAAAGCGCCACGCTCGACCGAGCGAACCGCATGCTCCACCGGGTCGTTCTCCGACGACGCGAGATCTACGGCGTCGACGTCGACACGGTGCCAGCCGGCGCGGACCGTCGCCCCGCGGCCCTCGTGCACGCGCTTGACGCGGAACGAGGCCGTGGCCCAGAAGGCCCGCTCCAGAATCTGCTCGTCGCTGATCGGCTTGGCGTATTCGGTGACCATGTAGTCGATCGCCTCGTCTACGACGAGCTCGCGCTGATCGCGGCTCAGGCTGCGGGCCGCGGCGAGTTCACGGGGAAGCTGCTCGACCAGCCGATCACGTCTTGCGACCAGGGATTCGGCGATGCGCTCCGCATCCCATGCACGGACGTTGCGTGGCCGCTGGGCGAGTCTCGGGCGGCGGGCGTCCTCGGCCATGCCTTCGTCAAGCCGTCGGGGCCGCCTGATGGGCAATGCGAGTGCAGCTTTCACTGTGCGCGCTCCGTGAAGTTCAGTCTCGCCCGGCGACAGTCCGTGCGCAAGCGAAGGTTCCTGGCCCACCCGGTGCGGGCAGCGGCTTAGGCGTCGTGACCGCGTCTCCAGTAGACCGAGACCTCGAGAGGTACCTGCGGACTCTCGCCGGTGCCGCGCCCGCTACGGCGTACCTCGAGTTGCGGCATCGCGTGACAGGGCAGATGCTGGCGGCCGAGTTTCTCTCCGCCCACGACACCCGCGGGCTAGCGCAGACAATCCTCCGTCGGGCTGCCGACAGTGACGTCTACATCGGCTGCGCACCCCGGATCCGGCGGTCCGGCACACGGAATGACATCGACCAGATCTGGGTCCTGTGGGCGGAGTGTGACGGCGTCACCTCAGCGCGTGCCGCATCGGGGTACCACCCCCGGGCTTCAGTTCTGATCCGGTCCGGCTCAGGACCCAACGTACACGCCTACTGGCCGCTGCGCGAGCCGCTCACGCCACGGGATGCCGAGGCAGCGAACCTTCGGTTAGCGCACGCGCTGGGCGCCGACCGCGCATGCTTTGACGCTGCGCGCATCCTGCGGCCGCCTGGCACTCGAAACTTCAAACACTCGCCTCCAGCACCGGTGATGGCGCTTCGCGTCGAGCCGGAGCTGGCGTTTCACCCAGCGGACGTTCTGCGGAACGCCCCCGACGTCGACTTAGTCAGGATCGACCGCCGGTGGAATCGCCAACCGGAGCGCGACGCAACCGGCGATCCCCTCCTTGCCATCCCACCGGCTGTGTACGTCAGTGAGCTGCTCAGAGTGCGATCACACCCGGGTCGGAAGGTCAGCTGCCCATTTCACACCGATGAGCGCCCGAGCCTTCACATATACGTCACGCCGCAGCGCGGATGGGCGTGCTTCTCTTGCGGCCGCGGAGGGTCGATCTATGACCTCGCCGCCGCCACATGGGGAATCGGCACGCGCGGCCGCGACTTCCTCGAGCTCCGGCGGCGTCTCAGCGCAACCTTCGCCGCCGAACTGGCGCAGAGCTTCCACCGGCTCGAGCGATGACCCGCCTCCTCACGGTCGACGAGGTTGCGGAGCGGCTGGGAGTGACGAAGGACTGGGTCTGGGCTCAGGCGAGGGCGGGACGCATTCCGCATGTCCGCCTCGGCCGCTACCGCCGCTTCCGAGAGGAGGCGATCGACGCGTGGCTTGCGCAGCTCGAGGAATCGAGCATCAAGCCATAGGGGCGACTTCGAGCGGCAGCGCGCTAGACAGACGATGGGACCAAGCGGACGACGCCGGTACGGGACCGGGAGGGTCTACGTCAAGCACGGCAGCTACTACGGCCGGTGGTGGACGCCGGGAGGTGGCCGAACGAACCGCGTCCTCGGGCCCGTACGACGACCCGGCTCCGCCGAAGGTCTGACGCGCCGGGAAGCGGAACGGCGCCTGCGCGCACTCATGGAGCAGGTGCAGGTCACGTCGACCCGGGATCGCTCCGTGACTCGCGCCGCCGAGCTGTATCTCGCCGGACTGGCCGCGAAGGGCCGGTCGGCCTCGCATCTCGAGACGGCCGAATCACACGTCCGGATCCACGTTGAGCCGTACTTCGCTGCGCGCACGATCGACCGTGTCGACGCCGACCAGATCACAAGCTTCGTCGCTTCCTTACGACGGGCAGGTAAGGCGCCGAAGACCATCCGGAACCTGCTCAGCACCCTTCATTCGATCTTCGATGTCGCCGTGCGCCGCGGCTGGATTGACGAAAATCCCTGCCGCCTCGTGGACAGGCCCGATGTGCCAGAGGCGGCCGACATTCGCTTTCTCACGCAGGAGGAGCTCAAAGCCGTACTGCGCGAAGGCGTCCCTAACGACGAATGGGGGCTACTCGAGCGCCCGCTCTACCTTATGGCCGCCATGACGGGCATGCGTCAAGGTGAGCTGCTGGGCCTGCGCTGGCGCGATCTCGATTGGCTCGCGCAGAAGGTACGCGTCCGTCAGGCCTTCGTACGCGGCGAGTTCAAGGCTCCGAAGTCACGACGTGGCGTCCGAGGAGTGCCGATGGCGGACATCGTCGCCGGCCACCTCGAGCGCCTCTATCAGGCGACGGCCTTCAACGCTGACGACGACCTCGTATTCGCCAATCCAGGGACCGGGCGACCGCTGGACCGCTCAAAGGTTCGCAAGCGCTTCCAGCGGGCATGTCGCAGGGCTGGAGTAAGGGTCGTGAGGTTCCACGATCTCCGCCATACGTTCGGCACTCGTGTGGCGGCGAGCGGGGAGGTGTCGATGCGGCGTCTCCAGGAGTGGATGGGTCATCGCGATCTGAAGACGACCCTGCTCTACGCGGACTATCAGCCGGACGAACGTGAGGCGGAAATGGTCGAGCGGGCCTTCGGTGGCCCAGCTCGAGCCGCTCGCCGAAGTTCTGCAGCCCGCTCGCGATATTGACGAGAAAGCACCCATCGCTCGTCGGCGATGATCTTGGGGAGCGAGAGGGCGGCGTTCGCCGCCCTCTCGCCGCCTCTCAGTGCCTGGCGGGCGCCGGCAGCGAGAACTCCTGCGTCTGCGGGTTCAGGTGCTCCAGCCGGAGCGATTGCTGCCGGATCCTCCGCTCCATGTAGCGGAAGACGTTCACCCCTTCAGTGATGCTCGACTCGTAGATGAGCCGGTTGTACCAGTACGACGACCACGCGCCGCCCAGCTGGGTGGGCACGAGCGCGGGCGGATCGGAGTACGCCCGGGTGAACGGGTTCGCGGGATCCGTGAAGTCGGTCACCCAGGTGCCCGCTTGATAGTTGCCGCTCACAAGGATGTACCGGTTGCGGATCGGCACGACGTTGTAGTTGTGAATCGTGCAGTTCTCCTCAGCCGACTGGGCGCGCGGTAGCGTCCACTGGCCGAGCTTCGCCCCCGTGTGCGCGTTGTAGAAGAACGCGCTCTTGGTCACCGCGGGGTCGGTCGCCTCGCACTCGGGGGCTGCGCCACCGCCCGGCTCCCAGCCAAGAATCAGCACCTCGCCGTCCCATGTGAACGACGCCGAGTGCCAGTTGCCAGGATGCTCTGGGTCCGTGCCCACGCCGGGCTCCGTGATCTTGTAGAGGAAGTTCGGCCGCGTGATCGAGCCGCCTGGGTGCTCGTTGGCGCCGATGTCGAAGACGTTCGCCTCGCTGCCGGAGGCGCACGCCATGAGATTCACCTCTCCCAGGATCACGCCGGAGTCATGGCACGCGTGCTCGGTCTCGAGCGGCACCTGGCGCACGAGCCGGGCCGTCGCCGGCGCCGCCAGCGGCACCTCGACGACGTCGAAGAAGAAGCATGGGCCGCCGGACGTCTGGTTGTAGACGATCAGCCGGCCGTTCGCGAGGTCCGGAACGCCCGTCGCCGTGTGCGATCCGCAGGGCAGCTCGACTGACGCAATTAGCTCCGGGTTCGCGCGATCGCTGATGTCGAACACGTGGAGCCCTTCCCAGCCGGTCGGAACGGGCTGGCCGTCGCACGTGGCGCCCTCCACTGCGGGCGAGTTCCATGACCGGACGAGGATGTTGTCCCAGACGACGATGTCGCCCTGGTTGCCCTGGCAGCGGGCGTGGCTGATCTCGATCGGATTACGCGGATCGGAGATCTCGATCACCCGGAAGCCGTCGTAGTTTCCGTTGAACGCGTAGTTGCCCCAGAACGCCAGGTCGGAGTTGATCTCCGCCGGAGCAGGGCCGGGCGGGTCGTCGGCCGGCAGGAAGCTCGCCGGGTTGGGGCTGTGCCCGAGCGCCCGCAGCTCGAAGCTCGGGCGCTGGTCGTGACTGGCCGCGGCGAGCGCCGGAAAGGCCATCAGCGCGACGAGGCTCGCCGCGGTCGCTGCCGCACGAACGCACCGTTTCATCACATCTCCTTGTCTCGTCCCTCCGCCCGCTGAACGAGCAACCCCCGCCGCGAGCGGCCTCCGAGCAGCGCTGCTGTTGCGGTCGAGTCTCCTGCCGACACCGAGGTCCGTCAAGCGCCCACACGCTGTCGGAGCGAGCGGTGTCCGCAAGGCGACAACTGACGGGACATCGCCGGTTTCGACCCGCCCTCGCGGGTGAACAACGATGACGAGAGCCTGCGAGCCCGCGTACGACGACGCGTCGGTGCTCACGTCGCCGGCCGGCTCGTCAAGACGGGAGGGGATCCCGCTCTCACGTCATTGCGACCTGGAGGCGAGATGTCCAAGTCGATTTGGTGCAGAGCGGTCGTGGTTATCGCGGCGCTCGGCTTGCTGCTGCCATCGGCGGCCCAGGCCCACCACGAGTCCAAGCGCCGGGCATCGCTGAAGCAGGTCGGTCACGAGCCACTCTTGAATCGCGGCATGAATGCCGCGATTGCGATCCATGACCGGTACGCGTACATCGGAAGCCGCACCGACCTCCACGAGGGGACGCCACATGGCGGCGTGTTGGTCGTGGACATTGCGAAGCCGCGCCGGCCGCAGGTGGTCGGCGGTCCGTTCGATCCGCATCCGGGCGAGTCGACCCGGGAGCTGCGCGTCTGGCATGAGCAGGACCTCCTGCTCATGCTCGATACTAACTGCGGCGTCGGACCGACCCTGCATCACTGCACCCAGCCGTCGGTCAGCACCTTTGGCTTCTACGACATCTCCGGCGACAACGCGCGGCATCCGCAGCTCATCAGTCGGTTCGACGTCGACGCGCACGAGTTCTTCCTCTGGCAGGACCCGCACGATCCGAAGCGCGCGCTGATCTTCGCGGGCAACGCCGGCTCCACGTGCGGCACGCGAGGCGGCTCGCCGTCGTGCCCGTTCTCGGTCTGGGACATCTCGCAGGTGCCGGCCGGCCAGCCGCCACAGACGCTCTACAGCGGCCTGCACGGGTACACGGCGACCGGCGACATCCCGGCGGGCGGCCTGCACTCGCTGTCGGTCAGCAACGACGGGACGCGGGCGTACTTCGCACTGCTTGAAGGCGGATTTGCGGTTGTCGATGTCTCCGACTTCGCGGACGGCGTCGCGTCGCCGCAGCCGCGACCGATCACGCTCAACGACCGGCGCCCGACGTGGCCGGGGCCGGGGGCGCACAGCGCGGTCAAGCTGTGGGGCCGCGACTGGGTCTGGGTGTCGGACGAGGTCTACGGCACCGCCACGGGGGAGGATCATGGCTGTCCGTGGGGCTGGGCGCGGTTGATCGACATCACCGATCCGCGTGTTCCCACGGTCGAGGCCGAGTTCAAGCTGCCGCAAAACGAAGTGAGCAACTGCGATCAGTGGGAACCGCGGCCGCGCACGTCATACTCGGCGCACAACCCCACACTGACCCCGCACATCGCCTTCTCCACGTGGCACTCGGGCGGAATGCAGGCGGTGAGCCTGGCCGATCCGCGGTGGCCCTATCAGCTGGCGCAGTTCATGCCCGAGCCGCTCGACGAGGTGGACCTCGAGGATCCGCGGCTGTCCTCGGATCCGGACACGGGACGCGGCGAGAAGGTCGTGATGTGGAGCTACCCGATCATCAGCCGAGGCCTCATCTACGTCGTCGACCTCCGCAACGGGCTTTACGTCCTCGAGTACCGCGGGCCGTTCGAGCGCGAGGTGAAGCGAATCCGATTCCTCGAGGGCAACTCCAACCAGGGCGACGCGATGTGCTTCCAGCCGGTCGGCCACCCGCCGAAGCACTGCAAGCACCACTGAGCTCGTGCGCGCACCGGCGCGCGTCATCCCGCGCCGGTGCCCGCCTGGTCCCCTAGCAGACGAGTATTCGGTTCGCGTGTGCGTCGGGCCGGCGGGCCCTCGTGCCTAGGCCCGTGCTGCTCGCGCAGGCGGGGCAGCACGCTGCGGAGACACGGGGAAGCCGCACTTCGCGGGCCCGTCAATCGTCGCTAGAGTTGCGCTGAATACCCCCCTCCCGTATCCAAGAGATTGACGACTATGACAAATACCCGCCTGTCGCACTTCGTCCGCCACTACCTCGAGATGGTCGTGGCGATGTTCGCCGGCATGTTCGCCCTTGGGATGCCGCTTGCGGCGCTGCTCGGCACGGTCGGCGTCGACGTCTCCGCGTGGCAGACCGACGCGCGCGAGCTTCTCCTGCTAAGCATGGCCTTCACGATGAGCGTTCCGATGGCGGCCTGGATGCGCTATCGCGGCCACGGCTGGGCGCCGGTGTGGGAGATGACCGCGTCCATGTTCGTTCCGAGCTTCGCGGCCATCGGCCTTCTCTGGGCCGGGGCGGTCGAGGACTCGGATGCGCTGCTCTTCGTCCAGCACATCGGGATGCTGCCGAGCATGCTGGCCGTCATGCTGTTTCGTCTCGACGAGTACACGGGGCACGGCGGTCACGCGCACGCGACGGCCTGATCGGCCATGAAGTTCCGTATCGAGCTCTTCGTCGACGACAGCGACGTGTCGATCCGGTTCTACGAAAGCGCTATGGGCTTCTCCGTCATACGCCGGGAAGCGGCTTACGCGAGCCTGGTCCGCGGGGATGCCACCCTCGGGACTCGGCTCGGTCGCGAAGCTGCCGGCGGATGGCGACGGCCCGGGATTCACGCGCGCCCGGCTCGCCGGCCTTCGCGGCGCGGGCGTGGAGATCGTCCTCGAAGTGCCGGATGTCGAAGCAGCTCTCGAAGTCGTGGGCCGAGCCGGCTACAACGTTCTCGAGCCCCTACGCGATCGCCCCTGGGGCTTCGCGACTTCCGTGTAGTCGAGCCGGACGGCTACTACCTGCGCATCACGCACGCGTGAGCCCCCACCGGTTCTGATCCTGTCCCGCGACGGCGCCGTCGAGCGGAACCTCGCGTGGAAGGACACGGTGCTTGTGCCCCCGGCCAGACGGTCCCTCGGACTGCGATACCGGCCGGTGCCGACTTGAGCCCGCCGACCCAGCACGGGGCTGTCGCGCGGTGCCGCTAGGCAGGCTCACGCGCACCTTCTTGCTTCCGCCAGCCGTACGGCGTCCTGCCGCGGGGCTTGTACACGGCCAGATCGTCGCGACGAGCAGCACCACGAGCGCCCCACCGGCGTGCAGCGCGGGGCTCGGATACCTCGCGTTACCGACGTCCGTGCTGTCAGCGGCCACGGCAGCGATGAAGCTGAGCGTCTGCATGCACATGAGCAGGATGAAGGTGGCGACGACCGTGATCAGCAGCTTGAACACGACCCAGTAGTGCCGGATCAACGCCCAGCGACTGGACGATCCCGGTGACGATCGAGGACCTGCTGAGGGAAGCCTCGGGCGCGGGGTACGTGCGGCGGGATGTGGCGCCCGAGGAGCTCGCGACCTACTGCCTCCACGCGCTCGCGGCGGCGAGCACTCTGCCGTCCAAGGCTGCGGTCCGCCGACTCGTCACGGTGACGATGGCTGGGCTGCGGCCCAGCTGGCAGGCGGTAGACGGTGCCCGGCGGCTCACCCGCCGGGCACCGTCTGCCGGTCTAGATCAGGCGCTGACGGCGGCCCGCGCCAGAAGCGTCGCCGCGAGCCCTTCGGCGACGTGCGCCCGCGCGCTCGCGAGCGCGGGCGACGGGACGACGAGCACCGGTCGGCGGGCCTCGTGCACGACGTGGTGCGACACGCTGCCGAGCACCAGGGACTTGAGGGCGCGGCGTCCGCGCGACCCGATCACGATGAGGGCGGCGTCGAGCTCGTCCCCGACGCGGACGATCGTGTCGGCCACGGCCTCGGCCTCGGTGGCGCTGGCCACCCGCGACTCGGCGTTCAGCCCGGCCTTCCGCGCATGGCGGGTGCCTTCCAGGGCCACTCGCTCGGCACCGTCGTGCGCCGTCGCGTCGATGTCGCGGACCTCCTGGAGGGCCGGATGGCGTTCCAAGTGCGCGGCGAGACCTTCCAGGGGCTGACGCACGTAGACGATCACGGCGTCGGCGCCTGCGTGGATCGCGGCCGGGTGATCGATCGCGTGACGCGCGTCGTCGGAGCCGTCGTAGGCGATCAGAATGGGACCGGTGGATGTCATGTCATCTCCTCAGTGGTTCGTTTTAGGCCGCGAGCGGCTCGCGGTCGTCGGTCGACGGGTCGGACACCGCTCCCGCCGCCGCCTTGGGGACGCGCAGCAGCACCGCGGCGAGCAGCGCGCCGGCC
>WUUC01097471.1_pt1 | contig 11111 bp, 12 predicted proteins | sample 6278441 | NCBI WGS metagenome assembly WUUC01 (sample SAMN13675441, study PRJNA597444) | soil metagenome | isolation source: soil | place: USA: Washington | collected 2017-10 | reverse complement strand
CCTCGACCCAGGCGCGCGTGAACCCTTCCAGCGACTTGATGCTCTCGGCGGTATGGTCCTGCATGCCCTGGAACAGGATGATCCCGTCGCCGGGCGTCTGGATCACCTCCTTGAAGATCTTGAAGCCCTCCGCCTCGCCGAGCCCATAGGTGTTGAGCCGGGCCTCGATCAGCCTCTTCGCGCTGTGCTTGAGCGACTTCTGTATCTCGCGGATGCAGACTGCGAGCAGACCGGGCTCGTTGATCGCGTCCCGCACCATCAGGCTCGCGAAATAATGCGATTTGCCCGATCCCCGCCCGCCCCACGCGCCCTTGTAGCGCGCCTGTGCGTCGAGCGGCTCGAACACCGCCGGCGCCCGGAAGCTAAGGGCGGACATAGATGATCTCCGCCCTGTCGAACCTGCGTGGCTGCGCCTTCGCCCGCCGCCGCACCTCGAGCCCTCCCGCCTTGCGCCTCGTCTTCGCCTCGGCCGCCCCTTCGTCGATCGCCGCCTTCAGTTCGGGAAAGGTCTTTTTCCAGTTTCTGACCGTCTGGCCCGTAACGCCCCAGGACTCGGCGAGCTCGCGCTGGATCGCGCCGCTCGCGCAGCGGCGCCGCGCTTCCCGGGCATATTCTGGCTTGTACTCGCTTTCGCGCCCGCCCTTGTTTCGGTCGGCCATGTCTTCTCCCTCCCGGTGATGATTCCCCCGCCGCGCAGCACAGCGCCGATCCGCCCACCCAGCATGAGGTTCGGTTCTGCGGTCGGATGTGGGCGGCGGGGGCCCGCACGGGCCCGTGGGCCCGTGCGAAGCTGAAAAAGAAAAAGGCGCCCTCGCGGGACGCCTCATCGGCTCTCGCCGCGCGCTGCCGGCCATCCGCCGCGCGCGCAACTCTGAGCATCATTTATGTCATCTGTTTACTGTTTGTTCTCCAACAAGTCAAGCGCTTTTTTGCGCACGACGCTGCGGGCAGCCCGTCGGTCGGCGTAAACTACGTTGCGCGCCGCGCTGCGGTGCCTCGAGCCTCCAGCCGGTCCACGGTGAGAAAATCAGCGTGCGGCGAGGAAGCTTTCCAGGTCGTCGCTTCCGCCGATCCGCTCGCCATCGATGAAGATCTGGGGCGTCGTTTCGACGCCCTGCTCCGCCTTGAACGCCTCGACCTCCTCGCGCGAGCCCAGGATCCGGTCGTCGACCTCATAGCCGTGGCGGGTCAGCAATTCCTTGGCCCGCACCCCGAATGGGCAAATATGGTCGGCAAGGACCATCCGATGGAGCGTCGCCTTCCGCTTTTCCGTCACGTTCAGATTCTCCTGCTCGCCGCGCCTGCGGGTGGCTTAAAGCGCCGCGTGGGCTGAACGGTTCCTTCGGGATGCGGAAAGCTGATCTTCGTGGATCCCCCTGCCACGAAGGTGCGGCAAGTCGTGAGCCGTGATGACTTGGCTGGCCCGTTGAAGCGAACCCATGTGCCGCCGCCGTCACCGGAGCGGGAACGCTCAGCCTGGCCTTGACCGGATTCCGCCGCAATCTGAATGTCACGGCGATGGACCGGCGCGTGTGGAAGCCTTATTGGCGCTCGAACGTGTGTGATTAACCAGCGGGAGCGGAATCGAGTCCATGACGCTTGCCGACGGCGGAACGCCCGACTTGTCGCAATCATCGAGCCTCGAGGATTTCTTCGAAAACGGGACCGTGGGCCTTCACCTGGTCGGCAAGGACGGCACCATCCTTCGGGCCAATCGGGCGGACTATGAGCCGCTCGGCTATTCGGCCGAGGAATATGTCGGCCGAAACATCGCCGAATTCCATGCGGACGAAGAGACCATCAACGACATTCTCGACCGTCTCTCGCGCGGGGAATCGCTCGACAAATATCACGCCCGGCTCAAGGCGAGGGACGGGTCGATTCGCCACGTCCTCATTTCCTCCAATGTCTGCTTCAGGGGCGACGAATTCATCAACACTCGCTGCTTCACCATCGACGTGACCGACAAGCTCGCGGCCGAGGAGGCACTGCGCGAGACCAAGGAACGGCTGGCAGCGACCTACGAGGGGGTGCTCGCCGGGATCGCCGAGGTCGATGAGAATGGAAGGTTCCTCCACGTCAACGAGGCCTTCTGCCAGATCAGCGGATACGGCCGCGATGAGCTGCTCGAACGGCGCTTCTTCGATCTGACCCACCCGGACGATCTTGGCGAGGAGCGACGGCAATATGGGCGCCAGGTCAAAGGCGAGATCGATCGCTACGCGACCGAGAAGAGATATGTGCGCTCCGACGGGCAGGTCATCTGGGTGGAGGTCGCCAGCTCGACAGTGCGCGAGGCCGGCGGCAGGTTCGGCTACGGCATCAGGATGGTCCAGGACATCACTGCGCGGAAGGAAGCGGAGAACCGCCAAAAGCTGCTCGTCGACGAACTCAACCACCGGGTGAAGAATACGTTGGCCACGGTCCAGGCGCTTGCAACGCAGACTGCCCGGCGCTGCGGCAGCGCTGCTGAATTCCGAGCGCGCTTCGAGCCCCGGCTGCTTGCGCTCAGCGCCGCACACGATCGTCTCACCCGGCGCAACTGGGAAGGAGCCAGCCTGAGGGAGATCGCTCGGGAGGAGCTGGGCGCGCATGCCGCGCCCGGCCGGACTCTGACTCAGAAGGGTCCCGACGTCCTTCTGTCTCCTCGTGCAAGCCTGTCGCTGAGCATGGCCCTTCACGAGCTTGCGACGAACGCGGTCAAGCATGGCGCGCTTTCCGTGCCGAGCGGCAAGGTCGAGCTCAGCTGGGAGGTCGAGCGCGATGAAGGTCCCTTCCCCTGCGCGGTCAGGCTCAGCTGGCGCGAAAGTGGTGGCCCCCCGCCGAGAGCGGATATTACGAAGGGATTCGGCTCTCGCCTGTTGCGAGTCACCGCCGAGGAGCTGAAGGGCTCGATGGAATCCGACTTTCCGCCGGAAGGGTACCGCTGGTCGCTCGCCTTCCCGCTGCCTCCGACGCGACAAGCTGCATGACCGACGGGGATTCGCCACCGGTCGTCCCGCGCGGCATACCCTCTATGGCGCCGCGCGCCGCGGCGGCGGGCGGCGCCAGGAAACGGATCCTTCTTGTCGAGGACGAGGCGATGATCGCGATGCTGGTCGAGGACATGCTCGACGATCTCGGCTTCGAGACGGTCGGTCCGGCGCTTCACCTCGAAAGCGCTCTCATGCTCGCCGAAAGCGAGCGGCTCGACGCCGCGATCCTCGACGTCAACATGGGGGAGGGACGAAGCTACAGTGTGGCCGCCGTCCTCAATAGCCGCGGAATCCCTTACATCTTCGCCACCGGCTACGGCGCCGAGGGAATCGAAGCGGGGCATTCGCCTGCCGCCGTGCTCCAGAAGCCGTACCTGGAATGCGAGATCGATGCGACGCTCCGCGCGGTCCTGTCGTCGGCGGGTCCAGCTCCCGCGTGACGACCGCGGGGATCCCTGGAAGAGAGTTGCTGATGCTCGCGGCTGCGGTGAAATACGCGATCGGCTAAGGCACTGGCGTATGATCTCCGTCGCGCCGTCGGCCAAGCGGTGCTGGCAAGTTGGTCGTGCCGGGTGCAGTCTGTTCGCCGTCCGGCGGCGCGGAGGGATAAGCGTGGCGATTTATGAAGGCGGCTGTCGCTGCGCGCAGCTGCGTTACCGGGCGTCCGCACCGCCCCGTTTCGCGGGCTTCTGCTTTTGCGAGGACTGCCGCCACTCTTCCGGATCCGGCTTCATCCCCTTCATGGGCTTTGCCGCCTCCGATCTCGCCTTTCAGGGGGCCACCCGCCAGGTCCGCTGCCCGGCCTTCAGGGGCGGCGACGCGGTTCGCAACTTCTGCGCCGAATGCGGCAGCCTCGTCTTCGGAGGCATCGTCGGAACCGACGATTCGCATACGATCTATGCGGGGTCGCTGGACGACCCGTCGCTCTTCACGCCCGAGGTCGCGATCTTCGTCCGCGATCGGCCGGAATGGGCAATCCTTCCGCCGGGCCTCACCTGCTTCGAGACCATGCCGGAAGGATAGGCCGGGATGGCTGTTGGGAATTACCCGGACGCCAGGAATACCTAATTCACCCACCCGGGAATTGCGGGGACGCGGGAATTACGGGGACGATACTTGATTCACCGGCCGCCCGCACTCCGGCACCGCTTACCTCTTCGCTACCGGCGACTCTTCCGGGCCGCATAACGGGCGTCGCGCGCCGCCTTGCGTTCCGCCTCGGTGGGCAGGACCTGCGCGGGGGGCGCCTCGATTTCGGGAGGTGCCGCGGTGGCCGCATCGGCGGCATTCTCGGCGGCTTGCTCCTTATCCTTTTTTGCCTTGCGCTTCTCCGCGTCCGCCGCCTCGCGCTTCAGGCGCGCCGCCTGGCGCTCGGCCGCGACTTTCTCGTCCACCGGCGGCCTGGAACGCAGATTGTCCAATGCCTTCTGCTTGGCATCGGCCGCGCTTCCGATTCGGCTCTGGAAGGAGGGATCTTTGAATGACCGGGGAATGTTCGCTCTCCTGCTGGTCGCAATAAGGCACGGGGCTTCCGCGGGTTCCACGCTTGGCGCGATTCGCGGTACCGCCCCTGATCAGCCTGCGCCAGAGCCGTCCGCCGCCACCGCCTCCAGCCTCTTCGCCGCCGGCCCGTGCAACACCTCGCCGTCCAGCTCGAAGCGCGATCCGTGGCAGGGGCAATCCCAGGTCCGGTCGGTCTCGTTCCATCCGACTATGCAGCCCATATGGGTGCAGACCGCCGAGACGGCGTGAAGCCTGCCCTCCTCGTCGCGATAGGCTGCGACATGGTCGCCGTCGATCCTGAGGATCGCCGCCTTGCCCCGCTCGAGCGCGTCGAAGCTCTTCGGGCGCCGTGCCATGTAGCCGCCGACCAGGTGCGAGGCGGTCTCGATATTGCCCTTCACGAACTCCTTCGCGCCGGCGATCGGCTTGATCCGGGTCGCGTCGTATAGGCCGAGCCAGGGATTCTCGCGGCCCGCGATGATGTCGGCGATCATGATCGCCGCCGCCGCGCCGTTCGAGAGGCCCCAGGCGTTGAATCCGGTCGCCACCAGATATCCGAGCATCGACGAGGACCATCCGACGAAGGGCGCGCCGTCCATCGGGGTATAATCCTCGTTGGTCCAGCGATGCTCGGCGCGCACTCCGAAATGCTCCTCCGCGAAGCGCTCGATCTCGGCGAAATTGGCCCGTTCGTCGTCGACATGGCCGCCCTTGAAGGCCGGGCCTGCGAGGATCAGCCGAATCGCGCCGTCGGCGCCGCGATGGCTTCGAACCGAATGGCGAGGCTGCTCGACCTTGATGTACATGCCGTCCGGCGCCCGCGCCTCCTCGACCCGGCCGGCGATGACCGGGTGGATGTGCGGATAGGCCTCGGCATAGAAAAGGCCGGTCTGGCCAAGCGGCATATGGGTCGCCATCACGACGTGCCGGGCACTCACGGCGCCCCGCTCGGTCGCGATCCGCCGCGGATCCCAGTCGACGACCCGGCTGTTCTGGAAGACGTGGCAGCCGCCGCCCGGAATCGTCGCCGCGAGCCCCGCGACATATTTGACCGGATGGAATTGCGCCTGGTCGTCCCAGCGCATCGCCGCCGCCACCGGGAACGGAAGCCCGGTGTCGCGCGTGACCGAGGCTGGCAGGCCGAGCCGAAGCGCAAGCCCCGCCTCGCGCTCGATCGAATCCCGTTCCTTCTCGTCGAGCGTGTAGGTGAAGGCGGCCTTGCGCTCGATGTCGCAGTCGATCCCGTGCTCCGCGGCGAGGCGAAGGATCAAGGCGAGGCCGGCCTCGTTCGCCTCGGCATAGGCGCGCGCGCCCTCCTCGCCGAACTTCCGCTCGAGCTTGGTGTAGACGATATTGTGCTGCGAGGTGATCTTGGCGGTCGACTTGCCCGTCACCTCGCCGCCGACCGTCCGGGCCTCGACGACCGCGACCTTCAGGCCCTCGTCCTTGAGCAGCCGGGCGAGCGTGACTCCGACCATTCCGCCGCCGACGATCGCCACGTCCGCCTCGATCTCGCCCTCGAGCGCCGGGAAGACCGGCGCCGGCGCGGTGTCGATCCAGTAGGATATGTTGCGCGAATCATCCGTCATTCCGGCCTCCCGAAGCTGCATTCACTAAGACACCGGTCGGCGCTAAGTGTTCCGAGTCATGATCCGGATCGCGACCGAGATCCTGCTCCCCGCACCGCCCGAAAAGGTCTGGCACGCCCTGACGGATTTTGGTGCCTTTCCCGAATGGAACCCGCTGGTCCTTCGGGCCGACGGCGCCGCCGCGCCGTGCGCCCGCTTGCGACTGCTCGTCGCCTGGCCGGACATGTCCGGACGCCGCGGCTGGGTGCGGGTCGGCATCGACGAATGGCGCGAGAATGAGCGGCTCGCCTGGACGGGCGGCCCCTGGCCGATCTTCCGCGGCCATCATTGGTTCGAGCTCGCGCCCGAAGGCGCCGGCACCCGCCTTCGACACGGCGAAGACATGTCCGGCCTCTTCCCCTGGCTCGCGCGCCGAACGCTCGGCGACAGGTTCCGCCCCGGCTACGAAGCTTTGAACCGCGCGCTAGCGGAGCGCCTCGCAGCGACGGCCTGAATTGGGCTGGCCGAAGGGCCGGAGCCGCCGACGACTGCGGTCGATCCGCTCCTGCTTCTTCTCGCCGCCACCGCCCGACCCTGCGCCATCTCTGTCCCAACCTGTTGCGATGGTTGAACGATCCGGGCTTGATCGACCCGGTTCCATCGATAGAAGGGCATGGGGCGCGGGGGTGCCAAGGGGCGGGGCGTGTCTCCGGACCTTTCAGTGAAGGTGTCCATGGCCGAAGGCTCCGCATTTACCTCCCGAATGAGCGAGCAGCGGTTCCAGCTGCTGATCGATTCGGTCACCGATTACGCCATCTACATGCTCGATCCCGACGGCACGGTGGTGAGCTGGAACAGCGGCGCCCGGCGCTTCAAGGGCTACGAGGCCGACGAGATCATCGGCCGGAATTTCTCGACCTTCTTCGGCAACGAGGATCGCGCGGCGGGCTTCCCCCAGCGAGCGCTCGAGACCGCCGCCCGCGAAGGCCGGTTCGAGGCCGAGGGCTGGCGCTACCGCAAGGACGGAACCCGCTTCTGGGCCAACGCGGTCATCGATTCGATCCGCGGCGACGACGGCGAATTGCTCGGCTTCGCCAAGATCACCCGCGACATTACCGAGCGCAAGGAAGCCGAACGTCAGATCTACGAGAGCGAGCAGCGCTTCCGAATGCTCGTCCAGGGCGTCACCGATTACGCCATCTACATGCTCGACACCGATGGCCGGGTCTCCAACTGGAATGCCGGCGCCGAGTCGATCAAGGGCTATTCGGCCGAGGAGATCATCGGCCAGCATTTCTCGCGCTTCTACACGCCCGAGGACCGCGAGCGAGGCGAGCCGAAGCGGGCTCTGGAAACGGCGCTGCGCGAAGGCAAATATGAGAGGGAGGCGGAGCGGATCCGCAAGGACGGCACCCGTTTCTTCGCCCATGTTGTCATCGATCCGATCTACGACGACAGCGGCCGGCACATCGGCTTCGCCAAGATCACCCGCGACATCACCAACCGCCGCAATGCCGAGCGGGAGTTGGAGGATGCCCGCGCCGCCTTGTTCCAGGCTCAGAAGCTTCAGGCGCTCGGCGAGCTGACCGGCGGCATCGCCCACGATTTCAACAATCTGATCACGGTCATTCGCGGCTCGGCCGATCTGCTTCGCCGCGGCAACCTGCCCGAGGACAAGAGGCTCAAATATCTGAATGCGATCGTCGACACGGCCGACCGCGCCTCGACCCTGACCAGTCACCTGCTCGCCTTCGGCCGCCGCCAGTCTCTCAATCCCGAGGTCATCGATCTCAACCTGCGCCTCGACGCCTTCGCCGAGGTGCTCGGCCGGACGCTCGGCGGCCGGATCGACGTGAAGCTCGAGCTCGCGCCCTCGGTCTGGCCTGTCGAGGTCGATTCCGCGCAGCTCGAGACGGCCCTGCTCAACGCCGCGATCAACGCCCGCGACGCGATGGAATCGGGGGGCACGCTGACAATCTCCACCCGCAATGTGCCCGGCGACAAGGGCGACATGGTCTGCGTCTCGCTCGCCGATACCGGCCAGGGCATGAGCCCCGAGGTGGCCGAGCGCGCGTTCGAGCCCTTTTTCACCACCAAGGATATCGGCAAGGGCACCGGCCTCGGCCTTTCCCAGATCCACGGCTTCACGGCCCAGGCCGGCGGCCGCGCGGAGATCTCGTCGAGGCCCGGCGAGGGCACGACGGTCAGCCTCTTCCTGCCGCGTACGGACAAGTCGGTCGGGCCCGTCCGCACGAGCGAGACCCGGCTCGTCGACGGCGGCGGGCGAACCATCCTGCTCGTCGAGGACAATGACCAGGTCCGGGATTTCGCCGAGAGCCTTCTCGCCGATCTCGGCTATCGCGTGATCGGCGCCGACTGCGCCGACCGAGCGCTCGAGCTGATCGAGCGGGAGAAGATCGACCTGCTCTTCTCCGACGTCGTCATGTCGGGCCGAAGCGGCATCGAGCTTGCCAGGATCGTCGAGGAACAGCGCCCCGGACTGCCGATCCTTCTCGCCAGCGGCTACAGCTCGGAGGTGGTCAAGGGTTCGGCCGGCGATTTCGAGGTCCTCGCCAAGCCCTACGGCGCCGAAACCCTCGCCGCCGCGCTAGCCCGCGCCGTCGAACGCACCGAACGCCAGACCGCCTGACGATCCTCCCCGGGACGGGAGGGGGACCGCGCGAAGCGTGGTGGAGGGGGTAGTGCGCCCTCTCCTGAGGGCCCTCCTGCCGCTACGGCCCGGACGCGATCACCAGCACGTCCCAATGCTCTTCGAGCAGCGAGAAGCGCTCATTCTCATCGGCATCCAGCTTGGCCTTGTCCGGAAACAGCTTTTTCTGGGCCGCTTCCCACGCCTCGTCGTAGGTCCCGCCGATGCCGATCGCCACTTCCGGGTCGCGGAAGACGAGCGTCACCCGAAGATCCCATCGCGGCCCTCCGGCCATGTGCAGGCTCGGCTCCTCCATCTTGATCGACGTGATCAGCCCCTGGCGCTGAAGCTCGCGAAGCAGGGGCGCATGGTTGCGCTCGTAAAGCTCCTTGAACCTTTTCATCTGGCCCCACTTGATCCGGTAATAGCCTTCGTACGTGACGGGCTGCGCGATTTGCGCGGCGGGTGCAGAGGCCTGCGCCTGCGCCTGCGCGGCGCCTCCCAATGACAGGCAGGCCAGTGCGGTCATCCAGCCAAGCAGCTTTCTCATGCCGATCCCCCTTTGTCGCGATCCGCGATTGCTATCCGTCCAGGGGCGCGCCGTCCAATTTCATGGCCTTCACGCCCGCTCCTCCCTGGTGCGGCGCGATCGAGAGGGAGACCTGCGGCGGGCGGGTAGAGGAGGCCGCGCATGCCGGACGGACCCCGCGCCCCGCCTCGGCGTTGGTCGCTCACACCGAGGACCCAATGCCCGATCAGCTTTCGAAAGAGGAAGTCGAAGCCCTCCGCGAGATGGCTGCCAATCGTGGCTGCCGGCTGGTTCGCTCCCGCCGGCGCAAGCCCGGCGGCGATTTCGGCAGGATGGGCCTCGCCGATCTGAAAACCGGCAAGCAGGTGTTCGGATTCGGCGGGAAAGGGCTCGAGGCGACGCCCGAGGAGGTCGAATCCTTTCTTCGCACGTCGCTGGCCTCGACCTGGAAGAAGTCGCTCGCGGCTGCGGGCAAGGGCGGCAAGAAGGCCCCGGCGGAGCGGAAGGAAAAGACCCCGCCCAGGCCGCCAGCCGCGCCGAAGCGGCGCGCCGCTGCCGCGCCCCCGCCGCGTAGGCGCGGCAAGGCGGAATCGGACGCGCCGCGAAAGCCTGAGCCTGCCCGCGTCGATCCGCCCGCGCTCCGAATCCGCCCCGCCGACGCCGTCGACGGCGAGGCGATCGCGCCGCTCCTCGCGGACCTCGGCTATAAAGCGACGGCGGACTCGCTCGCCGACCGGATCGGCAGGCACTCGCGCATGGGCGAGCCCGTGCTGGTCGCCAAGCTCGGCGGCCGCCTCGTCGGATGCCTGACCTGGCATGTCGTGCCGGTCATCCATCGGCCGCGCCCGGTCGGGAGGATTACCTTTCTCGTCGTCGCCGCCGAGGCGCGGCGCAAGGGCATCGGCCGCGCTTTGGTCGAAGCCGCCGAGGCGAAGCTTCGGCAACGCGACTGCGGGCTCATGGAGGTGACCAGCAATACGAAGCTGCGCGCGGCTCACGCATTCTATCGCCGGCTCGGCTTTGAGCGAACCAGCTATCGGTTTGCCAGGCCGCTTGCGCCGGGCGGCTAGCCGCGGCTGCCTTCATTGAGGCGCCGGAGCGGATCGGGCGCGGCGCCTTGACCCGCTTGCCTTTCAGCGGACTGGTTGGACCTATGCCTCGCGCACCCGTCCGCAGCCGCGCTTGTCGACGAACAGCGCGCCGCCTTTCCGAACGAGCCTTATCCTGCTGCCCCTTCGGCAATGAACGAGCGTGTTCCTTGTGCTGACCACGAGCTGCCGCTCCAAACCATCCTTTGTCCGGACGACGACGAGTGGCTTTGGGTCATATTTGGATGGCCGGACTCCGAAGTGAAGGACCGTCGCGAACTCGCTCACCGCGGGCTGAGGCCTCGGTCCATTGAAATGCCAATGGGCGACGAGGGCTGCTCCGACGGCCGCGAGCGTACCGAAAATGGCGGGCCCCTCGCCGCCAAGCCACAGCAATCGCAATCGCAGCTCCCGGAGCGCGGAGAACCCTGTTCGTCTCCCGCTCATGCGCGGAACCGGCCGATGCCGTGCTTCAGCCCTCCTGCTCCTCGAACTGGGCGATGAGCCGGTCCATCCGCTCGATGATCTGGCGCTGGCGATTGGCGCGCTTGGCGGTTACGTCGCGCATGCGGTCGTCTCCGCGAGTCTCGTGAAAGGTCCAGCCCTCGTCCTCGATTCGGCGCAGGGTCTCCAGCGCCCGGTCGCGCTCGTCGCGGCACCACTCGAGCGCGTCGCGATCGAGGCGGCTTCGGCTGGTTTCGGCCATTTCGGACTCCCTGATCCAGGTATAGGGTCCGGACCCACTACCGACAACGGCCATGACGTGGCGGAGAGGCGGTCATGGTTAGGAGCGAGGAG
>WUUC01213979.1_pt1 | contig 11112 bp, 6 predicted proteins | sample 6278441 | NCBI WGS metagenome assembly WUUC01 (sample SAMN13675441, study PRJNA597444) | soil metagenome | isolation source: soil | place: USA: Washington | collected 2017-10 | reverse complement strand
TGGCGCAGTTGGTAGCGCGCCTCCATGGCATGGAGGAGGTCAGGGGTTCGAATCCCCTCAGCTCCACCAAGGAGCCCTTGTGTGAACCGAGGAGCGATGCGAACGGCTCCTCGTGCTGGACCCGGACGATCTTGCCGTCTCTGACGAGCACCTCTCGGAAGAAGGCGCGGTTCCACATCTTCCTAACCTCCGGGCTGGCCTTTCGGTAGCTGGCCGCACAGTCTTTGGCCAATCGCAGCGCGAGTTCGATGACGTCCTTGGCCTGGCTCAGCCTGGTTCCGTCCAGCGTCAACTGCGACTCGGTTTGGGCGACCTCGGCGTTGATCCGACCCTGCTCGCGCTTGAGGGTGGCCACATCGACGGCGTCCGCGTAGTAGGCCCTGAGCAGCTTCTCCCGCTCGTTTGCGAGCTGTCGAAGACGGCGGCCCAGGAAGACGGTCGCCTCTGCACGATGGCGCTCACGCTCAGCGATCTCCTGTCGCAGGACCCGCTCGAGCCTGACCTTCAGTGACCGCGGTATCCGGATCCCCTCGTACGCGGCCTCCACCTGCCGCTCGAGCTCAGCCACCGGGACGTAACCGCCTTGAGAGCAGGTTGTGCGCTTGGTGTTCCGGCCTATGCAGCGGAAGTAGCCGAACCTCCTCTTCGCCACGACGTGGTAGAGGCGCGAACCGCAGTCGGCGCACCGGAGCGTCCTTTTGAGGTAGTGGTCGTGCTTCCGAGAGCGATCGCCACCGCTGGAATGGGCCTCCAACACTTCCTGCACACGATCGAACAGGCTTCGGCTTACGAGCGGAGCGTGACTCCCTTCCCGCTCGACGCCTTTCCACCGGACGATCCCCGCGTACACTGGGTTGCGAAGCATCCGGTGAACGGCGCTTATCCCCGGCGGGTTCCCCAACCGGTTCCTCAGGCCCTTCTCGGCGAGCGCCTGGGTGAGAGCGGAGAGCGACAAGGTGCCGGCGGCGTACTGTTCGAACGCCCAAATAATGAGTGGAGCCTGCTCGTCCGGCTCCAGGACGGACTCTCCTCGTCTGCCTCCGGCCTCGCGGCGGATGTTCCGGTAGCCGCACGGGGCAACGGTCGGCCATCCACCCTGAGCGGCCTTCTGATCGAGCCCCTTGCGGATCTCCTGCGAGAGGTTGGCCGAGTAGAACTCGGCGATCGAGGCCAGGATCCCCTCCACCAGTTTTCCGGAGGCGGAGTCCTCCAGGCTCTCGGTGACGGACACGAGTTGGACGCCGGCCTTTCTGAGCGCCGCTCTGACCGCGGCGTGGTCCTCGAGGTTCCGGGCCAGCCGGTCGAGCTTGTGCACCACCAGGCGATCGATCGTGGGATCCTCGGCCAGGCTTGCCAACATGGCCTGGAACTGGGGACGGTCGGTCGTTCGGGCCGACTCCCCGCGGTCGACGTACTCATCGACCAGCTCCCAGCCCTGCTCGGCGACGTAGCGGCGGCAGCCCTCGGCCTGGGCGGGGATCGAGTACCCCTCCTCCGCCTGCTCGGTGGTGGAGACTCGCAGATAGATGACGGCCTTCACGCCTGTTCCTCCCGGAGCTGTAGGGCCAGGGCGAGAAGGGCTCTGGCCAAAGGTCGGAGGCTAGCATCGTCCACTGACGAGGCCTCCGGCGGCTCGCGCTCATCGGCCGGCGGGGCCGACTCGGGGCCGCTCAGCGACGTGATCGCTCTCGAGCCCAGCCGGCGGGGAAGCGTTGGGCAGAGGAGAGCGGGGAGATGTGGGACCACCTTTGGTCGCCGGTCCAGAACCGCCCCAGGCATCCCCCGACGTCGTACGGGCTCGCGTCGGTGGCTGGGAGCTCGGTCAGACGGAGGCGATTGCCTTCCAGGTCGGTGGCGAGCCAGGCCGGTCCCAGCATCCCGCGACTTGCAAGCAGGTCCTCGTTCGTGACGAAGATCGACACGGGATCGATCTTTCGCTTGCTCCGAGCTGCCCGAGCTGCCGCCCGCAGCACATCTGACTCACGGTCCTCATCGGGAACCACAACGAGGACGTTCGGGAACGCTGCCCCCTCGCCCCATCCCACGGCGAACCGCCGGTAGCTCCGAAGCTTCTCACTGAGCGCGGTGGGCCCCTCCGTGGCCCGGTCGTACTCGACATAGAACTCGCACGCCCCTCCGGGATGCAGGTACCGGCCGAACCGGTCGGGCTGGATCTCGCCCGCCCGCGTCCTGACCTTGCGTTCCGGACGCCATCGGTGCAGGCCGTGGTCGTCTCGTCTGAGGGAGGCCTCTACCAGCGCGCAGAAGAACGCGTTCACCCCCATGCGGTGCCGCAGGTTCCGGTTTTCCCTGTAGCTCCCGTCCGGGACCCACGGAAGCTGGCCCCGTGCGACGCCGTCCATCTGAGCGAGGACCGAGACTCCTAGTGGGGACAGGTAGTGATGCTCGGGCGAGCGTCCACTTCCGAAGTCCTGAGTGGGGCGGAACGAGCTGATGAGGTCGAGTTCCTTGAGCTCTCTCAGCCGCTGCTGGCACCGCCTCAGCGAGCGGAAGAACAGCATGTGGAGTTGCTGGGTGGTGAGAACCTTGTGCTCTACGAGAGCGTGAAGGATCGCTCGATCTCGCTCATCCAGGAGTGATGAGATCGATTGAAGGTCGGTTTTTCTCTCTGCTGAGGACATGATTTGGGCACAATCCACCCCCCTTTCGGACGGTCGGCCACCCGAGACGGCGCGTCTACCTGCGCTTTCTTCCCGCCGCCTGTCGATGTTCGCGCCACCTACGCGCCGTCCTTGACCCGCCCAGGAACCAATTGGCCGCTTCCGGCACAAGGCCCGGGCTGCCGGTCGGGTGCTCTCGTGCTACCTAGCCCGTCTCACCTCCTTCCGTCGGTCTCGAAGCGGTCCGTCGCTCGCCTTCCTGCCGCCAGGCCACGTCGGTGCCCCCCTCGGCGGCACGGTCGACACCCCTCCTTGCGCCGGCTCGGACGTGACTTGAGCCAACGGCTGCCCCGAGTGCCTTCCCTTCGTTCCCGAGCTCGCCTCCAAGTGAGGTGCCCGGGTTGCGGGAGCGCTTCGGGTCCGCCGTCGAGCCCAGCCGTGCCCTGAGCCAGGTTGCAGACCGGGGGTCGTCCCTGCGGGCCGCAGAGGTCGACCGTGTGCTTCGCGGCTTGTTTCGGCGCCGCCGGCCGCCCTGTTCGACGCATCCGGTGTTCGCTTCACACTCGCTTCCTTTCTGGCCATCGATCGCTGTTTGCTGACCTCTCCTCACAACTGGGGAAAAGGGGCCTGAAGGTGGACAGGTCTTCCGTGTAAGGGGGCCGACTTTCCGTGTCAGGCCCTGATGGGCACGTGGTGTCGGCCTCGTGTCGGTCAAGCTGCCGTTTACGTCGACTCCGTAGAGCAGCTCCCCTCGAATCCCCGCTGGTGCTGCTTGGATCAGTTTTCGAAGCTGGCCTGAGAGGACGATCCGGGGCTTCAGCTCTCGCCCTGGGGACACCGCGCCAGGCCCCACGTGGAAGACTGATTCCTGAAGACCTCACTCTCGGCCGTCTTTAGGTCCCGGTCGTCCTCATCGGATTCCATGCTCTACAAATGGGCGAGAGGGGCGCTAGGTTCACGCTTTTTCGTGTAGGTCCGCTCGGTTTTCGTGTAGGTCGCCTAGAGGATCCCGACAGATTCCCGACAAATTCCCGACACGGCGTCGGCTAGCGTCTCTGTGCTGACAGGGGAGATTGGCGACAAAGTGTTCCGGACACATCTCTGACGTTCCGGGGAGATGGCTGACACCGGCTGATGCGGGCTTCACCCTGACCTCGACCGATCGCCGTCTTCAGGCCGGTGTGGGAGTCGGAGATCAAGAGCTGCACGCCTTTGAGGCCGCGCCGTACGAGCGAGCGGAGGAACGCCGTCCAGAACGCCTCGTCCTCGGCCGGTCGGGAGTTCCAACCGAGCAGCTATCTCTCCGAAAGTTCTCGGGCGGATTCGGAATGACTAGTTCGATTTCGTCAGGCGAAACATGACGCGAATTACCCCTATCGGTGCCGCCGGTTCTGCGGTGGGATGCATTCAGAAGTCACACCACGGACGCCGAGCTGGAAGGACGGGGAAGAATGCGTTTTTCAAGACTACTCGCAGTACTCCTGTGCACGCTGGGGTTGTCTGTAGGCATACCCGGTGTCCCCTCACCGTTTTCGTCGGTCCTGTCCGCAGTCGCGTCATCGGGAATCTCGACCACGAGAGTGTCCGTGGCGACTGGTGGCGTCGAAGCTCTTGGAGGAAACGCAGGCGGAGGAGCGATCTCCAATGGAGGGCGCTATGTCGTGTTCTCGTCAGGGGCAACGAATCTGGTGCCCGACGACAACAATGGAGCATTCGATGTCTTCTTACGCGACAGGACGACGGGTGAGACGACTCGCGTTTCGGTGGGCGGTCCCGGGAACCCGACGGCTTCGGGAGGCGGGGGAGGCGTGATTTCCTCCACCGGTCGCTACGTTCTCTTTGGTAGTACAGCCAAGCTAATTTCGCCGGACGAGAGCGCTGGGAACAAGCTCTATTACTACGATTCCACTTCTCATACGCTGACGCGCGTGGCGTATGGCGGTGCCAACGGCTCCAGCATTTCCGGAGATGGTCGCTACGTAGCCTTCACCAACCTCGAGTACGTTGGGACCAACATCGTAGAACAGATATGGGTTTGGGACCGGGATACCAACGCCTACTCACGCGTTTCAGTGACGCCCAACGGGGATCCGGGGAACTGGGACTCTTTCCGCCCATCTATCTCTCCTGACGGACGGTATATCGCTTATGGATCCTTCGCCAACAACCTGGTTGCTGGAGATAATCCCGACGTCGGTGACGTGTTCGTGTACGACCGATCTAGTGGATCGACGGAACTTGTTACTCGCTCTTACACGGGAGGCGCGTCGGACTACTCACCGCCCTACATCGCCCAGCCGGTGATCTCTGCCGACGGCCGATATGTCGCCTTCATGTCCGGGTCCACCAACCTCGTTCTCGGAGATACCAATGGCCAAACGGACGTCTTCCTCCGGGACTTGACCACAGATATCACGACTTTGGTCTCCGTCGACTCGGCCGGTACTCAAGCGAACTACGTCAGTCAGGGCCCGGTAATCTCGCCAGACGGCCGATACATTGCGTTTGCTTCAGATGCTTGGAACCTCGTCCCCGGAGATACGAATGGAGCCCGCGACGCCTTCGTACGTGACACGGCAACCGGGCTCACGACGAGAGTCTCCTTAACCTCGTCGGGTTCCCAGGCCACGGGGGGCGGCTCCGCCCCTGCCGGAGGTTGGGCGTTCTATGACGGCGAAACTCTGGCTCTCATTTCCTCAGCAACAAATCTCGTGAGCGGCGATACGAACGGGATGACCGACATCTTCGTCAGGGGGAACCCGCCCCTGCCTACCCCACCGCCAGTACCTATGGAGCAAACCTTCGGCAGCTGCACGAATTTCTTCGATCACGCTGTGAATCCCACTCTGTGCCAGTCCGACCCGGTCAACAGCGCCACCGGGAGCTTCACGGACTCGCAGGTCGATCTACAATTGCCGGGCATCGGTGTCCCGTTCACTCTCCAGCGTTTCTACAACTCCGCGGACCCTTCAATCGGATCCTTGGGGCAGGGCTGGACGCACAGCTACGCTATTTCCCTGTCGTTCGACGCGAACGGAAACGCCACCTTCCGAGGTGAGGACGGCCAGCAAATCCTCTATACGAAGCTCCCGGACGACTCGTTCTCTCCACCCCCAGGGGGATTCTCGACGCTGAGCCCAGTCGGTGCTAACTATGAGTTGAAGCGCAAGGACGGAGCTCGGTACCTCTTCGACGCGGCTGGGCGTGTCACGGAGATCTCGGACCGCAACGGGAATGATTTGCTCTTCAGCTATGCGAACGGACTCCCGACCTCCATAACCGACACGGCTGGAAGAACCATCGGGCTGACACACAATGCCCAGGGTCTGTTGGAAGAACTGTCTGTTCCAGACGGGAGGCACGTCACCTACTCGTACACAGCCGGCATGCTCACCTCCGTCACGGACCTACGGGGCGGTCTCACGTCCTATGCATACGACGCGGAGGGCCGTCTCACGGACGTAATCGATCCGAACGGACATACTCGGATTCACAACGATTATGGTCCTGACGGACGCGTGGTCAGCCAGACCGATGCTCTCGGAAAGATCAGCACCTTCGCGTGGAATCCGGCCACCCAGACTTCCACGATGACGGATGCGAGAGGCAAGGAATGGAAGGATGTGTATCAAGACAACGTGTTGTTGCGGCGGATCGACCCGTTGGGCAACGAGACGCGCTACGTCTACGACGAGAACCTCAACCTTGTCAGCCTCACCGACGCGAACGGCAAGACCACCACGATGGGCTACGACTCAAGTGGAAACCTCACCCAGCGGACGGCTCCAGCTCCGCTCAACTACGAAGAGTCCTTCATCTACGATGCTCAGGACAATCTCGTCAGCTCCACCGATGGCCGGGGTAACACCACGACCTTCGACTACGACACCGCAGGCAATCTCATCCGAACCACCGCACCGGGAAGCGTGGTGACCGAATTCGGTCGTGATCCTGCCGGCACCGGGCTGCTCACAAGCACCACGGATCCAAGGGGAAAGACCACTCAGCTTGAGTACGACTCGGCGGGAAACCTCGTCGAGGTTACAACTCCGCTGGGAAATGTCATCACCCAGGGCTACGACTCTTCGGGCCGGATGACGAGCCGCGTGGAGCCCCGCGGCAACGTGACAGGCGGGAACCCCCCTGACTTCACGTGGGCATATACCTACGACGACGGCGACAACCTGCGTACACAGACCGACCCCCTGGGAAACATGACTGAGTGGACGTATGACCCAGCAGGCAACCTGGCCAGCGAGAAGGATGCCAACAATCGCACCACCTCCTATGGATACAACGATGCCGACGAGCTGGCGTCCGTGACCGCTCCCGACAGCACGGTGACTGGCTACGACTATGACGAGGGCGGGAATCTCATCAGTCGGACGGACGCCAAGAACCATGTGACCTCCTATGACTATGACCCTGCCGGAAGGCTATCTGCCGTCACATCGCCCCTCGGTCAGCTCTGGGCCTACAGTTACGACCCCGTCGGCAACGTCGCTGCCATGGTGACGGCCAGGGGCAACGCCACACCCACTCCGGGCGACGGAACAATTGTTTATTCCTACGACGCGCTCAACCGGCTGAACTCGATCGACTACTCCGAATCGACACCGGACGTGACCTTTGGGTTCGACGCCAACGGCAACCGGACCCAAATGACAGACGGAAGCGGGACAGAGACGTACACCTACGACGCGCTCAACCGGCTCACCGGCGTGACTAGGGGCGCTGACAGTTTCGGCTACGCCTACGATCCTGCCGGAAACGTTACGAGACGTACTTACCCAGACGGAACGCTCGTGGACTATACGTACGACAACGACGGTCGTCCCGCGACCGTCGCGACGGGCGGAGCGACGACGTCCTACGGCTACGACGCAGCCGGGAACCCCGTCACGACCACGCTTCCGTCAGGGAACGGGTACGTCGAAACCCGCATCTACGACAGGGCTGGAAGGCTCACCGAGGTCAAGAACGCCAAAGGAGCCGGCGTCCTCTCGAGGTTCACTTACACCCTGGACCCCGTAGGGAACCCCACGCGGGTCGTGACTCCAACCGCGACGACCACCTATGCCTATGACGCCCTGGACCAGCTCACCGAGGTGTGCTTCCAGGCCTCCTGCCTCGGTGGCTCTGATCCATTCATCCGCTGGGCGTATGACTCCGTAGGTAACCGCACGAGTGAGACAAGACCCACCGGCGTCAAGGCATACACTTACAACGACGCGGACCAACTTCTCTCCGCTTCGGGCTTGGGCGGGATGAGTTACTCCTACGACGCCGACGGGAACCAGACCGCCGCGGGAAGTCGAACCTTCACCTACGACCTGGCTAACCACATGGCCTCTACAACTAGCGGCTCCACAACGATCAGCTACAGCTACAACGGCGATGGCAAGAGGTTACTGGCGTCCTCCGGGAGCCAGTCGACGAAAAAGACCAAATACCTATGGGATCCGAATCATGACCTGTATCAGCTGGCACTGGAGCGCGACGGAAGCAACGCTCTGCGCCGACGCTACATCCACGGACGCGACTTGGTGTCCATGAACACAGGTGGAGCTAATTACTACTATCACCACGATGGGCTCGGGAGCGTGGCAAACCTAACCTCGGCGACTGGCGCGGCCCAGTGGACATACACGAATGAGCCGTTCGGCAACCTGAGGACCGAGACGAAGAACAACACCAAGGCGCCTGCGAATCTGATGCGGTTCACGGGGGAGCTGTTCGATGCCGACACCGGGCTTTACCACCTACGGGCAAGACAATATGATCCAAGCAATGGCCGTTTCTTGACGCTGGATCCGCTCGGAGCTCAACTTGCGAATCCCTGTGTCTCGCCCTACCTCTATGTCAGCAACCAACCGACCGTGGCTGTAGATCCAACTGGGCTCCGGCAAGAGAACGGCTTCGATCTCATCGCAGATGAGAACTGTCACACAGCCAAACTAACCGGTGCTGGAGTTGCTTTTTTGGCGGGAATAATCGCCTTCATCGCCCCGCCCCTCGCCGCCTTCACTTATTCTGCAGCCATAGCGTTTGAAGCAGTCATATTGGTGGATTGCGCGTTGCTCGAGTGATTTGCCGGTGGGTGGCGTGGTCTCTCCCCGTATGGGTCAGAACCTAGAATGCCGGAATATGCCTGGGATACCTGAACCGAAAGAGTTCACCGCCTTGTACCGGCGCATGGATCCGGCAACGAGAACCCGCCTCGAACGACTAGCTCGGAGCGGCGAACTGGCCGGCGATAGACAGCAGGCGGAGCTAGTCGTGGCTTTCGCCCGGTGGGCGCTTCGGCAGCTCCGGTTGATCGTCTTCCTCTCGAGCGGTCTTCTTGTCCTGAATCTTGTCGCTGCGGTTTTTGAGGAGGACCAGGATCTCCGCTGGCTTTACATCGCAGTCGCCGCCGTGGCAGCGATATCGATTGCGACCTATCTCCTGCGCAGGCGTCCCTTGCTTCGCCGTGCTGAACTCCGCAATCGAGAACTGTTGGAAGAAGTTGGAGGCGGTGAACCGACGCTCAGCGATTAGCTTGCTGAGTCGACCCCCCACTTTCTCTCGCGGCGGCAGCGCAACTGATAGGTCGGGGAGATAGTCGGGGCCCGGGTGCGGGATGCAGCTGAACGGTATTTCAGAACTCTGGGCCTCGTCGCGCTTGCGTACACATTGGTGGTGGTCGCTGCCATCATCGCTGCAACTCGGGTTCCGGCTCTGGTTGCCTAGCCGAGCAGTCCCAAGCCGGAGCCCTAGCCTCAACCTACAGTTCCATGAGGACCGACGATGAGAACCTTGACGGGGCGGACCGGATAGTCCTCTGGTCGAACCTCGACACAGTCAGCAGCGCTGGAAGTCCCGCTGCAACGCGGGCAGGAGGTCATGGGACTCGTTGGCCTTGGACTATTCGCTGCGCCTATCTACTATGTGACCAACGATTGCGAGGTCTGATGACAGATGGGATGAGCGACTCCCAACGAGTTCGGGTGCGTTACAAGATTTTCCGGGGCTTCTTGGTAGCGGCGGTCCTTGGGTTCCAATTAATCGCGTGGGCGCTTGGTTTGGATCGGGCCTCCGTTGCCGTAGCCGGTGGGGCGTCCCTTATAGCGGTCCTGGGAATCTCCTACCTAAGCGAGGCGGCCTATTTCGGTCGGATCAGCTACCGGGCCGCCGCCGCGGCGCGTTTCATAGGGCTTGCAGTCCTTCTTCTCATTGCGTACTTGGTCGGCAGAGCCGTATGAAACTTCCGAATGCTCGATGAATCAAGCCCCCAACCTTCCAAACCACAGATCTCGTCATCGGCTGACCACGGCCTTGCTCGAGCGGGGCGTGCTTGATCCAAGAGCGGCCAATCTTGCTCATGCGGTCGACGAGAGGTACTCGAGAAGGGGGAGCCGGTTCACACATCCTCGCGCCACCTCCACGGCGCAGTAGCATGACCTCATCGACGAGGGTTTCAGAGGAATCGTTCTCTCTGGGTCACCCGCCACGCCGACTCATCCTCCACAGGGCCGGACGAATCGAGATGGAAGTCATCCTGGATCTCGTGGATCTCAAAGCACGGACGCGCGTCTATGACCACGACTACGACGGACAACAGAGCTTTCGGGGCATGGCCTCCCCCCAAGACGGCTTGGCCTCCGACTGGGAAGGATGGGAGGGCATCAGGTCCTGGACTTCCTTGGAGGGCGACCTTTCTCTTGCCTGCACCCACGACCAACTCAAAATGGTAACGGTCGTGGTCGAGCTCAAAGACGATCCTGGTTTTTGGACGTGGCGCGTCAAAGGGGGAGTTGGCCTTCGAGCCGGGGAGCCTCGAAACTGTGGTGCGCAGTTCCGCCGGTTTCTGGGTTGAGCGCAGCGAGGGGAGGAATCGGGATGCCTGAGACAGAACGATTCTTGTTCAATTTGGGCAGCACTTCGGAGCTTGAGGCGCCTGGTCGTGAGGAAGAGGGAATCATGGCCGGTCCTCCCCCAGACGAGAAGACTCCCAGGGCAACTCCTCGTGGTCTTGCCCTTAAGTCCTTCACCCTCAACAGGAGTTTTGAGCATCCGCTCATCCGTTGGTTCGACAAGAGGAGCGAGATAGTGTTGTGCGCGACAGCGTTCGATCTGAGCGGCAAAGATCCGTTTGTCTATCCGGCGAAGCTCGAGGACGTCACAGACTACGTTCGGCTTGAAGCGGGCGCCACCTACACGTGGACGCTCGGTGACGGTTTTCCAGTGTTCCCACCAAGAGAGATCACGGGCGGCCTCGTTGTTGGTATTCAAGCTGCGGAGTCTGATCAGAACATCACAAAGATCGCCGAGGCCTTGATCGCGGCGGGTGACGCCGTCAAGACGGATGGCGGTATCAAGAGGCTCCTCGAGGATCTGGCGAGCAACCCTGGAAAGGTCGCCGGCCAAGCCGTGGTAGGAGCCCTAGGGGAGCTTGCCAAGCTGGTAGGGAATGTTCTGAAGGCCTCAGAAGCCAAGCTAGACCCGGTGG
>WUUC01198320.1_pt1 | contig 11112 bp, 8 predicted proteins | sample 6278441 | NCBI WGS metagenome assembly WUUC01 (sample SAMN13675441, study PRJNA597444) | soil metagenome | isolation source: soil | place: USA: Washington | collected 2017-10 | reverse complement strand
TCTCGGACAGGTTGTACATGATGCCGTCGCGATTGTTGTCGTGGCCGGCGTAGTGGTGGTACAGCCACGGCATGTAGCCACCCTCGTACTGCGTGCCGAGGTACTTCTTGTACCAGTCGGAAATCATGAGCAGGCCGTCCGGATTGGCAATGGGGACCAGCAACACGATCACATCTTCCAGCACCTTGGCCGAATCGAATGGCGTATCGCCGATGGCCAGTTTGTACGCGGTCTCCATGGACGCCTGGGATGAACCCACTTCCGAGGCATGCAGGCCGTGTGTGATCAGTACGATCACCTTGCCTTCCTCGCTGAGCCTGCGCGCGTCTTGCTCCGAAAGCCCGCGCGGATCACTGAGACGCTTGGTGATCGCCCGGAAGCGTTCGACCTGCGGCAGGTTCGTTTCCGAGGTCACGATCGCCATCAGCATCGGCTCGCCCAGCGTGCTCTTGCCGATCTCCACCACGGACACGCGTTCCGACTCCGCGGCCAGCTTGGTGAAATAAGCGTGGATCTGGCGGGAGTCGGCCAGTTTTCGATCCGCGCCGACCTGGTGGCCGAGAAACGCCTCCGGCGAGGTCTGCGCTCGAGCGAGGGCGGGTACTAACAACGCGAGCACAGCGATCAGCCTTGCCGGATTCATCACGTTCATCTCCTCAGGAATTTGGTCGACTCGCCGCGATCGCCCGCTCAATGTCCGCCCGCGTGACCGGACCCAGGAATTCGCGCTTCACGTTTCCCTGCGGATCGACTAGATAGGTCATCGGCAACCCGCGGGGGGCGGCCATTCCCGGCGGCAGCTCGTAGGGATCGACGATGGCGATCGGATAGGACACAGGCCGCCTGGCCAGCGCCTGACGCAGGACATCCGGCTCGATCGTCTCGTAGGTGAGGCCCACCACCTGCACGTCGTCGCGCGACGTATGCAACGCGGAGAGTTCCGGCATCTCCTTCACACAGGGCGCGCACCATGTCGCCCACAAATTCACCACCACCCAGCTGCCCCTGTGAGTAGCGATGTCGTAGTCACCGCCATCGATCAGTGTCAGGCGCAATGGCGGGAACGCCGCGGTGCTGGCCGGCGCGGCGGCGGGTAGTTCGATTTGCTTCGCCGATGCGGCCGGGCCGGTGACTGGCCCGGGACTCTGGCCGCAGCCGGCCATCAACAGCGGGAACAGGCAGCCCACGAGGCGCCGGCTGGATCGATACACCATCACAGATGGCCCGCTCTCGCGTAGGTCTTTTCTCCGGCCGTCACCGCAAGATCGAGGCGATTCTCTGGCGGCGGCAACAGGCAGGTACCGAACTCAGTGAAGGCGCACGGCGGCGTGTAGGTCCGGTTGAAGTCGATCAGGACTTCGCCGTTCGCGTCCGGCAGGCCGGTTGTGAGAAATCGGCCCGAAGGATAGCTGCCCTTGCCATTGGTGCGGTCCGCGAACATCAGCGACAGGCCGCGACCGGGATCTCCTATCACCTCGAGGCGAAACGTCTTGCCGTCGCGCTCGAAAACCACCACGCCCGGATTCGCCTGGTCATTCAGACCACCCAATACGTCCAGCACCGGCACCACCCGCCCCGGCGCATGTGGCTCGAATTTTCCCTTGATGCGCCAGCCGGCATCGATGGGCCAGTAGTCGAGTCCCGCGAAGTTCACGCGCGTCGGCGCATCCGCATGCCGAACACGCAGCGCGCGACGCCCACCACTGACGATCAACGTGAAAGAGCCCTTGCCGCCGTCGAATGCCACGGTGGTCGCCGGAGTGCCCTTGCCGTAGCGCTTCAGTTCCACCGGTCCAGCGGGCGCGGCGCCGTCGACGGTCAACGGCACACCCGGCTGAGCAGTGAACAGCGCGCGGCCGTCCTTCTCTTCGATGACGCCGATGCGCGCCGGACCGATGCCCACACGGATGTCGTTGTCGGCGGCGTTGCCCACTGAGTAACGTCCCGGTTCCAGCCAGTGCATGCCGATGATCGCCGTCCAGCCGTCAGGCTGGAGCAGGTTCTCGACACGCCGCTTGCGCCAATCCTCGATCTCTTTGACCAATGCCGCATCCTGCACGGGCTTTTCCGCGCGACTGGCGTCCGTGGACGCCGCCGTGCTCCAACCATTCAGCGACATCCATGTCACACCCAGCACCGCCAGTGTTATCGGCAAGCTCTTCATGAACGCGCTTCGCACGTGCCGCACCCGCTTAGAAGTTGACACGCGCATTGACCGCCACGGTGCGCGGCGCGCCTGGCGAGAACGCACTGCTCGCTCCGTCCCAGTAGCGGCGATCGAGCAGGTTGCGCACTTCGGCATTGAATGCCACGTCCCGGCCGGCCAGTTTCGTGCGCCAGTTGCCGCCGAAGTTGGCCACCGCGAAGCCCGGTGAGGATACGGTCAGGTCACCGGCCTGAATGTGGTTGACCACCTTGTCACCCAGATACTTGACGTCGGCATGCAGACTCAGGCCCGGCAGCGCAGGCACTTCGTACGTGATATCGAATGCGCCGCTGAACTCCGAAGCTCCGGGCAGACGGCGATCCAGCAACCAGTCGTTGACGCCCTTGGTGTACGTGGCATCGAGCAGAACCAGTGAACTGCCCAGCACCCAGCTCTCGGCGACACGGACACGAGCACCGATCTCGGCGCCGTCATAGAGCTGCTCGCCACCCTGGACCATGGAGTTGGCGCTGTTGATGTAGGTAGCACCCTTGGACAAACGGAACACCGCGGCCGAGAGCGCCCAGGCGGTCTGCTCGATCTTCACGCCCAGCTCGTACTGATCGCTCTCGATGGGATTCAGCAGCTCGCCCGCGTTCGCGTAGGCAATGCCCACAATGGGGCCCTGCTGCAAAGACTGCACGTAGCTGAGATAGGCGGTGACACTTTCCTGGGGCTTGTAGATCAGCGCCAGTGTCGGAGTCATGACGTCCTTCTCGTAGACGCTGGTGCGCGCGCGCGTATTTACGTTGTACGACTCCTGCAGATACTGCGTGAATCGCAGGCCCGCCAGCACCGAGAGCTTTTCGGTGAGGCCCACCGTGTCACTCAGGTAGGCGGACTTCTCCAGGTAATGGCTGCCCTTGCTGTGTGGCGGAGTGCCGTCGAACACATTGGTCCAGACTTCTGGCGAGTAGTCGAAGAGACTGCCGCCGGGCTGGTCAAGCGGGGTGAAATTGGTCGTGCCGTAAGTGATGATCAGATCCTGCCAGCTCACGCCGGCCGTCAGGTGATGACTGACGGACCCGGTGTCGAAATGACCCTGCACCAGCGCGCGCAAGAAGTCGTAATCGAACTTGTCGTAGAAATCGGCCAGCCGGTTCACGTAGGTGCCGCCCTCGTCTCGCAGGCGGAAGGTTTCGTACGGGAAGCGATACTCGGTGAAAGTCTTGCCGTAGTTGACATTCAGATCCCAGCCGTCGGTGATCTGCCACTCGAGCCCTGTGGTTCCGGAGGCGAACTCGGTGTTGCTGAACGCCTGCTCTGATGCAAGCCTGCGGGTGCTGTCGACTGGCCGCGGCAAGTGTTCGTTGCGATACACAGCGGTGTCGAGGACGAACAACGGCTCGGGCCGGCCGATCTGGCTGTCCTGGTAAAGCAGGTCGGTCACCCATTTCAGATTGTCGGTGATGGGTACTTCGAAAGCGGCGGTCGCGGCCTTGCGATCAACTTCCGAGTCGGCATAAGTGTTGCCCTGCTCGTTGACCAGATTGACGCGGTAACCAAACCCGCCATCGCCAACACGGCCGCCCACATCGAGGTGTTGCGAGAACAGCTGGTCCGATCGATAGCCCACGCTGAAATTCAGCAGCGGGTCATCGGTAGGCCGCTTGGTGAGATAGTTGACGATGCCGCCCGGCGCACCCACACCGTACAAAAAGCCGCTCGCGCCCTTCAGCAGATGGACTTCCTCGACGGCCTCCAGCGGCAGCGTCGCGCCATAGTAGGTAAGCGGCAGGCCGTTGACGCGCACGCTGTTCACCCAGTCGAGCGACAGGCCGCGCACGGAGATCCGCTGTGCGTACATGTTGTAGTCCGTGCCACCTTCGCGCGCTACGCTCGCGTCCTTCGCGAACATCGTGGCAAGGGAAGCGGCCTGATGCTTCTCGATGTCCTCGCTACCGACCGCGTACACCGAAAAAGGCGTGTCGCGCAGCATGCGCGTGCCGAGTGCGCTGGCGCCAGAATCGATCACGCGCTTGGCGGTGACCAGCACTTCGGACAGGTCGTCGCTACTGGACGTGGTTTGCGCATGAGCTGGCAAACTGATCGCGGCCGCCACTGCGAGCGTCAGGGCACGGAGATGAAATCCGCGGTCATGCGATGTGTCACGCCGCGGGCCTGACCGAACGGTGCCTAACTCGAACTCCATGGTTTCACTCCCATAACTTGTAATTCTGTGATGCTGGTTATTCGGAAGGGACGCAAAGTGTATGGGTCCCGTCCACGCCTCTGGAAATGGCGATTTGTCCTATCGCCCATTCGGAGTGTGGAAGTTCGCCGCATGATCGCCATGCCAGCGCAGTGCAGCCCACTCACATGGCGGGCGTTTCTTGTTTCATTTCTGCTGAGTCAGGACCCTGGATCGACGGCGGCAATCTGCCAAAGCTGGTCCGGCCCGTGAACCAATCAATCTTCATACTTATATATGGCTTCGGAATGAAGCCTGCCGGATGACGGCCGTGCTCAACCGCCGTGCCGGCTGGAAGCCAGCAGCGCGCGCAGTCCCAAAAGCCTCTGCAGCAGCAGCACTGCTCCGAGCGAACTCAGGAAGACCAGGCTCGCGACAGCGGGCACGGCCGGATCGAGCTCACCGTTGATGGCGTTCATGATGGCTACCGGGAACGTGACCGTGCCCACTCCTCCGAGCAGCACCGCCACGGTCACATCGGTGAACGAAACCAGGAATGCGTACAGGCCGCCGGCGAATACGCCGGGCATCGCCAGCGGCAGGGTCACGCGCATCAGCGCCCGCGGATAACTCGCACCCAGCGCCAGCGCTGCATCCTCGGTGCGAATCGTGGCGGCGCCGAGCGCGGCCACCGTCGCACTGATGACATAAGGAGTGGCCACGAGCAGATGCGCGACGAACAGACCGTGGAACGTTCCGGCGAACTGCAGGCCCGAGGCGACTGCGAGTGCGTGGTAGGCCTGGAGGAAGGCCACACCCGTGACGATGTAGGGAATCTGCAAAGGCATCCGGAATACCGATCCCATTGCACGGTACCCTCGCGCACTCAGGCGAGCCAGACCCAGCGCCGCCGGCACACCCAACGCCAACGCCGCCGCAGCGGTCGCGGCTGCCAGGCGCACGCTGAACCACACGGATTCCCACATCGCAGGCGAGATGCTGCCGTACCAGCGCAGCGTCATCTGTCCGGGCGGAAAGCGCAGGAATGCCGCAGGCCCCACTTCCGGTCCGCGATCCAGCGACGCGCCCAGCACGACCAGGATGGGCGCATACAGAAGCGCGATGAGTATCGCCAGCCAGAGCCGGCAGGCCAGCTGCATCGGGTTCCGCAATCTCATGGCCGCGCCGCCATGCCGTGGTGCGGCCGGCCGAAGCGATCGGCGGCGAAATTCACGACGATCACGAGCAACAGCAGTATCACGGACAAGGCAGCGGCCATGCCGTAGTCGTTGAACTGCATCAAGGTGCGCTGGATCAGCACGGGGAGGGTCAGCACGCGTCCCCCGCCGAGCACGGCGGCCACGGCGTATGCGCCCATCAGCAGGTTGAACTGGATCAACGCCGTGGAAATCAGGCCTGGCAGACCGAGTGGCCAGGTCACGCGCAGGAAGGTGCGCCACTTGCTCGCGCCATGGGCCGCCGCCGCTTCCTCGCAGGCCACCGGTATCGTGCGCAGCGTGGTGTAGAGCATGGTCAGCGAGAAGGCGATCGACAGATAGGCATAACCAACCAGCACGCCCGACAGCGTGCCGATGAGCCGGAATCCTTCTTCCGCGATACCCAGGGCGCGCAGCGCGCGATTGAAAGGCCCCTCCATCCCGAACAGGATGACCAGCCCCAGCAACTTCACCGCTCCGGCGAGGAACGACGAGCTGACCACCGCCGCCATGGTCCACGAAGCCATGCGCGGCGACAGGCGGGCCAGCGCATAAGCGGCCGGATAACTCGCGAGCATGGACAGCAGCACGACTATCGCCGAGATCATCAGCGTGAGACGCAGACTGGATAGATAGAAATCCCCGCTGAATGCGGCGACATAATTGTGGAGGGACGTCGACGGATCGACCTGCCCCATTCCCACGTCACGGTGCAGGCTCATCTCCAGGAAGATCGCCTGCGTCACCGCCAGCAGCAGCACGAGCAGCAGCAGGTGCGGCGCGACCAGCAGCAGGATGCGGCGAAAGGTCAGGCTCATGATGAGCGCCGGGAAAACATGCCGAGTCGAGTACCTGCCGTCACGTATTCGGGTCGCCGGATCATAGAGCGGTGTCGCGCGGCGCCTAAGAATGATTCACCATTTGCGGCCGAGGTTTCAATGTGATCCGCTACATTGCCGCGTCGTGCGGAGCAGGAACCCAATGCGTCCATCACCCCCCGACCAAAACGCCATTGCCGCAGGTGCGCGCAATCTCCTGGTTGCCGGCGCAGGTGTGCGCCGGGGTGGCAAAGTTCTCATCGTGACGGAGCCGCCCGGAACCGGCCGTTATCAGGACAATCTGGCCGAGCCACTGGTCGCCGAATCGGAACGCCTCGGCGCGCGCGCCGAAGTGCTTGTCCTGCCCCTGACCGTCGGACCGGAGGATCTGCCTCCAGCCCTGCGAGTGGCGCTGGAGCAGGCCGATCACACCGTGTTCCTGCATCGCATCGGCGACCAGCTGCGGTTTCGCCCCGTGCCCGGCACAGGGACCAAAGTCATCAGCTACACACTGGATGACGATTATCTATCCCAGGATTTTGGTCGCACGCCTGCGGCGGTGTTCGAAGAAGTGCTGGAACGCGTGCTGAAGGTGCTGCGTCGTGCCCGGCGCTACACCATCGTCTGCGCCAATGGTTCGCGCGCCATCATGCGCATGCCGCGTGCGCGAAAGATTCCGGTCACACCGTTTTCGATTGGCAACTTCCCGACGATGATCATTCCGCCCATCAGCACCGAGCGGCTCAGCGGCCGACTGGTGCTGACCCATGCGCTCACCTCAACCGGCATCCACGACTACCCGGGAAGCGAATTGCCGCTGCCCACGCCAATCACCTTCCACGTCGACAGCGGCCGGATCGTCGACATCACCGGCCAGACTGTGCTGGCCGCCACTGTGGACGCACACCTGACCCGGGTGGCCAAACACTTCTATGGTGGCGACCGTGGTGCGCTGTTCGGCTGGCACACGGGCATCAATTCCACCACTTTCTTTCGCGGCAACGCACTCACCGAGGCGGATCGCTGGGGCAACGTGGCTTTTGGCAGCCCGCGTTACAGCCATTTCCATTTCTGTGGCACGGAGCCCGGCGAAGTGAGCGGTGCGATATTCGACGCCACCATCGCCTTCGACGATCAGATCGTCTGGCAAGACGGGCGACTGGCGCTGTTCTCCAGCACCGAGATCGACGACATCGCAAAACGTCACGCGGTCGATCCGCGCGTTCTGACGGAACGTCGCGAGATCGGAGTGCCGGCCCTTGCGTGACTCACCGGATTCCCTGGTATAGGCTTTGCCGCGTGGCGAGCGTGCGAACCGTTGCGAACAGCCTGGGATGGCAGGACGAACAAACAGTGGAAGGCGACACCGGGGCTGACGTCCCGGCAGCACGCAGCGAGCGCGCGCGGTGAACCGGCGCCCCGCCATTACTGTGTTGTTGGCGGCATGCCTCTCGTTGTGCTCGTGCCAGCGGAGCACGCCCGACGCCGACAGCAACGTCATCACCATCGCCACCTATGGAGGCGGATGGGCTGAGCGCATACGGCGCGTGACCACAGCGGAAATGTCCGCGCGCAACATCACCGTGCGGTTTGTCGAAGCCAACGCGCAAGCCGCCAAGGCTCGGCTGATCGCGGCGCGTGGCGGCCCTCCTCCATTCGACCTCATGGAGCTCGACGACGAGACCTACGTGGCGCTGCGCCGCGCGGGCTATCTCGAACGCTTCGATCTGGCGCGCATCCCGCGTGTGCAGGAACTGGTGTCCGGACTCCACGATGAATATCGGGTGCCGTTCTGGATCAACCAGCCGGGACTGATCTACAACGCCGGGCGATTCCGTGCCGAGGGCATCGATCCTCCGCGTCGACTCAGCGACTTCGCCAATCCGCGCCTGGCGCGCCGTGTGATGTTGGGAGACCTCGGCCACTACACCGGCCTCTACGGTCTGGCGGCGCTGATTTACGAGAACGGCGGCGATGACAGCCGCCCGCAACCCGGCTTCGATGCGCTCGCGCGCATCAGCCCGCATTCCTATTTCACTTCCGCGGCGCTGATCGGCCAGTTGTTCGAAACCGGAGAGTTGTGGGCCGCCATGTCCACCGACGGCGCCGCGCAACGCTTCCAGGCCTCGGGAATGGAGATGGGCATCGTGCATCTCGCGGCCGCTGGTGATCGCATCATGGTCGCGCGCGGCTATTTCGGCCGGCCGCGCGGCGGCCGCAATCCCGAAGCCGTCGAGGCATTCGTCAATGCGCTGATTTCGGCCGAGGCGCAGCTGACCATCGGTCGCGAGACCGGCATGATCCCGGTGCATCGCGATGCGCTGCGCGAAGCGCGCACCGACCAGCAGGCGGGAAAGGCTTACCCCTTCTCGATTCTCGAAGAGCAGGCCCTGGCCCAGGGTTACGTGCCACCGTACGCGCAGATCGATTTGCGCGATTGGACACGGCGGTTCCAGAGCGCGGTCATCGCGCAGCCGCGCTGAAGCGGGCATCGTGGCCGGACTCGTACTCGAAGGCATTGCCAAGCGGTATCGCGACGTGATCGCGCTTCAGCCCACCGACCTGCGGGTCGAGAACGGCACCCTGCTCACGCTGCTCGGGCCATCCGGATGTGGCAAGACCACGACCCTGCGCATCATCGCCGGATTCACCGAGCCGGACAGCGGCCGCGTGCTGATCGACGGCGCGGATCTGACACATGCACCACCGCGCAAACGTAACGTCGGGGTGGTGTTCCAGGACTACGCGTTGTTCCCGCATCTGAGCGTGGCGGAAAACATTGCCTTCGGCTTGCGCGAGCGCGGCGCCTCGCGGGCACACATCGCCGCGCGCACCGCCGAAATGTTGTTGCTGGTGCAGCTGGAGGGCATGGCGCATCGCCATCCCGCACAACTCAGCGGCGGCCAGCAGCAGCGCGTGGCCCTCGCCCGCGCGCTGGCGCATCCGCCGCGACTGCTGCTGATGGACGAGCCCTTCTCGGCGCTGGACGCCAGTCTGCGCGAGGGGCTGCGCGCCGAGTTGCGCCGCATCCAGCAGCAGCTGGGCATCACCACCCTGTTCATCACGCATGACCGGCAGGAGGCCATGGCGTTGTCGGACAGCATCGGCGTGATGCGCGGCGGCCGCATCCTGCAGCTCGGAACGCCACGAGACCTGTACATGCGCCCGAACTCGCGCGAAGTGGCGGAGTTTCTCGGCGCCGTCAATGTGCTCGATGTCCAGGCGCATCGCGCCGCCGGCCGCGCGCTCGCGCTGGATACCACATCGGTACGGATCGGCGTGCGCCCCGAGAACATCTCCATCTCCACGACAGGCGCCGTGCCGCCTGGCGCGGTGCATCTGCCGGGCCGGGTGACATCGACTATCTACCACGGCAGCCAGGTGCATGTGTCGGTCGACATCGGTGCCGCCACGTGGACCGTATACCTGGCGAACCGCGCCGCGATTCCACCTCGTGAGATCCTGTTGACGTGGGCACCGGAAGACACCCTGCATTTCTGAAGCGGAGCGACTCTTCAAGACATGATTACGGAGTTCATTGCCGGCGAGACCACCGCCGCGCTGCGCGACCATCCCGTGGCGGTGCTGGCATTCGAAGACGGCAGCCTGTGCCCACGGGGTAAAGCGCTCGATGCCGATCTCGGCGGGGCGCTCACGCGCGCCTTCAACCCGCGGTTCCGCGGCAAGCTGGAATCACACGCCATGGTGAGCGCGGCCAAGCCCGTATTGCTGGTCGGCGCCGGTAGCTCCACGGCGGAATCGCCCGTCGAAGAAGTCGCCGCCCATGCCTGCCTGGCGGCTGATTCGCTCGGCCTGCAGGAATTGATCCTGCGATTGCCGAACACCATGGCAGAGATCGCGGCGCGCGCGGCCTTCGGTGCGCGGCTCGGCATGTATCGCTTTCACCGCCATCGGCAATTCCTCCGTCCGGCTGAGCAGACGGTGCTGCGCCGGCTATACATCGTGGCCGGAGATGTGGAGGCCGCGCGCCGCGCCTCATTGCGACATGAGGCGGTTGCCGACGGCGTGCTGTTCGCGCGGGATTTGAACTCGGAACCGGCGAATGTGCTGAACCCCGTGGAGTTCGCCAACCGCCTGCGCGAGCTCGAGCGGCCGCAGTTGCAGGTCGAGATTCTCGGAGTGCCGGAAATGAGCCGGCTCGGCATGGGCTCCCTGCTGTCCGTAGGCCAGGGCAGCGCGTTCGAAAGCCAGCTCGCCATCCTGCGCTGGAGTGGCGCAGCGGATCCGCGTGATGCACCAATCGCGTTCGTCGGCAAGGGAGTGACCTTCGACAGCGGCGGATTATCGATCAAGCCTGCCGCGAGCATGGAAGACATGAAGTGGGACATGGGCGGTGCGGGCGCCATCGCGGGCCTGATGCTGACGCTGGCACAACGCAAGGCGCGCGTGAACGCCGTGGCCGTGCTTGGCCTCGTGGAAAACATGGTCGACAGCAACTCCACGCGCCCCGGAGACATCGTCAAGTCGCTGTCGGGGCGCACCATCGAAGTGTTGAACACCGACGCCGAGGGCCGCCTCGTGCTGGCCGATGCGCTCTGGTACTGCGAGGAACGGTTCGGACCGCGCGCGATGATCGATGTAGCCACGCTGACGGGCGCCGTCATGGTGGCGCTCGGCACGGACTATGCAGGGCTCTACAGCGAGCACGACGCGCTGGCGCAGGCACTGCTCGCCGCCGGCGAGGCGGAGAACGAACCGCTGTGGCGCATGCCCATGCCC
>WUUC01103851.1_pt1 | contig 11112 bp, 13 predicted proteins | sample 6278441 | NCBI WGS metagenome assembly WUUC01 (sample SAMN13675441, study PRJNA597444) | soil metagenome | isolation source: soil | place: USA: Washington | collected 2017-10 | reverse complement strand
AGGGTCCAGCGTGGCTGACGCACGTAAGTTCATCAGCCGTGCTGGAGACGCACATGCGCTCAGCCACCGGCTTCGCGCATACTGAAGAATTGGTGGAGAGGTGCCGGGCGGGTGACCAGCCCGGCTGTCTGATGCGCCGCGCATCAGGACCCGCCGAATCCCACCCCGACCAACATCGGTCAGGTCGCCGAGCGCGCCCTGGACGCTATCGAATGGGAGAGACGAGCCTTGATGCATTCCGACGTGCTTCGTGCGATTAACGTGCAGATCAACTCGGAGTTCATGGCGTGGTATCAATACCTCGCGATGGCCGCCTTCTGCGAGCGCGAGCAGTTCGTCGGCGCAGGCCGATGGCTCCAGGCGCAGAGCGCTGAGGAGTATCAGCACGGCATGAAGCTCTTCAACTTCGTCCTGGCCCGCAACGGCGTCGTCGAACTGACCACCCTGGAACAGCCGAAGCGGGAGTTCGAGTCGTTCGGCGAGGTGTTCGAACAGGCACTCAAGCAGGAGATGCGGGTCACCGAACAGATCAATTCCCTGTACGAGCTCTGCTTCCAATCCAAGGCGTTCGCCGAGATGACCGAGCTGCAGTGGTTCCTCACCGAACAGGTCGAAGAAGAAAAGACCGCCCGGGAGATTGTCGCCAAGTTCCGTCTCGTGGGGGACGATCCGGGTTCGCTCCTCGATCTCGACCGGGAACTGGGTGGCCGGACCGCTACGGGGCACTGATCGGTTTCAGCGAGAGTCGATATGATCATCTTCGACGCCCTCGGCGGCATTGCCGCATGGATCAACGCGCACGCCCTCTGGCCGCACCTGCCGGTGTGGGGCTACGCGTTGATCACCCTGGTCGACACGCACATCACCACTGCCTGCGTCACGCTCTACCTGCACCGGTGCCAGACCCATGGATCGATGACCTTCAATCCAGCGGTCGCGCATTTCATGCGCTTCTGGCTCTGGGTGCGGACCGCGATGCCGACCCGCGAGTGGGTGGCCGTTCACCGCTGCCACCACGCCCACGTCGATGGCCCCGACGACCCGCACAGCCCGATCGTCTACGGCATCTGGCGCGTGTTGTTCATGGGAACGTCGCTCTATCACAAGGCGGCGCACAACGAAGTGATCGTCCGGCAGTACGGGAAGGGCACGCCCGACGACCTGCTCGAACGGACCCTCTACGATCGGCTCAGCCTGGCCGGGCCGGTGATCACGCTGGTCACCAACGTATTCCTGTTCGGAGCCTGGGGACTGGCGATGTGGCTGGCGGAAATGGCGTGGATCCCCTTCTTCGCTGCCGGGGTGATCAACGGTCTCGGCCACTGGTGGGGCTATCGGAACTTCGAGACCCCCGACGAGTCGCGCAATCTTCCGGGCAAGTACTGGTCGATCCTGACCTGCGGCGAGGCGCTGCACAACAACCATCATCACGTGCAGAACTCGGTGCGCTTCGCAGTCAACCGCGGCGAGCTCGATCCGGGCTACTGGTACTTCAGGGCTCTCCAGGCGGTGGGGCTGGCGCACGCCCGGCAGGAATCGGCCTCGGTCGTTTAGCCACCCCCTTCAGGCGGCAGCGACCCTTCAAGTCGTCGCCACGAAAACGCGAAAACACGAATCAAGACGACGCCGGGTTCTTCGTGATTTCGTGTCGTCGTGGCCACGCCTTCGTTCACGAATTTTCCGCCACCGGGTATTTCGACAGCTTCCGCTGCAGCGACCGCCGGTGAATCGCCAGCAGCCGCGCCGCCTGCGACACGTTCCCGCCGCAATCGGCCAGCACCCGCTGGATGTGCTCCCATTCGACCCGCGCCAGCGGCTGCGCCACCGGCATTGCCGGTTCGGCGCCGCTCGATGCCGGATTCTCGAACGCCGCGACGATCTGGTCGGCGTCGACCGGTTTGGTGAGATAGCCGGCTGCACCGAGCTGGACACCCTGCACGGCAGTGGCAATGCTGCCGTACCCCGTCAGGATGATCACGACCGTCGTCGGGTCGAGCGCCTTGAGGTCGCGCACCAGCTCCAACCCCGATTTTCCCGGCAGCCTCAGGTCGACCAGCGCGAACTCCGGCGTGTCCCGGCGCGCGGCGGCCATCGCTTCCTCGTAATCGGCGGCGCCTGACGCGGCGAATCCCCGCGAGATCAGCGCCCTCACCAGCCGGGCCCGAAACGGCTCGTCATCGTCGACGACCAGCATCGTACGTGTATCGGTAGCTTGATCCATCTCGCCTGCCCCCGGTACGGAGGCTACTGGATCGTAATCGTACCGCGAAGGTGGCGATTGGCGGCATCTTCGTGATCGTGGAAGCCGCAGGTCCGGGCGGTGTTCAGGTCGGTGGACTGGCGGGCTGGCTCGGGGCCAGCGGCCCGACCCGCACCAGACCGTGGCAGCGGCCGGAGCCGCTGCCATTGCCACCGCCTCGTGCCGCGACATGCCGATCAGAAGAACTTCCGCGAGATGTTGAAGCCGAGGTACCAGTCGTCGTTGTTGAATCCACCCCGTGCCAGTTGTCCCATGGTGGTGGCGAACGAGTTCGAGAAGTTCAACTGGAAGACGTGGCCGCCGGCGCGCTTCTCGATGCCGAAGCTGCCGTGGTTCACCCCCGGCTTGTAGCCGGCCCGGGGTGCGAACTCGCCGACCAGATAGACGGTCGGGCGGATCCGGACCCGCGCCCCGAGGCCGACCATGAACGTATCGTTGTCGTCGACCAGCTCGCTCGGCAGGACGTTGGTGTTGTTCACGTAGATGGGTTCAGCATACACAGCCGCAACTTCACCGAAGGTGCGCGAGATGATCGCGCCGAAGGCGGGCGAGTAGTTCTCGTGCAGGTTGTCGGCCCCCTCGTAGGTGACCAGGGCCGAGATATCCACCGGCATCCCCGCGTCCTGACGCAGCAGGCCGTACTGTCCGAAGAACTCGATCGTCTTGCCGCTCGACGAGCGATGAATGCCGACCTGCCCGTTGGGAACGATGCCGAAGCGATACTCCAGTCCGATGACGGCGCCGTTGTCCAGCCCGAACAGATCGCCCACGAGGTCGCCGAAGTCACCTTCCCCGAGCGGACGGCCGAAGCGGTGCGTGATGCGGAACGCGCTCTTGTAGACCGGCAGCCGCAGCGAGGTCGGCAGGCTGACGAGCGTGAAGTCGGGTTCCGCCGGCTTGAGCACCGCGTCATCCTGTTGCGCGAACGCAGCGGGGACAAACAGCGTGATGAAGGGCAGGACAATCAGCAGTCGACCGATGATTCGAATCACGTGAGCTCCTGTGATGTGTGGATTTCGGGTCAGTTGCGGGCGGCGCCGTTCTCGATCCAGCGTCTGATGATACGGACCTGGCCGTCGCTCAGGTATGGACCGTTGAGCGGCATGCGAACGCCGACCAGTCCCGACGCGCCCTCGATCTTCTGAACCAGGTAGCTGTTGTCCGGATCGCCCGGTATCACCCGGATGGCCCCGGTCTTCCGGGCACTGACGACGTTCACCAGTTGATCGTAGGCCTGGTCGCCGGCCAGGTTGAGGCCTCCGGCCGGCACCCGGCCGGCGCTGGTGTGGCAGCCGCTGCACGCCGGCCGGCCGGTGGCGTCGGCGGCCGCGAAAATATCACGCTGGATGCTCGAGAACGTGGGCGTCAACTCCGGGGTCGGACCGGCGATGGTCGAAAGGTTCTCGTCGCAGGCGGCGAACAGGCACACCGTGGCGACGACCGCCATGATCTCAATGGGTCTACGCATACTCCTCCGATGACACGAAATGGTGTGCAGCGAAGGAAGGCAAGGGTGATGCCCAACGAAAGCAGGGTCATTGAGCGGACAGAACGGCGCAAACCAGTACCGCTCCGCTTACCTGGAAGGAAAGCAGTTACCGGACGCGTAAGAGCCGGCGCTCAGTCGAATCGATACTTGGCGAGGTAGTACGACAGCGCCCGCTGGCTGATGCCCATCTGCTCTGCCGCGTCCTTCTTCACGCCGCGGGAGCCGTCGAGCGCGCGCCGGATGGTTTCCTTCTCGACCCACTCGATGTTCTGCCGCAGCTTCAGCGACGGCAGACCCGAGCTTTGCGGCGTGGCGGCACCGAGCACCGACACATCGCGCGACGTCAGGACCGGACCGGACGACAGCACCACCGCCCGCTCGATGGTGTTCTCGAGCTCGCGCACGTTGCCTGGCCAGTCGTATTGCTGGAGCGCCGCCCGCGCCGCGTCGTCGACCCGCTCGACCCGGCGGCCGGTCCGCTGCGCATGCTTGCGGACGAAGTGATCGACCAGCGCGGGAATATCCTCACGCCGATCCCGCAGCGGCGGCAGCACGATCGGAATCACGTTCAGCCGGTAGAACAGATCCTCCTGAAACCTGCCTTCGGCGACCATCTGCCGCACGTCACGGTTGGTGGCGGCAATCACCCGCAGGTCGACCCGTTCCGTGCGCTCCGAGCCGAGCGGCTCGAACTCGCGTTCCTGCAGCACCCGCAGCAGCTTCGATTGCAGCGCCGGGCTCATGGTGCCGATCTCGTCGAGGAAGATCGTCCCGCCATCGGCGAGCGCGAACTTGCCCTTCTTGCTGGTGGCGGCGCCGGTGAACGCGCCGCGCACGTGGCCGAACAGCTCGGACTCGAGCAGCGACTCGGGAATCGCCGCACAATTGACGCGGATCAGCGGCATGTCGCGCTGGGCGCTGCGGTTGTGGATCGCCCGCGCAATCAACTCCTTGCCGGTGCCGGTCTCGCCGGTAATCAGCACCGTGCTCTTGGTGTCGGCGACCCGCTCCGCCCGTTCGATGATCTCGCGCATCGTCCGGCTGTTGCCGACGATGCCGTAGTTGTCGAACTGTTCGTCGCGCTCGCTGCGCAGGTAGCGGTATTCGGTGCGCAGCCGTTGATGATCGAGGGCGCGGCGAACGACCACCAGCAGTTCGTCGATTTCGAACGGCTTCTGCAGGTAGTCGAGGGCGCCGAGTTTCATCGCTTCGAGGGCGCTCTCGACGGTGGCATGCGCGGTCATCATCAGGATCTGCGCCCGTTCACCTTCCGGCGTCGAGCCGACGTATTCACGAATCAGCTCGAGGCCGCTCAGCTGCGGCATCACGTTGTCGACGATCACCAGATCCACCGGCCGCTCGGCCAGCACCCGCTGCCCGATTCGCGGGTTGACGCACTCGATCACCTCGTGACCGGCGTCCCGGAGTGCCCGGGCAAGTGCCTTGATGATCTTCTCTTCGTCGTCGATCAGGAGGATCGATCCGCGCTGCCCGGTCACGCCGTGCGCTCCGCCTGGGAGGCGGTCGGACGCGCCGGCACGGCCTGGCCGGTAAAGTCGATCCGGATCTCGGTGCCGCGACCTGGTTCGCTCGTGACGGTGATCATTCCTCCCAACCCTTCGAAGATGTTCTTGGCGATCGGCAGACCCAGACCGGTCCCGCCCCGCTTGGTGGTGAAATATGGATCGAAGACCCGTGCCAGGTCCGGCGCGGCGATGCCGACGCCGTTGTCGCCGACGATGATGGCGATGCCCGAGCGGGTGCAGCGCGTGGCGATCCGCACCATCCCGAGCGGAGCGGTGACGGCGTGCCGGGCGTTGATCAGCAGGTTGACCAGCGCGAGCCGCAGGCGCTCGGCGTCGGCGGTGATCGACCGGCAGGTCAGGTCGAGATCGAGCGTGACGGGGGCGCCCGGGCCGGCCTGCGCCGCGACGGCCGCCTCACGACAGATCGCGTTCAGATCGACCGGCGCGAGCTCGAAGCGGATCGGCCGGGCGAAATCGAGGACGTCGTTGACGATGCGGTTCAGGCGGCCGACCTCTTCGTCGATGTCGGCGGCGGCTTCGCGCACCACGTCCGGCCGCACTTCAGGGCCGCGGATGGTGTGGAGCGCCGCCTTGATGATCATCAGCGGATTTCTCACTTCGTGAGCGATCACCGTCGACAGCCGGCCCAGGGACGACAGCCGCTCCTTGTGCGAGATTTCCCGCTGGAAGCGGGCGATCGAGTCGGTGAGGGTGTTGAAGGTCGTCGCCAGCAGCCGCGCGTCCTCGTCGTCCCATCGCTCGCCGCCGCGCAGCACGATCTTCCGCGTCAGGTCGCCGGTTGCCGCGACATCCCGCATCACGCCGGTGATGGCGGCAAGCGGGGTGGTGATGGTGCGGGCGACCGCGAAGCTGAGGAGGGTGGCGAGCAGGACCGCGAACACCGCGGTGACCGCCAGCTCCGTGTGAATCGCCTGGAGGAAACTGACCTGCTCGGCCCTCGACCGCAGGATCAGGGCGACCGGCCCGGCGCCATTCCCGGCGCCCGCCCCGGCCGGTTCGAGCGGGAGTGGTGTCGCGACGAACTCCTCGGTGCCGAGCGTGATGTTGCTCGGTCCGTCGGGACCGACCAGCAACGACGCCAAAGCCGGCCGGGTGTCCGCCGGCAGCGTGCTCGCCAGGATGCGGCCGTCCATCCCGAACGCCATCTCGCTGCCGGTGATCTCCTTCAACTGCCCGGCGAGGGCGTCGTCGAACAGGAATCCGACCCCGAGAGCGCCGAGGATGTCAGGGGGCGCGGAGCCCACGGCAATCGGCACGGTGACGATCTGCAGGATCCCGGCCGGCTGCGCCATCAGGCTGAAGCTTTCGTGCCCGGTGAGCGCGGTGCGCACCGCCGGCTGGCTGGCGACGACTTCCGCCTGCTCCACGGTGACGCCGATCGTCGCCAGCACCTGGCCGGACTTGTTGGTGACGAGCAGCAGGTTCGAGTTCAGCTGGCTCTGGTAGTCGACGGTGGTGTCCTGCACCGTCGGCGGGTCGTCCGTGTCGACCGCTGCCTTGAGCTTCGGGGTGTCGGCGATCAGGCGGGCCATCGTGGTGAAGGTGCGGGTACGGTCACTGCGCAGCTGCTCGACCAGGCGCCTGGTCGACAGGATCTCGCGGTTCAGCGAGTTCTCGAGCTCGCGGGTGACGCGCACGCTCACCAGGTAGATCGCCGCCCCGATCGACAGCACCGCCAGCAGGGCGCTGCTCAGGAAGATCCGGCTGCGGAGCGACGACAGCCATCTCATCGCAGTGTGAACTCGAGCTCGACGACACCGCCATCGGTGACCGCGATCGGCTTCGGATCGGAGGCGAGCCCCTCGTTCCAGGCGATGACGTTGTAGGAGCCGGCGGGGACCCCGTCGATGTGGTAGCGGCCGTCGGGTTCGGTGATGGCGAAGTAGGGATGGCTGAACACCAGGATGAAGGCGCTCATGTGCGAGTGGATGTCGCAGAACACCCGCACGATGCCGGCACGGTCGAAGCGGATCGACTTCGAGTGTCCGACCGCGTACCGGCCAAGATCGAAGGTCCGGGTCTTCGACAGCGAAAAGACGTTGTGGTAGATCCGGTCACTGTTCGGGAAGGCCACGGTAGTGCCGGTGGTGATGGCGAGCAGATGCGGCACGAAGGTCTCGTTGCGCTGATCCATGACCGCCTGGGCCGGTTCGGTCTGCTCGAAGGCGCCGCGCGGCGCGGTCTCGAGATAGACCACGGAGCGGAGGCGATCCGACGTGTCACGCGGGTTGGAGGTGCCGAGGTCGGCCACGTTCGGACGGGCTTCGACGGGGGACAGGGCGCGACGGAGATCGACACGGCCGCGGATCGTGCCGTTTCGGCCGCCGCGGATCTGTCCGTTGATCCCATCCGCCGCCCGTGCCGCGAGATGCGGTCCGGCGATCACCAGCGCTGCGGCACAGAGCGCGCCGGCTCGCAGCAGCGTGCCCCATCCGGCCAGCCCGCGGTCGGCGAATGCGGTGATCCCCCAATCCTGCAATCGTCTCATCCTGCAATCCCGCAATCCGGCAATCCCGCAATCCTCCGTTCCTGCAATCCTGCCATCCTGCGATTGCCGTCAGAACCAGAACAGCAGCTGTGCCGCCCCGACATTCAGGCGCTCGATCCGGCCACCGTCCCGGCGATTGTGCTGCCAGGCGAGCTTCAGTTGCAGGTTGCGCAGGATGGAATAGCCGGCTCCGACCTCGGTGCGCGTCACCGCGGCGTCCCAGGTGTCGATCTGGGTCGTGCCCTCGATCCTGCTGAATCCCAGATGGTCGAAACGGCCGGCCACGTAAAGGGCCGGCCGCACCTTGTAGCGTCCTTCGATTGACGTCGAGACGGCGCGCAGCGGCAGCTCGATCGCCGGCGCACCGGCCAGCGGCAGCGTCCAGTCGCTGACGATGGTTTCGAGGCGGAGCAAGTAGTAGTCGCGCGAGTACTCCGCGTCGAGGCCGAGGGCGGTCTGGGTGAAGCGGCCATCGCGCGATGCGGAGGGGGCCGCGAGCACGGCGCTGCGGGCGACGTATGGTCCGCGCGCGCCTGAGGCGCCGACGATCAGGCCGGCAACCGGCTTCAGGGCGACGCGGCCGACCACCTGCTTTCCCGAGTTGTCATCGCCGACCAGCGGGTTGCCCAGCGAGCCGGTGGTGACGGCGGCGGCGCCCTCGAGCCTCGGGCTGGCGGCGTGAATCTGCACGCCGGTGTCCCAGCGGAAGCCGCTGGCGATCGGCAGGCCGTTGTCGGGCCGGGGGTCGCCTATCGAGTAGTTCGACAGCCAGCCGCGGCCGCGCATCCGCAGCAGTTCGTCGGCGTTGGCCGGCAGGGCGTCGGGCCGGAGCGAGGTCAGGTACTGGTAGGCGAGGGGGTAGCCGATCAGGAGGTTGTCGGCCGGGTAGGTGCGCCGGGCAAAGGCGCCGAAAGTCGGAGGCACCCGGCCCACCTGAATGTCCAGATTGCGGCTGACCCAGGGCCGTATGCGCAGGTAGAGGCCGTACGGGCGGGGACCGGCGCCGTTCTCACTCCGGATGTCGGCGAGCACGGACACCCGGCGGTTCGCCCTGACCGCCGCATTGATGTCGAGCCGGAACATCCGCAGCGTCGAGCGCTGATAATCGGTGTAATTGAAGTAGCCGGGGTCGTCGCCGCACACCGAGGTACTGTCGTCGCCGCAACTGAAGGTGGCGGAGACGTCGCCGGAGACGGTGACGCGGCCGTTACCGAATACCAGCGGCTCCGACGGCAGAGACTGGCCTTGCCCGGGCGCGGAGACGCCCAGCGTCAGCGCCGCCGCCAACGCGAGCGGCGCCCATGCGCGGAACCGCAGCCCTGTCACGTGCAGCAAAGTATAAGGCGGATGATCAGGGTGCCGGGCAGAAGACGGCGCAACGCCGGATCGGGGTACGGGGACAACAAGGTCACCGATTCGAAGCGGCCATCGGTCTGGCGCCAGCCATGAGCTGTCTGGACGCCCCGGCCGCCGTACAGCCGGATGAGCGCGGAACGGTTGTAGGTGCCGGCCAGCCCGAACGCGTCCAGAGGCGAGGCGGCGTGGACCTGCCAGCCGGGCTCGACCAGCACCGTCAGCGGTTCGTTCGAAGGACAGACCTCGTATCGTCCGATCCTGGGGTGCGGCGGCGCGAACAGGGCCGCGAACGCCGGGTCGCAGGCGGGGGCGGCGGTGCCAGCGGGCGGCTGGACGCCCGGTGAGGCGGCGGGCTGTTCAAGCCCGACGGCAAGACCGAGCGCGAGCGCGACTGCGAGCCGGGCAGCCCCGGCGCGGGACACGACCGCCCGGCCAAAGCCGTTGACAGCGGCTGGGCTAGCCGAGTACATTCGTTCTGGAACTCCAGTTTTCATAATAACTTAGCGGCACATGGCCTACATCATCTGCGAACCGTGCGTGGGCACCAAAGACACGGCATGCGTCGACGTGTGTCCGGTGGACTGCATCCACCCGCGCAAGGACGAACCTGCGTTTGCGAGCGTCGAAATGCTCTATATTCATCCCGACGAATGCATCGATTGTGGCGCCTGTGTGCCTGCCTGTCCCGTGGACGCGATCTTCACGCTCGACGAGACACCGCATAAATGGAGCGAGTACATTTATAAGAACCGCGACTTCTTCGAGGAAGTGCGGTGAGCGGCGGCGGTGCGTCGTTGGTCGGGGTCGTGCGTCTTGCGTCGCGTCGGTCTTGGGTCGTTCGTTTCAAAAGTGAGAGTGCCGAGCCATGGGACTGATTGATCACCGGTTCGAGGACAATTTCATCACCACCAGCATCGATCGCGTCATGAACTGGGCGCGCGAATCGTCGATCTGGCCAATGGGCTTCGGCCTGGCCTGCTGCGCGATCGAGATGATGGCCGCGTCGGCGTCGCGGTTCGACATCGCACGGTTCGGCGCCGAAGTGTTCCGCGCCTCGCCGCGCCAATCCGATTTGATGATCGTCGCGGGCACCGTGACGAAGAAGATGGCGCCCGTCCTGCGCCGCCTCTACGACCAGATGCCCGAGCCCAAGTGGGTGATCTCGATGGGCAGCTGTTCGAACGCCGGCGGGCCGTTCCCGACCTACAGCGTGCTGCAGGGGGTCGACAAGGTCGTGCCGGTCGACGTCTACGTCTCGGGCTGCCCGCCGCGGCCGGAGGCGCTGCTTTACGGACTGATGCGGCTGCAGGACAAAATCCGGAAGGAAGGCACGGTGCTCCGCAAGGAGCGCGTGATCATGTCCGGTGACACCGAACCCACCCTGATTGGCGAGCGCGCCTGATGCGAACCATGTTCAAGTTTCTCAAGTCGTTGCTGCTGCTGGATCTGGTCAAGGGCATGTGGCTGACGATGAAGTACACGCCGCAGCCGGCGTTTACGTTCCAATATCCGGCCGAGCGGCGTCCGACGGCGCCGCGCTTCCGCGGCGTGCTGCGGCTCCAGACCGAACCGGCCACCGGCGCCCAGACCTGCATCGTCTGCGATCAGTGCGCCAAGGCCTGCCCCGACGATCTGATCGCGCTCGGCGGCCACCGCGAGCCGGGACAGAAGATCAAGATCCTCGACTACTTCGACTTCAACCTTTCGCGCTGCAGCTTCTGCGGGCTGTGCGCGGAAGTCTGCCCGACCAAGCCGATCAAGGCGCTGATCATGAGCGAGGACTACGAGCTCGGTACCTACAGCCGCGATTCTCAGATTCTGCGCGTCGACGAGATGTACGACGGCGTGGTCATCGAGCAATACACGCACTGAGGCGAGGTGCAAGTGCCCCGCGCATCGGCTGGTCTGGAGGACTCATGAGAGGCGGCAGTCGTGCCGTGGCGATCGCATGCATGGTCGCCGCGGCATCGTT
>WUUC01046737.1_pt1 | contig 11113 bp, 7 predicted proteins | sample 6278441 | NCBI WGS metagenome assembly WUUC01 (sample SAMN13675441, study PRJNA597444) | soil metagenome | isolation source: soil | place: USA: Washington | collected 2017-10 | reverse complement strand
TCGGCAGGAAAACTCGCAGCCAACGCGCTAAGTTGTTCCTGGACCTCTTCTTTCATTGCGTTTTCGTTCACGACAATGTAAGTGAAGCCGTTAAAGAACTGGCGATTAGGATTGTTATCCAGCGACGATGCAGACATCAGGATGTCGAAGATCAGGTGTGCATTCAAAGGCGGATCAGACATCACAGCTGTTACCGTGTATTCGTGTGTGTCGCTACTCCCGCGGAGATGAAGTATTTTACCTAAAGGGTCTTCGTCGCCGAAGTATTTGGTTGCACCCGTTTCGCTGATGATCACAGTAAACGGGTCGCGCAGTGCCGTTGCGCGATTGCCTTTAACGATGTTATAATTAAAAATATTCAGGGCAGAAGGCCCAGTATAGGCGACGTACCTTTCATTGAAGGTGCGGGGTTGATCGCCATGATAAGTAAATGAGCAATCGAACCACGATGAGGTCGGAAAAAACATCGTGGATGCGTCGATGCCTCTGATGTTTTCGGCAATTGGTTGTTGCGCATCGATGGTGACGCCGGCAGTTTCATTTTGTAATACATCGCTTCGGTATGTTCTAACGTTAACGCGATAGATATTCTGCCCGTGTGGATAGTGCTGATCGTAAGACAGTTCGAAGCTGGCGTATTGAAAGATGAGTATGCACGCAGCCATACTTACCGACAAAGTAAAAATGATGATGGAAGTGAAGAGCATGTTCTTGCGCATATGACGCAATGCCGTGCCTGCATCGGCGCGTAGCATGAAACTCCAACGTAACTGGCGTTGAAATTTATTCCGGAGAAAAATTCCTGGCCTCAGGAACATCAGCACCCTTCCGATTAACCGCAGGGTTGCTTTCAGCTTCGATTGCCGTTCCACGTCGTGGTTGAATTTCTGGATCACATCTCCTTCGATCTCTTCGACGATATCTCCGGGACAAATCCACCTCAGCATACGTAAGATCCATTTTGGTGGCCGCTGGTATTTCATATATGCTTATATTTTGTTAAGCAAATAACAAAATTCAATTGAATGATGCAAGACGGGCTGCTTTCCCATCCAAGGTTAATCTAAAATGCTGTGTGCTTCGCCTGAGTAACTTTCACCAATGGGCACTTTGTGATTTTTAACTTCCACAAAATCTGCACTCACGGCAGTTACGTTCCTGATCCCGACAACATACGACTTGTGAACACGCCGGAAATATTTACCGGGTACCAACGAAAATATGTCGTTCATATTACCACGCACCAGAATTTTCTTCGAGACAGTATGAAACTCGAGGTAGTTGCTTTCTTTTTTGATGAACAATATATCGTCGAGATTGACTTTATGGGTGATGGTTCCACTTTTTAGAATGATGGCGTGTTCGCTCGCGTCCCGGGCTGATCGGTAGCCTTTATCGGTTACTTTATTGATCGCTTTCAGAAAGCGATCGAACGATACTGGTTTCAGTAAGTAATCGACCGCATTGAGCTCGTAACTCTTAACAGCATATTCGGAATAGGCAGTAGTGAAAATAACATCCGGCTTTCTTGACAGGGACTTAAGAAAGTCGATCCCATTAATTCCTGGCATGTTAATGTCGAGAAATATAAGATCAACTTCCTCCGACTGGAGAAACGTCAGCGCTTTCAGTCCGCTGCGGAATACGCCGCATAAAATAAGGCCTTCCACTTGTTCTGCGTAACGACGGATAACTTCAATTGCATGCGGTTCGTCGTCGATGATAATCGCCTTCATAACACGAGCTTCAATTGAATCATATATTGAGTAGCAGTCTCATTCGTTTCAAAGACATGCCGATTGGGATACAAAAGTTCGATGCGCCGTCTCACGTTCTCAAGACCAATGCCGCTGGAATCAGCGAGTTTCCTAAGATGTGACTTTGGATTGCTACAGGTAAAAATAAGAGTGGTTTGTTCACAAACAATGGTAATGTTGATGTCGTTCACGCGTTCGGCTTCGACGCCGTGTTTGAACGCATTTTCTACAAACGGCAGTAAGATCATCGGTGCGATTTTTTGATCACTAGCGTTACCGGTAACCGTAAAGTCGACGTTGAGTTCTTCAGGCGAAAAGCGCATAGAGAGTAATCCGATAAAATCGCGAAGGTGCCCGATCTCTTTTTCCAAAGACACATGATCGGTAAGACTTTCATACAGGACATACCGGAGTAACCCCGACAATTTTTCAATCGAATCTGCCAATTCCCGGCTGCCATCGCGTTGAGCGATGGAAAACAGGTTGTTGAGTGTGTTGAACAGGAAGTGGGGGTGAATCTGTGAACGGAGATATTTAAGTTCTGTGGTCAGCCTCGATTCCATCAGGTCGCGTTGCTTTCGTTCACTGTCAATCAACTGCCGCGTAAAGAAAACAACAGCAAATCCGATGATAATTGCCAGGTAAGCCGTTGTGTTGTACCAAACGGCTGGCGAGGGGTAGGTGACCATGTGCTGCAGTGTGAACACTTTGATCTGCCATGAGGCAATAATGTCTACTATGAATAGCGCCGCTGCCACACCGAAGACATATATAAAGATGAGGGCATGTCTTTTTGAGCTCCTGAATCGCAGGTAGATCCACCACAACACAGCAATAAACACAAGCTTTGTAGCTATGCCGATGATCATAAGCAAATGTATGAAACCCCGCAATCGTCACCTATGAATAAGTTGCCAGTCATGTCGTCGTGGATAACAAAAAGTATGGTTTTCGCACCTTTTTCAGTGTGTTAACACCTGGTGATGAAACCAAAAGAATTTCGCTCGTATACTTCTGAAAATATCGATCATATGAATTTATTTGTTGTATCCGGTTTGTGTTTCGCGATGTTATTCCAGGAAAACGGATCATATCCTGACAAGGGTGAGGCGCAGCACCCGGTATCTTATAAGTTTATCAACGGACTTTGGTACAATGGAAAGTCATTTGTCAGCAAGGACGTGTATGTAAATAACGGGTTCTTTGTTTCAAAGCTCACCAGGGTGGACACAACAATCGACCTCACAGGAAAGTACATTGTTCCTCCGTTCAGTGAAGCGCATACTCATTTGCTTGAGGGTATAGGTGATTATGCGAGTAACATTCAGCGCTATATCAATCATGGTGTATTCTACGTGAAGAATCCCAACAACATTAAGCCATGGACTGAAAAGATCTATGCAAAGATCAATAATCCACATTCGATAGATGCAACCTTTGCAAATGGTGGACTGACTTCAACTGGAGGGCACCCCGAAATTTTGTATGAGGAAAGATTGCGGCTGCATCTGGGATCGCTGATGGATAACAACGAACGAGGTTGGTTCAAAAATAAATCCTATTTCAACGTCGATTCCGAAGCGGAGCTAAATGAACAATGGCCACTGATCCTGGCTGGTAATCCTGGTTTTATAAAAGTGTACCTGGCTAACTCCGATGACCTTGGAAAAACTCCGCCAACATCAAGGTTTCCTTTGCGCAAAGGCCTGGACCCGGCGTTGGTTCCGCTTGTAGTAAGAAAGGCACATGCCCAAAGTCTTCGGGTAACAGCGCACGTGGAAACAAGAATTGATTTCATAAATGCTGTCAACGCAGGCGTAGATGAGATCAGTCACACGCCCGGATTCTACTTATTCTCAAAAGACCATGTTGACCGCTATAAGTTGACTGATGCGGATGCAAAAACGGCCGCGCGAAGGGGCATCATTGTCGTAACTGCGTTGCTTTCGAAGAACCTCACGGAAGATCAATCCCTCATGTCGCTGGTTGCTGAAACCCAGGCATTCAATCTTGCTTTGCTAAACCGGAACGGTGTGAAGGTTGCGATAGGAAGTGATCATGCTATCAGCCCGGTGGATGAAGTAAAAGCATTACGGGAATTAAATGTTTTCGACAATGCTACCATTCTGAAAATGTGGTGTGAAACAAGCGCGCTGACCATTTTTCCAGATCGCAGGATCGCGACCTTGTCGGAAGGATATGAAAGCAGTTTCCTTGCACTCGAAGGAAATCCTTTAGACGATCTTGATTTTACTGACAAGATATTCCTTAGGTTCAAGCAAGGACATATACTCACTGCCGGGCACGTTACGAGTAATTCCGGTCATTGATCAAGGAAAATATTCAACCTCCGGAGTTTGGGCGTGTTTAACTGGTCTGGTCGAAAAATAAAGAATTGATACTGTTCCAATAATTAACATTCCCCGACTTTTGGTGATCTATGGATTCCAGAATGTCGAATGATCCGATTTATATTATTGGTTCCGGCGCTGTCGGAAAATCTTTAGCAGTTTTTTTAACCACTGCCGGCCGGAAGGCAACCATCATCCGCGGAAGCGTGGAAAGTGGACCTGCAACAGTGGAGAACATTAAAGTGGTGATGAGTGATGGATCGAAACTTGAAAGTAAAGTGGGGATCACTACATTCGGTAACGTGCACACTCTCAACGGTATTGTTGTTGTTGCGATTAAATCGTACGGCAATGGCAAGCTTGCCACGGTGCTTAAACCGAAAATTGGCAGTTCACCTGTTGTAGTTTTACAGAATGGTTTAGGTGTTGAGAACCCATTTATCGAAGGAGGATTTCCTGACGTTTACCGTGTCGTGCAATTTGTCACGTGCCAGACGATTGGCAACAATCAGGTTCGCGTAAAGCCGGTCACTGCCTGCCCGGTCGGCGTGGTCAAATGCAATGTTCAGCAACTAGCGGAAATTGTAACTACACTGAACACAAACCAGTTCATGTTCAGGACAGAGCAAAACATAGAACAATTTGTCTGGAGAAAGGCGATCATCAACTGTGCTTTCAATTCCATTTGTCCGTTACTGGAAGTTGACAATGGTATTTTTCATCGTGACAGAGGGGTACTTGCAATTGCCAGCGAAGTGATTGAAGAATGCGTGGTAGTGGCGCGTACACGGGGAATTATTTTTGATGTCAACGACCTGGTGGAAAATCTTCTGCTCATCAGCAGGTCATCGGACGGTCAGTTGATATCAACGTTAGTCGATCTTCAGAACGGACAACCGACAGAGATAGACACTTTGAATCTTGAGGTTGCGCGCCTTGCCCGGCAAGCCGGCATTGCGGACCAGGTGAAAGTAACAAAGATGCTGGGGGAAATGGTTGATCTTAAATCCAGGATCAGGATCTAACTTACATCGCCGATGTTGCGTCTACTCAGACCTCAAACTCCTTACCGGATTTTCATTCGCCGATCGAATAGCCTGGAAAGCCACCGTGGCAAAGGCTATGACAACTGCGATACATCCTGCGAACGCGAATACCCACCATGCTACGTCAATACGGTAGGCGAAATCACTTAACCATTCCTTGGAGGCAGTCCACGCGACGGGGATAGCTATCACGCCTGCAATGACGACGAGGATCAGCAGATCCTTTGCAAGAATAAATACAATGTTGCTTACTGTGCTGCCAAGTACTTTGCGGATTCCGATCTCTTTTTTACGGCGTTCTGCCGCAAATGTCATGAGGCCGAACAAACCCAGGCAAGCGATGGCAATGGCAAGTGCGGTGAATGACAAGAGTAAATTAGCCTGCACGCGTTCGTTCCTGTACTGCCTTTCAAAGTTGTCGTCGAGAAAACTATATTCAAAGGTGCCGGCAGGATTGAATTTTTTGAAAACAGTTTGGATGTGTTCTATAGCACCGGGGAGGTCATTGCCACTTACACGTACATACACGTTGTCTTTGTCCATGTCGTCCTGCGGGAAGCGAACGATCAACGGTTCTACTTTGTGCTGCAACGAATAGATGTTGAAATCCTGGAGTACGCCAACAACGTTAAGCGTTATCATACCTGCAGGACCGGCATCCATGCTGATCTTCTTTCCGACCGGATCTTCCCACGCTGCTTCGTTGGCCAATGTTTGGTTGACCAGCACCGACTCAGTATTATCGCCAGCGCTTTGCTGTGACAGGTTTCTACCCGCAGCAATATTGATCTGTAACGCGGGTACGAAGTTTTCATCCACAGTAAAGAAGTTCGCCATTCTCAATCGATCTTCGATCTTGCCATCGACCTCGACAGCATACTGCGTCCCGCCAATGTTGTTGTTACCAATAGGGTTGCCGGCTGTTGCCATGTCTTCTATCAATGGGCTCTTAAGCAATTCGGTTCGCATCGCGTCGACCTGAAGTCTTACCTGGGGATTGTCGATGTGGAAAGTGATCACCTGGTCCTTGTTAAAACCGAGATCTTTCTGCGAAGTAAATCGCAATTGTTGATAGATCACCACCGAAGCGGCAATCATCGCGATAGTGACCACAAACTGGAACACGACCAGCGATTGTCTGAAAAGTACAGTGTTGTGTTGACTGCCGGCGATGCCTTTCAGTGACGGAACGATCCTGAATCCGGACATGAAGAATGCCGGGTAGATTCCGCTCAGGATGCCAGCAACAAGTGCGAATACAATTAATGCGAGTGCTGTTCGCAGCATTCCAAACTGCCAGATGTTTACTGTGAAGGGTACGAACGCTTCGATCAATGGAACAAGGAATGTCATGAGTACGATAGCGATCACAGCCGCAACGAGAGTAATGACGACCGACTCGGATAGGAACAGTGCCATCAGTTCCCTGCGTGCAGAGCCCATTGCTTTTCTCATACCGGTTTCGCGAAGACGAAGTGAGGCGCGCGCGGTGGAGAGATTCATGTAGTTGATGGACGCGATAATCAGGATCAATGCGGCGATCGCACTAAGAGTGTAGATATAGTTGATCTGGCTGTTGTTGCCCAGCTCAAAATCGAGATTCGAGTGAAGATGAATGGACTTTAACGGCTGCAGTTCGGCCTCGTAAGTCATGTTCGGCATGGAAGCACGCATGTTGCGCTCAAAGAAAGCCGGCATCTTTTCGCGCAAAGCTGCAATGTCGTTTTCATTGTTGAGCAGAATGTAAGTGTAGAGGTATCCGTTCGTCCATGTGCCTTCAAGATTGCCGGGAATAGGTCGAAGGCCGCTGAATGAGAAGTGCGAGTTCCCAGTAATGTCTTCGATCACTCCAGTGATGACAACGTTGGCACCACCAGCAACGATCGTTTTTCCCAATGCGGATGATTCGTTGCCGAACATCCGGGTTGCCAGCGAACGTGTGATCACCATAGATTGAGGCTGGTCGAGTGACGTGGCTTTGTCGCCATACAGGAAGGTGGCGCTGAAGATGTTGAAGAAAGATTTATCGACGAACATCACGTCGCCAACTTTGAATTCTTTGTTTTCGTAGGTGAACGTTCCACCACCTTCCGCATCGATCCGGACGAAATCTTCCACTTCAGGGAAGTCGGCTTTCATTGTTGGGCCATAAGGTACCGGGGTGATGGCACCGTGAAATTCTCCACCGTCCCATTGTGCATGTTGCGCAATGCGAAAGATCCTTTCAACCTTTTCGTGATAACGATCGAAGCTTAATTCATGACCGATATGCAGCGCGATGATCCACGTTGCGGAAAGACCGATTGCCAACCCTCCGATATTGATTGCAGAAAACAACCTATGACGGAGGATGTTTCTGATGGAGACAACGAGATAGTTGGACAGCATACGGACGAATTTGGGATTAAAGCGCCAATCGCGTGCCATCACCAATTGCTTACATTGGTAGGCAGAAAAACGCGATAATTTTAAAAAAGAGCGTCCGGATTTGCTGGAGGATGGTCGATTCCGGACGTTTAACGTTGGGGGTATTTCGCGCAGCCCGGGCGGAATGCTTTCACTTTAAGGTGCGAAATGCAACGGCGCAGGGAAGAAATTTGCCACACTGAGATGTCTCGCTCATCTAACTTCTTCCTTCTAATTTAATTCACTCCCCTCTCAAACTATCCACAGGGTCCATGCTCGCAGCTTTTACCGACTGGTACCCGATTGAAATGTTGGCAATGAAGAACGCAAGTAATCCTGCGACGGCAAAAATCCACCACTCTATCTCAACCCGGAAAGCAAATTCCTGTAGCCACTTGTGCATGGCATACCAACTGATCGGTACGGCAACCACAAATGCGATCAGCACAAGCATCATGAAGTCTTTCGATATGAGCAGCACGATGTTTCGTCCGGATGCACCCAAAACTTTTCGTATTCCGATCTCCTTAGTTCGCCGGCTCGCCATGAATGCAGCAAGTCCGAAGAGACCGAGCGATGCGATAACAATCGAAACAAGCGTGAACGTACCAAAAATTTGTCCAAGCCTGGTTTCCGCCGAGTAAAGGTTGTTGTAAGTGTCATCCAGGAATTCGTATTCGAAAGGATAAGGAGAAACTTTTCTGATCGAGCGTTCGAGATATTGAATTGTTTCCTGCAATTTCTCCGGTCTGAGTTTGAAGGAAAAGTAAGCACCGCGCACATTTGAAAAACTGATCATCAGCGGTTGGATGGGTTCGTACAGTGAATGCATGTGAAAGTCTTTTACAACTCCAATAATGTAATGACTCTCCGATCCACGTTTGAAATCGCGGCCAATCGATTCTTCAGGGCTCCAGCCGAAGGCGGCTGCAGCACTTTCATTGACGATAACGTTCTGCACGGTTGTGTCGTTGAAATCCGGGGAAAAATTCCTTCCGGCAACCAATTCGAGACCGAACAGATCCACGTAATTGTATTCCGCGCTTACCCGGTATAATGCCAAATCACTTTTTTCCAATCCCGGTCTACTCTTCACCATGGTGCTCGACGTCACATCAGTTGGAAGACTGGAACAAATGGCAGCGCGGATAATCTCTGGGTTTTGCGACCATTCCTGTGAAAGTTGTGGAAATTTCTGGCGGATCGTGAAATCGCGAAGCCGAACCGAGATAATGTTTTCCCGATCGTAACCCAACTCCTTCTGTTGCATAAAATCAAGTTGTTGGTACATGATCGCGCTACCGATGATCAATGCAGATGATGCCGCAAATTGCACTATGATCAGCACGCGCTGCATGCTAAACCCCGAAACCTTTACATCACTTTTTACCTTAAGCACATCGATAGGCTTAAGCGATGACATCACCACCGCCGGGTAACTTCCCGACACGAGCCCTACAACGAGCGTAATCAGGATGAGTCCGGGCACCAACCAGGCGTTCGACACAAAGTCAATGCCTACAGGGCGTTCTACCAACCGGCCGAAGTAAGGTACCAGCAAATACACCAGGCCGACGGCGAGCACGAGTGAAACAAAGGTGATCAGGATCGACTCGCCGAGAAATTGCGTCAACAACTGTTGCCGGACAGCGCCTGCCACTTTTCGCATACCGACTTCACGCGCCCGTTTGATCGATCTGGCAATAGCGAGATTCATGTAGTTAACACAGGCCAACAGCAGCACGATAAAAGCAATGGCCATGAACAACTGCACGGCACTGCGGTTGCCCTTGAGCCCTATATCAAAATTGATGTGGGGGTGAAAGTAGACGTCTCCAAAAGACTCTACATAGTACTGATCCTTAAATGGGTAATTTTTATAGGTTTCAGGGTTTTGATATTTTTTTAGGATAGCCGGAAACCTGGCCTCTACAGCCGCAGTGTTGGCACCGGCAGCCAACGTAAAGAACGTGTGGTAGGAGTTGCCGTTCCACCCCGTTTGATTCATGTCTTCCATATAGCCATTGTTGTAGCTTACGTCGATCAGGAAATCATATTGCAGTGACGAATGGACGGCAGCATCTTCAATCACGCCGGTAACCTGGAAGCCATCGATATCAAGGAAGCGGAGGGTTTCACCAATCGGGCTGTTGTCGCCAAACAGGGCTGTTGAAAGTTTTTTTGTCAGCACAATACTCTTCGGATACTTCAGCGCTTTCTTCGGGTTTCCCTCGATGAACGGAAATTGAAGGACCTTAAGCAAATTTGAGTCGCCTGCCAGCCCTTTCCGGAAGAAGTTATTTTCCCCGTAAGTCAGGAGGCCCGATGACTCCCATAGTGTTGTAGCATGCACAACTTCAGGTATCTCCTGTTCCATCACAAAAGCCAGTTGCGCGGGCGTCTCCGCGAAGTAATCTGTGCTTAAGTATTCATTGCCTGCCTGACGTTGATAAACGCGATAAATGTTCTCAAAATTTGGATAGGCTTTATTGTATTGATATTCATGCTGCACATAGAGCAGGATGGCGATAAAACAGGTGAGCCCAAGTGTAAGTCCACCTATGTTGATGGCCGAGTAAAGTTTCTGGCGGAAAAGATTACGCGCCGTGATCTTGAAATAGTTCTGAAACATGTCGAAACGATTTGACGGAAGTGAATTCGATTTCCGGAAGGCAAATGGTCTTATATAATTAAATACTTCGTACCAGTACCTGACTTTGGCAAACCACAGCGAACGACGTTTAAGGGTTACAAGGAATTTTTCTTCGAGATCACCAGCAACTTCTTCACCCAGGTCATCACGGAGAAACAACCTCAACAGTCGGGTAGCAGCAACTGGTGGCCTTGGTTTCATGCCAGGACTTTAAAGTGTAAGCGTTTGAAATTTCAGATCAAATGCCGGGTACTGTTTCCAGAGTGCCAGACGGAAATTCCTTGCATCTTTCAGCACCCTTTTGCCAACCGCGGTGATGGTAAAGATCCGTTTCCGCCGGCCACCGCGTTCTGCTGTAGCGTTTCCCATTTCTGATTTCAGGAACCCTTTTTTCTCGAGTCGATCCAATGTAGAATGAACAGCGCCAATTGAAACGCTTCGACCTGTTTGTGTTTCGAATTCTTCCGCCATTCGAAATGCATATGCATTTTCTCCGAGGATCCCGGTTAGAAGAAGGATCACTTCTTCAAAATCGCCAAGCCGTGTTTCAATCATAATGCTTATCGAAAGTATGATTAGTTACTAAGTTGTAGAGTAAATGTACAAAACGCGAGGTATTTGTTCTACGATTTAGTAGGAAATGTGAAAGCTGGAGTGGAATAGGCTATTCCTCGGCAAAATCCGGAAACGTGCTCTTGATTTCTTTGTTAGTGAAATCCGGAAGACTTGGACGGCTGGCATCGAGCTCGAGCAGGACGAGCTTTTGGTTGTTGAGGATGGGCAGCAGTTTTTCACGATCGGTATCGAATTCCTTGTTGCGCCGTGCGGACTTCAAAGCAAACTTGCGCGCAAAGTTGTCGCCCTCCACTTGTAATTGATTGCGGATCTCGACATTGATCT
>WUUC01218465.1_pt1 | contig 11115 bp, 7 predicted proteins | sample 6278441 | NCBI WGS metagenome assembly WUUC01 (sample SAMN13675441, study PRJNA597444) | soil metagenome | isolation source: soil | place: USA: Washington | collected 2017-10 | reverse complement strand
TCAACAACCAGGGCATCGCCGAGATCTGCCACCACTACGCCGACATCATCGAGCAGCTGGACGAGAAGCCCATCGTGGTCGGTCACTCGTTCGGCGGGCTCATCGCGCAAGAACTGCTCGCCAACGACCTGGTCGCTGCGGCGGTCGCCATCGATCCCGCGCCGGTGAAGGGCGTGAAGGTGCTGCCGTTCGCGCAACTGCGCTCCGGCTTCCCGGTGCTCTCGAACCCCGGCAACAAGTCGAAGACCGTCGCGCTCGACGAGGGCCAGTTCAAGTACGCGTTCGGCAACATGCTCACCGACGAGGAGTCCGACGTCCTCCACGAGGCGTGGACGATCCCCGGTCCCGGTCGCCCGCTGTTCGAGGATGCCACCGCCAACTTCGTGCGCAACTCCCCGGCGGCGGTCAACACCCACACCGCCGTGCGCGGCCCACTGCTGCTCACCTCGGGCACCGAGGATCACACCGTGCCGAAGGTGGTCACGCTCGCGGTCGCAAAGCTCTATGCCGACAACACGTCGTCGGTCACCGAGTACCACGAGTACGCCGGCAAGGGCCATTCGCTGACGATGGACGCAGGATGGCGCGACATCGCCGACGACGTGCTCGCCTGGCTCGACGGCAAGGGGTTCGGGGCGGAGTAGGGCTAGCTGGGGCGGGACATCGTTGATCGATACACGTTCTGCCACAATTGCATCATGGCCAGCGTCGAGGTGGGCAGCGGAGGGCGCTCCGCCATCACCATGCACGACGTCGCCCGCCATGCCGGCGTATCCACGATGACCGTGTCCAACGTGATCAACGGGCACACGACCCGCGTGAGTGCCCAGACTCGAGCGCGGGTGCTCGAGTCCATGGCCGCGCTCGGCTACCGCGTCAATCTCTCGGCCCGCAGCCTGCGCCGCGGCAAGACCGGCGTCATCGGGCTGGCGGTGCCCGCGTTCGGACCGGCGTACTTCGCGCAGCTCGCTCAGTCGCTCGTAGGCCGGTTCGCCGAGCGCGGCTACCGCCTGGTCATCGAGTACACGGGTGGCGCGGTCGAGCAGGAGATCGCCGCGCTCGCGAACGCGCACCTCGACGCCTACGACGGATTCGTGCTCTACGTTGCCGCCGGTGACGGCCCGGATCTCGAGCGGCTGTCGCCGTCGAAGGCGGTCGTGCTGCTCGGTGAGCGGACGCCGGCCGCATTCGACCATGTGCAGATGGACAACGTGAACGGTGCCCGGATGGCCACGGAACACCTCCTGCGTACTGGCGCGCGGCGCATCGCACTGCTCGGTGGGCGCATCGGCGACGCGCAGTCGATGGCCGAGTCGCGCACGCGCGGCTATTTCGAAGCCCACGCCCAGCTGGGGCTCGAGGCGGACAATTCGCTCGTTGTCGCGTCCGACTTCGGTGCGGAGGAGGGGCGGCAGCGGACGAAGCGGCTGCTTGAGACGACCCCCGACCTCGACGCCATTTTCGCTGTCACCGACGCAGGGGCGATCGGCGCACTCAGCGCGCTCCACGAGGCGCGACGCCGGGTGCCCGACGATGTGCAGGTCATCGGTTGGGACGACATCGCGGAGACAGAGTTCACGTACCCCCGCCTCAGCTCGGTCGATCCCGACAACGCGGCGATCGCGGAATCAACAGTCCAGATGCTGCTCGAGCGCATGGTCGGCGCGCCGTCCACGCCGCCGAGGGTGGTCACCCCGGCCGCGCGGCTCATGCTGCGGGGGACCACCCTCGACGTGGCCTGAGGCTCGACCTCGACCGGGCGCGGCCCTAGACCAGGTCGAGCTCAATGGTGGCGAAGGATGCCGCGGGCAAGTCGACCGTGAGCACGCCGTCCGTCATGGCGGTGGTGAACTCGCGCGGTGCGACGGCGTCGGGGTCGCCGGGGTCGTTGAATGACCGCACGGTGGAGCCGCTGAGCAGGCGGCTCCGCCGGTGGGTCACGCCCCGGCCGCGGAGGTCGACGGTGACGGTCATCGACTCGTCGAGTGAGAGGTTACTCACCGAAAGCAGCACGCCGCCATCCTTTGTGCTCGCGGAGATCGACAGCTCTGACAGCTCGCCGTCGCCCACCTCCCGACTCGGCGCCTCGATCACGTGGGTGGGGAGCGAGGACGCATCGTGGTGCCCGCGATTCATCTCGAACACGTGGTAGGTGGGAGTCAGCACCATGTTGCCGTCGTCGTCGGTGAGAATCATCGACTGCAGCACGTTGACCGTCTGGGCGATGTTGGCCATGGTGAGCCGCGCGGCGTGCCGATGGAAGATGTCGAAGTGCATGCCCGCGACGAGGGCGTCGCGCATGGTGTTCTGCTGGAACAGGAATCCGGGATTGGTGCCGGGCTCGACGTCCCACCACGTGCCCCATTCGTCGCAGATGAGTCCCACAGTGCGGTTCGGGTCGTAGGCATCCATGACGGCGCTGTGCGCGCGGATGACCCGCTCGATGTCGGCCGCCTTGGCCATCGTGCCCCAGTACTGCGCCGGGCCGAACTCGGTGGCCGACTCGGTCTTCAGACCGCTGCCCGAGTGCGTGTAGTAGTGGAAGGACAGGCCCTGGAACACGCCGTCGGGCTGCCGCTGGCAACCCAGGCAGCTGAGGGCCTCCATGATGGCCCGCGTCCACGTGAGATCGTCATCGGAGGCGCCCGCGGCGATGCGGTAGAGCCTGTTGTCTCCGTGGTTGCGGCAGAAGGTGGCGTAGCGACGCGCCTCGTCGACGTAGTACTCGGGGCGCATGTTGCCGCCGCATCCCCATGCCTCATTTCCGATGCCCCAGAACGGGACCTTCCACGGGGCGTCGCGCCCGTTCGAGCGGCGCAGTCGGGCCATCTCGCTGTCATCGTCACGCGTGAGGTACTCGACCCACTCGCTCATCTCCTGCACCGTTCCGCTGCCGACGTTGCCGTTGACGTACGCGTCGGCTCCGAGCATCTCGCAGAGCGCCATGAATTCGTGGGTGCCGAAGTGGTTATTCTCCACGACGTCGCCCCAGTGAGAGTTGACCATGTGGGGGCGCTGATCCTTCGGCCCGATGCCGTCACGCCAGTGGTACTCGTCGGCGAAGCATCCGCCTGGCCAGCGGAGGTTCGGGATGCCGAGGGCCTTGAGTGCTTCGACCACGTCGAGCCGGATGCCACCCTCGTTTGGGATCGGAGAGTCCTCGCCCACGTACAGCCCGCCGTAGATGCAGCGCCCCAAGTGCTCCGCGAAGTGGCCGTACAGGTGACGGCTGATGGTCGGGCCCGTGACATCGACGTCGATGACGGCTCTCGCTGTCGTGCTCATATTGTTCCTTTTGGTTCGAAGGTTTGACGTTATAGTATCCACACAGCGGCCGTCGCCGTCACACTCTCGTGAACCACAGGACACTGCAAAGGAGCAGCTCATGAACGGGCTTCCCAACCCGCAACTCACCCGTCGCACGGCGCTGATCGGTATGGGAGGGGCCGGCATCGCCGCGTTCCTCGCGGCGTGCACCGCCGGCGGGACCACGCCGGCTGCCACCCAGAAGCTCACGTTCTGGATGGATAGCGTCTTTGCCGAGGCGCTCGAGAAGGCCGTCACCGATTTCCGCGACGAGTTCGGTGTCTCGCTCGACATCCAGCCGACCGCCTACGGCGATATCATCGGGAACTACCTGCAGGGGGCCCCGGGCGGATCCGGTCCCGATCTCGCGGACTTCAACATCGACCACCTGGGACCGCTCTCGAAGGCCTCGCTCGCGGCGCCGCTCGACTTCGGCGACAAGCTCGCGAGCCTCGACCCGCGCGCCGTTGCTGGCTACACCGTCGACGGACAGATGCTGGGCATGCCCCTTGTGCTGGAGAGCACGAATGTGTGGCGCAATCCTTCGCTGATCCCCGATCCTGTCACCGACTGGGCCGCGGTCGCCACCACGGCCGCAGACCTCCAAGGCAAGGTCGAGTACCCCTTTGTGATGGATGGCGGTGGCTATACGCTCGCGGGAATGCTCACCGCGTTCGGCGGGTACGTCTTCAAGCAGAACCCGGATGGCTCGTACGACGTCAATGACGTCGGCCTCGACAACCCCGGCTCGATCGCCGCCTTCCAGTTCCTGGCCGACGGTGTCGCCGCCGGCTGGATCAAGTTCGGCCTCGAAATGGAGAATGTCGGCGACGCTTGGGCGGAGAACCAGGTCGGCCTGCACTTCTCCGGTCCGTGGATGTACAACGCATACGCCGATGGAGGCGCCGAATTCGCCGTCGACGCCGTGCCCAATGGTCCCGGTGGCACCGCCGTGCCGTGGCTGTCCGCCCGCGGTCTCGTGGTGAACCCGGTCTCAAAGAACGCCGCGCTCGCCGCGACCTTCCTCACCGAGTACCTCGCCGCGAACGACCCGATGGCGACCTTCGCTGAGGAGACCGCGAAGCAATCGGCATGGCTACCGGTGCAGGAGACCGCGGCCAATGATGCGACGCGCGCTTTCTCCGCCGCGAGTGTGAACGCGCAGCCGATTCCGCAGAATGCCGAACTTGCCGGCTACTGGACGCCCTCGGAGGACGCGGTCAACCTCGTGCTTCAGGGCCAGTCGACGCCGGCCGAGATCTGCGGCAACCTTGCTGCGCAGCTCCGCGACGCGGTGGCTGCCGCGCAGTAAGCCCGTTCGCAGAGACCGATACCAACACGATCGATACCGACACGCCATGCCACCGAAGAACCGCTTCTCCTCGCCGTTGAGCACGCGGGACGGACGGATGAGACTGCTGCTCATCCCGTTCGTCGTCGCCCTTGACGTCGTCATCGGCGTCTGGGCGTGGTCCACCTTCGGACAGGGCCTCTGGCTTGTCGGGTCGGTCGTCGTCCTCATCACGATCGGCGTCAACTTCGCGGCGCTCATGGTCAAGGGCACGGCGCTTCGATGGATGCTGCCGACGCTCGCCCTCATGACGGCGTTCACACTCGCCCCGATCGTGTACACGGGATTCATCGCGCTGACGAACTACAACGGCGTCCATCTGCTCACTCAGCAGCAGGCCGTCGTCGCGCTCGAGCGTCAGAGTTTCGTGCCCGAGGGTGTCTCCCCCTACGACTGGGCCGCCTACGAGCACGCGGACGGAACGCTCGCGCTCTACCTGGTGCCGAAGGTCGGCGAGGAACTGGTCGTCCCGGATGATGCGACTGTCGACGGCGACCAGATCGAGGGTGGCGAGAATGCTGGGGATGTCACGCACGAGCCGGGCATCGGCGAGATCGAGGGCGACGAAACGGAGGAGGGGACCCCGTCAGGCGGCGAGCCGACCGGCACGCCCACCGATGAGGATGCCCAGCCGATCTCCGACTCGGACGTCTTCACCCGCGCCGACGGCACGAGCGAGGAGGCGTCGCCGGGTGCCGGCATCTTCGGTGCGGCGGACGACGAGGGATTCCCTACCGAGATCGAGGGCTACACCCGGCTGGATGCGATCCAGTCGGTGACCCGTATCGGTGAGATCACCGACACGGAGTTCGGCTCCCAACCCACCATCTACCGTGTGCTGTCGGCGTCGCAGGCCGCCCCGATCCTGAGCACCTTCGAGGTCGACCAGAGCACGGGCGTCGTGACGGACCGCCGCGACGGCGTGGCGTACGCGCCCACTCCCGAGGGCTACTTCACCGCGGCGGACGGCACGCGACTGACGCCCGCGTACCAGACCGTCGTGGGTGTTGCGAACTTCGTGGAGCTGTTCGCGAACGAGAAGATCCGCAGCCCGTTCCTGCAAATCCTGCTGTGGACGGTTCTGTTCTCGGTACTCGTCGTGGCGCTCCAGTTCGTACTTGGATTGATCTACGCGGTCGTGCTCAATGGGCGGGCCGTGCATCCCGTGATCGCCAGGGTCGTGCGTGCCGTGCTTCTCCTGCCGTACGTGATTCCCGCCTACTTGATGATCCTCACCTGGTCGGCATTGTTCAATGCCCAGACCGGGCTCATTCCCGAGGCGCTCGAGTCGCTGTTCGGCCTCGACCCGTCGTGGGTGCTGACGGGCAACGGAGCGCGAGCCGCGATGCTCCTCGTCGGCGTGTGGCTCGGGTTCCCGTACTTCTTGCTCATCAACACCGGGTCGCTGCAGGCGATCCCTGGAGAGCTCATCGAGGCGGCGTCCGTCGACGGTGCGAGCCCGTGGCGGCGCTTCACCTCCATTGTGTTCCCGCTGCTCATGAGGGGGATCGCGCCGCTCATCGTGCTCGCCGCCGCATTCAACTTCAACAACTTCCTCGTCGCGTACCTGCTCTTCAGCGGAGGTCCGCCGAAGGTGAATTCTCAGGTGCCGGCAGGCGAGACCGACCTGCTGATCAGCTTCACCTACAAGTTGTCTTTCGACTTCGGCGGCAACGAATACGCGATGGCGGCGGTTGTAACCACCCTTATCTTCTTCGCGCTGACGCCGATCGTGCTCAGTCAGCTGCGGTACTACAACGCGTGGCGGAAGGAGGACTGAAATGACGACACTGGCCCAACCGCGTACAGCCCCTCGCAGCTCGGAGGCGAGTCGCACCAAGCGCCGCAACCAACGGCTCGTGGTGGCACTCAGCACGGTGCTCATCGCGCTCGCGGTGCTCGCGACGCTCATCCCGATCTACTTTGTGGTCGTCGCTGCGTTCAACCCGACGGGCTCGCTCTCGACCTCGAGCGCACTGCCGAGGGGGTTCACCCTCGACAACTTTGTGCAGTTGTTCGCCGACCCGACGATTCAGTTCGGCCGGTGGTTCGTCAACTCGATGTACATCTCGGTGACCGTGACGGTGGTCGTTACCTTCGTGGTCGCGATGAGCGCCTATGCGTTCTCACGTTTGCGTTTCAGGGGTCGCGAGAACATCCTCATGACGATCGTGCTGCTGCAGGTGTTCCCGAACATCCTCGCGATCGTCGCGATCTTCCTGCTGGTGAACCAGCTCGGAACCATCACACCGCTGCTGGGACTGAACAGCCACCTGACGCTCATCCTCGTGTACGTGGGTGGGGCCATCGGTGGCAACGTCTGGCTGCTCAAGGCCTACATGGACTCGATCCCGAAGGAGCTCGACGAGTCAGCGACAATCGATGGGGCGAGCCACTGGGTCATCTTCAGCGGTATCCTCTTCCCACTCGTGCGGCCGATGCTCGCGGTGGTGGCGGTGCTGACGTTCACCGGCGCGTACAGTGAGATCCTCATCATGCAGGTGCTCGTGCGCGACAGTGCGGCGTTCACGCTGCCCCTCGGCCTCTACACGATGTCCGTCCAGCAATACACGATCGACTGGGGGCTGTTCGCTGCCGGGGCGATGCTCGCCGCACTCCCGCCGCTCGTGCTGTTCTATATCTCGCAGAAGTGGCTGATCACGGGGCTCACCCAGGGAGCCGTGAAGTCATGACCATCGTGTCGCGGGGCCGCGCCGTGCCGGTGCCCAAGCTGACACCGCTCGGCTACATGGGCAAGGTACGCATCACGGGCGGGCCGCTCAGGGAACGCATTGACGACGCCGTCGCCACCTACCTCAGCCTCGAGCCCGACGACATCCTGCACGGCTATCGCACGCAGGCCGGGATGGATGCCCCGGGCAGGCCCATGACCGGATGGTCGTCGGTCACCACGTCCGCGACCTTCGGCCAGTGGGTGAGCGGTCTCGCCCGCATCGCCGTGACGGCGGGGCGACCCGAGGCGATGGCGCGCGCCATCGATCTCATCCGTGGGTGGGAGGAGACGATTGCTCCCGACGGGCATCCTCGCATCGATCACGCTTACGGTCTCGAGAAGGTCGTGTGCGCCTTGGTCGACATCGCTCAGCTCGACGACCGGCCCGAGTTGCTCGGACTGGTCGCGCAGGTCACAGCCTGGGCCGACGCGAACTGGCCGCGCGATAAGCCGGTCGGCACCCCGATCGACTTCGAGGGCGGCATGTTCGCGGGGCCGGACGAGACGCTCGAGTGGTACACGATCCCGGAGAACTTCTACCGGGCCTGGCTCGCCGGCGGGGCCGACGCCATCCGCGAGTTCGCGAAGGAGTGGCACTACGACTCGTTCTGGGATCGCTTCCTCGAGCGGCCGGCTCCCGGCCAGCCTTGGCCGGTCGACACCTGGCTGCACGCGTACTCGCATCTCAACACGTTCGCGAGCGCGGCCGCCGTCTACGAGGTGACAGGCGACGGGCGCTACCTGGCGATCCTCGAGAACGCCTACGAGTACTTCACGACGACCCAGAACTACGCCACGGGCGGCTTCGGCCCGAGCGAGTACACGATGCCCGACGACGGCTCGCTCGGTCGCAGTCTTGAATGGCGTACCGACACCGCCGAGATCGTCTGTGGCTCGTGGGCCGCCTTCAAGCTCACCTCCGCACTGCTCAAGCACACCGGTGACGCAAAGTATGGCGAGTGGGCCGAGCAGCTCGTGTACTCGGGCATCGGTGCGGTCACGCCGGTGAGCGCGAACGGGGTCACGCCCTATTACGCCGACTACCGGCTCGGCACCGCGACCAAATTGCCGCACTGGGACGACTGGCCGTGCTGCTCGGGCACATACATCCAGAACGTCGCGCACCTGGCCGACCTCGTGTACTTCGCATCCGACTCAGGCATTGCGGTGAACCTGTACGTACCGTCCACCGTCGAGTGGGAGCGTGACGGTGTCGCGCTCTCGCTGACTCAGGAGACCGAATTCCCCACCGGCGACACCTCGGTCGTTACGGTCGGCGGGTCTGGGCGCTTCACCGTGTCGCTGCGTGTCCCGCGCTGGACCGCTGGATTCCGCGTCACCGTGAACGGTGACCCAGCGGATGCCGCGGCCCGACCCGGCACTTGGTTCACGCTCGACCGGCACTGGGCCGACGGCGACGCCATCGAGGTGACGCTCGGAGCCCGACTGCGCTTGCTCCCAATCGATCGCTGGCACCCCAACCGCGTGGCCGTCGCACACGGACCGGTCGTGCTCGCGCAGTCAGCGGAGTGGACGGCGCCGGTCGCGCTCCAGTCCCCGTGGCAGATGGTCGATCTCGAAACCGCGTTCGTCCGGAGGGAAGGCCTGTCCTACACTCCGGCGGGGGTGGGCACCGGGCGACTGCCGATCGGCGCATTCCGACCTCTCGCCGACTTTCCCGACCGCTTCCCTTACCGGGTCTACTTCGACGTCGACAATCCGAGGATCATCTGATGCACCACCGCGCTCTCCCCAACTCCGCCGTCCGGCTCGCTCCCAGCACGTTCGACCGGCGTCGCCGGCTCAACCGCGACTACCTGATGAACCTCTCCACCCCCAACCTTCTGCAGAACTTCTATGTCGAGGCGGGCATCGGCGACCAGTCGTGGCATCTCCGCGTCGCCGAGGCCCCCAACGCACACGACGGACGTGATCGCCACTGGGGCTGGGAGACGCCAGGCGGCCAGTTGCGCGGGCACTTCCTCGGGCACTGGATGTCGGCTGCTGCCCGTGAGGTGAGCACGACCGGCGACGCCGCGCTCGCCGCGAAGCTGCAGGAGGTGGTGACCGAGCTCGAGCGCTGCCAGCAGGAGAACGGTGGCGAGTGGGTGTGGGCGATCAGCCCGCGTTACCTGGATCGGCTCTCCTCCGGTCGCACGATCTGGGCACCGCAGTACGCGATGCACAAGCTGCTCATGGGCCTGGTCGACACGTATCGCGAGGTGGACGACGACCGCGCGCTTGCCATCGCCGAGGGCGCGGCGGCGTGGCTGGACCGGTGGTCCGAGGGCTTCGACGAGCAGCATTTCGATGACATCCTCGACGTCGAGACCGGCGGCATGCTCGAGGTCTGGGCCGACCTGCTCGAGATCACCGGTGACGACCGGTACCGGCGTCTCCTTGACCGCTACTGGCGGGGGCGACTGTTCGACCGGCTCGTCGCGGGCGTGGACGTGCTGACGAACATGCACGCCAACACCACGATTCCCGAGGTACTCGGCGCTGCCCGGGCATGGGAGGTCACGCACGAGCAGCGCTGGCGCGACGTCGTGGAGGCGTACTGGCGCAGTGCGGTCACCGACCGCGGCACGTTCTGCACCGGCAGCCAGACGTCTGGGGAGATCTGGACGCCGCCGTTCGAGTTCGCAGCCCGCCGCGGCGAGAAGACGCAGGAGCACTGCGTGGTCTACAACATGATTCGGCTCGCCGACGTGCTGTTCCGTTGGACGGGTGAGGTCGAGTACCTCGACTACATCGAGGCGAACCTGTACAACGGGATCCTCGCGCAGCAGCATCCACGCACCGGCATGGTGGCCTACTTCCTGCCGCTCGAAGGGGGTGCCACCAAGCACTGGGGCACACCGACGGACGACTTCTGGTGCTGCCACGGCACGCTCGTGCAGGCTCACACGCGGCACGGTTCCCTCGCCTTCTATCAGGCGGAGGATGGCGCACTCGTCTGCGCGCAGTTCATCCCGTCGCGTGTGGAGTTGGACTCCGACGGCGCCCAGGTGTCGGTGACGACGGAGCTGCGCGACACGGTCGTGCGGGCCGGCCCCGACGCGAACGCGGGCGAGGCCGGGAGCCGCCACCGTCCACGGTCGTGGGGTGTGGTGATGACGATCGAGTCGGCGCCTGACGTGCCGCTCACCTTGCGGCTCCGCATTCCGTCCTGGGTCAGCGAGCCGGCGATTCTGGATGTGGGCGATGAACGCTCGACCGTCGACGCCGGCTACGCCGAGGTTGTCCACCCCGGTGGGACGACGAGGGTCGAGCTCACATTGCCGACCGCGATCACAGTCGCGCCCATTCCGGACGAGCCGGAGACGGTAGCGTTCCTCGACGGTCCCGTCGTGCTCGCGGGGCTCGTCGACCACGAGCTGACGCTGCGCGGCGACGCGACTACGGCGGCATCCCTGCTCGCAGCGGACAACGAGCGGCAATGGTCGGAGTGGTTGCGCGGGTACCGTACCCTCGGCCAGGCGGCGAACATCCGGCTCAGGCCACTGTACGAGATCGAGGACGAGCGGTTCTCGATCTACTTCCCTCTGGTGTCGGACATCGCGAGTGGACGCTAGAAGGCACCAACTACCGTGGAGCCATGACGGATGACCGCCGCCACTCCGTGCTCGAGCTCACCAAGCAGCTCATCGCGATCGACTCGGTGAGCCCCAGCCTCGCGCCCGGCCACCCGGGCGAGGCCCGCATCGCGAAGTTCGTTGCC
>WUUC01143725.1_pt1 | contig 11115 bp, 4 predicted proteins | sample 6278441 | NCBI WGS metagenome assembly WUUC01 (sample SAMN13675441, study PRJNA597444) | soil metagenome | isolation source: soil | place: USA: Washington | collected 2017-10 | reverse complement strand
GTTCTCGGGCTCGGCCTCGCCGGCTGCGCGACCGCACGGGCGCCGGTCGAGCTGATCGGCGCGCGCGCTTCGCTCCAGCAAGCGCAGAACAGCGCGGCCGCAACCCATGACCCCGCCGACCTGCACACCGCCAAGAAGGCGATGGATGCGGCCGAGCATTCCTTCCAAGAGGATGGCGACACGCAAAGGACGCGCGACCTGGCCTACACCGCCGACCGCCGCGCGCGCATCGCCGAGTCGCGCGGCAACGCGACCGTCTCGACCGAAGCGCAGAAAAAGACCATCGACGAAATGCACGCGTCGCAATCCGCGCAGCTCGGCCAAGCCAATAAGCAGCTCGCGGTGCAAGGCCAGGCGATGCAGACCCAAGCCGCGACGATCGCCAGCGAGAAGGAAGCCCGTCTCGCCGCCGAGAAGCGCGCGGCACAAGCCCAGGCGGACCTCGCGAAGTTCGCGTCCGTGAAGGAAGAGCCGCGCGGCATGGTCATCACGCTCTCCGGAGGCGTCTTGTTCGCGTCCGCCAAGTCCGATCTCTTGCCGGCAGCGCAGGTCAAGCTCAATGCGGTCGCCGACGCGCTCATGCAGCAGGACCCCGACTCCAAGATGGTGGTCGAAGGCCACACGGATTCGCAGGGCGGCGACAGCTACAACCAAGACCTCTCGCAGCGTCGTGCGCAGACCGTGCGCGACTACATCGTAGGCCGCGGAGTTGCATCGGATCGCGTGAACGCGCAGGGCTTCGGCTCGTCGCGCTCGATCGCCGACAACAAGTCCGCTGAAGGTCGCGCCAACAACCGCCGCGTGGAGATCGTCGTCGAGCCCAAGCGCGCGCATTGATCTCCGCTTTTCTGATGAATCGATAGGTCGCGTTGGCTTGGCCTCGGCCGCCAACGCGACCTTTTCGCGCGCCACCTTGCGCACCCCTTCGCAGCCGACTCCTCAAGGAGCGCCATGGTCGACGTACACAACAACCACGCTCCTGCAACATTTCCGATCGTTGGCATCGGCGCGTCCGCGGGCGGGCTCGAGGCCTTCAGCCAGCTCTTGCATCGCCTGCCCGCGGACACCGGCTCCGCGTTCGTCCTGATCCAACACTTGGATCGCGCGCACCCGAGCTTGCTCTGCGAAGCGCTGCAGCGAGCGACCTCGATGGTGGTGAAAGAAGCCGAGCACGACACAGAGGTCGCCCCGAACAATGTGTATGTGATCGCGCCGAACACGGACCTTACAATCGTGGACGGCCGGCTCGCGCTCTCGCCCAGGCCCGCCGAAGCCGATGGCGCGTACCTTCCGGTCGACACCTTTTTTCAATCGCTCGCGGCCGAGCGTGGCGGCCACGCGGTCGGCGTAATCCTCTCGGGCACGGGCAGCGATGGCGCCGAAGGCGTGCGCGCCATCAAGGCGCAGGATGGGATCACGCTGGCGCAGACCCCGACGTCTGCGCGCTGCGCAGGCATGCCGCAGAGCGCGGTCGATACGGGTGTCTTGGACTATTGCTTGGACGTCCCCGATCTTGCCGACGAGCTGGCGCGCCTGAGCCGGCACCCCTACGCGCGCAGTGAACAGGAAGGGCTCGCAGCGGATGACGCGACGCGCGACGAGATCTTCGCGCGCGTTCGCAAGGCCTTCGGCGTCGACTTCGGCGAGTTCAAGGCCGCCACGATCTCACGCCGCTTCGCGCGGCGCTTGGCGCTGCGCGGCGCGATCGACCTCAAGTCGTACGTGAAGATGCTCGACGCCGACCCCGAAGAGCTGCGCGCGCTCTACGAGGACATGCTGATCCACGTGACCTCCTTCTTCCGCGACCCGGAGGTCTTTCAGGCGCTGCGCGCAGAGGTGTTGCCCGAGATCTTCAAGAACAAGCCGGCCGGCGCCGAGGTGCGCGTGTGGGTCGCCGGCTGCTCGACGGGCGAAGAGGTCTATTCGATCGCGATGACGGTGCTGGAGTGCGCCGCCGACTATCCCGAGCGTCAGATCCAGATCTTCGGCTCCGACGTCAGCGACGCGGCGATCCGCAAGGCGCGCGCCGGCGTGTTCACCGAGGCCGCGATGCGCGACGTCGGCGATGAGCTCAAGCGCCGCTACTTCGTCAAGGTCGACGGCGGCTACCGGGTCGGCAAGACGCTGCGCGAGCGCTGCATCCTCGCGCGCCACGACCTCGCGGGCGACCCACCGTTCTCGAAGCTCGACCTCGTGTGCTGCCGCAACGTCCTCATCTACTTCGACCAGGCGCTGCAGAAGAAGGTCGTGCCGCTGTTCCACTACGCGCTCAACCAGCCCGGCTTCTTGGTGCTCGGCCGCAGCGAGAACATCGCCGGTTTCAGCGAGCTGTTCTCCGTCGCCGACAAGACCAACAAGATCTTCCTGCGCAGCAACGCCGTGAGCGGCTTGCGCTTTTCGCCTCGTCCAGAGTTGGACGTGAACCTCGCGCCTCATGACCCACGGCGCATCGCGCCCGGCCCGAGCGACCCGCGCTTCGCCAAGCACCTCGATCAGCTGCTGCTCGCGCGTTACTCGCCGCCCGGCGTGCTGATCAACGAGGACATGGAAGTGCTCATGTATCGCGGCACGACCGGCGCTTACCTGCAGGCCGCGCCCGGTCAACCGCAGCACAACTTGATCAACATGGCGCGCGGCGGGTTGGGGTCGGCGCTACGCAAGACGATCACGCAGGCCAAGCAAGAGATGGTGATCGTGCGGCGGGCCCGGGTCGAAGTCGATCAGGAAGGCGCGCCGCTCTTGTGCGACCTCGTCGTCATCCCGTTTACGGGCATCCCTAGCAACGATCGAGCGCTCTTCATCGTGTTGTTCGAGACGCCGCGCGAGGAGCCGCTCGCGGATGAAACGGCGGCGCGGGTGTCGCAAGTCGTCGTCGAGAGCTCCAACGATGGGCGGCGCGTCGCTCGGCTCGAGCACGAGCTCGCCACGACCAAAGAGTATCTGCACACGCTCGTCGAGGACCACAACCGCGCGAACGATGAGCTCGGGGCATCCAATGAAGAGCTCATCTCCGGCAACGAGGAGCTTCAGAGCATGAACGAAGAGCTCGAGACCGCAAAGGAGGAGCTGCAGTCGACGAACGAAGAGCTGACGACGCTGAACGACGAGCTTCGCATCCGCAACCACGAAGTGGAGCGGCTCGCTTCCGAAGCAGAGAGCGCGCGCACCGAAGCCGAGCGCGCCAACTCCGCCAAGGACGACTTCCTCGCGACGCTCTCGCACGAGCTGCGTACGCCGCTGTCGATCATGCTGCTGCAGGCGCAGCGCTTGCGCTCGGGCACGGTCATGGATCCTGCCGCGTTGCAGCACGCAGGCGAAGCGCTCGAGCGCGCGACCTGGGCGCAGGTGAACCTGATCGACGACCTGCTCGACGTCTCGCGCATCGTCGCGGGCAAGCTCACGCTCGAGCTGCGCCGCGTCGACCTCGCAGGCGTCGTGCGCATGGCGCTCGACAGCGTGGGACCGCTGTTCGAGGCCAAGGCGCTGGCGCTGACGCTCTCCATCGACTCCGAGATCAGCGCGATCTGGGCTGACGCCGTGCGCGCGCAGCAGATCGTCTCGAACCTGCTTACAAACGCGATCAAGTTCACGCCCTCGGGTGGCAAGGTGGCGGTGGTCGTGGACACGCAGGACGGTGTCGCGCGCCTGCGTGTCACCGACACCGGCATCGGCATCGCGCCGAGCTTTCTACCGCACGTGTTCGCCAGGTTCTCGCAGAGCGACACGTCGATTACGCGCAAGTACGGCGGGCTGGGCCTAGGCCTCGCGCTGGTGCGACACCTGACCGAGCGCCACGGCGGCAGCGTCACGGCAGAGAGCGCTGGCATCGACCAAGGCGCGTCGTTCTTGGTGACCTTCCCGCTGGCATCGATCAAGGCCGACGATCGGCTGGCGGCTGCGTCGCAGCAATCTCAAGTGCTCGATCGGCCCGGCAAGAATCGTCACTACGACGGGCTCAAGGCCCTGCGCGTGCTCTTCGTCGACGACGACGTGGGCACGCGCGAAGCGGTCCGCGAGGTACTCCGGTACGCGGGCGCGTGCGTCGAGATCGCCGCGTCCGCGGCCGACGGCCTGACCGCGATCGACGTGTTCCGCCCGGACGTCATCCTGTGCGACATCGCGATGCCGGGCGAGGACGGCTACACGTTCATCCGCAAGCTGCGCGCGCGCGAGCTGTCGCGCGGAAGGCCCAGCACCAGCATCCCGGCTCTAGCGCTGACAGCGCTCGCGACCGAAGAAGATCGAAAGCGCGCCTTCGCCGCCGGCTTCCAGCTTCACTTGGCCAAGCCGATCGACATCGATCGGCTGCGCGACTCCGTGCTCGCGCTCTCGAAGCTCGTGACACCACCGCACGGCGGGGACCGCGATGTCTCCTGAACCGCACGAGCTCGCGGAAGCGGCGGCAAGAAACGCGCTGCCCTTGGCCTTCCTCGGGACGTACCCGCCGCGGCGCTGCGGCATCGCGACGTTCACCCGCGACCTGAGCGAAGGCATCGCGCACGCAGGCGGGCACGAAGCGCCGATGGTGCTCGCCGTCACCGAGCCCGGCGCGCAGTACACGTATCCGCCCGAGGTGATGCTCGAGATCCGGCAGAGCAACAAGGCCGAGTACGCGCGCGCCGCGGAGCTCGTCAGCCACAGCGATGTGCGGGTCGTCTCGATTCAGCACGAGTACGGCATCTTCGGCGGCGACGACGGTAGCTACATCCTCGACTTTCTCGCGTCGCTGCGCGTGCCCTCGATCGCGACGCTGCACACCGTGCTCAAGGAGCCGAGCAGCTCGCAGCGCCGCATCGTGCAGCAGATGGCCAAGCACTGCTCGCAGCTGGTCGTGATGAGCCAGGTCGCCAAGGATCTGCTGGCGCGCGCCTACGACTTGGGCGGGTCGACGGTGCACATCATTCGGCACGGCATCCCCGCGCTGCAGCCCGCCGATCAAGAGAGCCTCAAGGCGCGCTTTGGCTTCGCAGGAAGGCCGATGCTGCTGACCTTTGGGCTGCTGAGCCCGAACAAAGGCATCGAGACGGTGATCCGCGCGCTGCCCGCGGTGATCGAGCGCTTTCCCGATGTCGTCTACTGCGTCGTCGGCGCGACGCACCCCGCCGTCTTGCGCCGCGACGGCGAAGCGTATCGAACGCTGCTCGAGCGCGAAGCCGAGCGCCTCGGCGTGCGCGATCACGTCGCGTTCCTCGACCAGTTCGTCAGCGCGACCGACCTCGGGCACTACTTGCAAGCGACCGACATCTTCGTGAGCCCGTACTTGAACGAGGCGCAGGTGACGAGCGGCGCGCTCTCGTATGCGATGGGCGCCGGCGCGGCCGTGCTGTCGACGCCCTACTGGCACGCTCAAGAGCTGCTCGCCGACGGCCGCGGGCGGCTCTTTCCGTTCCGCGACGACGCAGCGCTCGCGCGCGAGATCAGCGAGCTGCTCGGCTCGAAGTCGGAGCTGAGCCGAGTGCGCTCGGCCGCGCTCGCCGCGACGCGCTCGATGCAATGGCCGAGCGTCGGCAGCAGCTACATCGAGCTCGCGCAGAAGATCGCGAGCGAGCATCGTGTGCGACGCCCGCCGGTCGCGCTCACGCGCGCCAGCACGCTGCCAGAGCTGCGCCTCGATCACCTCCAGCGCCTGACGGATGACGCCGGCATCATCCAGCACGCCACGTTCAGCGTCCCCTCGCGCCACAGCGGCTACTGCGTCGACGACAACGCGCGCGCGCTGATCGTGGCCTTGCACGCCGAACGCTTGCAGCAGTCGCCCGAGACGCGACGCCTCGTCACCACGTACTTGAGCTACCTGCAGTACGCGCAGCGCGAGGACGGGACGTTCCACAATTTCATGCGCTACGACCGGACGTTCGTAGAGGACGCGGGCTGCTCGGATGATTGCTTGGGCCGCGCGCTCTGGGCGCTCGGCGCGACGGTGCGTCTGTCGAGCGACTCCGGCTACCGCCAGCTCGCGCGCGACATGTTCATGCAGGCGCTGCCCGCAGCGCGCGCGCTCGGGCCGCGCGGCTCGTCGCTCGCCATGCTCGGCCTCACCAACCTCTTGCGCGCCGAGCCCGAGGCTCACGAGCTGCGCGACGCGCTGCTCACGCTCACGCACGGCTTGGTCGAACGCTACCGCGCGCAGGCCAGCGTCGAGTGGCGTTGGTTCGAATCGACCCTCACCTACGACAACGCGACGCTCGTGCTCGCGCTGTTCGAGTCGTACACGGTCACCCGCGACGCATCGACGCTGCGCGTCGCACGCGAAGCGCTGCAGTTCTTGGAGGAGACCTGCTTTCGAGACCACCGCCTGCACTTGGTCGGCAACCTCGGTTGGCACGGCCGCGGCGGCGAGAAGGCCGAAGCGGACGAGCAAGCGATCGACGCGACGGCGTTCGTGCTCGCGTTCCGCAGCGCGTACGCAGCGACCAGCGAGCGCCACTACATGCATCGCATGCGCGAATCGTTCGGCTGGTTCTTGGGCGAAAACCGCCTGGCTGCAGCGCTCTACGACACCACCACCGCGGGCTGCCGCGACGGCCTCGGTCCGGAGCACGTGAACCTCAACCAAGGCGCCGAGAGCACGATCTGCTTTCTCATGGCGTTGATCGGCATGCTCGAGCTCGCAGGCGAGAGCGTCGAGACCATCGATACCGGAGCGAGCAACTGAATGCGCGAAATCAAGATTACGCGCAACCGACAGCGGTTTCTGCCGGACGCGCGCCGCGTCCTGGCCAAGCCGTTTCTGCCGGGCGAAGAGCAGCTGGTCGAAGGCACATCGCGCGCATCGCTGTTAATGACTCGAATCCTCGAGCTGACCGAGGCCGAAGTGAGCGCGCAGCTGGCGTGTGTCATGCGCGACTTCGCGCCGCGCCACCACGCGTTCGAGGCGTTGCTCGATAGCCACTACGCGCTCGCCGAGGCGCACGTTAGTCCCGCTCTCACGCTCTCGCCGGCGCGCAAGCGCTTGATCGGCGCCTACTTCACCAATGAGTACGCGATCGAAGCCGCCGCGCTGTTCAACCCTTCGATCGTGCCCGCGCCCGATCAAACCGGCTTGGGCGAAGGTCACCAGCGCGTCGTCATGAGCCTGCGCGCGGTCGGTGAAGGCCACATCTCGTCGATCGAGTTCCGCAGCGGCGTGCTCGACGCGCACGGTGAGCTGCGCCTCGACGCGACCGGGCCGTACCTGCTGGGCGGCAAGCGCACGCCGCCGAGCACGTACTCCAAGCGCCACTTCAGCGCCAAGCTCGGCGAGCTGGGCGCGAGCAACGCGCTCTCTGCGAACGTGCTGCTGCGCTTGCCGGAGCACTTCACGCTGCTCGAGCTCGAGGCGTCTGTGGATCAGCTGGACGACCACGGCCTATCGCCCGCCATCTGGTTCGAGACGCTCAAGATCATCCGGCTGCTCGCCGCCTCGAGCTACGTCACGGAGTTTCCGCGCGACTCTGCGCTGTCGGAGCGCGTGCTCTTCCCGGCCGGGCCGAACGAGACGCGCGGCATGGAAGACGCGCGCTTCGTTCGCTTCACGCACGCCGACGGCGGCGTCCGCTACTACGCGACGTACACCGCCTACGACGGCTTCAGCATCCTGCCGCAGCTGATCGAGACGCCCGACTTCGTTCGCTTCACGATCTCGACGCTCAACGGCCCTGCCGCGCAGAACAAAGGCATGGCGCTCTTCCCGCGCTTGATCCACGGCAAGTACGTGATGCTCTCGCGCAAAGATCGCGAGAACCTGTACCTCGCGACGTCGAGCGACGTGCACTTCTGGAACGACGCCGTCGAGCTGCACAAGCCGTCGAAGGCTTGGGAGCTGTTGCAGATCGGCAACTGCGGCTCACCGATCGAGACCAAGGCCGGCTGGCTCGTGCTCACGCACGGCGTAGGTCCGATGCGCCGCTACTGCATCAGCGCGCTGTTGCTCGACCTCGAACAGCCGAGCCGCGTCATCGGCCAGCTTCACAGGCCGCTGATCGAGCCCGACGTCTCCGAGCGCGAAGGCTACGTGCCCAACGTCGTCTACACGTGCGGTGCGTTGGTGCACGGTGAGCAGCTGATCGTGCCGTACGGCTTCTCCGACAGCGGTATCGCGATCGCCTCGCTCTCATTGACGGAGCTGCTCGAAGCGCTCGGTGCGCCGCGATGAGCGCGCTCCTTCAACGATCGTCCGGGAACGCCCAGCGCGGCTTGTACCAAGGCCTTCGGTGCGACCAGTCGAATGGCTCGCCCTGCTTGCGGCGCGGCCTCGAACGCATGGTCAACAGCATGAGCACGCTCAGCGCTGCGAGGACGATGATCGCGATGAGCATGACTCACCATAGCAGACCCACTGCCACGCGAGCAGTCGCAGCCCTAAATGATTTCTCCTTAGTAACCACCAGTTGAGGCCGAACGTTTTCCCCTGGAAAGCACGGCAAACCGAAACGTGAGCAACATCGAACGCAACCCAAAGAACAACCTTCAACCTCCCGCGCGCCGCTTCGATCCAGTCGAACGTCTCTCGATCGCTCTGCTCGGCGCGATGCATCTGTCGTGTGTATTCGTATTCTTCGTCCCGTTCTCGTGGTCGCTCGTGGCGCTTTGCGCCGGCAGCTACGCGCTTCGAATGTGGGCGATCACCGCGGGCTATCACCGCTACTTCTCGCACCGCTCGTACAAGACGAGCCGTGTGTTTCAGTTCCTGCTCGGCTTGCTCGGCACGAGCGCGATGCAGAACGGCCCGATCTGGTGGGCGAGCTGGCACCGGCGCCACCACCGCGATGCAGACACGTTCTCCGATCCGCACTCCCCCGCGCAGCACGGCTTTTGGCAGGCGCACATCGGCTGGATCTTGTGCGGGCGCTATGACGACCCGGATATCTCGAACGTGAAGGACATGACGGCCTTTCCCGAGCTGCGCTTCCTCGATCGGCACAAGTGGATGCCGCTGATCGCGTACGCCTTCGGCTGCTACGCGATCGCAGGCCTGCCAGGTGTCGTATGGGGCTTCGTCTTGAGCTCGGTCTTGCTGCTGCACGCGACGGCGCTGATCAACTCGCTGGCGCATGTTTGGGGCACGCGCCGCTACGCGACCGACGACGAGTCGCGCAACAACGGCTTTCTCGCGCTGCTCACGCTCGGCGAGGGCTGGCACAACAACCACCACCACGCGCGTGGCTACGCACGCCAAGGCTTCATGTGGTGGGAGCTCGACATCACGTTCTACGTGCTCACCGTCCTTTCGTGGCTCGGCATCGTCTGGGACCTGCGCGTCCCGAGCGCGAAGGTGCTCAGCGCTTCGCGCGTGTAGCGGGTCGCGTTCAGTAGAGCCGCGCCAGGTACGGCGCGGTCCTGCTCGCTTTGACGCGCGCCACTTCGCGCGGCGTGCCTTCTGCCACGATCTTGCCGCCCTCTTCGCCTGCGCCCGGCCCCACGTCGATCACCCAATCGCTCTCGGCGATCACGTGCAGCTCGTGCTCGACGCAGATCACGCTGTTGCCTGCGTCGACCAAGATCTGAAGCTGCGCCATGAGCTTCTCGACGTCGGCGGCGTGCAGGCCTGTGGTGGGCTCGTCGAGCACGTAGAGCGTCTTGCCGCGCTGCGCGCGCTGCAGCTCGGCAGCGAGCTTGATGCGCTGCGCCTCGCCGCCGGAGAGCTCAGTTGCGGGTTGCCCGAGGCGCAAGTAGCCAAGCCCGACCTGGCGCAGCACGTCGATCGAGCGCTGCACGCTCGGCTCGTCTTCGAAGAAGTCATGCGCCGCATCGACGGTCATGCGCAGGACGTCGGCGATGTGCTTGCCCTTGTACAGAATCTCGAGCGTCTTTTCGTTGTAGCGCGCGCCTTTGCACGCATGGCACGGCGCGTAGACGCTCGGCAAAAACAGCATCTCGACGAACACGAAGCCTTCGCCTTCGCACGTCTCGCAGCGGCCCTTGGCGACGTTGAAAGAAAAGCGCCCTGCGTCGTAGCGCCGCGCGCGCGCCATCGGCGTCTGCGCGAACAAGCGGCGCACGTGATCGAAGAAGCCGGTGTACGTCGCGAGGTTCGAGCGCGGGGTGCGGCCGATCGGGCGTTGATCCACGCGCACGAGGCGAGCGATGTGCTCGATGCCGGAGGCGATCGTACCCGTGGTCGCGATCGCGGCTGCGTCGTCGGCTTCGTCTTCGTCGCTCGTGAGCGCGTGGCCCAACGCGTCCGCCACCAGCTCGACCAGCGCTTGTGAGACGAGGCTCGACTTGCCGGAGCCCGAGACGCCGGTGACGCTGGTCAAGACGCCGAGCGGAAAGCGCGCGTCGAGCGCGTGCAGGTTGTTGCGGCTGACGGAGCGCAGCTCGAGCCACGCCTTGGGCTCGCGCGGCGTCCGAACGCTCGGCAGGGCGCTCGCGAACAAGTGCGCGCGCGTGCGCGAGGCCTCGACCCTTTGCAGACCTTCGGGCGGGCCGCTGTACAGGATCTCTCCACCTTGCTCGCCCGCTTCCGGCCCAACGTCCACGATCCAGTCCGCGCGGCGGATCACGTCGAGGTCGTGCTCGACGACGAACAGCGAGTTGCCCGAAGCCTTCAAGCGGTCGAGCGCGCGCAAGAGCGCTTCGGTGTCCGCCGGGTGCAGGCCCGCGGATGGCTCGTCGAGCACGTACACGACGCCGAACAGGTTGCTGCGCACCTGCGTCGCGAGGCGCAAGCGCTGCAGCTCGCCGGGCGAGAGCGTGGGCGTGCTGCGCTCGAGCGTCAGGTACGAAAGGCCGAGCTCGAGCAGGATCTCGAGGCGCGCGATCACGTCGCGCGCGATGCGCTCGCGGACGATGAGCTTCTCGGGGTGGGCTTCGTCGTACGCATCGTGCACGCCGCGGCTCGCATGCAAGAGCGGCTGAAACAGCGCGTGCAAGCGCTTGAGCGGCAAGCGCGAGATGTCCGCGATGTCGAGGCCGGCGAGCTTCACCGACAGGCTCTCCGGCCGCAGGCGCTTGCCGTGGCAGTGCTTGCAGTCGCGGCTGAGCATGTACTGCTGCACCCGCTTCTTCATCATCGCGCTCTGCGTGGTCGCGAAGGTGTGCAGCACGTGGCGCCGCGCGCTCGAAAACGTGCCCATGTAGCTCGGCTCTTCCTTGCGCTTGAGCGCGCGGCGCGTCTCGGCGGGCGTGTAGCCG
>WUUC01202609.1_pt1 | contig 11117 bp, 10 predicted proteins | sample 6278441 | NCBI WGS metagenome assembly WUUC01 (sample SAMN13675441, study PRJNA597444) | soil metagenome | isolation source: soil | place: USA: Washington | collected 2017-10 | reverse complement strand
TGTCCTCGACGCGAGCCAGGTGCTTGAGCAGCCCAGCCAAGGTCACCGACGTCGGGTGCAGCGCCACCCGCAGCTGCTCGTCGTCCAGGCCCGCGCACTTCCACGCCAAGGTGGCGCGCTGGTAGTCGAGGAACCCCAGCAGCGTCTCGACCTCGGTCCCGGCCAGCGGCGTCTCCGGCCGCCCGTACTCGTCGATCTCCACGTCCGCCATGCCGGGGACACTAGCGATGACTCCGGGCAGACGAGGTGCCGTTAGGCCGGGTGGGCGCAGTCACACCCGCCCCAAGTACCCACCGGGCCGAGCGGTGTGCGCCCTCCATGATCGTCGAAGAAGTATCGGCTGTTTCCAGGAGGATCTTCGACGATCATGAAGCGGGCGGACGGCGGACGGCGGACGGTGGCGGGCTGTTGGCGGACGCGACGGTCTCCTACGTACCACCGGACGATCTCGCCCCAGCTTGGAGGCCCACCCAGGATGCGGCCGGCTCGGGTCAGCAGGCGGACCCGCAGCCGATGCAGCTGCGGCATCAGTCCGTAGCTGACGATCGGGACCGCGACGGTGGCGAGGACGAAGGTCCGCAGGACGGGCAGGAGTGCTACACGGCTGGCTTTCAGGTCGTGTAACCCTTGTTGTGGTCATGGACGGCCTCCCGGACGTCCTCGTCGACCAGGTCGGCGTTGACGGCGATGGCAACGGCGGACCCTTCGCCGGCGGCAGTGATGACCTGCGCCCGCGGGTTGGCGAGGTTTCCTGCTACCCACACGCCGGGAACGGTGGTTTGGCCGGTGTTGTCGGTGACTACCCAGCCCTTCTCGTCAATATCGCAGCCGAGGCCGACGATGACGTCGTTGTTCGGGACGAAGCGCGGGGGCACGAACAGCGCACGACGCGGGATCGTACGGCCGTCGTTCATCTCGATGCCGCATAGATGGTCGTCCTCGACCAGGACCCGCTTTACGGTGCCTTCGACGACTCCGATCGCCCGAACCACAAGCTGCGAGCGTTCGGCTGCGGTCAGGGTTTCGCTTGGCACGAAGAACACGAGGTCGTGGGTCCACTGACGGATGATTTGTGCGTAGCGCACTGCCTCCGGCGAACCACCTAGAACGCCGAGCTGCTGGTCGCGCACCTCGTAGCCGTGGCAGTACGGGCAGTGCAGAACATCGCGGGCCCACCTATCCCGAAGACCCGGGATGTCGGGCAGCTCATCGCGCAATCCGGTCGCCACGAGCAGACGCCGCGCAGCGAATCGCTGTCCGTCCGAAAGCAGAACCCAGAACCCGGACCTGCCGTTCGGCAAAAGCTCGGCGACGACACCGGCGATGACGTCACCCCCGTAGCCCTTCACCTCGTCGCGTCCGACGGCCAGCAGGTCGCCTGGCGGCAAGCCATCACGTGATAAGAACCCGTGAATGTGCGCGGCGGGGGCGTTGCGCGGCGTTCCGGAGTCCACCACAAGAACTTTGCGGCGGGCCCGTGACAACACCAGCGCCGCCGACAGTCCGGCGGCACCGCCCCCAATTACCACTACGTCGTATCCGCTCATGCTCACTAGGCTGGCAGGGCGAACCTCGATCGACAACGAACGTTGCCGTTTCTGGGAAGCAGGTGGAGGAATAAGACGGTGGACGACACGACAACAGTGATCGCGGCCGCGATCGATCAGGTCGGACCCAGGCTCAAACGACTGCGCACCCAACGTGGAGTGACCCTGAGCAGCCTCGCGGCCGCGACCGGGATCTCGAAGAGCACCCTGTCGCGGCTGGAGACAGGTCAGCGACGCCCGAGTCTCGAGCTACTGCTCCCGCTCGCGCTCGCCTACCACGTGCCGCTCGACGAGCTGGTCGGTGCGCCCGAGATCGGGGACCCCCGCATCCGCCTGAAGCCACGGCGCGTGAAGGGACGGACTGTGATCCCACTGACGCGACAGCCGGGCGGCATGCAGGCCTGGAAGATCGTCATCCCCACCTCGAAGGTCAAGCCGGACCCGAGGGCACACGAGGGGTATGAATGGCTGTACGTCCTGGCCGGTCGCATGCGCCTCGTTCTGGGAGATCACGATCTGATCCTCGGCTCCGGCGAAGTGGCCGAGTTCGACACCCAGGTGCCTCACTGGTTCGGTAGCACCGGTGACCAGGCCGCGGAGGTTCTGAGCCTGTTCGGACCACAAGGCGAACGGATACACGTCCGAGCGACACCGCGCCAGAAACGCCTCGACTAGCCAGGCGCACTATTCAGGAGGGAACTTCGCTGCTGTTGTCGGGAATCGCCCTGGTGAGGGCGTCGAGGATCACGCTGAGGCCGAACTCGAACTCGTCGCCGAAGTCGTAGCCGGGCTTGAGAATGTGCTCGTTCGAGAACTCGACGAGGTGCGGGTAGTCGTCGGCGGAGAGCCGCTGCATCATCTGTTCGGCAACTTCGGTGACGGTCTCGGGGCCGTTAATGGGCAGCGCCGCCTCGGACAGGGCGAATCCGAACACGTAGCTGTCGAGCAGGGCGTAGGCGTGAGCGGTCATCTCCACCGAGAAGCCCGCCCCACGCAGGCAACCGATGATCGCGTCGTGGTGTCGCAGCGTCGCGGAGCCGGGCCTGGTTCGCGACTGCAATAGCGCGATCGCCCAAGGGTGGCGCCGGAGCACACGGCGGGCCGAGATCGCTCGCCGACGCATCGCCGACCGCCAGTCGCCACTGGGCGACGGTAGCTCGATTTCGCTGAACACGAGATCGACGATGCCATCGAGAATCTCATCCTTGTTGGCGACGTGGTGGTAGACGGACATCGGCTTGACGTCGAGTTCCTGGGCAAGCGAGCGGATCGTCAGCGAGCCGATCCCCCCAGCGTCGGCCACCGCAACGGCTCCGCGTAGAACCCGCTCTCGGCTGAGCCGAGCGCGTTTCTCTGCGCTCTCGCGCACTGGTTTCAACATCGTGCCTCCGGACGCTAGCACTTCCGTACTTAGTACGTTAGTCTAGCCATACTAAGTACGGTGGGCCTACTCCACCGATCGAAGGGATGCGGACATGGCGGTCATGGGATCTCAAGGGCAGCACGCTGCCACGGGTGGCGACGCGAAAAGCCCGCCGACGCCGGATAGCACCATGCGGGCGATCGTGCAGGACACGTACGGCTCCGCCGACCTCTTGCGCCGTGCGCGGATCACTCGACCCGAGATCACCGATAACGAAGTGCTCCTGCGCGTGCATGCGGCTGGTCTTGATCGGGGCACGTGGCACCTGATGACGGGCCGCCCGTACCTGCTCCGGCTACTCGGCTTCGGACTCCGCCGGCCGAAGAATCCGGTGCCTGGGCTCGACGTCGCCGGAACAGTCGTTGCGGTCGGCTCGGCGGTGACCCGGTTCCGCGCAGGCGATGAGGTGTACGGCATCGCCCGGGGCTCCTTCGCCGAGTACACCGTGGCCCGCGAGGACAAGCTCGCCCGCAAGCCGGTCAACCTCACCTTCGAGCAGGCCGCGGTGGTGCCGGTCTCCGCGCTCACCGCCCTGCAGGCCCTCACTGACGTCGGCCGCGTCCGGCAAGGGCAGAAGGTGCTGGTCATCGGCGCATCCGGCGGGGTCGGCAGCTACGCCGTCCAGCTGGCGAAGGGCTTCGGAGCCGAGGTCACCGGCGTGTGCAGCACCGCGAAACTCGATCTGGTGCGTTCCCTCGGCGCCGACCACGTCATCGACTACACCGGATCGGACTTCGCCGATGGGGCGCACCGCTACGACTTGATCCTCGACATCGGGGGAAACCCGGCGCTGTCACGGTTGCGTCGGGCGCTCACACCCACCGGGACCGTCGTCATCGTCGGCGGCGAGGAAGGCGGCGACTGGACGGGAGGCTTCGGTCGGCAGCTGCGGGCCCCGGCCCTGTCGCTGTTCGTGCGTCAGCGGCTGACCATGGTTGCGTCCAAGGAGCGCGCCCGCGACCTCGAGCGGCTCACCGACCTCATCGAGGCCGGGACGGTCAAACCGAGTATCGACAGGACCTTCCCGCTGGATCGGGTGCCGGAGGCCATGCGCCACCTCGAGGCCGGGAAGGTGCGAGGGAAGGTGGCCATCACCATCTGAGCCCTCGGATCCCCAGCATGGCGACGTCGGCCACGAGCCAGCGATGGGTAACGCGACCCTGGGGGGTACTGCCAATACCTGGCATGACAGACACTCCCCGCCGGCCTCCTGACCCGCTTGCATGGTCGACGAGCGGACCGGCAATCGCCGCCGCCACGATGGACAACTGGAGATCTTCCTGATGCGAGCAACGTTCATGTATGGCGCCGGCGACGTCCGTGTGGAGGACGTGGCTGACCCGACGATCGAGCAGCCCACCGACGCCATCGTGCGGGTCGTGCGCACCTGCGTTTGCGGCTCGGACCTGCACCCGTTCCACAGCATGCTGACGTCTGACACCGGCACCCCGATGGGCCATGAGTTCATCGGGGTCGTGGGGGAGGTCGGCTCCGCGGTGTCGACGCTGACCCAGGGCGACTTCGTCATCTCGCCATTCGCATTCAGCGACAACACCTGCGTCTTCTGCCGCGAGGGCCTGCAGACCTCCTGTGTCCACGGTGGCTGGTACGGCGCCGGTGGCGTCGGCGGCGCCCAGGCCGAGGCTGTCCGGGTCCCGCAGGCGGCCGGCACGCTCGTCAAGGTCCCGGTCGGCGTCGACAAGGTGCTCTACCCGTCACTGCTGACACTCTCGGACGTCTTCCTCACCGGGCACCACGCCGCGGTGATGGGCCGCGTCGGGGCCGGCAAGACGGTCACCGTCATCGGCGACGGGGCGGTGGGCCTGTCTGCGGTCCTCGCCTCGAAGCGGCTCGGCGCCGAGCGGATCATCCTCATGGGTCGCCACCAGTCCCGTACGGATCTCGGTGTGGACTTCGGTGCCACCGACGTCGTCTCCGCCCGTGGCGAGGAGGGCATCGCGGCGGTCATGGAGCTCACCCGCGGTCAGGGAAGCCACGTCGTTCTCGAAGCAGTCGGTCACCTGCCCGCCTACGAGCAGGCCTTCGGCGTGGTGCGCCCGGGTGGGATCATCAGCCGCGTCGGCGTCCCGCAGTACGAGGACGCGCCGATCGGGTTCGGCTCGCTGTTCGGTAAGAACGTGGCCCTGACCGGCGGGCCCGCCCCCGTCCGCGCCTACATCGAGGACGTCCTGCCCGACGTCCTGGCGGGCCGCATCGACCCCGGCAAGGTCTTCGACCGCACCGTCGACCTCGCCGACGTGCCCGGGGCCTACAAGGCTATGGACGCACGTGAGGCCCTCAAGGTGCTCGTCACGGTCTGAGAAGACCGCGCCAGCGCCTGAGCCCGGCGTCAGCACCGAACACGAGGAATCAATGACGCAGCTCGAACCGGAGACCACGCCCCGCACCACCCACTCGACCGCGGTACTCGTGATCGTGCTCGTCAGCTACCTGATGATCATCGTCGACACGTCCGTCGTGATCACCGGTCTGTCGGACATCCGCGCCGAGCTCGGCTTCACGCCCACCGGGCTTTCGTGGGTTCAGAACGCCTACACGCTCGCGTTCGGTGGCCTGCTGCTGCTCGGTGCGCGCGCCGGGGACGTCTTCGGGCGGCGCCGGGTGCTGGTCACGGGCCTCGTGCTGTTCTCGTTGGCCTCCCTCGTCGTGGGTGCGGCGCCCACCGGGGACCTGCTCATCGCTGCCCGGGCCGCGCAGGGGGTCGGTGCGGCGGTGCTCGCTCCGGCCACGCTGGCGCTGCTCACGGCGGCCTTCGTCGAGGGACCGGACCGCAACCGGGCGGTGGCCGCCTACGGCTCCGTGGCCGGCATCGGCACCGCCTTCGGCCTCGTCCTCGGCGGGCTGCTGGCCGACCTGTCGTCGTGGCGGTTCGCCTTCGCGATCAACGTCCCGATCGGGGCGCTCCTCGTCGTCATGGCGCTAAAGTTCCTGCCTGCCGCAGGACGGCGACCCGGGCGGCTCGACCTGCCCGGCGCGATCACCTCGACGGTCGGCATGACTGCCCTGGTGTACGGCACCGTCCGCTCCGCCGACGCCGGATGGGGCGACGCCCTCACCGTGACGAGCCTCGCAGTGGGGGTGGCCCTGCTTGCGGTGTTCGTGCTGGTGGAGCGCTCGGCCGCGCAGCCGATCATGCCGCTGCACCTGTTCGCCGACCGCATGCGTACCGGGGCCTATGTCGCCCGGTTCTGCTTCATCGGCGCGATGATCACCTACTTCCTCTTCCTGTCCCAGTTCCTGCAGGACGTGCAGGGCTGGACGGCGCTCGCGGCGGGGCTCGCCTTCTTGCCCATGACGCTCGTGAACTTCGCGGTCGCGACGGCAGTGCCGCGACTGACGCGCCGGTTCGGCGGTCCCCGGCTGCTAGCGGTGGGGGTCGGATTGGCGCTCGCGGGCCTGGCGTGGCTCACCGCTCTGCGCTCGGACAGCACCTACCTGGTCGACGTCGCGCTGCCGTGCGTCCTCGTGGGCGCCGGTCAGGGACTGGCGTTCGCTCACCTGACCGCGGCCGGCATCGCCGGGGTACGGCCCAGCGAGGCCGGAGCCGCGTCCGGCGTGGTCAATGCCTTCCACCACATCGGTTCGGCACTCGGCCTCGGGATCGTGGTGACCGTCGCCGAGGCGGTCGTCGACGCCGGCCGGGCCACAGGCGCCGCCGAGCAGATGGTGCAGCGGGTCGGCGCCGCCATGACCGGCGCGTCCGTGCTCCTGGCGCTGGCTCTCATCACCGTCCTGCTGCTCGTCGTGCGGCCGCGACACACTCCGCGCACCGTGAACGGGGACGCGTCGGTCCCGGGACGGTCCGCCGGCCCAACCAGCGCCCGCCCGCCGGAGCCCGTTGATGCCATGCGCTGAGGTGCACTTCGCCCGGCGCCCATACCGCCCATGACTCGTCACGACAGAGAGGCACCACCCATGACCACCCCACCGGAGCCGACTGCCGCCCAGCGGCTGGTCGGCGATATCGCGCCGAAGCTCGCCGACCTCACCGACCAGGTCCTGTTCGGCGACGTCTGGGCCCGCCCCGAGCTCGCCCGCCGCGACCGCTCGCTCATCACCGTCGCCGCACTGGTGACGAACGGCAGCACCGAGCAGCTCGTTGCTCATCTGCGCCTCGCGAAGCAGAACGGCCTGACCGAGGCCGAGCTCGTCGAAGTGATCGTGCACCTGGCCTTCTACGCCGGTTGGCCGCGCGCCATGTCCGCCGCCGCCGTCGCGAAGCGGGTCTTCGCGGAGGAAGGGGACACGCGGTCATGAGCGCACCCGAAGACGTTCCGGATGGAGACACTCGATGTGACCGACACCCAGCCATCCGCGCGGTCGTGGACCGGGGGTTCGCTGACCTTGACCGCACCTGCGGGCCAGGGCGGGTGGCCGAGTCCGTCGCGCTGCCCCGCCCGGGCGCCCACTCTCAGAGGCCGACCATGCGCATCCCGGCGTCGTTGTAGCGGTTCCCGTGGACACCGATCGCCGACGCCGCGGTATCGATCGCGGCGAGCTCGTCCGCCGTCAGGTCTAGGTCCGCAGCGGCGAGGTTCTCCTCCAGGCGCGTCATCCGGCGCGTGCCGGGGATGGGCACGATCCACGGCTGCTGGGCCAGCAGCCAGGCCAGGGCCACCTGGGCGGGCGTGGCGCCCTTGCCGCGAGCGACCTCGGCAAGCAGGTCTACAAGGGCGTGGTTGGCCGCGCGGTTCTCCTCGGTGAAGCGCGGGATCGTCGTGCGGATGTCGCCCGCGGCGAACGACGTCGTCGTGTCGACCGTGCCGGTGAGGAACCCCTTGCCCAGCGGACTGAACGGCACGAACCCGATCCGCAGCTCGGCCAGCGTCGGCACGATCTCGGCCTCCGGTTCGCGCGTCCACAGCGAGTACTCGCTCTGCAGTGCGGTGACCGGCTGGACGGCGTGGGCACGACGGATCGTGCGGGCGCCCGCCTCGGACAGGCCGAAGTGGCGCACCTTCCCGGCCTCAATCAGCTCACGCACCGTGCCGGCGACGTCCTCGATCGGGACGTCCGGGTCGACACGGTGCTGGTAGTACAGGTCGATGACGTCGACGCCGAGGCGTCGCAGGGAGCCGTCGGCGGCCGCGCGGATGCTCTCCGGACGGCTCGACAAGCCGGTCGTGCGGCCCGCATCGTCGAACGCGAAACCGAACTTGGTGGCGATCACGATCCGGTCGCCCACCGCGGCCAGGGCCTCGCCGACGAGCTCCTCGTTGACGAACGGGCCGTAGACCTCGGCGGTGTCGAAGAGCGTGATGCCGCGGTCCACGGCACCGCGCAGGACGCCGATCATGTCCGCCCGGTCCCCGGGGTTCGGGCCGTAGCTCTGGGACATCCCCATGCAGCCCAGCCCAATGGCCGAAACCTCCAGCCCCTGACCCAGCGTCCTCGTGCGCATTGCATGCTCCTCTCGGCGGCGCTCGTCACCGACGGCCGATCTAGGGTGCGCCGGTCAGCTGACCGGCGCAGCGGATAGTCCCGAGTCAAGACCGCGGAGCCGCCGGCGTGCTCCGGTCCAGGTCGGCGGTCGCCGCCCAGCTTGCCAGCAGGTTCAGCGCGTCCTGGGTTGGACTACCCGGCTCGGCGGTGTAGACGAGCATCGTCAGGCCGCCGTCGGCGGGCAGCGGGAGGCTGTCGTACATGAGCTCCAACCGTCCGACGACCGGGTGGTTGATCTGCTTGTTGCCGGTGCGGTGCAGCCGCACGTTGTGCGCCGCCCAGCGGACTCTGAACTCCTCGCTGCGGGTGGACAGCTCACCGACGAGGTCGGACAGCGCCCTGTCGTAGGGGTTGCGCCCCGCCTGCGCGCGCAGGAGGCCGACCGTGTCGTCGGCTGCCCGCTCCCAGTCCACCCAGAAGTCCCTGGCTCGGGGCTCGAGGAAGGCGAACCGGGCGTGATTGGCCGGGCCGTGCGGGTCTTCGAACAGTGGGGCGTACAGGGCGCGCCCGAGCGGGTTGGTCGCCAGGATGTCGAGCCGGTCGTTGCGCACGACGGCGGGCGCACCGGTCATCGACGCGAGTATGGCGCGCACGCTGGGGCGCACCTGCGCCGGAGCCGTGCGTCGACGAGCACGGGCGGGGCGGGGTGCCGCCGCGCGCGCCAGGTCGAACAGATGCACGCGCTCGGCCTCGTCCAGCTTCAGTGCGTGCGCCAGGGACTCCAAGACGCTCTCGGAGACCCCGCTGAGATTCCCACGCTCAAGGCGGATGTAGTAGTCGACACTGACCCCGGCCAGCATCGCGACCTCCTCGCGGCGCAGCCCGCTCACGCGCCGGTTCCCGCCGTAGGCCGGGAGGCCGGCCTGCTGGGGGGTGATCCTCGCGCGCCGGGAGGCCAGGAAGTCCCGAATCTCGTCACGGTTGTCCATGCCGGCGACCGTACGTCCGGCGCCATCGCCCAGGGAGGCCCTGCCAGTACCTGGCACGGCAGGGACTCCCACGTGCGGGGCGGGACGGCTTCGATGGTCTGCGCCGAGACCTACACTCGAGCACCTGGAGAGAACTGTGCTGACCTTCCCTGCCTATGCGGCCGCGTGCACCACTGGGCCGCTCGTCCCGGCGACCATCGACCGTCGTGACCCACGACGATGGGAGCCATCGTGTCGACCTCAGCCGAGAACACCGCTCGCGGCGCGATCCTGACCGCCTACCGGGCGCATCTGACGGCCATGACCGACGGCGACACCAATGTGCTCGACGACCTGCTCGACGACGACTTCACCCTCACGCACATCACCGACTACCCACAGGCGAAGGGCGAGTGGCTGGCCCAGATGCGAAGCGGCCAGTTCCGGTACCACGACGTCGAGGAGCGCAGCACCGACGTCCACGTCGACGGCGACGCAGCCCGCCTTGTCGGTCGCGTCGTTACCGACGCGACGGTTTACGGCACGCGCGCCGACTGGCGGCTTCAGCTGGTCATCGACTACGTCCTCCGGCGCGAGGTGTGGACGGCGCTGCGCTCCGTCGCCACGACCTGGTGAGTATGCGGACGCCCGTACCAGGCCAGCGGCACCGGTCGCGTCCGCGCCTGCAGGTCGAACATGACCTCGCGTTCGCCGACGCGATCCCGCGGCATACGCCGCGATCGACGTCGCCTATGGTTCACAGCAATCCAGCTTGGCGGGTCCCTATAGGTCAAGTCGGCTGATGAAGGGCCTGGAACTGCCCGAGCAACGGCCACGTCCTTTCCCCCAGCTCCACCTGAGTGAGCAGGATCCCGACGGTCCCGTCCGGGTCGACGAAGAAGTCGGTGCCCTGTCCGCCGGACCAGCCGTACCGGCCCCGCAGCGGTCCCGCCGTTTGCACCCCGACGCCGAACCCCCAGCCCATCCCGTTCCAGAAGCCCGGAAAGAAGCTGTCGGGGCTCTTGTTCTCCGCGGGCACCTGGTCACTAGTCACCTGCTGCACATGCTCGGCCGACAGCAGCGCCTTGCCGTCCACCCGGCCGCCGTCCACGAGCAGGCGGGTGAAGCGGTGGAAGTCGAAGACGGTGGAGACGAGCTCGCCGTGGCTCACTTCGAAGGGCGGGGGCCCGGCGTAGAAGCCACCGCCGGCCGGTTCAGTCTCGACCAGTCCGTCCTCGCCGTGCCGGTACGTCGCGGGCAGTCGGTTGAGCTTGTCCTGCGGCACCGACAAGGCGGTGTCGCTCATCCCGAGCGGAGCGAAGAGATCCTCGGCCAAGTGCTCATCTAGGGGCCGACCGGTCAGGCGGGCAATCAGGATGCCGAGCAGACCGAAGGAGTGGTGGTACCGCCATCCCTCGCCCGGGTGGAACGCAAGCGGAAGCTCGGCCAGCCGCACAATCCACTCCTCGGCCCCAAGAGTCACCGGCTCGACCCCAGCCTCCGTGCCGTTCTGGGCCATCGCTCGTAGCAGCGGTGAGTCGGTCATCGGCATCCCGTAGCCGGAGGCGTTGGTCAACAGGTGGCGAACGGTGATGGCGCCGCGGGCTGGCACGGTGTCCTGCAGCGCGGCGGTGGGGCTGGACAGCACCCGGCGGTTGGCCAGCTCGGGAAGCCAAACCTCTACGCTCTGATCCAGCCCGAGGCGCCCGGACTCGACGAGGCGGAGGGCGGCGACCGAGGTGATCACCTTCGTCATCGACTGGATCCGCATGATCG
>WUUC01110673.1_pt1 | contig 11122 bp, 12 predicted proteins | sample 6278441 | NCBI WGS metagenome assembly WUUC01 (sample SAMN13675441, study PRJNA597444) | soil metagenome | isolation source: soil | place: USA: Washington | collected 2017-10 | reverse complement strand
AGATCGACGCCGTCGGGCGCCACCGCGGCGCCGGCATGGGCGGCGGTCACGACGAGCGCGAGCAGACCCTCAACCAGTTGCTGGTGGAGATGGACGGTTTCGACGTGCGGGGCGGGGTGATCCTCATCGCCGCGACCAACCGGCCGGATATCCTGGACCCCGCGCTGCTGCGCCCCGGGCGCTTCGACCGGCAGATCGCCGTGGAGCGCCCCGACCTCGAGGGCCGCCACAAGATCCTTCAAGTGCACGCCAAGGGCAAGCCCATCGCCCCCGAGGTCGACCTGCTGGCCACGGCCCGGCGTACCCCCGGGTTCACCGGTGCGGACCTGGCCAACGTCCTCAACGAGGCCGCGCTGCTGACCGCCCGCTCGGACCAGAAGTTCATCACCCCGGAGATCATGGACGAGTCGATCGACCGCGTGGTCGCGGGACCGCAGAAGCGCTCGCGGCTGATGAACGAGAAGGAGAAGAAGATCACGGCCTACCACGAGGGCGGACACGCCCTGGTGGCGGCGGCACTGAACAACACCGACCCGGTGCACAAGATCACCATCTTGCCCCGCGGCCGTGCGCTGGGCTACACCATGGTGCTGCCTGATGAGGACAAGTACTCCTCCACCCGCAACGAGATGCTCGACCAGCTCTCCTACATGCTCGGTGGCCGCGCCGCGGAAGAGATCGTCTTTCACGACCCGACGACGGGAGCGGCCAACGACATCGAAAAGGCCACCGGGGTCGCCCGCGCGATGGTCACGCAGTACGGCATGACCGAGCGGATCGGGGCGATCAAGCTCGGCTCCAGTGGCGGCGAGGTCTTCCTGGGCCGCGACATGGGCCACGAGCGCGACTACTCCGAGGAGGTCGCGAGCGTCGTGGACGGCGAGGTCAAGCGCCTGATCGAGAACGCCCACGACGAGGCCTGGCAGATCCTGGTGGACAACAGGGACGTGCTGGACAACCTGGTGCTCGCCCTGCTGGAGCGCGAGACCCTCGACAAGGCCGCGGTGGCGGAGATCTTCGCTCAGGTTCGCAAGGCACCGCCGCGCCCGGCGTGGACGGGGTCGGCGCGCCGCACCCCCCAGCGGGGCCCGGTGCTCACCCCCAAGGAGCTGGCGGCCGCGGCCAACGGCCATCCCGTCAGCTCGAACGGATCCTCGATGGGGTTGTCCCACCCGGTTGACGTTCCCGACTCCCCGCTGCCTGCCGCGGAGGGCTAAGGAGTAGCGGGTACACCGATGGCTGAGCCGACAGCGCCGGTGCCGATCACGTGGCGGGGACGCGCGACCGGCAGCTTCGATGTCCCGCGTGCGGAAGCCGCGGTCCGCGAGCTGCTCATCGCGGTGGGGGAGGATCCCGACCGGGAGGGGCTGCGGGACACCCCGGCCCGGGTGGCGCGGGCCTATCGGGAATCCTTCGCCGGGCTCTACCTGGGCCCCGAGGACGTCCTGACGACCACGTTCGATCTCGGGCACGACGAGCTCGTGCTGGTCAAGGACATCGAGGTGTTCAGCCAGTGCGAACACCACCTGCTGCCCTTCCACGGGGTGGCGCACGTGGGTTACATCCCCGGCGAGGACGGCCGGATCACCGGGCTGTCCAAGTTGGCCCGCCTGGTGGACGTGTTCGCCCGCCGCCCGCAGGTCCAGGAGCGCCTGACCACCCAGGTCGCGGACTCCCTGGTCCGCTACCTCACGCCGCGTGGGGCCATCGTGGTGATCGAGTGCGAGCACCTGTGCATGTCCCTGCGGGGGGTGCGCAAGGCCGGTGCCCGCACGGTGACCTCGGCGGTCCGCGGGCAGCTGCGCGAGCCCGCCACCCGGGCCGAGGCGATGAGCCTGATCCTGGGCCACTGACCGATACACCGCGATCCACAGTGGAGACCGACCGGGCCGCCGTCGACCGGCCGGTCATGATCGTGAAGGATTTTCCGACTCTTGTCGAAATATCCTTCACGATCACGCCCCCCCGGCAGCGAGAACCGTAGTGGATCATGGAAGCGGACGGGGGCGCGGTGGCCTAGGCTCGCCGGGTGATCTCCCCGACGGCGCCGCGTGGCCTGCCGGAGTCCCTGGTGGGGCTTGGGCGCACGCTGGTCATGGGTGTCGTCAACGTCACCCCCGACTCCTTCTCCGACGGCGGCGTGTTCTTCGATGCGCGCGACCCCGGCGCCGCGGTGGAGCACGGGCTGACGTTGGTGGCGCAGGGGGCGGACCTGATCGATGTCGGCGGCGAGTCCACCCGCCCGGGTGCCGACCGGGTCCCGGCCAAGGTCGAACGCGCCAGGGTGCTCCCGGTCATCCGGGCCCTGGCCGGTGCCGGCGCCGTGGTCAGCGTGGACACCATGCGGGCCGAGCTGGCGGCCGAGGCGCTGGCGGCCGGAGCCGCCATGGTCAACGATGTCTCCGGCGGTTTGGCCGACCCCGACCTGCCCGGCGTGGCCGCCGCCGCCGTCGTCCCCTACGTGCTGATGCACTGGCGTGGGCACAGCCGTGCCATGGCCCAGCGGGCGACCTACACCAATGTCGTCACCGAGGTCGTCGCCGAGCTGCGGTCCCGGCTCGACGCCCTGGCCAAGGCCGGGCTCGACCCCGAGCAGGTGGTGGTCGACCCCGGGCTTGGCTTCGCCAAGACCGAACGCCACAACTGGTCCCTGCTCGCCGACCTGCCCGCCCTCGCGGCCCTCGGGCGTCCGGTGCTGCTCGGGGCATCGCGCAAGTCCTTCCTCGGCCTACTGCTGGCCGGGGCCGACGGGATCCCCCGACCGGTGCTCGACCGGGACGACGCCAGCGCCGCGGTGAGCGCGCTGGCCGCCGCCGCCGGGGTCTGGTGCGTCCGGGTGCACGCGGTGCGGCCCAGCGCCGACGCCGTGCGGGTCGCGGCGGCCATCGCCGCCGCTCCCGCGCTGACCCTGACCGGCGTGCCCGGTGGGCGGTATTAGTCGTGGCCGAGTCCGACGCGGTGGCCGTCATGACCGCCAATACCGCCTACTACACGGCGTTCGAAGACGCGGACATCGACGCCATGAACGCGTTGTGGCTCGACGGCGAGGCGGGCCGCGACGTCCTGTGCGTGCACCCGGGCTGGCCGCCACTGCGTGGCCGGGCCAGGATCATGCGGTCCTGGTCAGTGATCATGGCCAACACCCCCTACATCCAATTTGTGATCACCGACGTCGAGGTCGACGTCTGGGGTGATGTCGCGGTGCTCTCGTGCTCGGAGAACGTCCTGACCGGCAGTGATGACCCCACCGACACCACGCTCGGGTTCACCTCCGGTCTCGTCGTGGCCACCAACGTCTTTCGCCGGACCGACTCGGGCTGGCGGCTGTGGGCCCATCACTCGTCCCCGGTCCTTTCGGCCGAGGATGAGGACCTCTCGAGCCAGGAAACCCGCGGCGTCGAGGACGGGCCGAACGGTGACTGACCGCATCACGCTGACCGGGCTGTGCGGATACGGTCATCACGGCGTCCTGGACAGCGAGCGCCGCGACGGCCAGGACTTCGTGGTGGATCTGGTCCTGCACCTCGACACCCGGGCGGCTGCGGCCAGCGACGACCTCGCCGATACCGTGAGCTATGCGACGGTGGCGCGAGCGGTGATGGACCTCGTCGAGGGTGAGCCGGTCGCCCTCCTGGAGACCCTGGCCCAACGCATTGCCGACGTGGGACTTGCCGACCGGCGGGTCGATGCCGTCGAGGTCACCGTCCACAAACCCGCCGCCCCGATACCCGTGCCCTTCGCCGACGTCACCGTCACGATCAGGAGGCAGCAACAATGACCGAGGACAATCTCGTCGATACGCTCTCGGGCCAGTTCCGTTCGCTGCGCCGGGCCGCCCTGGGTCTGGGCAGCAACGTCGGCGACCGCTTGGAGATGCTGCAGAACGCGGTGAACACCATGCTGGAGAGCCCGGAGGTGCACCCCGTGTCCGTCTCGCCGGTCTATGAGACCGAGCCGGTCGGTGGACCCAGCGGCCAGGACCCCTATCTCAACGCGGTCCTCGTGGTGGAGACCACGGCGCAAGCCAGGCTGCTGCTCGAACGGGCGATGTCCACCGAGGATGCCTACGGCCGGATCCGCGACGAGCGCTGGGCGGCCCGGACGCTGGACATCGACCTGCTCGCCTACGGCTCGCGGGTCTATGACGACCCCGAGTGCACCGTCCCGCACCCGAAGGCCCACGAGCGGGCCTTCGTCCTGGCCCCCTGGGCCGACATCGACCCCGACTTCAAGGTCCCCGGCCACGGGACCGTGCGGGACCTGCTCGCCAAGGCCGACACCACCGGCGTACGCCGCCGCGACGATCTGCATCTCATCTTGCCCCTGTGAGCCTTGCCCCAGTCAGACCCACCCCCGGCCCGGGCTAGCCGGTGAGGCCCACGCGGCTGCGGTCGCTCTGGGCGGCCCTGGTCGCTGCCGCCGTCGTGTCCTGGAGTGTGCTGAGCCTGCTCGACAGCCGGGGCGGTGCACTGCTGCCGGCCCTGCCGTGGAGTGCCCCCGCGGCGGTGGCGGTGCTCGCCGTCAGCATCGCCGCCGCGGCCGTGGGCGTCCGTCGCCGGCTCAGGCGACGTCCCTCGGGGGACCTGCGACCACGACCGGGCCGTTCGTGGCCCCGCCCGGTCAATGCGCTGCTCATCGCCCGGCTGGCCGCGCTTGGCAAGGCGAGCGCGTACGGCGGCTCGGTGCTCGCCGGGGCCTACGCCGGCTATCTCGTGCTGCTGGTCGGTGACCTCACCACCGAGCTGCGTCGAGGGCTGGGCGCGATCGCGGGGCTGTGCGCGCTGGCCGCCGTACTGCTTGCCGCGGCCGGTCTGGCGCTGGAATGGTCCTGCCGCGTCCCCCCGGACGTCGGGGAGGACGGCCAGAAATCGCGCGGATAGGTGGCACTGGGTGCGCAGTCCATGGCCATCCACCCACCTCGCGGTAGTTCCATACGCATTGTTGCTGTCCTGACTGCAGCGAGGCGTACGCAACTGCAACGACGTGCGAGGCAGTTGCGTACGACCGGCACTCCCGTCAACGCGAGGTCTTGACTATTGCTGCGAGCAGTGCGGGAGCCTGGACCGGTGACTGCGTCTGTGCGTGCGCTCGTCCCCGACGACATCGACGTCGTCGTCGAGTTCTCCTTGCGGGCGTGGGCCCCCGTATTCGAGTCGTTCCGCACCATCTTGGGTGAGCGAGTGTTCCAGGCCATCTACCCGGACTGGCTGGCGAGCCAGGCGAGCGCCGTGGCCACGATCTGCCGGGACGAGGCGGCGGACGTGTTCGTGGTGGAGGTGCAGGGGCGGCCTGTCGGCTACGTGGCGGTCGTTTTCCACGATGAGGGGGCCGTCAGGTGCGGGGAGATTGAGATGGTGGCGGTGGACCCGGACCAGCAGAACTGCGGCCTCGGAACAGCCCTCACGGACCTCGCGGTCGAGCACATCCGCGCCGCTGGCTGCGTTCTCGCGGTGATCGGCACGGGCGGCGATCCGGGTCACGCGGCCGCGCGCTACACGTACGAGAAGGCGGGCTTCACGGCTCTGCCGACCGTCAGGTACTACAAGTGGCTGGTCTAAGGCTCAGGCAGAGTTGACCGACTCCACGGCGCCCGCGTCGTGGTCACCCGCCTCGGCGTCTACCGACCGGCGCAGCGCCTCGTGCAGGGTCGCCGGGGTGAGCACCCCGAGGTAGCGGTCGCCGTCGAGGACCGCCACCCAGCCCGCATCGTGTTGCAGCATCGTGGAGAAGGCGTGCTTGAGGGAGGACCCGACCGGCACCCACGCCTCCATCCGGCGGGCCGCGTCGCTGACCCGGCCCTCGCGCTCGGTGGACTCCAGGCGGAGCCAGCCGTGCAGCCCGTCCCGGTCATCGAGCACGACGGCCCAGCGGGAGCCGGCCGAGCGCAGGCGTGCCCCGGCGAACGCCAGCCGGTCATCGAGGTGCACGACCGGGGGTCGCTCGAGGGAGATGTCGTCGATGGTGGTCACCGACAGGCGCTTGAGGGCCCGGTCCGCCCCGACGAAATCGGCGACGAACTCCGAGCTGGGGGAGCCCAGGATCGTGCCCGGAGTGTCGTACTGCATGAGCTTGCCGCCCTGGGCGAACACCGCGATCTTGTCGGCGAGGCGGACGGCCTCCTCGATGTCGTGGGTGACGAACATGATCGTCTTGCGGACCTCGGCCTGCAAGCGAAGGAACTCGGACTGCAGCCGCTCGCGCACGACCGGGTCCACCGCCCCGAACGGCTCGTCCATCAGCAGCACCGGGGGATCGGCCGCGAGCGCCCTGGCCACGCCCACTCGCTGGCGCTGGCCGCCGGAGAGCTGGTGGGGATAGCGCGAGGCGTAGGTCACGGGGTCGAGCCCGACCAGCTCGAGCAGCTCCATGCCCCGGTCCCGCATCCGCGCCTTGTCCCAGTCCAGCAGCTGCGGGACCGTGGTGACGTTGTCCAGAATGGACCGGTGCGGGAAAAGCCCGGCGTTCTGGATGACATAGCCGATGCGCCGACGCAGTGCCACCGGGTCGACGGTGGTGACGTCCTCGCCGTCGATGATGATGCGGCCGCCGGTGGGCTCGATGAGGCGGTTGACCATCTTCAGTGTCGTCGTCTTGCCGCAGCCCGAGGGCCCGACGAGGGCGACGAGGTGACCCTGCGCGACGTCGAAGTCGAGGGCGTCGACGGCGATCGTCCCGTCGTCGTACCGCTTCGAGACGCCGTCCAGCCGGATCATCGTCTCAGCGGTACCGTCCATGCGTGACCTCTTCCAATGCGGGATGTTTACAGCAGAACGCCTGGATATGCCCCGAGTTCGTGACCTCGCGACAAGCCATCATCACCGATGCACTTGCACAGCACATCATCCTCACCATCGTGTCGCTCGTCGTGGGAGCCGCAGTGGCGCTCCCGCTCGGCCTGCTTGCCTTCCGAATCAGGAGGCTGCGGGCCCTGGTCCTCGCCGGCTCGACGATCCTCTACACCATCCCGTCATTGGCGATGTTCTCGCTGCTCGTGCCCTACACCGGGCTCAGTCAGGTGACGGTGATCGTCGGGCTGGTGCTCTATTCACTCACTATCCTGGTGCGCAACGTCGTCGCCGGGCTCGACGGGGTCCCCGATGACGTGGAGGAGTCCGCGCGGGGCCTCGGCTTCGGTCCCGGCGCCCTGCTGCTGCGGGTCCAGCTGCCGCTGGCGCTGCCCACCATTTTCGCCGGGCTCCGGGTGGCGGCGACCTCGACGGTGGCGCTCACGACGCTGGGCATCCTGGTCGGCTACGGCGGGCTCGGAAACCTGATCTTCCGGGGCCTCCAGTCGGACTTCAAGGCGCAGGTGCTCACCGCCTCGGTGCTGGTGGTCGTGCTCGCCGTCGTCGCCGACCTGTCCATCCTGGCCGTCCAGCGACTGGCCACCCCGTGGACCAGGAGGGCGGCCGCGTGAACGGTGTCCCCGACTGGTTCCTCGACCCGGCCAACTGGCAGGGGCCCACGGGCGTGCCCACGCTCTTCCGCCAGCACCTGGGGTTGTCCGCCGCGGCCCTGGGCATCGCGTGCGCGATCGCGCTGCCGCTGGCCCTGTGGCTCGGCCACCTCGGTCGCGGTGGCCAGTTGGCGATCAACGTCTCCAACGTCGGACGTGCCGTGCCCACCTTCGCCCTGCTCGCGCTGCTCGCGCTGGGCCCGCTGAGCTTCGGCAACACCTCCACCGTCGTCGCGCTGGTGCTCTTCGGGATCCCCCCGATCCTCACCAACGCCTACGTCGGGATGCGCGAGGTCGACCGCGACATCGTCGAGGCCGCGCGCGGGATGGGGATGAGCGGCATGGAGATGCTGCGCCGGGTCGAGCTGCCCCTGGCCACCCCACTGATCATGAACGGCGTACGCCTGGCTGCGGTCCAGATCGTGGCGACCGCCACGATTGCGGCGCTGGTGGGCGGCGGCGGGCTGGGACGCATCATCGTGTCCGGCTTCGCCCGGCAGGACATCGCCGCGCTGGTGTCCGGCGCCATCTTGGTGGCGGTGTTCGCGATCGCTGTCGAGGGTGCCTTCGAGCTGCTGGGGCGGTGGATGGATCCGGTTCGCAAGGCCCGCCGGCGCGTCGACCGGGTGACCGGGCCCGGGGCGGGCCCAGACGATGCCCGGGTGGATCTGCAGTGGGGCCACGACGGCGCGACCGTCGACCGCTAGCGGACCGATTGCAGGACAGCCGCCGGTGGCTGCTGCGGCGATCACCGCGCACCCGCCACCGGGGTCCGGGAGGAGTGCAGCAAAATTTAGGGCGAGATGGGCCCTCACGGGCGCGTCCTGCCCTAAATTTCGCGCGGCGGCGGCACATTCCGACCGCGGCGGCACCTACCGCCTGTGTCGCAGCTGGGATCGTGGACCCGGTGCTCGTGGACGCCGCCACCTTGGCCGCCGCCCCAACCACGTCACCGGTGAAACGTCGCGTCATCGCGCCAGCCGCGGCCAGACCGCGGCGGCCCCCCGCGTTGGCCAGCCCGGGCCGGGCGTAGTTGACTGCCCTGCAGCGGGGGTTCGACATGGTGCCCGCTGATGACTGCTAGACACGCGGTGCCGCACGGTGCGGCCCGGGACACAGAAGGCGGTACCCATGCGTGCGTTCGACAATGCCCGGCGTCGGCCCGGCCGCGGTCGGTTGCTGACCGCCGGCCTCGGCGTCGCCCTGCTGCTCACCGCGTGCGGCGGCGGCGAGGACCCGTTCGCGGCCGAGTCCGGCGGCGAGGCCACCGGAGGCGGCTCGGGTGGGACGATCACCGTGGCCTCTCTGGGCTTTACCGAGGCGCAGATCATGGCCAGCATGTACGTGGCGCTGCTGGAGGACGCGGGACTGACCGCGCAGATCCAGGAGGTCGAGAACCGGGAGCTGTCCGCTCCGGCGCTAGAAAGTGGCGAGCTCGACGTCTCGCCGGAGTACGCCGCAACAGCCGCCGAATTTTATAACCGCGACGCGAACGGCCCGACGGCCACCCCGGTGGCATCACCCGACATCGCTGCCACGATCACCGCGCTCAAGGCGCTCGTCGAGCCCCGCGGGCTCACGGTGCTCGAACCCGCCCAGGCGGCCAACCAGAATGCGTTCGTCGTCACCGAGGCCTACGCCACCGAGTTCGAGCTCGAAACGCTGACCGACTTGGGCGAGTCCGGCCAGAGCGTCGTGCTTGCGGCCACCGAGGAGTGCCCGGACCGGCCGTTCTGCCTGCCGGCGTTGCGGGACGGTTATGGCATCACGGTGAGCGAGACCCTCCCACTGGGGTTCGGGACCATCCAGGGCAAGGAGGCCGTCCGCTCGGACCAGGCCCAGCTCGGCCTGGTGGGCACCACCGACGGCACCCTGGAATCCCTGGGCCTGGTGCTGCTGGACGACGACAAGAACACGCAGCTCGCCGAGAACCTCGTGCCGCTGGTCAATTCAACCGGCCCAGGCGGCAGCGAGCAGGTGGCGACCGCGTTGAACTCCCTCGCGCCGGTCCTGACCACCGAGGACCTCGCCGAGCTCAACCGCCGCGTGGACCAGGACCGGGAGCTGCCCGAGGCCGTCGCCACGGCCTATCTCACCGAGAAGAACCTCATCGGCGCCTGACCACCCGCGTCGCCGGACATTGTGGAAGATCCCGCGCCCCCTAGCGCGTGCGATCTTCCACAATGATTGGTGCCGTCAGCCGTAGAGCTCCCCAGCGAAGACCTCGGCGGCCAACCGGTTCCCCGGCGGAGCGAGGGGACAAGCCCAGGCCGGGTCGTACGCGCAGGAGGGGTTGTAGGCGAAGTTGAGGTCGACCACGAGGGTGCCGCCGCCGGTTGGCCCCGGATCGCCGCCGAGGTCGGCGCCCTTGACGGTGTCCATGACGTAGCGCCCGCCGCCGTAGGTGCCGCGCCCGGCGAGTCCGTCGCGCAGCGGCAAGAAGATGCCCCCGCCGTAGGCGGCGAGCCACCACACGTCGAGCGACCCGAGCCCGGGCAGCTGCACGGTCCCGACCTTGTCGAAGGCCGCCAGCCCGTCGGTGCCGGTGGCGACCTCGAAGTGGTCGGGTTCGACGGCGATGTCGAGGGCGACCTCGAAGCGCAGCGCCGGGTCGTAGGGCGCGACCGGCAGCCCGGTAAAGGCCGCGCGGTCATCCGGGAGCAGCGGTGACTGCGGGTGGGTGGCGAAGAGTTCGTCGCGGCCCGCGCGCCACAGGGCGTGCCCCGCCGCCGGGTCGGGTGCGGCACGCACCTGGGCGTAGAGGGCATGCACCCGACGCCGCCAGTCGAGTAGGGACAGCCGCGGTTCCTCGATCACCGCTCGCTCATTTGTCGATGTCGCCGACGACGAAGAACAGGGAGCCGAGAATGGCCACCATGTCCGCGACGAGGGTGCCGGGCAGCAGGTCGGTGAGCACCTGGATGTTGTTGAACGACGCCGAGCGCAGCTTGAGCCGCCAGGGGGTCCGGTCGCCCCGCGAGACCAGGTAGTAGCCGTTGATCCCCAGCGGGTTCTCGGTCCAGGCGTAGGTGTGGCCCTCCGGCAGGCGGAGCACCTTGGGCAGCCGGGTGTTGATCGGCCCGGGTGGCAGTTCCACCAGCCGGTCCAGGCAGGCCTCGGCGAGGTCGAGGGACACGTACAGCTGCTCGAGCAGGCACTCGAAGCGCGCCAGGCAGTCGCCTTCGGTGCGCGTCACCACGCGAACTGCCGAACCCAGCGAGGCGTAGGCCAGATACGGATCGTCGCGCCGCAGGTCGAAGTCCAGCCCGCTCGCGCGCGCGACCGGACCACTCACCCCGTACGCCTGGGCTGCGGCGCTCGTCAGCACCCCCACACCCCGGGTGCGAGCGCGGAAGATCTCGTTGCCCATCACCAGGTCGTCCAGGTCGACCATGCGGGCGCGCACGGCACCCACGGCCGTACGGACCCGGTCGGTCCAGCCCGCAGGCAGGTCCTCCTTGAGCCCGCCGACCCGGTTGAACATGTAGTGGACCCGGCCCCCCGAGGCCTCCTCCAGCACCGCCTGCAGGGTCTCGCGCTCCCGAAAGGCGTAGAAGATCGGCGTGATGGCGCCGATCTCCAACGGGTAGGCGCCAAGGAACATCAGGTGGTTCAGCGCCCGGTTGAGCTCGGCGAGCAGGGTGCGCGCCCACACCGCGCGCTCGG
>WUUC01188031.1_pt1 | contig 11124 bp, 8 predicted proteins | sample 6278441 | NCBI WGS metagenome assembly WUUC01 (sample SAMN13675441, study PRJNA597444) | soil metagenome | isolation source: soil | place: USA: Washington | collected 2017-10 | reverse complement strand
GTGTTCCCAAGTGTTGACGTTACCGATAATGCCGGATGGCGTCTTGAACTTGTAGAGTTCCTTGCCGATGTTCTGGGCATCAACGCACTTGAGATAGCCTTCCAACGTTCCATAGCACGCGATTCCACCATCGGTGGTAAGCACGCCGCTCCATACCGAGAACTTCTCTGGCTTGGACTGTTCGATCTTGCCCGTGCCGGCGTTCCAGGTGATGAAGTTACCCATTCCACCGTGGCTTCCGGGGGCCGGGTACATCGACAGCGTTGCGCCTACGTACGGTTGTCCCGCCGTGTATTCAACCTTGAACGGTTCATAGTCCATGCACACATGGTTGGTGGGCACGTAGAACAGTTTGTTGTTGGGGTTGTACGCTGCGGGTTGCTGGTCCTTGGTTCCCAGTGCCGCCGGGCAAATACCCTTCGTGTTTACATCCGGGCCATTTTGCGCCGTGCTGTACTTGGAAACGACCTGCGGACGGCCGCTCTTCATGTCAACGTGGGTTGCCCAGTTGACCTTCGGATCGTACTTCTCGGCAACCAGCAATTCACCGGTCGCGCGATCCAACGTATAGCCGAAGCCGTTGCGATCGAAGTGCACGACCACATTGCGTGGCTTGCCTTTTACATTGATGCCATCAGCAAGGATGACTTCGTTGACGCCGTCGTAATCCCACTCGTCAAACGGAGTCATTTGGTACACCCACTTCGCCTGCCCGGTATCAACGTCACGGCCCCACAGGCTCATCGACCACTTGTTGTCGCCAGGACGCTGCGCGGGATTCCAAGTGCTGGGATTGCCGTTCCCGTAGTAGAGCAGGTTCAACTTGGGATCGTAGCTATACCAACCCCAGGTCGTTCCGCCGCCGATCTTCCACTGATCGCCCTTCCAGGTTTTCAGCGAAGAATCTTTTCCGACCGGCGCCATCTTGCCGTCGGTCCACGTCATGGTTTTTTCCGGATCGATCAACATTTCGTTATCCGGGCCCATGCTGTAGGCTCTCCAGACCTGCTTGCCATCAGCCAGACTGTAGGCGCTGATGTAACCCCGTACACCAAATTCACCACCGCTGATGCCGGTGATTACCTTGTCTTTGAAGACGTGGGGAGCGTTGGTGTTGGTTCCGCCGACTTTGGGATCGCCGTTCTTGACTTTCCAGACTTCCTTGCCGCTCTTGGAATCGAGAGCGACGAGCGTCGTGTCAGCCTGTTGCAGGAGAATCTTGCCGTCGCCGTACGCCACACCGCGGTTCACCGTATCGCAGCACATTACGGGAATCACGGATGGATCTTGCTTCGGCTCGTATTTCCACGCGATCGTTTGATCATCCAGGTTGATCGCGAAAACTTTATTGGGGAAAGCGGAATGGATGTAGAGTTTTCCGTCGCCAGGTACCAGCGGGCCGCCTTCGTGACCGCGCAATACGCCGGTTGAGAAAGTCCACGCCACTTGCATCTTGCCTACGTTATCTTTATTGATTTGTTTCAACTTGCTGTGCCGGGTATTGGCAAAATCGCCCGCGGGCGCCGCCCAGTTCTTCGGGTCGTCCATCCGCTTTGCCAAATCCTGGTTCGCTAGCGCGGTGCCCGAAAAAGCGAGGGCCAACGCCAGCGACACTACTTTGGGTTTGCTTACCATAGAACTTCCTCCTAAAGAAACATCAGAAAAGAAGCATTGAGCTGATTCTTGATATGGAACCCTCGACAACCCACCAAGGACACCGATCACCGAGGTCCCGCAAGCAACCTTGTGGGCCACTTCGGGACTTGGAACTATAGCAGAATTTTTTTTTGCCGCAAGGAAAAACGGAACGATAAAAAATTGTCGCTAAATGGAGACAAAACAAGGACTTTGCTGCAGTGCCGCAGAGCAATACCTGGTCGTTTTCTGACTATGATGAAGAGAGATTTGGCAAACCAAAGGAGGTGAAAATGGAACGAACCAAGGACGAAAAAGTGTATGGCGAAGAAGAAGTCAAAGCCCGGCTCGCAAAGGAATTGCCGCACTGGTATCTCGAGGATGGATGGATCCGCCGCAAGTATCGGACGAGCGGTTGGAAGGCGACGCTGATGGTCGTCAACACCGTGGGCCATCTCGCGGAAGCGGCGTGGCATCATCCCGACCTCACGGTGTCGTATGCGTTTGTCATCGTCAAGCTCGTGAACCACGCGGCGAAGGGAATCACCGACAAGGACTTCGAGCTCGCGAAGAAAATCGAGAGCGTGATCCAGTGGCAACCAGCGAAGGAGGGAGGCGCGCTGCAGGGGACGCCGAACGACGACGCTCGCTTCAAGTATCTCAAGTACGACGAAGCCGCCTGAGCGGCAGCCGGGAAGCAACGAGGAAGAATAGCGCCGCCGCGGCAAGGATCCAGCGAAGGTCCGATTCAATCGGCAACGGGTGCGTCGCTCCTGATTGCGCGATAGCAAGCTTCAGGTCCTTGCTCGAATCGAGCCGCTCGTAAGCCATGTGCGCTTCGGCAGCGAGCAGCTCGAGATGCGCCTCCTTCAACGATGACAAATGCTCGGTTCCCGAGGCGCGCTGTGCGACGATCGGGCGGCCTTCGCTGTCGACCATGCTTTCGCCTGAACCTGCGCGCCCCAAGCTATACGTATCGGTCTGCAGCACTTCATCAGCCTGCCATACTCCGAGCAGCTTTCCGCCGGGATCGTATTTCGGGATCGGCGAGAGCTGGCTTGCGCCCACGCCCACGATGGCGCCACCGTTCTGCGATTCATCCAGGCGAGGCCGATGCTGCGGGTGAAGCGGAGGGGCCTCGTGGCCGTCGCTCACAAATATCAATACAGGTTGTGGGTCGAGGTCTTTCAGAAGCCTGAGCGCTGAGTTCAAACCTTTCACGATTTCGCTTCCCCCGGCCCATGCCATCTGCGAATTGACCATGCGCAGTGTGTCTGTGAGCTCTTGATAATTCGCGCAGACTTCCACGGACGAAAGAAGCAGAAACGAGCGGTATTCGGTAAATACACCGAGCGCCACTTCTGATCCGCACGGCAAGTCTCGCAGCGTATCTCGCACTATCTCTTTAGCGAAGTCGAGCCGCGATATCGGTTTGCCCGCGAGCGAACGATCGAGCGTGTTCATGCTCTGCGTAATGTCCAGAACGACAAGGACGCGGTAAGCGTCGCGAAGCAACACCGCCGATGGATAAGTGAAAGTGAAAGCAAGCAGCGCGCACGCAGCAATCGAAAAGAGGAGCTTGTATCCTCCCTTGAGAATTGGGCTCAGGCCATCCTTGTTTCGATGCCTCGCCTCGAGCGAAGAGCCCGATTCCCGCCGCAGTGTTAGCACGGTAGCGCTTACGGCAGCCCCAGCGTGAATCCGCGCATCGTCGTGACCGAGCGCTCGGCGCCTGCGTTCTGACCAATTACCTCGCCGTCGATCAACTCCGGGCTCAACCTCAGCGCTCTTTCGAAGTTATATTTCGCGTCCCAGTGCGCGGGATCGCGGCGAAGCACCGCCCGATAAGTTTCCTTTGCCATCGCGAAAATTGCATGCGCGCGCGGCTCGCCTTCGAGCTTGGAAGTCTCGATGGCGCTGCGAAGCAAGACATTCGCGGAGTTGTATTGCGCGGCTGTGCTGAGCGGCGATGGCGCAGCGTTCGCGACTCGTTGATATAGTGCAAGCGCCTTCTCTGTCTCGCCTTTCGCCGCGGCAAAATAGGCTTGCGCGAATTCAGCCTCGGGTCGGCCGCTGTCTTCGAGCGCGGCGACCGCCTTCTCGCGGATTGCCTCGTTCAACGAATAAATGCGAACGAGCCGGTAGCCTTCGATTGCGATCGCTACAAGCAGCGCGCAGCAAATCATCGGCACCGCGCGTCTCATCGCCACTCCTTCATCTCCAGCGCTGCGAAACCGGCGAGCAGCAGCGACGCGATGAGGGCAGCCCCAAAGCACCATTGCGACAGATCCTGCCTCGCAATAATCTCGGTGTAGCGGATCGGAAGATCTTCCAGGCGATCGATTTCCGCGATCGCGCGCTCCAACGCCTGTGGATTTTCAGCTTCGAACGCCTGATACGGCGAGCCGATGCTTTGAAAAAATCTGTGCAAAAAATATTCGGGCACTGAATCGGCCGCTTGCGCCGGAACATCAGGATTGAGCCCCGGGCTGCGAAACGAGCGGAGATAAATCCAGTAGAGCGCGACCTTTTGCCGCTTCATCGCGTGTGCAATTCGCGCGCGCGTATCGAAATCGATATGTGCGCCGCCGTCGGAAACGAGAAGGATGACGCGCGAGCCTTGGTAAGGACGCGAAGCAAAGAGCGCAAGCGCTGCTTCGAGCGCCGCGCCGATCTCGGTGTCTGCCAGGCCCTTGCCTTTGTCGCCCGCGGCAATCGCCGCCTGGATGACCTCCTGTTTGCGAGTGAAATCGAGCACTGGCATCGGCAGCGTACTGAACACCATCATGCCGAACAGGTCCTGCTCCCGCTGCGCGGCGAATTCGGAAAGCAGTCTCGCGGCGGCCATCGCCTTCGTTTCGTAACTCGTGTCGGTCCAGGTGCGATGATCTCGCGCCGAGCGGAACGACTGATCCATGCTTCGGCTGCGGTCGAGCAGCAGCACGATCTCAGCACCGCGGCCGATCTGTTCGATTGCCACGTCGCGACGATAAGGCCCGGCGAGACCCACGATAAGCGCGGCAATTGCGATTGCGGCAAGCACTTTGACGCTGGCTGCGATGACGGCCGAGGCGCGATCCCGAGGGATGAGCGCGAGGGACGAGTAGCGTATCGAGGATGCGCTTTTTACAAACGGCAACAGAGCGAGCGGCAGAAAAAGCAGGACCCATGCGTGATCGAACGTCATTTTGTTTCCAGTCTGCTCAAGCTGCGGCAGAACGAGACGATCCACGCGAATTGGCGATCGCCGGATCTCGCGGCGAAGAACTCCTGCTCGGAAAGCGAAAAGAATTGGTACATGTCGGCCGCTACGGCCCGGAAGCGTTGATGCCGCGAAAGAAATACCGGCAGCTCGCGCGCGAAGAGCGCAGTCCCTGCGGTCTCGTCGAACGCACGGTGAACAATCTTGAGCGCCCGCGGGTAAGAATCTCCGTTCTCAATTTTCAGCGAGCGCAAATTGCGGTAAGCGCGGCTGAATGGACGACCCGAGAGCCGCCATGCGAATTTCGAGTATGCGTACCAGAGAATCAGCGCGGTGAGCGCGATCCCGTAAGCGAGCAAGCGAAGCTCTGTCGCACGAGCCGAAATTTCGGGAGGAGGAATATCGGGTCGCATTTCGCTCAAGCCCTCGCGCGCAAGAACGAACTGCGGAGTGACGGGCGAAGCGGTGAAAGGCCACTCAGGCACCACGACTTCGGAACCTTCGCCACCAAGCTTCAATTGGGGAAGTTGCAAATTCTTCACTTCGGCGGGGGCGTTCATGAGCTGATACATCAGCTCGACCTCGCGACCGTTCGCTTTTACTTGTCTAAGCTCGAGCCAATCGTCGATGCGGCCGGGCTTCGGCAGATTTGCGTTAACGTCTGGAAGCGTTACTTGCTGACGCAGCAGGTCACCGACCACGTAGCCGAATGGCCTGGGATTGTCGACCTTCACTGACGGCTCCTGCGCCGGAGCAAAGAGCGGAAAGAGTGAGAAGCTAATTAATGCGGTTAAAGAAGTGCTCGGTAAGCGCATCGGCGTCGAATCCGTCGCTCAAGAAAAGCGGCCTTGCACGGTGCGCGGAAAAAATCCGCTGCAGCGTCTGCCGGCGATCGTTCATCGCCGTCATGATTTTCGTACGCAGAGCCGGCCGCATGAAAAGCATTCGAGTTTTTCCCGTTTCGCTATCGTGCAATTCCGCGAAGCCATATCGCGGCAGCGTTTCGAACTCGATCCTGTCCCACAGTACGAGCGGCACAACTTCGTGCCTGCTCAAAGTCTCCATGACGCTTCGGAGCAGAGCGAACGGGAAATGGAAATCCGAAATGAAGAAAACGAGCGCGCGCTGGCGAGGAAAAAACTCCGCAGCGTTGGCAAGCCCGCCGGCGTCTCCGTGGAGAGTTCGCGTTTGCAATCGCGTGGCAAGCTCGACGCCTGCAGTCTTGGAGTAAGTCGGCAACAGAATTTCTCTCACCTCGTTGTCGCAGCCGATAAAGGAAAAAGAATCGCCCGTGCTATACGCCGAATACGCGCAAGCAGCGGTGAATTGCGAAAGCACAAGCAATTTGTTCTGAGCGCCGGCAAACGCCATCGACGCCGATAGATCGGCGAGCACGAGCACGGGAATGCTCGATCGCTGAGCGTAGCGCTTGACCCACCACTCTCCGAATGGGTCGCTCAGACTGGCCCGCACGTCGACGCGTCGCGCGTCGGGCGCCCGCAGCAGCGGGACGTGGCCCGCAAGCTCAAGACCGCCGATTCCCTGCACGCTGCGATGATGTCCAGGTCGATGGCCCAGCGCTCGCCACGATGTCTTGTAGTGGAATTCCTGCGGACTGATCGGAGTCAAGGTGCCGCGACTTTATTCAAGATTCCGGCGATCAGCTCACGAGCAACGAGCGAACGTCTAAGCTCATAAACCGGGTTGAAAAACACGCGGTGCGCCACTGCTTCGAAGAACACTGTCTGCACGTCTTCCGGGACGAGGTGATTCCGCCCGTCGAGCCACGCAGCGACTCGTGCTGCGCGCAGGATCATGCTCATTCCGCGGGGGCTCGCACCAGCGAGGATGAGCTGCTTCATATTCGCGCCCGGGATCGTAACGCCAAATGCCTCCGGGTCTCGCGTTGCCTGCCAGAGATTCAGCGCATAAGCCTGGAGTGCATCGCTGGCGGCAACATGCTGCTGGATCATTTCACCGACCGTATTCAATTCCGCGTATGGCAAGACTCCGGGGGTCACCTCCTGCAGAAGCGCATCTACGTCATGAAATCGCGGATCGAAGATAAGTTGCCTTCGCAGATCGTTTTCTGGCGGCGTTTCCATCGTCACCTCGAGCATGAAACGGTCGCGGGCCGCAGACGAGATCTCGAACGTTTCCTCTTTTTCGACGCGATTGCGGTCGGCGAAAACGACGAGATGCGGGAAGCGATACTCGCGATTGAAGGCACCGGCGCTTCGCTCGGCCATGACGCGCAACATCAGCGAATGCACCTGTGGCCTCGCTCGGTTGATCTCGTTGAAGAAAAAAATCGCGAGCGTCTCGCCGTGCTTTAGCAACGGTCCGGCGTCGACTCGGGGTTTGCCTTCCTGGTTGATGTACGTGTAGTAAACGAGATCGTTCGGCATCAGATCGATCGTGCCTTCGATTCGTTCGTAAGCGCCGCCGATTGCGCGGGCAAAAGCGCGCAGAAGCGTCGTTTTGCCGACTCCGACATCGCCCTCGAGCAGTACATGCCCGCGCGCGAAAATCGCGGTGCTGATCAAGCGAATCACGCGCTGCTGGCCGACGATAACCTTCGCGACTTCGCGCTCGAGCGAAAGCGCCTTGCTGCGCCAGTCAGCTAACAACGTGCCGTTGCGGTGCATCTGTAGAATGTAGTTTGAGGCCGTCCATTGTTCCACAGCAGACATTGGTTTAACACTCTCGCCAGCAACCCGGAAATCGGCCAGCAGCGAGGCCGCAATTATTTTGCCGTTGGATCACCCTTAAAAGATGTTAAATCAGGCAGTCGGCCCTTAGTGTGAGAATGCTTGCAATGGACGACATCGCGAAAGACATGGGACCTGGCGGCTTTCCCACTGCTGCGGGTATTTTTCTAGGACTCGGGCTGGGGGGGTTCTTCGACGGCATCGTCCTGCACCAGATCCTGCAGTGGCATCACATGGTCACCAGCGCAGGGTATCCCGCGAACAGCGTTCCGAATCTCGAATTCAATACCTTGCTCGACGGACTCTTTCATGCGACGACGTATGTGTTCGTTGCCATCGGACTCGTATTGTTATGGCGCGCGGCTCGACGTCCGCACACGAAGTGGTCAGGAAGAATGTTGGGAGGGACGCTGCTGATTGGGTTTGGAATATTCAACGTTGTCGAAGGACTGATAGACCACCACCTGCTTGGCATCCATCATGTCAACGAAACGGCGCCGCAAGAGCAATGGATCTACTGGGACATAGGATTTCTCATTTGGGGCGCTGCCATGCTGATCGGTGGCTGGATATTGTGGCGGTCGGGGCAGCGCAAGAGCGCGCTTTACGCAACGACCGGCAAGCGATAGCTGCGGGTCCTGCCGTGGCGAGTTCAAGCGAGACGTTCCGCAGCGACCCTGGTTTCGGCGCGGGCTCGGAAATCGCCGTAGTGCAGCAGTAGCGTCGGCAGAATCAAAAGATTGAGCACCGTCGAAGTAAACAATCCACCGACGATGACCGCCGCCATCGGGCCTTCGATTTCGCGGCCCGGTTCGCCGCTGCCAAGCGCGAGCGGCAGCAACGCAAAACCGGTGACGAGCGCCGTCATCAGGATCGATGGCAACCTCTCCGCAGCCCCTCTCACCGCGGTTTCCGCGTTCCACGGAAGACCTTCCACCTGCGTCAGATGCTGATAGTGCGATACGAGCATGATCGAATTGCGCAGCGTTATTCCGAACAGCGTGACAAAGCCGACGATCGATCCCAGCGATAGCCAACCTCCGGTGAAGAACACCGCGAGCACGCCGCCCACGAGCGCAAACGGAAGATTAACGAAAGTGATTGCGAGATTGCGCAGGCTGTTGAACGCGAGGTAGAGCAGCAGGAAAATTCCAACGCCGGCAAGCAGCGAATGAACGATGAGGTCTTCGCGCGCTTCGGCTTGCGCTTCGGCGGTGCCGGTTACAACGAGATAATTCCCCGGAGAAAGTTGGAGGTCCGCGAGACGGTCCTTCACTTCCGCGGCGAACTTCTCGGCATCGCGGCCGCCGCTGTTCGCGGTCACCGTCTGCAGCCGTTTTCCGCCGAGATGAAGAATCTTGTACCGGCCGCCGGTGACTTCGATCTCCGCCACATCGGACAGTTTGATGATTTTTCCTTCCGGATTGCGCAGTGAAAGATTCCCGACCTGCGTCAGCGTCTTTCTAGCTTGCGGCGCGAGCACGACCGCAATGTCGACGATTCGATTGCCAACGTAAACCTGCGCAACGCGCGCTCCTTCGTAAGCGGCCTGCACGCTTTCGAGCACATCCGCCGGGGAAAACCCCCACATCGTCAGTTTTTCCGGGATCACGCGAATCGAAAGCTGCGCGCTTCCCGAAGGCGCCTGCAGTTGCACATCTTCGGCGCCGGCAACGCCGGCGATCACGCTCGCGACAGCGTTCGCATCCCGATCGAGAAGATCGAGATTTGCGCCAAAAATATTGATGACGAGATCGGCTGCATAACCTGAAACCGTTTCTTCGATCCGCTCGGTGAGGAAAGTATTGACCGCGAACACGACGCCGAGGAAATCCTGACGCGAAAGGACCTCGCGAATCTCGTCCAATATCCTTGCCTGTTCGTGTCCCGGTAGCGCGCCGATCTCCACTTCGAACTCGCTGTAGTGCGTGCCGAATGTGTCGGCACCGTTTTCCGCGCGCCCGACCCACTGCGCAACCGACTGCACGCCTTCGATTTCGCCGATCGCTTTAGCGACCGGTCGGCCGAGCCGGAGCGATTCCTGCTCCGAAGTCCCGGGCACGGCGGTCATATGAATGATGTAGTGCCCTTCTTTCAACGGAGGGATGAATTCGCCGGAAAAGAGCGGCAACACTCCGATCCCTGCCGCTAGCACGATCGTAACCACGACGCCGGTCGCCGCGGGGCGCTTTTCGATTCCCCGCAACACGCGCATGTAGCGAGGCTTCACCAGCGCAATCAGCGGCGGATCGCGCGCCAACAACTTGGAATTCGGGAGCAGCAGATAACAAAGCGCGGGAGTCAGCGTCATCGCGACGATGAGCGATGCAAGAATCGCCAGAATGTAGGCGAATCCCAGCGGCGCGAAGAGTCTTCCCGCAACTCCCGATAACGTCAGCAGCGGAACAAAAACGAGAGCAACGATGAAAGTCGCATAGACAACCGATCGCCGCACCTCGAGTGAAGCGGTCAAAACGACTTCTTCTGCCGGGCGAGGAGCGGGATGCATCCGGTTCTCACGCAAGCGCCGGAAAATATTCTCGGTATCGATGATCGCGTCGTCCACGACTTCCCCCAGCGCGATCGCAAGTCCGCCGAGAACCATGATGTCCAGGCTGACGCGAAACTGATCCAGCACGATCACGGCGGCCAACAGCGACATCGGAATCGCGACCGCACAGATGAAAGCCGTGCGCGCGTTGAAGAGGAAGAGGAAAAGAATCAGCAGGACGAGAATCGAGCCGATCGCGATGTCGCGCTGAACATTGTTGACCGCGGTATCGATGAAGTTGGCCGGACGGAACATTCCCGGGTGCAGCTCGACCTCTTCGCGTTCGAGCAGCGGTCCAAGCTCCGAAAGCGCGACTTCGAGAGCCTGCGTCACGGCATGTACGTTTGCGCCGAGCTGGCCCTGTATCAGCATGAACACTCCCGGCTCGCCGTCGATCGCTGCCGCGCTGATCGAAGGCGCCGGCGCTTCGGTAACCTTTCCGACATCGGCGAGAGTCAAGCTGCGTCCGTCCCTGCGCGCGAGCAGTACACGACTCAAGTCCTGTGGCGAGGCGGTCTGCCCCTCCATGTCGAGCACGACACGCTGGTTCGCATTTTCGACGTATCCCGCGCCGCGCACTCCGCTCGCCTCGCGCGCGGCCGCCAGAACGTCCTGCAGCGCAAGCTGGTGAACAAGGAGCTTTTGCGGGTCGACCTGGATCTGCAATTGCCGTACGTCCCCGCCGAAGATGTTGACGTCGGCGACGCCGCGCACGCTCATGAGATGCGGCTTAATCGTCCAGTCGGTCAGAGTGCGAAGCTCCATGAGCGAGCGCGTCTTCGAAGTCAGACCGACACCGAGCACTGTGCTTGCCGAAGAAGTGAGCGGAGTCAATGACGGTGCGGCTACCGCGCGCGGAAGAACGATGCCTCGCAAACGCTCGGCGACCGACTGCCGGTTGAGGTGGATGTCGCTTCCCTGAACGAAGATCAGCGTGACGACTGACAGCCCGGGAATCGACTGCGAGCGCAACGATTCGACTTCGGGAATCCCGGCGAGCGAATCCTCAATACGTTGCGTGACCT